>UMHZ01069817.1_pt1 | contig 162153 bp, 153 predicted proteins | sample 1965671 | NCBI WGS metagenome assembly UMHZ01 (sample SAMEA4836111, study PRJEB28245) | human gut metagenome | biome: gut microbiome; material: fecal sample | place: Denmark | collected 2008 | reverse complement strand
CACAGGAGTTAGGTGTTAAGGTTGTAACATGTTCTGATTCTACAGGATGGATCTATGATCCAAACGGAATCGATGTAGCACTCCTTAAGGAAGTTAAGGAAGTTAAGCGCGCACGTCTTACAGAGTATGCAGCTGCTAAGTCATCTGCTGAGTACCATGCTAAGCAGAACGGTGAGCACGGTGTATGGCAGTACAAGGTAGATCTTGCTCTTCCATGTGCAACACAGAACGAGTTAGACATCGAGGATGCTAAGATGCTCGTTGCTAACGGTGTTACATCTGTAACAGAGGGTGCTAACATGCCTACAACTCTTGAGGCTACAAAGTACTTACAGGAGAATGGAGTTCTCTTCGTAGGTGGTAAGGCTGCCAATGCCGGTGGTGTTGCTACATCCGCACTTGAGATGAGCCAGAACTCTGAGAGACTTTCTTGGACATTCGAGGAAGTTGACGGAAAGCTCAAGGGAATCATGGAGACAATCTACGCTAACATCAGCGATGCTGCTAAGAGATACAATGCAACAGTTGGTGGAAAGACAGACTATGTAGCTGGTGCTAATATTGCCGGATTTGAGAAGGTAGTAGATGCTATGCTTGCACAGGGTGTTTGCTAATAATTTCTGAATTTCAAAGATAAAATTATTATAAACAATAAGAAAATCCCGCAGAAGAGTATGTTCTGCGGGATTTTTTTGTTATAATAGTGATGTTGGTCAAATACGGAGGAAAACAGAAAATGATTGATTTTCATTCACATATACTGCCGGGGATTGATGATGGCAGTAAAAATACACAGATGTCGCTTGCGATGATCGAAGAGGAGAAAAAGCAGGGAGTTCATACGATTGTGGCTACCCCGCATTTTTATGCAGATGAAGATTCTGTGGAACGCTTTTTGAAACGAAGAGCGCACAGTTATGAGAGATTACAGGAAGAAGCAGAAAAGAACAACGTTGAATTGCCAAAAATGTACCTGGGCGCAGAGGTATATTATTTTTCGGGAATCGGGCAGGCATCTATGATACCGGAACTGTGCATTCAGGGAACAGGAATTTTACTGCTTGAGATGCCGTTTACCCAGTGGACAAGTGATATGCTTGATAATGTCCGGGCATTGGTAAATCGTCCGAACATGAAGGTCGTACTGGCACATATTGAGCGCTTTTATGATTTTCAGAAAAGGAAAGAAGTGTGGGATGAAATTATGGATCTTCCAATTTATCGGCAGATGAATGCCGGACCTTTCCTTAATTGGAAAAAACGCAGAAAATGCCTGAAATTATTAAAACAGCAGGGGGAAGTTCTCCTTGGAAGTGACTGTCATAATTTAGACGGCCGCAAGCCGAATCTTGCATTGGGAAGAGCAGTGATTGCAGAAAAACTGGGACAGGAATATCTCAATCGGACAGATGCTTTGGAAAAACGTTTGTTTGAATCTTAGAACTCCCTTTAGAATTGCGAAAAAGATGCCGATATAGTATAATAGTTCTAGATTTTTACAGACGGAGATATACATGGAAAAAACACAGGAATTTGATGATGAAATAGAAATTGATCTGCGGGAACTGCTGGCAGTACTTTTGTCACAGTGGCTGTTGATTCTTGTTGTGACGGTTCTTGGTGGTGGCATTGCTTTTGGAATCAGTCACTATATGATCGTGCCACAGTATGAATCGACATCGCAGCTTTATGTACTTTCCAAGAGTACATCAATTACCAGTCTTGCGGACATTCAGACAGGAACCAGCCTTACAAATGACTATATGGTTGTTGTAGAGGGACGACCGGTGCTTGAACAGGTAATTGTTAACCTGAGTCTGAATGAGACGTATCGTTCATTAAAAGATAAGGTAACATTAAATAATCCGGCCAATTCACGAATCCTTGAGATTACAGTTCGGGATGAAAATCCTGCGATGGCAAAGAAAATTGCAGATGAGATTGCAGATGTAGGATCTACATTTATTGCGGCCAAGATGGTACAGGATGCACCGATGATCATTCAAAAGGGTTATGCAGATGGAGAACCGGTCAGTCCGAATATCATTAAAAATACGCTGATTGGAGCTGTACTCGGCGCATTTCTTGCCATGGCTATTATAGTGATTTCTTATCTGTTCAATGATACGATTATAACCGCCGAAGATGTGGAAAAGAAGCTTGGATTAAACGTATTGGGAACATTGCCGCTTGAGGAAGCAGAGGATGATGGTGAGAATTGCAGTGGAAGCAAAAAAGGCTTTTCCAAAGCAAGAAAGAAATCCAAAAAGCGGGCAGGAGATAAATCATGAAGATAGTTAAGTTTGGCAGGTTAAAAGAACAAAAATATGCAATGAAAGAATCATTGCGTGCGTTAAAGACAAACATACAGTTTTGTGGTGACGATATTCAGACAATCGTGGTAACTTCTGCTTTGCCAAATGAGGGAAAAAGTACAGTAACCATGGATCTGGCACGTTCTTTGACAGAATCAGGAAAGCGCGTTCTTTTGATCGATACGGATATGCGTAAGTCGGTATATGTGGGACGTCTGCGTGCGACAGCCAGTGATGGTGGCGAAATTTATGGACTTTCCCATTTTTTGTCGGGTCAGAAGCGGTTGGAGGATGTTCTGTATGGAACGGAAGTCCCGGGGTTGTTTATGATTTTTGCAGGACCTTCGGTTCCGAATCCAACAGAAATTTTAGAGAAGAATTATTTTATTGAATTGTTGAAATTTGCAAAAGAACATTTTAATTACGTTCTTTTGGATTGCGCTCCGATCGGAGCTGCAATTGATGCAGCAGTGATTGCAAAACACTGTGATGGAGCGATTCTTGTTATCTCCCAGGGGATGGCAAGCAGCCGCCTGATACAGAATGTCAAGAAGCAGCTGGAGGTGTCCGGTGTCCGGATTCTTGGAGCTGTTTTGAATAAAGTTAAGATGAAGAAGAGCAGCTACGAAGGTGGCTATTATGGCGGCTACTATGGTGGTTACTATGGAAGTTACTATGGCAAGAAGGAAGAGAAAACGAAAGAATGAAAAGATTTCATGAGTCATCAGAAAAACTGCATAATGTATTGTATTTTTTGTCTGGTGCCATGGCAGTTATACTTGTTCTGATCATTGTTGTAGGGGTGCAGACCAAAGCGCAGAATGGTGGTTATGATACCAATGAGAATGGGGCTTCGGATGTACAGGAACCGGCGCAGGTGGCTGGAACGGTTACACAATCGACAGAGAAACCGGAAAAGTGGCAGGAGGGAACAGTCACTTACAAGGGAAAGGATTACCGTTACAATTCTAATCTCCGGGTTTTTCTCATGATGGGAATTGATAACGATGATCCGGTTGCGACGGCGCCGGATTATACCAATGGTGGACAGTCCGATGCGATGTTTCTTTTGGTTGTGGATTCTTTGAACCAGAAATTACAGGTGATTTCTATCAATCGTAATACGATGACGGATATCAAGCTGTGTGACCAAGAAGGATATAGTATGGGAACCATTCAGGGACAGATCTGTCTGCAGCATGCATTTGGAGATGCCAAGCGTATCAGTTGTCAGCGCAGTGTAGATGCAGTGGCTGATTTGTTTGGAAATATTCCAATCAGTGGCTATCTTGCAATGAACATGGGCGCAATTCCTACGATGAATGATGCGGTAGGTGGTGTGAAAGTAAAGGTTTTACAAAATATTTCCTATCCGGATCACAATGTGAAGCTGCATAAGGGGGATAAGGTGACCCTGAACGGACAGGAAGCCTATTATTATCTTAGAGGCAGAGATGTTGAAAAATATGACAGCGCTTCCGATCGTCTGCGCCGTGAGGAGCAGTACATCGTTGCTTATATGGACCGGTTAAAGGCCTTGACAGCAGATGATCCTTCTATCGTTATGGGTGTATACAACTCGATTGAAGATTATCTGGTTACGAGTGTGGATTTTTCCAGTTTGATCAATGAACTTATGAGTTATGATTTTAATGATGATGATATGTATACCGTACCGGGAAAAACCGTTCAGGGTGACGAGTACGAAGAGTATCATGTGGATGAAGATGCCATGCAGGATATGATCATGAGCGTTTTTTATACTCCGGTTTCGTAAATATTTTGAAACCATATAATTTTGGTATCCAGTGCGCGCGCACTTGATATAGATACTACATACTATACTTTTGAGGAAAGGAGGTTGATACAGATGAAGAAAGTTGTTGCGAGTATGCTTGCAATGTTACTGGTACTCTCTATGGGAACTACCGTATTTGCATTTCCATCGCCAAATAACCAGACCGCATTAGCGGAACTGGCAAAACAGTGGGACAGCAATGTCTCAGATGTATCAGCATACAATTCCAATAATAACATTGTATCTGTTACACGTACAAAACCGACCACAGATCAGATAACCAGGGCAAATTCTGCTGCAAAGCAGGCAAGTAAGGATGCTGAGGTTCTTGGTATGACAGATTTATCGGTAGGCAAAAATGTAAATACATCGAAAGGTATTCGCCTGACTTTTAGTGTACCTGGAGTGAAATATACAGATAAAGTATATGTACTCCATCAGTTATCATCAGGTGAGTGGGAGACTTTGAAACCAACCAGCATTTCGAATGGTCAGGTTTCGGTAACATTGTATTCATTTTCTCCGGTTGTAATCGTTCGTTATCCTTCGAATGTAAATGTACCGGTCAGTGATCCAACAAAGAATCAGACAGAAAATAATACAAACAATTCTGAGACAAACAACAATAGTCATAATACGACAGGAGACTCACAGAATAATTCACAGACGTTCAACCCGAATAATAATAATTCGCAGACGAACAATAACAGTCAGACAAATAATCAGAACAATCCGGTTAATGCAAAGCAGAATGTTACGGTAAATTACCCGGATAGTGATGATGATGGCAGTTACGACGAAGGTTATAATGATGGATATTCTGATGGAAAAACGAGTTCTTACACAACAGGAACAAATGGAGGAAGTACCAATGGTGCAGTGGCGGCAGTTGGTATGACATCCCCAAAGACAGGAGCTTCTGTGCCTGCATTACCAATTCTTGCGGTAGCAGTTGTCGCAGGAATCATCGTGTGCTGCAGAAAAGCTGCTAAAAATTAATCACTGGATACACAAGTATGTAGGATCTATAAACGGATTCTCCATGAGAGGAGAATAAATACAAAAGGCGGTGGAAAGGAATCTACCGCCTTTGTAAAATGTGAGAAGTATATGATGAAAAAGAACGAAAAAACAATACAGAAAAAAGAAAAAAAACAATTTAATATCTATAAACTGTTTACTGTTTTACTTGCGGCAATTTTACTTGTGATTATTGGAATTATGCTTCGGAACTGGATTGTGGAACGAAATGCAGAAAAACAGTATGAAGATCTTGCAGAAAGTGTGAACCGTCTGCAGAATCAGGACAGCGACAATGCAATTACTTCTGCAGATGACCGGCAGAATGCCAATACTGAGAAGATGGAAGAGGAATCACAGGACAGTCAGGAGCAGGAGGACAGCGCGGTTGCGGGAATCAATATTCCGCAGAAACAATTGGACTGGAACGAACTGGCAAAGGTAAATCCAGATATTTATGCATGGATTTATATACCGGGAACCAAAGTAGATTATCCGGTGTTACAGCATCCAACGGACAATACTTATTACTTGAATTACAATATGAATGGAACCAGGGGCTATCCTGGATGTATCTATACAGAAAAAGAAAATAATAAAGATTTTTCTGATTTTAATACCATTATGTATGGTCATAATATGCGTAACGAAACAATGTTCGAGACACTGCATTATTATGAAGACAAAGCTTTTTTTGTCAATGATCCGTATGTATATGTTTACAGAGGGGACCGTGTACTTGTGTATGAAATATTTGCTGCATACACAGCAGGTAATGAGCATATCCTGTATTCTTATGATTTTCAGTCACAGGATGGCAGACAAAATTATGTGGATCAGATCGAAAAAGGCACATCAGGAAACCTGAGGAATGATGTGGAAGTTACCGCAGACAGCCATATTCTGACCCTTTCTACATGTATCAGTGGAAAGGCAAAAAATCGGTATTTAGTACAGGCAGTATTGCTCAATGAGGATGATTTATGATGCAATGCAAAGTGGAAATGAAATCGAATTTGATTTTGAATGCTGTATCCGGATTACAGTTTTATGATAATCCGGATGTGTATATCAGGGAACTGCTTGCAAACGCCATTGATGCATGCAATACCCGTGCTGCGTTAGAGTATAGCTGGGGCACAGAGTTTTTGGAGATGGAAGAGGCTCGTATGATGAATTCCATGCGTCCCCCATATCAGCCGAAGATTTCGATTGTGTATAATTCCATGACACAGAGACTGACGGTGGAAGATAATGGAATTGGGATGAATGGACAGGACATTGAGCGTTACGTTTCAAAAGTCGGACAGAGTTATTACACGAGCGAATCATTTGAAAAGCAACAGTTGGATTATGAACCGGTTTCACAGTTTGGAATGGGAATGTTGTCCAGTTTTGCGGTCTCCCGTGCCATGCTGATTGAAGCAAAGAAAGATAAGTGTGTAAATACTGCATGGAATATTGCAGATCAGCAGGCAATCGAAGCGGTCACTGCAAAGTGGCTAGAGGGTACGGAAGAGATTGAATACATCACATCGAATCGGGAAACATCGGGAACAAAAATCACGTTGGTGTTAAAGCCTCAGTATGCCATGCGCCTGACACACCGGGGGATGGTGTATGCCGTACTTCGATATCTGATGTATCCGCCATTTCCGATAGAAGTTGTGTATGACCAGAAGAAAACGATTCTGAAAAGTGCCAATCCAATTCTGGATAACCCCCTTGCTGATATTGCAGGAATTGTGTCTATTCCCATTGCAGATGAGGAGCTGGAAGGATTTATCTGGCTGTACAATGGTAAATATAAACGTATGAAAGTGGAATCGAAATTGTACCAGCAAAACTTTCTGGTGGCAGAGGGTGACGAATGCAATGGATTGAAGCCGGAATGGGTGCAGTATATGTCCTGTCGGCTTCATCTGAAAAAGAGGTTTCTAACGATTCCTATGAATCGCACAGGTCTGGTAAGGGATGACAAATTTCAACAGTTGCGGGAAAAAATCGGTCAAAAGATAGTAAGGTATTTTAATAAGAGTCCTCTGAATCTGAATCTGTATTTAAGTGATGGTCAGAAGAGTGTTTTAACAGAATACGAATCTGAGATGGAATTACTTGCAAAAGCAGTGACAGTTGATGTATTCTTAAAAGGTCAGACAGTGGAACTGCCAATTGAAACGATAGTGCACGGCTTTGAGGGGAAGGCAATTCGAATCGCATTTATTACCAAGGGATTGTTTGACTATTACCGACGAAATTATCAGATGGATTTTCGGCGGTTTTTAAAGGAAAATAAGCTGATTGTTTTTGAAAAGAACAGAGATATTTTTTGTCAGATGATGGCACCATATCGGAAAGCCCAAAGATATATTATAGGTGATTGTCCGGGGATTATATATGATGAGATGGTGGCAGATTTCCATATGATACGCAGTGTTGTGGCATATCGGAATGCATATCATCTGCGACCACCGAAGTTAGGTTATGATGAAATATTCTGTTACGTGACGAATAATCAGAGTGGAATTCTGGATATTATAATCAATGAAGACCACATGCTTGCAAAAATGCTCGCACCAGTGCAGTATCATCCAAAAGTGCACAGGATGATGGCTGTAATTAAGGAAAATATTAAGCAACGCATCATAAACACACAGAAGCGATGGGACAAAATCGTTGATTTTGGAGGCTGTTTTATTGACGAGTGGAATGATGCTAAAAATATTGCAACGGTACAGGCAATGTGGTGCCTGGAAGATGATTTTGTGGTTTCATTAAATAAATATATTTCATCCGTGTTAGATAACCGGGATCGGGCAGAATTAGGACTGATTGCATTGGAGTTTCACAGAGATGATTTTATTAACTGGTGGTTTGAGCCAGGAGAGCAGACAAGATGAGGGAAAAGATGGAAGAGCGTATAATCGAGGAAAATGTGGAGGAAAGCAAGGAAGAGGCACAGAAAACTACTGTGTCACAATCAAATGCCAGGGAGAAAAAGAAACGTCCGGCATGGAAAGAAGTCCTGAGCTGGTGCATGACACTTTTGGCGGCTTTTGTATTGGCACTTGTTTTAAAAAATTATGTAATTATCAATGCAACGGTTCCGACAGGTTCCATGGAAAATACCATCGAGCCGGGAGATGATCTGTTTGGATTTCGTCTTGCATACAAATTTTCAGAGCCGGAGAGAGGTGATATTGTCATCTTTAAATTTCCGGATGATGAAAGTCAGAAATACGTGAAGCGTGTAATCGGACTTCCAGGTGAAAAAGTTACCATCACGGAAGGCAAGATTTACATAAATAATTCCGACGTACCGTTGGAAGAAGATTATCTCAAGGAGGATTGGGTGCGTGCGACCGGGCCATTTTCATTTGAGGTTCCGGAAGATTCGTATCTTGTTTTGGGAGATAACCGAAATGATTCGTATGATGCCAGATACTGGGAGAATACATATGTAACAAAAGATGAGATTATTGGAAAAGCGTATTTTACGTACTATCCATTCTCGCGTTTTGGAAGCCTGTATCAGTAATATACGACAAAATAGAAAAGGAGGCTGTGTAATCATGCCAGAAAATGCAAGTTGTAGTGGGGCAGCAACCTGCTCAAAAGAAAGTTGTGAAGGATGTGCAAGCAAACAGAATCCGCAGAGCATGTTAGAAGCGATGAATGCTTATTCGGATGTCAAGCATGTCATTGGAGTTGTCAGTGGAAAAGGAGGCGTCGGTAAGTCATTTGTGACAGCGTCTCTTGCAGTCAAGATGGCAAAAGCCGGATATAAAGTAGGAATCCTTGATGCGGATATCACAGGTCCATCCATTCCAAAGATGTTTGGAGCACATGGACAGGTGGTCGGTGATGACAAAGGAATGTATCCTTACGAAACAAAGGAAGGCATCAAGATTATTTCTATCAATCTTCTGATGGAAGATGAGGAAGCGCCGGTTGTATGGAGAGGCCCGGTAATTGCCGGAGCAGTAAAACAGTTCTGGAATGAGACAGTCTGGGGCGATGTAGACTATTTATTCGTTGATATGCCACCAGGAACCGGTGATGTACCGCTTACGGTATTCCAGTCACTTCCAGTGGATGGAATCGTCATTGTGACATCTCCACAGGAGTTGGTTCAGATGATTGTCAAAAAGGCGTTTAATATGGCCAATATGATGCATATACCAGTACTTGGAGTGGTTGAGAACTTTAGTTATCTGAAATGCCCGGATTGTGGCAAGCAGATTAAGCTGTTTGGAGAAAGTCATATCGATGAAGTTGCAGCAGGACTTGGAACTAAGGTTCTTGGAAAGTTGCCACTTGATCCGGAATATGCGCAGCATGCAGATGCGGGCGAGTTTTACCAGATGGAGAATTCGTATCTGGATGATGCAGTGGATGTACTGAAAAATATTTAAAAGGAAATGGGTTGCCGTTGTGGTGGCCCTTTTTTGATGCGGCAAAGAACTTTGTTACTGGTGGGGGCGGGCGCAAAAGCGCTGGGGGCGAAAAGGCACACAATACATTCTTCGCGATTTTAGACAGAATTGCAGAAATTGTGCAAGCCTTCCCCTGCCTCTATTTTCGTGTCCGGCTCGCGTTTCGACACCGGCTCGTGTATGTCCGTCTGCCACAGATGCGATCAGCATTTTTAGTCGGTCTAAGTGGTGGGGTTCAGAAATTTTATTATACCCGCTCTCCATTGTGTCGCCCTTCGTAGGATATCATGTATCCATAGTAGAACGAGGGCGCAAATGCGACCCGCGGGTACAGTATTCTTCACCCCACCACTAAGGCCGCCACAAAATACTTCAGACGGCATCTGCGGCAGACGGACATACACGAGCCGGTGTCGAAACTTGAACGGACAGGAATCATCAGGGAGGCAGGGGGAGGGTTGCTACAAATTTGTAATTCTGGATAACTAGCGAAGAATGTATTGTGTGCCTTTTCGCGCCCAGTGCATTTGTGCCCGCCCTCATCAGTACGCAGACTTCTTGCCGCATCAAAAAAAGGCATTGCCTCTATCATTTCGATAAAGTCAATGCCCTTTTGGTTTATACCTGAATTCGATCCGCAATTTCATTGCCCAGAGCAAATCGTTCGCCCTGCACACCTACGATCATTCCGGTCTGAAGCTTCTGAATAATCCGGATGCTTCCGCCTTCTTCCACATGATGACGGTGCAGAAATTCTACGACCTCCGGTAATCCGAGTAACCATTTGATTGTATAACTTTCCCCACTCTTAGCTTTTGACAATGCCTGCATAGTAATCCCTCCCTCTACAAAAATGCCTGCACTTCATTTATATATTGGCTCTATTATAGGAAGTTTATACGCGGTTAGTCAATTGCGAATTTCCTTATTTTTCTGTAACTGAAATAAGGTGTGACTGATATGACTATGCATGGTATTCCTTCCGCGGTTGCCATAGTATAAAATGCAAGAGCATAGCTGTTACATACACCTTCATGTTCCATAATAACTTGTGAAGATTTTGTTATTTTCACAATTGAGGATGCATAAATATTTTCTGCTGGCAGTGAAATTGTATTTATCGGTAAAAGTAACATAACCATTACCATAATGACTGCTTTTATTCTTAGACATGTTTTTTTCTTACATTTCAAGAAAAATATGCGTGCTATTTCTATAAATCTATGATACAGTGATTGAATGAATACTAAAATGAAAAATAGTAATAGGTACAAAGGAGAAAGATGTTTATGAAGAAGAAATTAATTGCGATGCTAATCGCATGTTTATGTGTTGTGGAAGCTGCTTCCGTTGTTGTTCCATTTTCAGAGCCGGTTACTGTTGAGGCTGCAACAAAGAAGACAAGCAAGAAAAAGAAAACACCAAACTTAAACAAAGTATATAATGCAGTAAAGGATGCATATGGCAAAGACTATATACCGAATAGCAAGCTGAGTAAAGATGAAGTAAATGCTCGCTATGGACTGAAAAAAGAATGGTATTCTGGTGTGGTCGCAGAACTTCCGATGATCAGCGTGAATGCGGATGAACTTGTAATCGTGAAAGCGAAGAGTGTAGATTCCAAAAAGAAGATTAAGAATGCACTTAAGCAATATCAGAAGAATCTGATGGAAAATATGCATCAGTATCCGGCAAATCAGTTAAAAGTGCAGGCATCAAAAGTATATGTAAAAGGTAATTATGTCTGCTTTTTTGTTTTGGGAAGTATTGATAGTAAGACGGAACAAAAGTCTGATGAAAAGGTGATTGCAGCATACAAAAAGCAGAATGAAAAAGCAGTAAATGCAATCAAGAAGCTATATAAATAAGTGAAATGAGAGGTAAAAGATGGTATTTAGCAGTATTATGTTTCTTACCCGCTTTCTGCCATTGGTTCTGATCGTATATTTTTTGGTGCCGGGCTGCATGAAAAATACATGGCGTAATCTTGTCCTTTTCATGTTCAGCCTGGCATTTTACGCATGGGGAGAGCCTGTCTATATCTGGCTGATGATATTTTCTACAGTTGTGGATTATGTGAATGGCGGACTGGCAGGGTACTTTGTTGCAAGAGACAAACGCAATACCGCAAAAGTTTTTGTAGGTTTATCGGTTGTTATTAATCTGACGCTTCTTGCGGTATTTAAATATGCAGGAAAGTTTGTGCTGCCGATTGGAATCTCATTTTACACATTTCAGTCAATGTCTTATACGATTGATGTGTACCGGGGAAAGGCAAAGGCGGAGAAGAATCCAATTAATTTTGGCGCATATATATCGCTGTTTCCGCAGCTGATTGCAGGTCCAATCGTGCGGTTTTCGGATATTGCGACACAACTTCGCGAGAGAACCATTAACTTAGAGAGCATTCGGTATGGTATGCTCCGTTTTGTATGCGGTCTTGGGAAAAAAGTATTGCTTGCAAATCAGGCAGGAGAAATTTTTCAGACAATTGCAAATTATAAAGTTTCGCAGATGACAACCGTTTCGGCATGGCTTGGAATCCTTGCATTTATGTTTCAGATCTACTTTGATTTTTCCGGTTATTCAGACATGGCAATCGGGCTGATGGCAGTCTTTGGGTTTGAAATTCCGGAGAATTTCAAATATCCTTATGAAGCAAAAAGTATTACAGAGTTCTGGAGACGGTGGCATATTTCGCTTGGAAACTGGTTTAAAGAATATGTATACATACCACTCGGTGGAAGCCGAAAAGGAAATGCACGCACATTTTTAAATATTTTTATTGTATGGTTTCTGACCGGATTGTGGCATGGTACAACAATCAATTTTACATTATGGGGATTGTATTTTTGCTTTTTCCTGATTATGGAGAAAACGTGGCTTTTGAAGTTGCTGGATAAGATTCCTCGTGTGTTTTCTCATATTTATGCACTTGTAGTCGTTTATTTCGGATGGCTGCTTTTTGCCTGGGAAGATATTCACGGACATCGCGTGTATATGAAAGCGATGCTTGGTATGGCAGGCGCGGGAGTGGTTAATAAGGAGAGTTTGTATCTTCTTGTAAGTAATGCATTGCTTATGGTCATTATGGCAATCGGCTGCACTTCTTTGCCGAAGTATCTGGCAAAAAAAGTGACGAAGAAGGACGGGATTGGTGCATCTCTTTGTATGAGTGTTTATGTGGCAGTTATTCTACTTCTTTCTATCGCCTATCTGGTCAACGGAACATATAATCCGTTTTTGTATTTCAGATTCTAAAATCTGTTGACAGAACAAATTTTGATAGTATACATGAAAAGTGCTTAATATGCTCATTTTGATAAGGAGAATTGAATGAAAAAGTTAAATTATCTATTACCGGTTATTGTTTTTACGTGCATTCTTTTCGGTTTATGCGTGAAAGGGATTACATCAGCGGATAAGACTTATTCGTCCGCAGAAAAACGTGAACTTCAGACAAGACCGAAAATGAGTGCTGAGGCAATCCGAAAGGGAACTTTTCAGGAAAAGTATGAGACATATCTAAGCGATCAGTTTCCAGGAAGAGATATGTGGGTGCAGTTGCAGACCGACGCATCACGTCTTATGGGAAAGTCTGTCAGTAATGGAGTTTATTTTGGAAAGGATGATTATCTGCTGGAGCACCATACGGATGCAGAGTTTGAGACGAAACAGGAGCGAAAGAATATAAAGTCGCTTGTAGAGCTTGTCAAAAACATTGCAGATGATTATTCGGTACATGTGATGCTTGTTCCGACGAAAACCTGGACGCTTCAGCAGAAGCTTCCGTTTTGTGCGTCAACTTACGATGAGCAGAAGATGTACGATTCATTGAATGAACAACTTGGAAATCTTGCGGATTCAGTTGTTGTCCCGGTGCAGGAGACGCTTTGTTCTCATCGGGAGGAAGACATCTATTACCGGACAGATCATCATTGGACAACGCTTGGCGCGTGGTATGGATATCAGTCTTTTCTTAAGGCTTCGGGGATGGATGAGAAGCGGGCAGATGAAAAGAAAGATTTTATTACGGTAAGCGATGATTTCCTCGGTACCACGTATGCAAAAGTCAATCAGGCATCAGCAAAGGATGTGATTGAGGCATATGAGCCCAAGATGGACCTTGACGTTGTTTATAATATGGGAGAGACGAAGCTTACAACGCTTTTTGCTCCATCCTATCTGAAAACCAGTGACGAGTATAGTTATTTTACAGGTGGCAATCAGGCAATTATCGAGATTACCGGAGGTGAGAAAAATGGAAAAACGCTTCTTGTGATCAAAGATTCCTTTGCAAACTGCATGATTCCGTTTCTGGCAGAGGATTATGAGAAAGTAATTGTTGTAGATCTCAGACAGCTTAATATCGGTTGTCAGGCAATCCTTGATACGTTTTGTCCGACAGACGTACTGATTCTATATAATACGGCACAGTTTGCGCAGGATCGTGAATTTGCATTAAAATGCTATTTTTCCTCAACAACCTGGAAGATAAAGAACTTAAGATAATATGATTCCGGCACATTGGAAGAGTTTGCCCACAGAATCGGGTGATCCGGTGCCTGTGTGCGGAATTCCACCTGGCGGATTCTCTTATGTGCTGCCTTTGCCGCTTCCTTTACCGTTTTTGCCAGCAGTTCCTGCGTCATAAAGTGAGAGCAGGAGCAGGTTGCCAGATAGCCACCATCTTTGACGAGTTTGAGACCTTTCATGTTAATTTCACGATATCCCTTGATGGCGTTTTTGGTAGCTTCCTTGGACTTCGTAAATGCAGGCGGGTCGAGGATCACCACATCATACTTTTCGCCCGCAGCCGCAAGTTTCGGAAGTTCATCGAGCACATTTGCGCAGCGAAAATGCACGGTGTCCTCCAGATGATTCAACTTCGCATTCGCCTCGGCCTGCTGTACGGCATATTCGGAAATGTCAAGTCCGGTTACCTCTGTTGCACCCGCGATTCCGGCATTTAGCGCAAAGGTTCCCATATGCGTAAAGCAGTCCAACACTTTTTTGCCTTTGCAGATGCGCTGCATCGCGAGACGATTGTACTTTTGATCTAAGAAAAAGCCGGTCTTCTGCCCATTGACCACATCAACCATATAGTGAACGCCATTCTCGACAATTTCCACATTGGTATCAAATTCTTCGCCGATAAAGCCTTTGACCTTTGCGAGCCCTTCTTTCTTGCGTTCATTTGCATCGCTTCGTTCGTAGACACCACGGATGGAAATACCATCTTCGGAAAGAACCTCTTTTAATAATGAAACGATAGTTTCTTTGAACTGCTCCATTCCAAGGGCCAGACATTCCACAACCAGCACATCTTCGTACTTGTCTATGACAAGTCCCGGCAGGAAATCTGCTTCACCGAAAACAACGCGGCAGGAAGAAGTATCGACGGTTGTTTTTCGATAATCCCACGCATTCTGCACACGCATGCGAAGGAATTCTGTATCAATATCCTGATCTGCATGCCGGGTCATCATGCGGATACGGATTTTGGAATTCTGGTTAATAAAGCCTTTTCCCATCGGATATCCGTCAAAATCATGGACATTTACCACGTCACCATTTTTGAAAGTACCTGTAATCGTGTCGATTTCGTTGTCGAAAATCCATGCACCACCTGCTTTTATTGTGCGGCCTTCACCTTTTTTTAATGTTACAATTGTATGATTTTCCATAATATTTTCCTTATCACTTTTCTTTATAGTGTGTTTTGTAAGTATATGATCTTTCACAAGTTTACCATAGACTTTCCATGATTTCCAGCTATCACCATTGTTTTCCCATTTCATAAATGCTATAATAATGTTAATAAATTAACGAAGTTGCTTCAACTTCACTTCAAACTAAACTAGGAGGTCTTATTACAATGGATTTTTCAGAAGAGTACAGACAGAAACTTACATCTGCTGACGAAGCAGTAAAAGTCATCAAGTCCGGTGACTGGGTAGATTATGGATGGTGTACCAATACCGTTGATGCTTTGGACAAAGCACTGGCAAAACGTACCGATGAATTGAAGGATATCAACCTGCGTGGTGGAATTCTCTTAAAACCACTTGCAGTTTTTGAACGAGAGGATGCAGGCGAACATTTTACATGGAACTCCTGGCATATGGGTGGATATGAGCGTAAGCTGATCAACCGCGGATGTGCTTACTATGCGCCGATCCGTTATTCAGAGCTTCCACGCTATTATCGTGAACTGGATTGCCCGGATGATGTTGCAATGTTCCAGGTAGCTCCGATGGACAAGCATGGATACTTTAACTTTGGACCAAGTGCTTCTCATCTCGGCGCAATGTGTGAGACTGCAAAGCATATCATTGTTGAAGTTAATGAGAACATGCCGCGTTGCTTAGGCGGAACAGAGAACGGAATCCATATTTCCAAAGTCAATGCAATCGTGGAAGGCGAGAATCCGCCAATTGGTGAACTTGGTGCAGGCGGTCCTGCTACAGAGATTGATCAGAAAGTAGCTCGTCTCATCGTTGATCAGATTCCAAACGGTGCCTGCTTACAGCTTGGTATCGGTGGAATGCCAAATGCAGTAGGTTCTCTGATCGCTGAGTCTGATCTGAAAGATCTTGGTGTACATACAGAGATGTACGTAGATGCATTTGTTGATATTGCCAAGGCTGGAAAAATTACAGGTGCTCACAAGAACATCGACCGTTTCCGTCAGGTATATGGTTTCGGTGCCGGAACCAAGAAGATGTACGATTACCTGGATGAAAATCCGGAGTTGATGAGTGCTCCTGTAAGTTATACAAATGACATTCGTTCAATTGCTGCATTGGATAATTTTATTTCCATCAACAACTGTGTTGATATCGACTTATTTGGTCAGGTAAGTTCTGAGTCTTCCGGAATTAAGCACATCAGTGGTGCAGGCGGACAGTTAGACTTCGTACTTGGTGCTTATCTTTCCAATGGTGGTAAGAGCTTTATCTGCTGTTCTTCTACATTTACAGATAAGCAGGGCGTATCACATTCGAGAATTCGTCCGACACTTGCAGAAGGTTCTGTGGTAACGGATACCCGTGCGAATACACACTATGTGGTAACTGAATATGGTATGGTAAATGTCAAGGGATTATCCAGCTGGCAGAAGGCAGAAGCCCTCATTTCTATTGCACATCCGGACTTCCGTGATGAACTGATTGCAGAGGCTGAAAAAATGCACATCTGGAGACGTTCCAATAAATAGGACATTTTTTGTTCACGATTTATTCATATTGCATCAAAACCCCAACTTTGTTGGGGTTTTTTTATAAATTTTACCTCTTGCTTTTATGACACTTTTTGAGTAATCTATTGCTTGAGTAAAGAGGAGGTAAATATGAAGAAATTTCTAAGTAATATTAAAACAAAGCTTTTTACCAAAGTTGAAAAAGAACATTCCGAAGCATACATGCGAAGAATTGCATTTTTAAATAAATATTCCCTTTTATTTCATGCACTGATTTCCTGTGCTTTGGTATTTATTGTGGAAGTTATTTCAAGAAGAGATTTTTTATCGGCATGCAGTTTCGTTGCGGGACACACGTTTGCTTTCTTATATAATGCACTTATTGTTTTTGCATCGTTGTGTTTTGCATATATGTTCCGGAGACGTGCTTTTATTCGAATTATTATAAGCGGATTCTGGATTATACTTGGTATTATTAATGGATGCATTCTTTCAAACCGTGTAACACCGTTTGGATTTACTGATTTGAAATGTATTCCGGACTTACTTGCGATGAACAATACGAACTATTTTACGGCAGAAGAAGCAACAATCGTTGTGATTGGCCTTGGCTTGTTCGCATTATTCTGCATCGTGCTCTTTATCAAAGGACCACGTTTTCAGGGAAAAATCCATAAAGTGATAGTATTAGCTTCTATCGTATCCGTTCTCTTTATTGGCCTGCCGATTACGACATCCGCAGCCCAGAAGACCAATGTTGTAGCAAGTTATTTCTCTAACATTGCACAGGGTTATGAAAATTATGGATTTATTTATGGATTCTCTTCCAGCGTTATAGACCGCGGAATGAAAAAACCGGATACTTACAATGAGCAGCATATTGATGGAATTGAGGAACAGGTTGCGGCCGACAAGAAAGAGACAACGGTTACCTCAAAGAATGCTCCAAATATTATCTGTGTTCTGTTAGAGTCTTTCTGTGATCCGGATGAGATTAAGTTTTTAAATTACAATGAGGATCCGATTCCAACGTTCCATAAACTTGAGAAGAAATATACAAGCGGATATCTGACAGTTCCAGTTGTTGGTGCAGGTACAGCAAACACAGAGTTTGAAGTACTTACAGGAATGAGCATGAAATATTTTGGTACTGGTGAATATCCTTATAAAACAATTTTAAAGAAGACGGATTGTGAGAGCACTGCATCTGATTTGGCTACGATCGGATATGGAACACATGCAGTACATAACAATGGCGGAAACTTCTATAGTCGTGTAAATGCATTTTCGATGATGGGGTATGATACTTTCACCAGCAAAGAGCTTATGAACATCCAGACTTATACGCCAAACGGCAACTGGGCAACGGATGATATTCTGGTAAATGAGACTATGAAGACTTTGGATTCCACTCCAAATCAGCCAGACTTTACGTATACCATTACAGTTGGTACTCACGGTGATTATCCAACGACACCAGTGATCAATGATCCGAAGTATGTAGCTTCCGGTGCTGATGATGAGGAATCATTAAATCAGTGGACCTATTACATCAACCAGTTAAATGAGGTTGATACCTTTATGAATGATCTCATCAAGAAAGTAAGCAAACGTGATGAAGATACGGTTATTGTATTCTTCGGCGATCACCTTCCAACCATGGGACTTACCGATGATGATATGAAATCCGGGGATATTTACAAGACAAAATATGTTACCTGGAATAATATGGGGCTTAAGAAACAGGATGCCGATTTATATGCCTACCAGCTTATGGCAAGTATTACAAATTCTGTAGGTATTCACGAAGGAACAATCCTTTCTTATCACCAGACGCAGAGTGATTCGACAACATATCAGGATGGTCTTGAGAATTTACAGTATGATATTCTTTACGGGGATCGTTACTGCTACGATGGTCAGGACAAATATCCTGCAAGTGATATTGTAATGGGTGTTGATGATGTAGTTGTAAACAGTGCGACCAATTCCATCGGAGATTCCGAAGTTATTATTCGCGGAAAGAACTTTACGAAATGGAGCCGTGTGTATGTAAATGACAAGAAAGTGAACACCATTTTCAGTTCTGCGGATTGTCTTGTAATCAGTAAGGATGATATCGAGGATGGTGATACTGTCAAAGTATGTCAGCTTGGTTCGAATGATACGATCTTCCGTTCTTCCAACGAGATCACTTATGCAGATCCGGATGTGAAAGCGGAAACAGAAGAGCCGACGGAAGGCACCGAGAATACCGGCGATAACAACTAGTTAGTTGATGGTTAATTAGATAATTGTGTTGGAAATTGAGGAGTTTCCAACCGAAAGGACGTATGCACTGCATATGTCCTTTTTCTTTAGCGGTAATGATGTTATAATAAATCGATGGTATCTAATCCAAGAGGCAGAATAGTTACATTCAATGAAAAATTCGGAAGGCATTAAAATGGAAGAGAAAATAAACAAAAATTCAAATCTCAAAAAAGAGTTGAAACATACCAATTTAAAAAATACAGACAAGCGTAAACTGCAGGCAGGGGAAAAAGAAAAGTCTTCTGAACACTGCCCATATGCAAAGAAGTGTGGGGGCTGCGATTATCAGGGCTTTTCTTATAAAAAGCAGCTGGAAAAAAAGCAAAGTTATATGCGAAAGCTCATGGAACCGTTTGGAAAGATAAATCCGATTGTAGGAATGGACAATCCGTACCATTACCGTCATAAAGTACAGGCTGCTTTTTCCTGTACCAAACGCGGACATATTGTGGCTGGAGTGTATGAGAAACATTCGCATGATGTTGTGGATGTGGAGCAGTGCCAGATTGAGGATGAGCAGGCGGATGCAATCATTCGTGAAATCAAAAATATGATGCGTTCGTTCCGTATTCGTGCGTATGATGAGGATACCGGTTATGGATTGTTACGTCATGTGCTTGTGCGCAAAGGGTACCACAGTGGACAGATCATGGTGGTTCTGGTGCTCGTGTCACCAATCCTTCCATCCAAAAATAATTTTGTAAAGGCACTGCGAAAGAAATTCCCGGAAATCAGCACGGTTGTCATCAATGTCAATGATCGAAAGACAAGCATGGTTTTGGGAGAGCGTAACATTACAATTTACGGAAAAGGATTTATTGAGGACGAATTATGTGGCTGTACATTCCGCATTTCACCGACCTCCTTTTATCAGGTAAATCCGCAGCAGACAGAGCGTCTGTATAAGAAAGCCATTTCCTGTGCAAAACTGACAGGGAAAGAAACGGTGATTGATGCATATTGCGGAACCGGAACGATTGGACTGATTGCCAGCAGCAAGGCAAAGAAGGTAATTGGAGTGGAGCTGAACCGTGATGCAGTCAAAGATGCAATCACCAATGCCAAACGAAACAATATTCATAATGTTACTTTTTATAATGAAGATGCCGGAAAGTTTATGGTGGAGATGGCGCGAAATGGACAGAAAGCGGATGTCGTCATCATGGATCCGCCGCGTACCGGAAGTGATGAGGCATTTTTGTCTTCAGTCGTTCAGCTGGCACCGGAAAAAGTGGTCTATGTATCCTGTGGACCGGATACATTGGCAAGGGATCTGAAGTATCTGACAAAGCATGGATATCGGATGAAAGAATGTTCCCCATATGATATGTTTCCTTTTACGAGACATGTGGAAGCAGTCTGTCTGTTATTGAAAGAAAGGTAAGACTTTAATTTAAAGAAGGATTTCCCTGTGACAGCAATACAGCCGGAAGTGAATTATGCAGTATGACAGAAAAATATTCATAGGTTTTGGCGCACTCACAGATGTCTGGATGCTGGAACAGATTAATGAGCATCCCGGCTACGGCTTCTGTATAGAAATTGCACACGAAATAGCGGAAATCTTCCGTGATTGATACATGGAGATTTTCTTCTGAATCACGTACTATTTTTTTCATGATGCCAATAAACTTGATAGTAGTTGATCAAACGAGAGGGGATTTTATTGTATGAACGAAAGAGAAAAACTTAAATCACGATTAGGATTTATCCTGCTTTCATCAGGATGTGCCATCGGAATAGGAAATGTGTGGAAATTTCCATACGCAGCAGGCCAGGGAGGTGGCGGCGCATTTGTGCTGTTTTATCTCCTGTTTCTGTTGCTTTTGGGACTTCCAATCATGACCATGGAGTTTGCGGTAGGGCGTGCCAGCCAGAAGAGTCCGGTTAAGGCATATCAGGCATTGGAAAAGCCGGGACAGAAATGGCATATCCATGGTTATATAACATTGATCGGATGTTATCTGCTGATGATGTTTTATACCACAGTAACCGGCTGGATGCTTCATTATTTTTATCTCAGTGTGAGAGGACAGTTCGAGGGACTGGATGCACAGGGCGTATCGGATCAGTTTACGGAGATGTTAGGAAAGCCACAGATCATGGGATTCTGGATGATTGTTGTGGTATGCGCAGGCGTGTTTGTGTGTTCGCGAGGTCTGCAGAATGGGCTTGAGAAGGTGACAAAGGTAATGATGACCGCGTTGCTTTGCATTATGATAGTGCTTGCCATCAACAGTTTCTTTATGGATGGCGCAAAAGAAGGTCTGTCCTTTTATCTGCTTCCGGATTTTGCACGCATGAAAGAAATCGGAATTGTGAAAACAATCACAGCAGCTATGAATCAGGCATTTTTCACATTGAGTCTGGGTATTGGAGCGATGGCGATATTTGGAAGTTATATTGGCAAGGAGCGCTCGTTGCTGGGAGAATCTTTAAATATAGCTGTGCTTGATACATTTGTAGCGATTACGGCAGGTCTGATTATTTTTCCGGCATGTTTTACCTTCCATGTAGATCAGACATCCGGACCAAGCCTGATTTTTATTACTTTGCCAAATATTTTTAATCATATTCCATTGGGAAGATTGTGGGGAAGCCTGTTTTTCCTGTTTATGTTCTTTGCAGCTTTTTCGACAATTCTGGCCGTATTTGAGAATATCATTTCCTGTGGAATGGAACTGACCGGATGCAGCAGAGGAAAGTCCTGTGCCGTAAATTTGATTCTGATCATGGTATTGTCACTTCCATGTGTGCTTGGATACAATTTGTGGCAGTGGAGCGGTTTAAATGTCTTTGGTGGAACGGTTCTGGATCTGGAAGATTTTCTGGTCAGCAACCTGTTCCTTCCACTGGGGTCTTTGGTATACCTGCTTTTTTGCACCAGCAAATATGGCTGGGGATGGAACAATTATACGAAGGAAGCTAATACCGGAAAAGGCCTGAAGATACAAAACTGGATGCGTGGATACATCACCTATATTTTGCCACTGATCATTTTGTTTATCTTTGGATTCGGTATTTATGATAAATTTTTTATAAAATAAAATTTAATTATTGCATGAAAGGAGTATGTTTATGTATCAAGCAAATCAGTCACGTTATGAGACAATGAAATATCACCGCTGCGGAGCCAGCGGATTACAGTTGCCGGAAGTTTCTTTGGGATTCTGGCACAATTTTGGAGATACCGGTGTCTATGAGAATATGAAGCAGATGTGCTTTACCGCGTTTGATCATGGGATTACACATTTTGATCTGGCGAACAATTATGGACCACAGCCGGGAAGTGCAGAGGCAAATCTTGGAAAAATTCTTCGAGAAGAATTTGGCGCATACAGGGATGAACTGATTATCAGCACGAAAGCCGGATTTGATATGTGGCCGGGACCTTATGGGGACTGGGGAAGCCGCAAGTATCTAATTGCAAGTCTGGATCAGAGCCTGAAACGTATGGGATTGGATTATGTGGATATTTTCTATCATCACCGCATGGATCCGGAGACACCGCTTGAGGAAACGATGGGAGCATTGGACCAGATTGTAAAAAGCGGAAAAGCGTTGTATGTGGGACTGTCAAATTATGATGGAGAGACGATGAAACGTGCGGCAGCGATACTGGAAGAATTGCATTGCCCGTTCGTAATCAATCAGAATTCTTATAATATATTCAACCGTACTATTGAGCGCAACGGATTGAAACAGGCAGCAGCCGAACAGAAGAAAGGAATCATTTCTTATAGCCCGTTGGCGCAGGGAATGCTCACGGACCGCTATTTAAACGGGATTCCAAAGGATAGTCGTGTGAATACGGACGGACGTTTCCTTCATGCGGATCAGTTCAGCGAGGAACGGCTGGCAAGCATCCGCCGGTTGAATGCTATTGCAGCAGCCAGAGGAGAAAGCCTGGCACAGATGGCCTTGAAATGGGTAATTCGCGATGGTGTTGTTACATCCGTACTAATTGGAGCTTCCCGCCCGCAGCAAATTCTTGAAAACCTCAAAGTTCTTGGAAGTGCAGATTTCACGGAAGAAGAACTGCGTGAAATTGATGCATGCTCGTTAGAACTTTAAAATCTGCTGACAGAAGGTGTGGAGCTGATACGCTGACAGCAGGACAAAGCGGGTTTGGACATCGTCCAGCGAATAGCCAAGGTCATCTTTTAAGATGCGTAAGCGGTAATTGATCGTATTCCGGTGACAGAACATATGCTGCGCAACTAATTGTACACTGCCCCCGCATAGCAGGTATTCATGCAATGTTTCTGTTAACATCGTATGGTGCTTTTGATCATAATCCATGACTGTGCCAAGGTATTCGCGGATGTAGTTCTTCATCAGACCGGTATCTTGAATTTCGAGCAGGAGTTTATAAAATCCAAAATCATTATAATGGAAAAAGCGTTCATTGGAGCATGCAGCCATTTGTGCTGCGGAAACTGCGTGCAGGTAAGCTGTGCGCAGTTTTTTTATGTCCGTGCACAGACTGCCACAGCCACTGTGGAATTCCAGGTCCGGAAAATGTGCATGCAAAGAGGCTGGAATCTGCCGGCAGGCGGTCGAAGTCTGCATGGAGGTACAGAAAATCACAATCGTGCTTTCCTTTCCTGCGCAGATGTGGTAGTTGCCGAAACGTTTGCATGCGCTGTGTAAAAGGCGCAAGGCACTCTGTGAAAGTGTTGTATCAATATACAGAACTTGCAGATTGTCTTCCATAAATCCGGCATCGGTAAGAATGGAAAGAGCATTTTCGGACACTTGGTCTTCGAACAGAATTGTTTCAAAAGTTGCTGTCAGTTTATCGTTGTTTCGCACATCTTCAAAAATGCGATTGTAGTAATTGTGCGTAATATCAAAAATTTTCGTTTCCCACGGCATCGTAAAAAGTGGAAAATGATGCTCATGACAAAGTCGCAAAATTTCCTCGGAGATATCATCTTCGAAGATGTATTTTCCTGTATTTATGATAAGACCACTTGTTTTGTGCGATATTAATTCTATAATAAACTTCTTGAGCCAGTCTTTGTCTTCGGAGGAAGTGACACCTGTAGTGATAATGAGTTCGCCACCATTTAAAAAGGTGGAGGTGGTGATATCTTCGGAGATATATACCCAGTTGATTGTGTGGTCCAGATCGTCTGCGCCCGCCAAAAGATGCAGATGATACAGGTCTTTGGTAGCTTGATACAGTTCTTTTAAGAAAACAGCCATTTTTTAGTTCCTTTCGATTTCATGTTGTATGTTTGAACTTCTACCGGCTGCGTCAGGCATGGCAGGGGTGGACCCGATGGTATTTTATTCCACTAGTTATTCAGAATCACGAATTTTTCGTAACCTCCTCCTGCCTCTTTCTATTATTTAAGTCCGTTCAAAGTTCAACAGTTTCCGTGGCGTGTCAGTCTGCCGGGGACACGTCCGAACGATTTCGTGGTTGCCTTAGTGGGTATTCGAAGGAAACGTGCCGCCACTGGGGCAAATGTCTGAGCAGCACAGCATAACGCAATTTCGTAATACCTGATGCGAGTTTTGACCGTGGCGGCTCATATCGACTTCCTGAGGATACCCACTTAGGCAACCTAGAAATTGTGAGCGTGTTCCCGGCAGACCGACACGCCACGGAAACAGTCGAAGCATTGCCCGGACACAAAAATTAAGGCAGGAGAAGGCCACTGAAAACTTCAGTAATTCTGTCTAAAACCGTGGAATAAAATACCATCGGGTCCGCCCCTGCCATGCCTGACGCAGCCGGTAGAAGTTCCGGCACACAACATGAGTATGAAAGAAAAAATGGCTGTTGTCAAGAAAGAACTGTGCTGACAGCACAAAGAACACCATGTATTTTGTGCCGCAGACCTATGGAAACCGCACAACAATTGTGCAATTATATATGCAACGAAAATACAGAACGACAGGGAGGGCGAATAAATGTTAAGAACAGACTTACCAAAAATTATTACAGATACATTACCAGGACCTAAGGCCACAGAAATTATTAAAAGAAGAGAAAATGTAGTACCATCCGCAATCCGCTGCGGTTATCCTGTTGTAATCGATCGCGGGGAGGGAGCAATGATTGAGGATGTCGATGGAAACAAATTCCTTGATTGGATCGGTGGTGTCGGCGTATTGAACATTGGATTCTCACAGCCAGAGGTTGTAGAGGCAGTTAAAGCACAGGCGGATAAATATTTCCATGGAATGTTCAATGTTGTGACCCATGAGGGCTATGTATCACTTGCAGAAAAGCTTTGCAGCATTGCTCCTGTAAAGGGAACCGAGAAAAAAGCATATTTCGCAAACAGCGGTGCAGAGGCAGATGAGAATGCAGTTAAGATTGCAAAGAGTTTCACGAAACGGCCAAATATTATCGTATTTTCCGGAGCATTCCATGGAAGAACCCATTACACCATGGCAATGACATCTAAGAAAGCATATGCAAAGGGAATGGGCGAGCTTGCAAATGGTGTGTTCCGTGCACAGTTCCCATACTATTATAGAAATCCGGAAGGAATGCCACAGGATGCTGCTTTGGATTACTATATGAAATCGCTGACCGATGTCTTTGAGCAGTGTGCGGCAGCCGATACCATTGCAGCAATCGTTGTTGAGCCATTGCAGGGTGAGGGAGGATTTATCCCGGCACCAATCGAGTGGGTAAAGGCAGTGCGCAGGCTTTGCGATGATAATGGCATTCTTCTTATTGCAGATGAGGTACAGAGTGGATTCTGCAGAACCGGACGGATGTTTGCGAGCATGTACTGGGAAGAGGCAGGCGTACAGCCGGATATTATTGCTACAGCAAAATCCATTGCAGCCGGCGTTCCGCTTTCCGCAATCGTTGCAAGAAAAGAAATCATGGAGGCAGCTGCACCGGGAACCATCGGTGGAACATTCTGCGGTAACCCACTGGCCTGTGCGGCAGCGTTAAAAACCATCGAGATTATGGAGAGAGACCATCTGGCAGAGCGTTCCTGTGAGATCGGAAAGAAAGTGACCGAGCGTTATCTGGCTATGAAAGAAAAGTATAACTGTGTTGGAGATGTCCGTGGACTTGGCGGAATGATCGGTATTGAGTTTGTAAAAGATAAAGAGACGAAGGAGCCGGCACCGGAGCTTACAGCAACAGTGATCAATGAGTGTGCAAAAAATGGCTTGCTTGTAGAGGGCGCAGGAGCGTATAATAATGTTATCCGTTTCCTTGCACCTCTGGTAATTACAGATGAGCAGCTTGCAGCAGGATTGGATATTTTTGAAAAAGCAGTAGTAACTGCTATGGAGGGATAAAATGAGTGATATTGCATTTAAGTATTTTCTTCCGGTAAACATTGAATTTGGTTCCGGAAAAGTAGCAAAAGCAGGAGAACTGACAAAACCATATGGAAAGAAAGCATTGATTGTCACAGGACATAGCAGTGCAAAAAAGTCAGGACTTTATGACAAGGTAAAAGACAGTCTCAAAGCAGAAGGAATCGATTCGGTTCTGTTTGATAAAGTTGCGCAGAATCCGCTGACCACGACGGCAGCGGAAGGTGCCGCATTTGCAAAAGATAATGGTTGTGATGTCGTTGTGGCCATCGGTGGCGGAAGCATTATGGATTGTGCCAAGGCAATTGCATTCCTCGCAGTGAATGACGGCGATGTGAGTGATTACATTTTTGGCAAAAAAGCCAGCGATACAGCACTCCCGATTATTCTGATTCCGACAACCTGTGGTACCGGATCGGAAGGAAATGGTATTGCAGTATTGACCAATCCGGACAATGGAGACAAGAAATCACTTCGCTGTAATGCAATCGTAGCAAAAGTGTCCATCGTGGATCCGGAGTGTATGATGACGATGCCAAAGCATGTACTGGCATCCGTAGGTTTTGATGCATTGTGTCACAACATGGAATCATATACATCAAAGATTGCGCAGCCGTTCACGGACGCATTAAGCCTTTATGCTGTGGATCTGATTGCCCACAATCTGGTAGATGTATACAAAGGAACCGGAAGCAAAGACAGCTGGGAGAAAATCACACTGGCAAGTACGATCGGCGGCATGGTGATCAATACCACCGGAGTTACTTTGGCACATGGTATGGAGCATCCGGCAAGCGGATTGAAAGATGTCGTACATGGAAAGGGACTTGCGGCCCTGACGCCAACGATTATTGAAGATTCTTATCAGGGGGCGCCGGAGAAGTTCGCAAAACTTGCAAAATTGTTTGGTGGAGAAAAGGCGGAGGATCTGGCAGGAAAAGTGCGTGAACTGTTGGAGGATATCGAGCTTACCTGTACATTGTCTGATCTGGGAATTGAAGAGAAAGACATTCCATGGATGGCAGAGAACTGCATGAAAGTTTCTGCACATAGCATTGCAAATAATCCAGTGGTATTCTCACAGGAGGAAATCGCTGAGATTTATAAAAAGGCATTGTGATGATTGACAAAGCAGGAGCCAGAAAGATTATAAAAAATTGTAATATCTAAATTAAAAAAATACCGTAACCTCTGAAAAATAAGAAGTTACGGTATTTTTATGTACTCTTTTGGAATTTACAACTGCTTAAAATGATTGTAATGGTTGTCGGTATAATAGATCAGTCCATCATTCGAGTAGATAATTCTTTTGGCACCGCGGCTTAAAGCACCCATCGTATCAATGTCACATTCATAATATTTTCTGCCGGCAGCTTTTGGAAGAACTCCTTCATAATCGTGATAGATGTTACCGCCAATGCAGGCATATTTGGAATACTTCAACAATGATCCGCCATTCCATCCAAGTTCAGAAGCTTCTGATTTAGTGATGAAATTGGAAGGAAGTTTCCCATATCTGCGGATGTAAGCAGCAACTTTATTTTTGCTTGTATAACGCCCGTTTTCAGTTAAACCGGCATTTTCTCCGGAAGTAACCGTGACGGTACAGGTATAGGATATACCTCTGCATTTTGCAGTGATCTTTACTTTGCCTACGGAACGGGCTTCGACGGTTCCGGCATCGCAGTATGCAATCTTTGTGTTGCTTGAATACCAGGCAACCTTTGCAGGTGCATTTTTCAGTTTTAATTTGGCTGTCTTGGTATAGGCAATCGTTAAAGATTTTTTATTTAATTTGACCTGTCCGGTTGCGGCAGTTGTCGTAAAGGCCTGTACCTGAGGCACCGGCTGCGCAAAAAGCAGGATTGCAGTAAGTAATAGAAAGAGATATTTTTTTATACGTTTCATAAAGAAAGCCTCCAGATATTAATTTAAACATTTATACATATTGTAACATATGTATCGAAGAAATGCATAATAAAATTAACTGTTATTGTAACAAAAAATGGACTGCTTTGCAGGTAGATGTGGTATACTTTTCTCATAGAGCGACTATTTCGAAGTGCATGGGAATAGCATATCAGATCATTTGTGAAAGAGAGGGAAAAGCGATGCAGAATTATTCGGGGGAAAAAGATTTACAGTATCATTTGCAGATACGTCCGGGAGATGTGGGACGTTATGTAATTTTGCCGGGGGATCCTAAGCGCTGTGCAAAGATTGCGGAGCATTTTGACAATGCACATCTTGTGGCAGACAGCCGGGAATTTGTGACATATACCGGAGAACTTGACGGAGTCAAAGTCAGTGTGACTTCCACAGGAATCGGAGGTCCGTCTGCATCGATTGCAATGGAAGAACTGGTACTGTGCGGGGCGGACACCTTTATCCGTGTCGGAACCTGCGGTGGCATTGATCTTGATGTAAAAGGCGGCGATATTGTTGTTGCAACCGGAGCGGTGCGCATGGAAGGGACAAGCAAGGAATATGCGCCAATCGAATATCCGGCGGTTGCAGATTTAGATACCACCAACGCATTGGTGGCGGCCAGCCGTAAGCTTGGATACACATACCACACGGGAGTGGTACAGTGCAAAGATGCATTTTACGGACAGCATGAGCCGGAGCGGATGCCGGTAAGCTACGAACTGACCAATAAGTGGGAAGCGTGGAAACGTATGGGATGCAAGGCATCGGAGATGGAATCGGCGGCGCTGTTTATTGTGGCAGCACATCTGGGTGTGCGCTGCGGAACTGATTTACTGGTAATGGGAAATCAGGAGCGGAATGCGCGTGGAATGGATAACCCGATTGTTCATGATACAGAAGCTGCAATTTCAATCGCTGTGGAGGCACTGCGGACATTGATCCGCGAAGATCAGGAGAAGACAGGAAAGTAAAAGGAGAAGGTGAAATATATGGATTATAAAAAATATAAACGTGTTTTTACAATTGTGATTGATTCTCTTGGCGCAGGCGATGCGGTGGATGCTGCTGCATTTGGAGATGCAGGAACCGATACTTTGGGACATATTGCAGAATCCGTAGGAAATCTGCATATTCCAAATCTGCAGAAACTTGGTATTGCAAACATGAAGCCTTTAAAAAATATTGCACCGGTCGAGACGCCGAAAGCATATTATACGCGTTTGAACGAGGCGAGCAACGGCAAAGATACAATGACCGGACACTGGGAGATGATGGGACTTCATATTACGAAACCGTTTTTGACTTTTACCGAGCATGGATTCCCGAAGGAACTGATCGAGGAACTCGAAAAACGCACGGGACACAAGGTAATCGGAAACAAGAGTGCCAGCGGTACAGTGATCCTTGATGAACTTGGAGAAGAAGAGATTGCGACAGGACATATGATTGTCTATACTTCTGCGGACTCTGTATTGCAGATCTGTGGCAATGAGGAAACGTTTGGGCTCGATGAACTGTATCGTTGCTGTGAGATCGCCAGGAAAATTACGATGAAAGATGAGTGGAAAGTCGGACGTGTGATTGCACGCCCTTATGTGGGAAAGAAGAAGGGCGAATTTAAACGGACGAGCAACCGTCACGATTATGCGCTCAAGCCATTTGGCCGAACCGCTTTGAATGTGCTGAAAGATGCCGGATACGATGTGATATCCGTCGGAAAGATCTATGACATTTTTGACGGAGAGGGAATCACAGAATCGAATAGGTCAAAGAGTTCGGTTCACGGAATGGAACAGACGATAGAAATTGCACAGAGAGACTTTACCGGACTTTGCTTTGTAAATCTCGTTGACTTTGATGCACTGTGGGGACACCGGAGAAATGTCACGGGTTATGCACAGGAACTTGAGCGTTTTGATGTGAAACTGGGAGAGTTGCTTGAAGTTTTAAAAGAGGACGATTTGCTCATCATAACGGCGGACCACGGCAACGATCCGACATATACCGGAACAGATCATACGAGAGAAAAGGTTCCGTTTCTTGCATATTCGTCATCCATGAAAGAACCAAAGAAATTAAAGGAAGCCTCTACTTTTGCGATTATTGGCGCTACTATCACAGATAACTTTGGACTTTCTATGCCGGAAGGAACAATTGGGAGCTCGATTTTAGAGGAGTTAAAGTAAGAGAATAAGAAAGGATACGGAAAATGGACAGAGAAGAAATATTGAACAAGGTTGATCATACATTGCTTGCGCAGACGGCGACATGGGAGGAAATCAGGGAAATTCTCGATGATGCCATGAAGTACCATACGGCATCGGCCTGCATACCGGCAGCGTATGTGAAGCAGGCGGCGGAGTATGTGCAGGGCAGACTTCCAATCTGTACCGTGATCGGATTCCCGAACGGATATCATACCACAGCGGTCAAAGTATTTGAGACGAAAGATGCAGTGGCAAATGGTGCTTCGGAGATTGATATGGTCATCAATATTGGTTTTCTGAAGGATAAGCGGTACGAGGAGATTGAGGAAGAAATCCGCCAGGTTCATGCCGCCTGTGAGGGAAGAATCCTAAAGGTCATCATAGAGACCTGTCTTCTTACGGAGAAAGAGAAAATAAAAATGTGCGAGATCGTTACGAAAGCCGGTGCTGAATTTATTAAAACATCTACAGGATTTTCTACCGGAGGAGCAACGTTTGAAGATGTGGCGCTGATGCGGAAGTATGTAGGCGCAAATGTGAAAGTGAAAGCGGCAGGTGGAATCGCGTCGTTTGCAGATGCAGAAAAGTTTGTTGAACTTGGTGCAGACCGGCTTGGAACAAGCCGGCTGATCAAGATTATGAAAGCAGAAAATGCTTACGCATAGTGATATTTCCTGCGCTGACGCACAAAGAATGTGATCGTGATGCATAATGTAAGAAGTTCTGCAACGGTCACAGAACTCCAGATTCCGTTGATTCCACCAAATACAATGGGAAGAATGAACACAGCACCGATCTGAAAGACCAGTGTGCGCAAAAAGGAAATTACTGCGGAGACTACTCCGTTACTTAAAGCGGTAAAGAATGAGGAACCGAATATATTAAAGCCGTTGATGATATACACGAGACTGTAAATACGGAAACCGGTCTGTGTCATAGCAAGCAGCGTGCTGTCATAACCAACAAAAAGCTTTGCAAGCGGTGTGGCGAGAAACTGGGCAAGAACGAAAAGAAGAATGCCCCAGGAGCCCACCAGCTGCAGGCTTTTTTTGTACAGATTTTTCAGTTCTCCATCATTTCCGGCACCATAATGGTAGCTGATGATCGGTGCGCTTCCGATGGAATAGCCAAGAAAGATCGCAATAAATATAAAATTTACATACATGATCGCAGCGTAAGCAGCGACTCCGTTTTCTCCGGCGAATTTCATTAACTGGATATTGTAAAGGGAATTTACAATGGAGCTTGAGAGGTTAGTCATAAGTTCCGAAGAACCGTTGACGCAGGTCTGCATGAGAATACGGCCGTTGAACTGTGTTTTCCCAAGACGGAGCAGACTGCTGTTTTTTCTGGAAAAATAGAATATAGGAAAAAGTCCTCCAATCATCTCTCCGCAGACGGTTGCAACGGCGGCACCCGCCAGACCGAAGCCAAGGATGCCGACAAATAGCAGATCCAGAATCATATTGGTGACACCGGCGGTAATGATGACAGCCAGTCCAAGCTTTGGTTTTTCCGCAGTCACAAAGAAACTCTGGAATACATTTTGCAGCATAAAGGCAGGCATGGAAATAAAACTGATGCGGCCATACAAAATGCAGTTGGAGAGAAGTTCGCCTTCGGCACCGAGAAATGAAACAACGGACGGGACCAAAAGCATGCCGAGCAATGCCAGAATGATGCCGCCGATGGCTGTCACATAGACAAGCATGGAAAAATAGGAATTGGCCCGTTTCGGATCGCCTTCTCCCAAGGTTTTGGCAACGATCGCGCTACCTCCGGTTCCAATCATAAAGCCCAAAGCGGACAGTCCCATGAGAAACGGGAAAATCAGATTGATGGAGGCAAGGGCTGTTTTTCCAACAAAATTAGAAACAAATAATCCATCTACGACACTGTAGATAGACGTAAAAATCATCATAACGATGGAGGGAAAAACAAACCGGAGCAGTTTGTTATAGGTAAAGTGTTCGGATAATTGAATTTTCATATAATAAAGAAGTCTCCTTGTATAAAAATAACAGTAACTATTCGGCAACGATAAGATCAATGCCGGCTTTTTCGTAGATTTCCTTGGTGCTTTGGGACAATCCGGCATCCGTGATCACAAGATGCAGATCGTCGATGGATGCATAGCTGGAAATGGAAGATGTATCGAATTTGGTATGGTCGATCAGTGCGATGGTTTTGGCAGATGCTTTGATGCACATACGTTTCAGGTCGGCCTCATAAATACTGAAATCGGTCAGCCCGTTTTCCACCGAAAAGCCACGGGCAGAAACAAATGCGATGTCAGTATGGATTTTTTTAAGCAGATCTTCTCCGAGCAGTCCTTCAATGGAAGAAGATGCAGAAGTTACGATACCGCCGGTAAGAATCACGGTAATGCAAGGGACATCTTTGAGTGCCAGGGCAAGGTTGATACCGTTCGTAATGACGGTAAGCTCCGTGAATCCGGTCAGTTTCATCCCAAGTGTGTAAGCCGTGGAGCTGGCATCAAGAAAGATACACATATGATCTTTCACAAAGGTTACAGCCGTATCGGCAATCATTTCCTTTTCTTTTTGATTTTCCAACGCACGTTCATCAAAGTAATAAGCCCGTCCGGTCAGTTCCTTCTGATCGGTAGAATTGTCGCGATATACAGCACCACCATGTGTTTTTGTCAGAAGTTTCTCTTTGTCCATCTGATTTAAGTCGGTGCGGATGGTGGTGGCAGATACGCCGAGCATCTCGCTCAGTTCGTTGGTGGTTGCTTTTCTATTTTTTTCTAAATATTTTAAAATATGTTTCTGGCGTTCCAGTTGCAGCATAAAACGTTATGTCTCCTAAAATTATTCATATGCAATCCATCATAACCCAAAATAAGAATTTATGCCAGCCCTAAAATAAAAAGAATTACTTTTGTTTACTTTTGATAACTTTTATTTTCTTTTGCTTTATACTTGTGTTTACTTTTGGACTGTGCTATATTAAGGCTGACAGATAAAAGTAAATGCAAATAAAATGGAGGTATTTTATTATGAAGTTTTTCGTGGATACAGCAAATGTAGAGGACATTAAGAAAGCAAATGATATGGGGGTCATCTGTGGAGTTACCACAAACCCATCCCTGATCGCAAAAGAGGGAAGAGATTTTACAGAAGTCATTAAAGAGATCACATCCATCGTTGACGGACCGATCAGCGGCGAGGTAAAGGCAACAACAGTAGATGCAGAGGGCATGATCAAAGAAGGACGTGAGATCGCAGCCATCCATCCAAACATGGTTGTAAAGATCCCTATGACCGTAGAAGGACTCAAAGCCGTAAAGGTACTTTCTTCTGAGGGCATCAAGACAAACGTTACCCTGATCTTCAGCGCAAACCAGGCAATCCTTGCAGCAAACGCAGGAGCTACATATGTTTCCCCATTCCTTGGCAGACTGGATGACATCAGCCAGCCGGGTATCGAGCTGATCCGCCAGATCGCAGAGATCTTTGATATTTACGGATATGACACCGAGATTATTGCAGCATCCATCCGTAACCCGATCCATGTAACCGACTGCGCACTTGCAGGCGCTGACATTGCAACTATTCCTTACAAGGTAATCGAGCAGATGACAAAGCATCCGCTTACCGATCAGGGAATCGAAAAATTCCAGGCAGACTATAAGGCAGTTTTTGGGGAGTAATGTTTCAGATTTTCGAAGAAAATCTGAAATGTAGCGTCAGCCCATTGCCGCAGGCAATTTTTCATGGGCTGATGTTCACGAAATGTAGCGTCAGCTCATTGCCGTAGGCAATTTTCATGGGCTGATGTTCACGCATACGGAGGAACGAACATGAACAAACAGGAACTTCAGCTGAAGGCAAATGAAGTCCGCAAAGGCATTGTGACTGCAGTCCATGCAGCCAAAGCCGGACATCCGGGCGGATCGCTTTCCGCAGCAGATATTTTTACTTATTTATATTTTGAAGAATTAAATATTGATCCAAAAGATCCGAAGAAACCGGACAGAGATCGTTTTGTACTGTCCAAAGGCCATACTGCACCGGGACTGTATTCCGCACTGGCACTGCGCGGCTATTTCCCGGTCGAGGATTTAAAGACACTGCGTCACCTCGGTTCGTATCTGCAGGGACATCCGGACATGAAGCACATTCCGGGTGTGGATATGTCGAGCGGTTCCTTAGGACAGGGAATTTCCGCAGCAGTCGGCATGGCATTGTCCGCCAAACTTTCCGGGGACGATTACCGTGTGTATACACTGCTCGGAGATGGAGAGATTCAGGAAGGACAGGTATGGGAAGCTGCCATGTTTGCCGGATTCCGCAAACTGGATAACCTCGTTGTGATCGTGGATAACAACGGACTGCAGATCGACGGACCGGTGGATCAGGTATGCTCTCCGTACCCGATCAACGAGAAATTCAAAGCATTCAATTTTCATGTGGTTGACCTTGCAGACGGCAATGACATGGATCAGATCGCCGCTGCATTTGCAGAGGCAAGAAACACCAAGGGACAGCCGACCGCAATCATTGCGCATACGGTCAAAGGAAAGGGTGTCTCTTTCATGGAAAATCAGGTAGGATGGCACGGAAAAGCGCCAAACGATGAAGAATATGCGATCGCAATGGAAGACCTGAAGAAAGAAGGTGAAGCATTATGTCAGAAGTAACAAAAATCGCAACCCGTGTCAGCTACGGAAACGCTCTCGTAGAGCTGGCAAAGGAGCATGATGATGTATATGTTTTAGACGCAGATCTTGCAGCGGCAACACAGACTGCAATCTTCAAAAAGGAATTTCCGGAGCGCCACATTGACTGTGGTATCGCAGAATGTAACATGATCGGCATTGCAGCAGGCCTTGCCGCAACCGGTAAAGTTCCGTTTGCAAGTTCGTTTGCCATGTTTGCAGCAGGACGTGCATTCGAGCAGGTGCGAAACTCTGTCGGTTATCCGCACCTGAATGTAAAAATCGGTGCAACCCATGCCGGAATTTCCGTCGGTGAAGACGGTGCAACGCACCAGTGTAATGAGGATATTGCGCTCATGCGCACCATCCCGGGCATGGTCATCTTAAATCCGAGTGATGATATCGAAGCAAAAGCTGCAGTAAAAGCCGCATATGAACACGAAGGCCCGGTTTACATGCGTTTTGGTCGTCTGGCAGTTCCGATCATCAATGACCGTCCGGATTACAAATTTGAAATCGGCAAAGGTGTGACCTTGCGGGAAGGCAAAGATGTGGCAATCATTGCGACCGGTTTATGTGTGTCCGAGTCGCTCGCAGCCGCAGAAAAACTTGCAGCAGACGGCATTGATGCAAAAGTGATCAACATCCATACGATCAAGCCGCTCGATGAGGATCTTGTCGTTGCCGCAGCAAAAGAATGCGGGAAAGTCGTGACCGTTGAGGAACATTCCGTCATCGGAGGTCTCGGTTCCGCTGTATGTGAGACACTTTCGAGAAAGGCACCGACACCGGTAAAGAACATCGGTGTACAGGACTGCTTCGGCGAGTCCGGTCCGGCAGTGGCACTGCTTGAGAAGTATGGTCTGAATGCAGAAGGCATTTATGCTTCCGTAAAAGAGTTTCTATAAATAATGTATCGCAATAAATAATATATAACGATGTAAAAATGAGTGGCTGCGGCTGCTCATTTTTTTTAAAAAGTCTCTTTACAAATGATAAATAAAAGAATATGATACTTTTATAAAAAGTTTTATAAAAGAGGACAAAATGGCAGAAAAGAAGGATAGACGTAATAATGCAAGAGTAAAAATTATAGATTATATGCTGAATCATCCAGTAACTTCCAAAGCTGAACTGGCAAAAGAATTGTATATGAGCATGCCTACGGTATTGACGAACGTAAATGAACTGGTTGAACAGGGCCTGATTGTGGAAAATGGAGAATATGAATCGACGGGTGGAAGAAAAGCAAAAAGCATTGGGATAAATAAAGCTTATTGCCGGGCGATGGGGATTGTAATTACAGCAAATCATTTGGAGATGGTTCTTGTGAACCTTGGGTATGAAATTGAGAAAATTCAAAGAGTCCGTTTGAAGTTTTCGACTGATTTAACCTATTGCACTGAGGTCGCTGAGCAGGTTCGGCAATTTATTCATAATTGTGAGACGGATACGACGATCCTTGGAATTGGTATTGCAATTCCTGGAATTATTGATCAGAAAGAAAAAATGGTAATAAAATCTCATGCGCTCCAGGTTGAAAATTATAGTCTGCGTTTTTTGGAACAGGCATTGGATGCTCCCGTTTATTTTGAAAATGATGCAAATTCTGCAATGCTTGCAGAAGATACACAAAGATATCAGAATGCAATTTATCTTTCTTTAAATCATACGCTCGGTGGTGCGTTTTGTATTGACGGAAAACTTTTCCGTGGACAGAATCAGAAGGCAGGAGAGTTCGGACATATGATTATTGTACCTGGTGGACGTGAATGTTATTGTGGTAAGGCGGGATGCGCTGATGCTTATTGTGCAGCGAGTGTCCTGACGAATAACAATGAAAATTCACTGGAAACATTTATGGAGAAAATCGGTCAGGGAAATGAAAAGGTCGATAGAAAATGGGAGGAGTATCTGGAACATCTTGCAATATTAATTTCGAATCTTCGGATGGCATATGATATGGATATTATTCTTGGTGGAGATGTGGGCGGTTATTTAAGTGATTATATGATTCCATTGGGGCAGAAAGTTATGATCTATAATGGATTTGACCGTGATGTATCGTATTTAAAAAACTGCTCTTATAAAAAAGAAGCATCCGCAGTGGGGGTTGCCAAGCACTTTTTGTATGAGTATGTGAATGGAAATATGAAATAAAAGTATAGTGTAGGACAAATGTCCTGAGACAGAATGACAATAGGCGTTCTGTCTCAGGACATTTTTATTTTTACTGTATAGAATGTTTTCCCAAGAAGATGTTTGTGAATCATATACAAAAACAAAAACGAAAATTGTGCATTTAGTAGAAACTGTTAAAAAGCATTGACAATGTGACGGTAGTGGATGATAATGTAGTTACTTTAATAAAACATTTTATAAAAGATAATACAAAAGAAATAAAATAAAGGAGGAAGAAATTATGTTACAGCAAGTAATGACAAATCCAGGAGAAATTACATTTAGAGAGGTTCCGGTTCCAGAAGTCAAGGATGATCAGGTACTGGTAAAAATCAGAAATATCGGTATCTGTGGTTCCGATATCCATGTATATCATGGAAAACATCCGTTTACGAAATATCCGGTGACACAGGGACATGAGGTTTCCGGAGAAATCGCAGAAATAGGGAAAAATGTTTCTGGGTTTCAGATCGGACAGAAAGTTACGATTGAACCACAGGTTTATTGCGGACACTGCTATCCGTGCCGACATGGAAAATATAATCTTTGCGAGGAATTAAAGGTTATGGGATTCCAGACCACAGGTACGGCTTCTGAATATTTTGCAGTAGATGCATCTAAGGTAACGCCGATTCCGGAAGATATGTCTTATGAAGAAGGTGCGATGATCGAGCCTCTTGCGGTTGCCGTTCACGGAGTAAAGCAGATGGGCGATGTAAAAGGAATGAATATCACAGTAATCGGCGCGGGACCAATCGGAAATCTTGTTGCACAGACGGCAAAAGGGATGGGAGCAGCAAAGGTTATGATTACCGATGTCAGTGATCTGCGTCTGGAAAAAGCAAAAGAATGTGGAATTGACGTATGTGTCAACACGATGCACAAAGATTTTGGAGAGGCTATGGTAGAGGCATTTGGTCCGGATAAGGCAGATGTGATCTATGACTGTGCAGGAAATAACATTACAATGGGACAGGCAATCAAATATGCAAGAAAAGGAAGTGTGATCGTACTGGTTGCAGTATTTGCAGGAATGGCAGAGGTGGATCTGGCAGTTGCAAACGATCACGAGCTGGATATTAAAAGTACCATGATGTACCGGCATGACGATTATGTAGATGGCATCCGGCTTGTCAATGAAGGAAAGGTACATTTGAAACCATTGATTTCAAAAATGTTTGCATTTAAGGATTATCTGAAAGCATACCAGTATATTGATGATAACCGTGAGACAACGATGAAAGTCATCATCAATGTGCAGGAGGATTAAACAGATGAAAAACAAATATGGAATTGTCGGAGTAGCCCACATAGGGCTTCCGACAAATGATTTAAAAAAGACAATCGAATTTTATAAAAGTCTTGGATTTGAAGTGATTTTAGAAAACTATAATGAAAAGGCGAAAGAAAAGGTAGCGTTTTTGCAGATTCAGAATTACTGTATCGAATCGTTTGAAAACGGACAGGCGGTGATGGCAGACGGGGCATATCAGCATGTCGCACTGGATGTGAGAGATATTGAAGAAATGTATAAAATGATCTGTGAAAATGGATATGAAGTCATTACGGATGGAATTGAGCAGCTTCCGTTTTGGGATAATGGCGTAAAGTTTTTCATGATTAAAGGACCGAATGAGGAGAGAATCGAGTTTTGCCAGAAACTCTGATGAAGTAGGAGGAACGTATGGGTAGCGAGAACAGAAGTGGAAAAGTGCCGCTGATCAGCAAAATTGCATATGGTTTTGGTGATGTGGGATGTAATTTCAGTTGGATGTTTGTCAGCAATTTTTTAATGATTTTTTATACCGATGTATTTGGAATCAGTATGGCAGCAGTGTCTGCACTGATGCTGTTTTCCCGATTCTGGGATGCTATTAATGATCCGATTGTCGGGGGACTGACCGACAAGACAAAGACAAAATGGGGAAGATACCGTCCATGGCTTTTGGTGGCGGCACCGATTACGGCGGTGCTCCTTGTAATGACATTCTGGGCAAGACCAGACTGGAATCAGACTGCAAAAATTGTATATATGGTAATCACATATTGTCTCCTTGTTTTGGGATATACCTGTGTGAATATTCCATATGGAACACTCTGTGGAGCAATGACACAGGACATTGATGAGCGTGCAAAAATCAACACTTCCCGTTCCGTTGCAGCAATGATTGCAATCGGTGTGTTAAATATCATTACCGTTCCTTTGATTAACAAATTTGGAAGCAGCAGTGCAAAAACCGGATATCTGACGGTGGCAGTTATTTATGGATGCATTTTTGCAGCATGTCATTTCTTTTGCTTTGCAAAGACAAAAGAGGCTGTGATCACACCGGAAAAAGAAAAAATTTCTATAAAAGTTCAGCTAAAAGCGGTGATTCAGAATCGTCCGTATCTGCTGGCTCTGGTAGGACAGATTTTATTTGGTTTTACTTTATATGGAAGAAATGCGGATGTCCTGTATTATTTTACTTATGTAGAAGGAAATGCCTCGTATTATACCACTTATTCGATGTGCATCATTATTCCTTCCATTATTGGAGCAGCCTGCTTTCAGCCGGTATTCCGTAAACTGAACAATAAAGGAAGAACTGCCAGTGTATTTGCACTTTTGACAGGAATTTCGATGCTTTCCATGTTTTTCTTTAATGTAAAAGAAGCTCCGGTTATCTTTTATGCATTGTCTGGAATTACACAGTTTTTCTTTTCCGGATTCAATACCGCAATTTATGCAATCATTCCGGATTGTGTGGAGTACGGTGAGTGGAAAACCGGATTGCGCAACGATGGATTTCAATATGCGTTTATTTCGCTTGGAAACAAGATTGGAATGGCAATTGGAACAGCACTTCTTGCCGGATTACTCGGAAAATACGGGTATGTGGCAAATCAGACACAAAATGCAGCCGTACTTTCCATCATGAAACATGCATTTACAACCATTCCGGGGGTTCTCTGGATTGTGACTGCTGTGGTATTATTCTTTTACCGGCTGAATAAAAAGCGTTATAATGAAATTGTGGAGGAATTAAAGAATGGAAAAAGAGGTTGATATTGTAGCATTGGGTGAACTGCTGATCGATTTTACCGAGGCAGGATACGGAAAAGATGGAATGAAGCTGTTTGAGCAGAATCCCGGTGGTGCACCGGCGAATTTGTTGACGGTTGCAAGCCATATGGGATACCGGACATCGTTTATTGGAAAAGTCGGAAAAGACATGCATGGTGCATTTTTAAAAAGAACCTTACAAAATGAGGGGATTGCAGTGGACCATCTGATCGAAGATGATAAGTATTTTACTACACTTGCGTTTGTAGAAATTGATGAAAACGGTGAGCGGAAATTTTCATTTGCAAGAAAACCGGGCGCGGATACACAACTTCGGAAAGAAGAACTGGATGCGACGCTTTTACAAAAGTGTAAAATTTTTCATTTCGGATCGCTTTCCCTGACAGATGAACCGGCAAAAAGTGCAACTTTAGAAGCCGTTCATATCGCAAAAGACGCGGGAGCATTGATTTCTTATGATCCAAATTACCGTGCATCCTTGTGGAGAAATGAACAGACTGCAGTACAGGAAATGAAAGCAGTGATTCCATTTGCGGATGTGATGAAGGTATCGGATGAAGAAAGTCTCCTGCTGACGGGAAAAAACAGCTATGAAGAAGCTGCGGAGGAGTTGCTTTCCATGGGACCAGAACTGATTGCCATTACACTTGGCAGTGACGGCGTACTTGTGGCAACTACGGATGGAAAAGAACAGATCAGGGGATTTGCAACAGAGGCGGTTGATACAACAGGAGCCGGAGATTCATTCTGGGGTGGATTCCTGAGCCAGTTTTTATCCCTGCATAAAGCAATCGATGAGATGGACTGGAATGATTTACGTGCCTGTGCACGGCAGGGGAATGCAGTAGCATGTCTGTGTGTGCAAAAGAGAGGCGGAATTCCTGCAATTCCAGACAAAAAAACGGTAATAAATTTTTTAAATAATCAAGGTAAACGATTTGTAGATTGACATTTCCTCCTGTATTTTCTAAGCTTAAGGCAAAGAAATGCAGGAGGTTTTTTGGCAGAGAAAATAGAGGTTATCGTGAAACAGTGATAGAATGTGAAGTCAAAATATGGTATCATGAGCGAAAGAACAGATTTTAAGGAGGAAGTCTCATGGTAAAGCACATTATTTTATGGACATTGAAAGAGGAATACACCGATGCACAGAAAGCAGAGATCCGTGCCGGCATCAAAGAAGGCTTAGAGGGATTAAAAGGACAGATTCCGGGTATGATCGACATATCAGTTCGTACCGAGTATCTTCCAAGTTCTACGGTCGATGTTATGCTTGATACAACATTTGAAAATGCAGAGGCACTTGCTGCATATGCTACCCATCCGAAGCACGTTGCAGTAGCAGACAGCAAAGTTAGACCTTATACAGCAAACCGCGCCTGCATGGATTTCGAAGTCTGAATCGTTTTGAAAAAAGCTGTTGCATGTTCTGACAATTGCCAGTCATGCGCAGCTTTTTGTGCGTAAGAGAAGAATACAAAGGAGAAATTTTAAGCACCGATGATACGGCAGCAGGATTCTGTAGTTTCTGTGGAGCGTCCACCGTATTGTACAGCCGTATCGAAAAAGAACACCGGCCGGCTTACATTATTCCGTTTACGAAAACGAAAGAGGATTGTAAAAAGGCTTATTCATTGCGCTTGCCATTGGAATGATCCTTTGCTTTTTATATGTATTTAAAGTTTCAAAAAGCAGAAAAGCAACTTCCCGGGAGTTATTTAATGCAGCATTTACAAACGTGCAGGTACACAATCCAAGTGTCCATTATGTAGGAGAGACAAAGAGATACAGCCCGCAAAGTTCCGGCAGCGGAGGTGGCGGTCATAGCAGTCACCACAGTGGTGGAGGCCACAGTGGCGGAGGACATCACATTTAAGGCGCAATCGTTGTTGGTCACACTTCTGTGAACAGTAATTGTTTTGTGAGAACGTGCGAAAATTGATATAAAAAATACTTGACGTGAAGTCAACTTTAAGTTGTATTATAGGAAAAAAACAAATAACAGGAGGTTTTTTTGTGTATTTAGAGAAGATTCAAGGACCAAAAGACGTAAAGAAATTAAATGTAAACGAGATGCAGGAACTCGCTGTTGAAATGCGTAAGGCATTACTTACCAAGTTAAGCAAACATGGCGGCCATTTCGGACCAAACTTCGGAATGGTCGAGGCAACGATTGCAATGCATTATGTATTTGATTCTCCGAAGGACAAGATCGTATATGATGTTTCCCACCAGTCTTACCCGCACAAGATGCTTACAGGAAGAAAGGACGCATTCCTGTATGAAGAGCATTATGATGATGTCAGCGGATACAGCGAGCCGGACGAGAGCGCACATGATCACTTTATCATCGGTCACACATCGACATCCGTCAGTCTCGCATGCGGTCTTGCAAAGGGCAGAGACTTATGCGGTGGCAAAGAAAATGTGATTGCAGTTATCGGTGACGGCTCCTTAAGTGGTGGTGAGGCTTTGGAAGGTCTCGATTATGCATCGGAGTTAAAAAGCAATCTGATCATTGTGATCAATGACAACGATATGTCCATCGCAGAGAACCATGGTGGTCTGTATCAGAATTTAAAACTTCTTCGTGATACTGACGGTAAGGCAGAGTGCAATCTGTTCAAAGCGATGGGACTTGACTATGTATTCGTGAAAGATGGAAATGATATTCAGCAGCTCATTGATGCGTTTACGCAGGTAAAGGATTCTACAATACCTGTCGCAGTGCATATCTGTACACAGAAGGGAAAAGGGTACGCCCCGGCAGAGGAGCACAAGGAGCAGTGGCATTACTGTGCACCATTCAACATCGAAACCGGAGAGAGCCTGTATTCGATGGGCGGCGAGGATTATTCCAGTGTGACAGCCGATTATCTTTTAAAGAAGATGAAAGAAGATCCGAAAGTGGTTGCGATTACTTCTGCGACACCGACCGTTATGGGATTTACCGAGGACAAGCGTAAAGAGGCCGGAAGCCAGTTCGTTGATGTTGGTATCGCCGAAGAGACAGCGGTAGCGCTTGCTTCCGGTATTGCAAAGAATGGCGGAAAGCCGGTATATGGTGTGTACTCTAGCTTTGTGCAGAGAACCTATGATCAGTTATCCCAGGATCTGTGCATAAACAATAATGCAGCAACGATCGTTGTCTATGCCGGAACTGTTTTTGGAATGAACGATGTCACACACCTTGGTCTGTATGATATTTCCATGATGGCAAATATTCCAAATCTTGTAGGCATCGCGCCTACTACAAAGCAGGAATATCTTGCGATGTTAGACTGGAGTATTGAGCAGAATGCATATCCGGTCTGCATCCGTATTCCTGGTGGTGCTATGGAAGAGGGCGAAGCAGTTACAAAAGATTACAGCAAGCTGAATACATATGAGATGCTCCAGAAGGGAAGCCGTGTGGCAATTGTTGCACTTGGTACGTTCCTTGGACTTGGAAAAGAAGTTGCAGCGAATCTGGAGAAAAAGACAGGCACTGTGGCAACTGTGATCAATCCGGTATATTATTCAGGCATCGATACAGGAATGCTGGAGTCTTTAAAGGCAGACCATGATGTAGTGATTACCATTGAGGATGGCATTCTCGATGGTGGATTCGGAGAAAAGATTACACGCTTCTACGGAAATACCAATATGAAAGTATTGAACTTCGGTTTGAAGAAAGAATTCCTTGATCGCTATGATGTGCAGGAAGTATTGACAGACAATCATCTGACAAAGGATCAGATTGTTGCAGATATCACTGAGGTACTCGCATAGTTTTGCGGCAAATGATATGATATGAGGGTCAAAAGGTATACTAATGATAAGAAAAAATTTCGGAATGAGGAATACGGATGGAACGTTATGATATTGCGATTATAGGAACCGGCCCGGCGGGGCTTTCTGCGGCACTGACTGCAAAAATCCGCAACAAGAAAATACTGTTACTGGGATCTGCCGGGTTGAGTGAAAAGGTAGAAAAAGCACATACGGTGCAGAACTATCTGGGACTTCCGGCAGTGAGCGGTGCGGATATGCAGCAGGCTTTTTTACAGCATATCAGGCAGATGGATATTACAATTACGGAGAAAAAGGTCAACACGATTTATCCGATGGGAGATTTCTTTGGTATTCAGATGGGCATGGAGATGGCACAGGCAGATGCTGTTATTCTGGCAACCGGTGTGACGGCGGACAAGCCATATCCGGGTGAAAATGAATTACTCGGAAAGGGTGTCAGCTACTGTGCAACATGCGACGCACCGTTGTATCGGGGACGCACCGTGGCGGTCATCGGTTTTGGACAAAAAGAAGAGGAAGAAGCTGCATTTCTGGCAGAAGTGGCAGAAAAAGTATATTATTTTCCTATGTACAAAGGTGACATACATGCCGATGTCACAGTAGTCAGAGAAAAGCCGGAGGCGATTCTTGGCGAAGAAAAAGTACAGAGTGTGCGGACGGCAGCGCGGGAATATCCTGTGGATGGCGTGTTTGTCCTGAGGGAGAGTATTTTACCGGAACATCTGCTGAAAGGATTGCAGTTAGAAGGTAACCGCGTCGTGGTCAACCTGAATATGGAGACGAATATTCCCGGATGTTTTGCCTGCGGGGATCTCGCGGGAAAACCGTATCAGTATATCAAGGCGGCGGGACAGGGAAACGTTGCTGCGCTTTCCGCAGTAGAGTACCTTGCCCGAAAGAAAAATTCATAATAACCTGTCTATGCAGATGCTTGTGAACATAAGATCGCAGGCATCTGTATTTTTTCAATTCTATTTCAAGTATACATTGATAAATTTATAGATAAAAAGCCTGTTTTTTCCAGGATTTCTCAAATACATCAACACTTTAATCTAACAAATTCATATAAAACCTATTGACATGATAGGAATTAAGGGATATGATAAGCAAAGATTCATTGATAAAGACAATATTCAGGTTCAAAAGGAGCTGAAAAATGGAAAAGATTGCAAAACAATTGACGGAGCTGATTGGACATACACCGCTGCTGGAATTATCCAATTATGAAAAAGAGAATGCGCTGGATGCGCAGGTTGTTGCAAAACTGGAATATTTTAATCCACTTGGAAGTGTGAAGGATCGTGTGGCATATGCCATGATCGAGCAGGGAATCAAAGACGGAAAGATTAATAAAGACACCGTGATCATTGAGCCGACCAGTGGAAATACAGGAATTGGTCTCGCTTTTGTAACAGCGGCAAAGGGACTGCACCTGATTCTGACGATGCCGGATACGATGAGCATGGAGCGCAGAAAAATCGTTCGTGCGCTTGGTGCCAAAATTGTTCTGACACAGGGACGCGCAGGAATGCGGGGAGCAATCGAGAAGGCGGCGCAGTTAAAAGAAGAGTACGGAAACGCATTTATTCCGCAGCAGTTCGAAAATGAAGCGAACCCGGCAATCCATAAAAAGACGACGGCACAGGAAATCTGGGAAGACACCGATGGAAATGTGGATATCTTTGTTGCATCGGTGGGAACTGGTGGAACACTTACCGGAACCGGAGCAGGTCTGCGGGAACACAATCCGGATGTAAAGATTGTAGCTGTGGAGCCGGCAACTTCTGCAGTGTTATCCGGGGAAAAGCCGGGACCGCATAAGATTCAGGGAATTGGCGCCGGTTTCATTCCAAAAGTCATGGATATGAGTCTGGTAGATGAAATTGTCAAGGTAGACAATGATGTCGCTTTTTCCACCGCACGGGCGGTCGCAAAGACAGACGGTCTGCTGGTTGGCATTTCTTCCGGAGCTGCACTTTATGCGGCAACAGAACTTGCCAGACGGCCGGAGAACAAGGGCAAACGAATTGTGGTTCTTCTTCCGGATACCGGAGAGCGTTACCTCTCCACAGAACTGTTTTAAAAATAAATGACAGATGCAAAGGGAAGGCAGGATATGAGACAGATCACAAAGCACAACCGTGCAGGAAAAAAGAAAAACAGAATATCGTTGATCGCCTGTATGTTTGTACTGGTATTTCTGATGACCGGATGTGGAAAAAATTCGGACGGCGTAATAAGAATTACGAATGTGTCGTATGATCCGACGCGTGAATTTTACGAAGCCTACAATCCTTTGTTTGAAAAATATTACGAGGACACTTATGGAAAGAAAGTAGAAGTAATCCAATCACATGGAGGTTCCGGCGCACAGGCGAGATCTGTTGTGGAAGGATGTAATGCCGATGTGGTAACTCTCGCATTGGAGCATGATATCACACTGATCGAACAGACAGGACTGATCGACAAAGGCTGGCAGAAAGAGTTCGATAAAGATTCTGCCCCATATACTTCGACAATCGTTTTCCTTGTCCGCAAGGGAAATCCCAAAAAGATCCGCGACTGGGATGATCTTATTCAGAAAAATGTAGAAGTCATTACACCGGATCCGAAGAGCAGCGGTGGAGCCTGCTGGAATTTTCTTGCCGCTTTGTCCTATGCAAAGGAACATTATACAGAGAAAGCGCAGCAGAAAGAATTCATGCGAAAGCTGTATCAGCAGGTTTCTGTTATGGATTCCGGGGCAAGAGGTTCTACGACAACCTTCGTGGAAAACAAAAAGGGAGATGTTCTCATTGCCTGGGAAAATGAAGCAATCGCATCGATGAAAAGTTACCCGGGAGAATATGAGCTGATCAATCCTTCCGTGAGCATTCTGGCACAGCCGAGTGTGGCGATTGTAGATGACAATGCCAACGACAATGGTACCCAGGAAGTAAGCAGAAAATACCTTTCTTATTTATATACAGAAAAAGCGCAGCGTCTGGCAGCCGAGTACGGCTACCGGCCAAGCGATGAAACAATATTAAAAGAGTATGGCGATACATTTGATTTAAACATCCGGTTGTATACGATCAAAGATTACGGCGGATGGAATAATGCATACAAGATGTATTTTGACGATGGAGCAATGTTTGATGAAATCTACGACTTCTAAAAAGACAAAAAAAGTGAGAGTCATCCCGGGATATCACCTGACTTTGGGAATCACGGTGACGATGCTTTCGCTCATAGTGCTGATTCCATTGGCCTCAGTGCTTGTATATGCACTGAAATTGTCTCCATCGGAATTTTTTCGGCTGGTTACCAAACAAAACATCCTGCATGCCTTCCGGACCAGCATTCTGTGTTCCCTGGTGGCAGCGCTGATCAACTGTATATTTGGAGTGATCATCGCCTGGGTGTTGGTGAAATACGATTTTCCAGGCAAGAGGATTTTAGATGGATGCATTGAATTGCCGTTTGCACTTCCGACAGCGGTGGCAGGTATTACGCTGTCAAAGATGTATTCGGAAACCGGAATTCTTGGAAAGCCGCTTGCATCACTTGGAATTAAAGTTTCCTATACACATTTGGGACTGATCATCGCACTTATTTTTATTGGTATTCCATTTGTTATTCGTGCGGTGCAGCCGGTACTTGAAAAGCTGGATGGACAGTATGAGGAGGCCGCATTTATGCTGGGGGCTTCCCGGATGCAGACTTTTTATAAAGTTATCATACCTGAACTTCGGCCGGCAATCCTGACTGGTTTTGGACTTGCCTTTGCACGAGGCATCGGTGAATACGGCAGTGTTATTTACATATCGGGAAACAGTGCAAGAGAACAGACGCAGGTTGTATCCTATGTCATCATGCAGAAACTTGGATATATTGATTATGCCAGTGCCACGGCAATCGCGCTGGTAATGCTGATACTTTCCTTTTTGATTCTTCTGGCGGTCAACATCGTACAGATGCAGCAGTCAGCGAGAACGAACATATTGTAAGGAAATGGAAGCAAAGAGGATTTACACATGGAGCAGAAGAGAGAGGAACGAAAAAAGAAAATAACAAAGGCAGTACTCATTACCATCAGTGTGCTTTTCATTGGAGTCATGCTGATCTTACCGCTTTTTTCCATTCTATTCAGTGCGCTGAAAGAGGGAATCGGCTTTTATCTTGAAGCGATTTCCACGGAATATGTAAAAAGCGCCCTGCTGGTCACTTTACTGGCGACTGTGATTGCAGTGGTTGTGAATACGTTCTTCGGAATCGTAGCTGCGTGGCTTTTGACAAAGTTCTCCTTCCGTGGAAAGCAGATACTGGCGACTTTGATCGATATTCCGTTTTCTATCTCTCCGGTCATCGTTGGTCTGGCATTTTTGATGACCTTCGGAAGACTGGGATGGACATATCCTGGCATTCGTGCGATCAACCATCTGCTCGGAACGAATATCCGTATCACGTTTGCACTGCCGGGTGTGGTACTTGCCACAATTTTTGTAACCTTTCCTTATGTTTCGCGTGAGATCATTCCGATTCTGAATGCGGAGGGAAAGGACGAGGAAGAGGCCGCAGCGCTCATGGGAGCCGGTGGATTTAAGATTTTTACAAAGATCACACTGCCGCAGATGAAATGGGGACTGATCTATGGAATCATTCTCTGTACGGCCCGTGCACTCGGAGAGTTCGGTGCAGTCAATGCACTGTCCAAGACAAGAGGTGAGACATTTACCCTTCCTCTTGAGATCGATGCTTTGTACATGTCGGGAACGGATACTTCTATTACAGCAGCGTTTGCGGTATCATCAATATTGGTACTGATTGCCATTGTTGTACTGGTTATCCGCAACATTTTTGAATATAGAAATAAAAAGAGCAGCGCACCGCGTTAATCACAATGGGAGGAAAAAGAAATGTACGTAGAAATGAAAGATATTTGCAAAAATTACGGCGATTTCAGGGCTTCCGACCATGTGAGCTTTGGGATTGAAAAAGGAAAACTGGTGGCATTGCTCGGACCGTCCGGAAGTGGCAAGACAACGCTGCTTCGTATGATCGCAGGACTTGAGACACCGAATTCCGGTGATATTTACATCGACGGACAGCGTGTCAACGATGTTCCGGCAGCCAAAAGAGGCATTGGCTTTGTATTTCAGAATTACGCATTGTTCCGTTACATGACGGTATATGATAATGTGGCATTTGGTCTTGAACTGATGAAGATGCCGAAGAAAGAAATTAAAAAACGCGTCACGGAGCTTTTGGAGCTGACCGGACTTTCCGGAATGGAGAAACGGTATCCGAACCAGCTTTCCGGTGGACAGAGACAGCGTGTGGCTTTTGCCCGGGCGCTTGCACCGAATCCGCAGGTATTGCTTTTGGATGAGCCGTTTGCAGCGATTGACGCAAAGGTGCGTACAGAACTTCGTACATGGCTCAAAGAGATGGTGACAAAGCTTGGAATCACAAGCATATTTGTAACCCACGACCAGGATGAGGCGGTGGAAGTGGCCGACGAGATCATTATCACGAACCACGGAAGAATCGAGCAGTTAGGTACACCGATGGAGATTTACAAATCGCCGGATACGCCGTTTGTGGCACAGTTTATCGGCAGATCCTCCGTCGTGGAGCATTATGATAAATTAAAAGGATTTGATCCGGTAGAAGGCGCGCATCACGCAGTCCTGCGTCCGGAATTTGTAAAATTATCCAGAAGTGAACCGGAGCGCTATATCAGTGCGACGGAGACCGGAATTGTCAAAGATATTGTTTTCCGTGGCAATCACCTGGATATTGTGGTGGACATTGATGGCATAGAGATTGTAGCGGAGCGCTCATTAGAAAAAGATGCGTTGTCCATTGGCGAAAAAGTATATGTCCTGATCTACCGTTTATACATCTTTGATGAGCATCAGACCTATCTGGTGGAGAATCAGGAGATGCAGGTAGATGATGTATTCTATATTTAGGAAGGAGCCGATATGAAGATCGAACAGAAAGAAGTTCTTTATACAGATATATTAATCATAGGTGGTGGTACCGCAGGCTGTTATGCGGCGATGACGATTCGCGAACATTCCGATTATTCCGTAGTGATCGCGGAGAAAGCAAACATCAAGCGAAGCGGCTGTCTGGCAGCCGGTGTCAACGCCTTGAATGCCTATATTGTAAAAGGCAGAAAGCCGCAGGATTATGTGGATTACGCAAAAAAGGATGCAGACAATATTGTCCGTGAGGACCTGCTTCTGACGATGTCGGAGGGACTCAACCGTGTCACTGCAAAGATGGAACAGCTTGGTCTTGTCATCTTAAAGGATGAAAATGGAGAGTATGTTGCCAGAGGAAACCGGAACATCAAGATCAACGGAGAAAACTTTAAGCCGCTGCTTGCAGACGCGGTAGCAAAGCTTTCCGATGTGACCGTCATCAATCAGTTGAATATCACCGATTATATTGTAAAAGACAATCACATCGAAGGTGCCTATGGATTTTCGATTGCAAAGCAGAAAGCTTATGAGATCCGGGCAAAGAAAGTGCTGATCGCAACCGGAGGTGCAGCTGGATTATATAAGCCGAACAATCCGGGCTTTTCCCGTCACAAGATGTGGTATCCGCCATTTAATACAGGTGCAGGATATGCCATGGGAATCCGAAGCGGTGCAGAGATGACAACATTTGAGATGCGTTTCATTGCACTGCGATGCAAAGACACCATCGCACCGACCGGAACGATTGCGCAGGGGGTTGGTGCAAAGCAGGTAAATTCCCTTGGAGAAGTGTATGAGACAAAATATGGTCTGACAACTTCCCAGCGTGTGTACGGAACCGTGCAGGAGAACTTAGAGGGACGCGGACCGTGTTATCTGCGGACAGAGGGCATTACGCCGGAACAGGATGAATCTCTTCGCAAAGCGTATTTGAACATGGCGCCTAGCCAGACCTTAAAATGGGTCGAGGCCGGCAAAAATCCAAGCCGGCAGAATGTAGAAATTGAGGGAACCGAGCCTTATATCGTCGGTGGTCATACTGCAAGCGGTTACTGGGTGGACACGAATCGTGAGACAACGATTCACGGGCTTTTTGCAGCAGGTGATGTGGCAGGCGGATGTCCGCAGAAGTATGTTACCGGCGCACTGGTCGAAGGTGAGATTGCAGCGTTACGTATGGTAGAGCAGCTGGATGTCGAAAGCAGGGCAGAAGATGAGGCACAGGAGAGTGAACTCGTCGCAGTTGCGGCATTGGAGGACAAAACGGCGGAATATGATGCCATCCTTCAGAGAGAACATGCGCTGTTTACGGTAGAACAGCTTGAGGAAGCCATGCAGAAAGTTATGGACCAGTATGCCGGAGGAATTGGTACACATTACCAGTTCAACGGAAAGCAGCTTGCCATGGCGGAAGAAAAAATCCGACAGCTGCAGGTGCTTGCAGAAGGACTGAAAGCCGAAGATATGCATGAGCTGATGTTTGTGTATGAATTAAAGGAACGCCTGACGGTATGCCTTTCCGTGATCGCACATCTCGGCGCACGAAAAGAAACCCGCTGGCATAGTTTTGCAGAGAATCTGGATTATCCACAGAAGAGTGACGAGTGGTTACGCTATGTCAACTCCCGCCTGGTGGATGGAAAGATAGAAATTATATACCGGGATCTGGTAGAAGGAGGTACAACGTATGAGCATCGCAATTGATTCCATGAAATGCAGAGGATGTAAAAAGTGTACGGTTGTGTGCCCGGGCAGCCTCATCGAACTGAATGAGGAGAAGAAAGCATATATCCGTTATCCAAAGGATTGCTGGGGTTGTGCATCCTGCCTGAAAGAGTGTGCGTTCGGCGCCATATCCTTTTATCTTGGTGCAGATATCGGTGGCATGGGAAGTAAAATGACCGTGTCCAGTAAAGGAGATCTGTTGAACTGGCAGATCGAGAAAGCCGATGGCACAAAGGAAGTTATCGTAGTCAACAAGAAAGATTCTAATAAATATTAAGGGAAACCAAAGGAGGAAAATCATGAGTCGATTATCGCATCTTGACGCGTTAGAAGCGGAAGCTATCTATATTATCCGTGAGGTAGCAGCAGAGTGTGAAAAGCCGGTAATGCTGTATTCCATCGGAAAGGACAGCTCGGTAATGTTACATCTTGCAATGAAAGCATTTTATCCGGAGAAGCCACCATTTCCATTCCTGCACGTAAATACAACATGGAAGTTCAAGGAAATGATCAAATTCCGTGACGAGACAGCAAAGAAGCTTGGTATAGAAATGCTTGAATATATTAATGAGGATGGTGTAAAACAGGGCATTAATCCATTTGACCACGGCAGTGCTTACACAGATATTATGAAAACGCAGGCATTAAAGCAGGCATTGAATAAATACGGATTTACTGCTGCATTTGGTGGTGGACGTCGTGACGAGGAAAAGTCCCGTGCCAAAGAAAGAATCTTCTCTTTCCGTAATGAGAACCATGCGTGGGATCCTAAGAATCAGAGACCGGAGATGTGGAAACTTTATAATTCCAAGATTCATAAGGGAGAGAGTATCCGTGTATTCCCAATTTCTAACTGGACAGAGACCGATATCTGGGAGTACATCAAGAGAGAAAATATCGATATCGTGCCACTGTACTTTGCAGCAAAACGTCCGGTCATCGAGCGTGACGGCCAGATTATCATGGTAGATGATGACCGCCTGAAACTCCGTCCGGGTGAGAAGATTGAATACAAGAATGTGCGTTTCCGTACACTTGGCTGCTATCCACTGACAGGCGGTATTGAATCAAATGCAACTACACTGGATGAAATCATTGATGAGACCTTAAGTGCTGTAGAATCCGAGCGTACGACCCGTGTCATTGACAACGAGGCAGCCGGCAGCATGGAACGAAGAAAGAGGGAGGGTTATTTCTAAAATGAGCGGATTACTTAAATTTATTACCTGTGGCAGTGTCGACGATGGAAAGTCCACACTGATCGGACATATTTTATACGATTCTAAACTGCTTTACGCAGATCAGGAAAAAGCACTGGAACTTGATTCAAAAGTGGGAAGCCGTGGTGGAGCCATCGATTATTCCCTCCTTCTGGACGGACTGATGGCAGAGCGTGAGCAGGGTATCACAATCGACGTTGCTTACCGTTATTTTACAACCGATAAGAGAAGCTTTATCGTAGCAGACACACCGGGACATGAAGAGTATACAAGAAACATGGCAGTAGGTGCTTCCTTTGCAGACCTTGCAGTAATCCTTGTGGATGCAAAGCAGGGCGTGCTGGTACAGACAAGAAGACACGCAAGGATCTGCTCCCTCATGGGAATCAAGTATTTTGTCTTTGCAGTAAACAAAATGGATCTGGTAGATTACAGCGAAGCACGCTTTAACGAGATCGTGGCACAGATCGACGAGTTATCTAAGGAACTTTCCCTTGCAAGCGTCAAAATCATTCCGGTTTCTGCAACCGAAGGTGACAACGTAACAAAGCGTTCCGACAAGATGGACTGGTATAAGGGAGAAGTGCTTCTTTCATATCTTGAGGACATTGATGTCAGCGAGAAAAAGCAGGAAGAGGGCTTTTATATGCCGGTACAGCGTGTATGCCGTCCGGATCATACATTCCGTGGTTTTCAGGGACAGATCGAGAGCGGAAGCATTTCCGTTGGCGATGATATTATTACCCTGCCAAGCAATGAGCATGCAAAGGTAAAGAGCATTCTGGTCGGTGACAAGAATGCAGATACTGCAGATGAAGGTCGTCCGGTAACCATTCAGCTCGATAAGGAGGTGGACGTTTCGAGAGGTTGTGTTCTGACAACAACACACCTGCCGGTCAGCAAGAACTTTACAGCGACCATTCTGTGGATGGATGATCAGGAACTTACCGTGGGCAAAGATTATCTGGTAAAACTCGGAACCAAGACCATTCCTGGTATCCTGAAGAATATCCAGTACAAGATTGATGTCAATACCGGAGAATACATTCCGGTCGGACGCCTGAAAAAGAATGAGATTGCTGTATGTGATATCGTTCTTCAGGAAGAAATCGTACTCGATGCATTCCTGACACACAAGACATTGGGTGAGCTGATTCTGATTGACCGTATCACAAACATGACATCTGCATGTGGTGTAGTAGAAAATCCGGAACTTGATGAGAGCAAAGACGTAAAATGTGCTTTTGTATCCGGAAATCTGAAAGCAAACGGAGACATTTTTGAAGAGTTCTATTACGACCTCGAGAGCATGACCGTATTTAAAGTGCATCCATCCGGAAATACCTACACAATCGGTGATGAGATTCCGGTCAGCGGAGAATCTTATAAGTATCCGGATTCTTTCGATATTGTAGTTCTTCGTGATCAGGTAGCCGTATCTGTACGCGACAAAAAGATTACAGCGATCATTCCACTGGCTGATTACAGCTATCAGGATGTGCCGGTAATCAACGGACGTGGATTTGCTGTTCATGCACAGTCTGCAGCAGATATTGATGCATTTAAGACAGAACTTGCCGCAGAAGGCGAAAGCATTTCTGAGAATTTCTTCAATAAATGGGTAGACTTTGAGACATATCGTAAGATTGTGTTCAAGGATCAGCATTGGAATTAATCGAAGAATGTTTCAATGTAGAGATGAATATTAAAGAGTGGGAAGCATTGTCTTCTCACTTTTTGCTTTTTAAAACTTAATCGGAATCCTTAAAATGCAAGTCAAACCCCATGTCTTAGTATTCCTAGTAAAATAGCGTAAATTATATCTTGACAAACATAATTTAGAGCGGTATAGTGTTTATAACATATTAAACCTACTAAAAAAGTATGAATTAAGGGAAAAGAAAATGGGATTCAATACAGAACTATTACATGGTACGAAAACAGGCGATCCGGTCACCGGAGCAACACTGACACCTGTGTACCAGTCCAGTGCTTTTTTCCAGCCTTCGGCGGAGCAGCACGAGAAGCTGTTTCATAATAAAGCTGCTGGATATTCTTATACGAGAATTAGTAACCCGACGATCGCGGCGTTCGAGGAGCGCATGACCGTTCTGGAAAAAGGAGCAGCTTCTGTGGCATGTGCTTCCGGTATGGCAGCCATCACGAATGCATTGCTCAATATTGTTGGCAGCGGAGATGAGATCATCACAAGCACAAGTCTTTACGGTGGAACCATTGATCTGTTCCATGATCTGGAAGCGTTTGACATCCGGACAATCTTTGTGGATGCGACAGATATGCAGACTGTTGAGAATGCGATTACCGATCGGACGCGCGCTTTGTTTGCAGAGACCATCGGCAATCCAAAGCTGGATGTGACCGACATTCCGGCATGGGCCGAGATTGCAAAGAAACATCAGATACCACTGATTATCGATAACACGGTAGCGACGGCCTTTCTGGTTCAGCCATTGACACTCGGGGCGGATGTGGTCATCAATTCCACTTCCAAGTACATCAATGGCAACAGCAGCGCAATCAGCGGTGTAATCACCGACGGTGGTCGTTTTAAGTGGGATGTCAGCCGGTATCCGGGCATGAAAGATTATGTAAAGTTCGGTAGATTTGCTTTTACAGCAAAGCTCCGCAACGGACTGTTCCGGAACATGGGAGCCTGTATGGCGCCGCAGACGGCGTATTACAACCTGCTTGGCATGGAGACGTTAGGACTTCGCATGGAGCGGGCGTGTGACAATGCAGCGCAGCTTGCGGCTTACTTAGAAGAGATACCGGGAATCACCGTAAATTATCCGGGACTGGAATCGAGCCCATGGCATGCGGTAGCGGACCGGTTGTTAGATGGCAGATACGGAGCGATATTAACGATCCGGGTCGGAAGTAAGGACAGGGCTTTTTCCATTATGAATACAGTAAAGATTCCACAGATTGTTTCCAATATTGGAGATACGAAGACATTGATCGTACATCCGGAATCGACATTGGCGGCACACAGTACCGAACAGGAAAAAGTGGATGCAGCGGTTTATGATGATATGATCCGTATCAGTGTCGGCATCGAAGACATTGAAGATCTGAAAGCAGATTTTGCATCGGCAATCAGCAGTACCACCGAATAAATAGAGAGAAGAGAGCACAGGATATAAAGGAGAACGTTATGGCAGTTGATTATGCAACACTCAAAAAAGGCGGTTTCATGCGCCAGAAACAGAAAAATAATTTTTCACTGCGTCTTGCAGTGGTCGGCGGAAATCTTACCGCAGAGAACCTGAAGATTATCGCAGAAGTAGCAGATAAATATGGTGACGGACATGTACATCTGACTTCCAGACAGAGTGTGGAAATTCCATTCATTAAGCTGGATGATGTAGAAGAAGTAAAAGAGGTGTTAGCTACCGGTGGCTGTAAACCGGGTGTGTGCGGACCCCGTGTACGTACCATCACTGCCTGTCAGGGATCACAGATCTGTCCAAGTGGTAATATTGACACATATGGACTGGCAAAGAAACTGGATGAGCGCTATTTCGCAAGAGAGCTTCCTCACAAGTTCAAATTCGGTGTGACCGGATGCCGGAACAACTGCTTAAAGGCAGAGGAAAACGATGTGGGAATCAAGGGCGCAGCAATCGTAGAGTGGGATGAGTCATCCTGCATCAACTGTGGCATTTGTGAAAAAATATGCCGTGTGGATGCAATCAGCACCAAAGATGGCAAGATTGTATTGGACAATGAGAAATGTAACAACTGTGGCCGTTGCGTAAAAGCATGTCCGACCGATGCATGGAAAGCAACACCGGGCTATGAAGTATCTTTCGGTGGACTGTTTGGAAACCGTGTATATAAAGGAGAAAATTATCTCCCAATCATTACTTCCGAGGAGCAGCTTTTTAAGGTGACAGATGCAGCAATTCAGTTCTTTGATGACAATGCAAATCCAGGAGAGCGTTTCCGCATGACTCTTGAACGTGTGGGATTAGATAAATTTGAAGAGAAGATAAAGGAGGCATATAATGGCTGATTACACAATTGATGAACGCGTAGATATTACGGATGTGGTATGTCCGATGACTTTTGTAAAGGCAAAGGTTGCAATGGAAGAGATCGAGGTAGGACAGATACTGGCAGTAACAATGAATGATGGTGAACCGGTACAGAATGTGCCTAGAAGCTTTAAGGAAGAAGGCCAGCAGGTATTAAAGCTTATTGACAATGAGAACGGAACTTATGATCTTATTGTAAAGAAACTCGAAGAGTAGGACAGAGAGGAAACATCATGGCAGCAAGAGTAAGTAAGGACAATTTTGAAGCAGAGGTACTGCAGGCAGAGATTCCGGTACTGGTGGAGTTTTATTCCGATTCCTGCATCCCTTGCAAACAGATGTCACCGATTCTTGGAGACATCGAAGATGATTATGAAAACCAGTTAAAAGTCGTTAAAGTCAATGGAAATTTTGACGCTGAGTTAGCAGAGCAATATTCTGTAATGGTTTCACCGACGATCCTGTTTTTCAAGGGCGGCGAGGAAGTAGAACGTGTACGCGGACTGATCAAGAAACCAGAGTTGGAAGAAATTGTAAAAAAATATATTTAGGAGGAGTTACACAATGAAAGTAACAGTTGCAGGAAATGTAAAGGATATCAAAGAGGGAACAACCATCGCACAGCTGGTAATCGACGAGAAAGTTGAGAACCCGGATTATGTTACCGTAACCGTAAATGATGAGTTTGTTGAGAATCATGATCTTGCAAACGTCACACTGAAAGAAAATGATGTGGTTGAATTCTTATACTTCATGGGAGGAGGAAGCTTCTAATGGCATTTACAAATGAACAGATGGAGCGATACAGCCGTCACATCATTCTGCAGGAAGTCGGTGTGAAGGGCCAGAAAAAGCTCCTGAACGGAAAAGTTTTAATTATCGGTGCAGGCGGACTTGGTGCACCGGCCGCAATGTATCTTGCGGCAGCAGGCGTAGGAACCATCGGAATTGTCGATGCGGATGAAGTAGATCTGTCCAACTTACAGAGACAGATCATTCATGGTACTGCGGATGTCGGCAAAGCAAAAGTAAAATCCGCAAAAGAAACAATGAATGCAATGAATCCGGATGTTACCGTAAATACATACCGTGAGTTCGTTACATCGGAGAACATCATGGATCTGATCAAGGATTACGATTTCATCATTGATGGAACTGACAACTTCCCGGCAAAATTCTTAATTAACGATGCCTGTGTTATGGCAAAGAAACCATTCTCCCACGCTGGAATTATTCGTTTCAAGGGTCAGCTCATGACCTATGTTCCGGGAGAAGGACCATGCTACCGTTGTGTATTTAAGAATCCACCACCAAAGGATGCAGTTCCGACCTGTAAGCAGGCGGGTGTCATCGGTGCAATGGGTGGTGTCATCGGATCTTTACAGGCAATGGAAGCAATCAAGTATCTGATCGGTGTAGGAGATCTTCTTACTGGAAAACTTCTTACATTTGATGCTTTGAAGATGGAATTCCATACAGTGAAACTGCCGAAGGCAGATCATAAGTGTGCAATCTGTGGCGATCACCCAACGATCACACAGCTGATCGATTATGAGCAGATCGAGTGCCCGGACCATTGAAATGCTCCATCTGAGGTATCGCGAAAGTGATATCTCATTCCTTAAAAGGAGGAACAAACCATGCTTACAATGAAAAAAGCAGACTATGAAAAGATTCTGTCCCACGCCAAAGAGAACCTTCCGGAAGAGGCCTGCGGTCTCATCGCCGGAACCAAAGACGGGGACAAGAAGACAATCGAGAAAGTATATTTATTGGAGAATGTCGATCATACCAATGAGCATTTTTCCATGAATCCAAAGGACCAGCTTGCGGCAGTCAAAGATATGCGTGCCAATGGACTTGTTCCGCTGGGCAACTGGCATTCCCATCCGGAGTCTCCATCCCGTCCATCGGAAGAAGACAAGCGTCTGGCATTTGACCCGACCGTGAACTATCTGATTCTTTCCCTGATGGATATGGATCAGCCGGTACTTAAGGCATTTGACATTGATCGTGAAAAAAATGTGACAATCGAGGAACTTCAGATTTTAGATTAATCATAAATGAATGTTCAAAAAGAGGTAATTTATGTACGATTTGGTAATTGTGGGAAGTGGCCCGGCAGGCTTGTCAGCGGCGGTATATGCGAAGCGCGCCTGCCTGGATCTTCTTGTTTTGGAAAAAGAAATGATGGCCGGCGGCCAGATTGTTTATACAGAAGAAGTGGACAATTATCTTGGCTTTCCGGGAACCAGTGGATTCGACCTTGCGCAGCAGTTTGAAAAGCATGCAAGGGAACTTGATGTTCCGTTTGCGGAGGGTGAAGTCACAGGTGTTGAGAAAACAGAAGAGGGCTGGCAGGTACAATTGGAATCAGGTGAAAGCATTGAGACAAAAAGTATCATTCTTGCAAGTGGAGCTATGCACCGCAAGCTCGGAGTACCGGGGGAAAAGGAACTGGCCGGGGCAGGGGTATCTTATTGTGCAACCTGCGACGGGGCTTTTTTCAAGGATAAAGTGGTTGCGGTCGTTGGTGGCGGAGATGTAGCCATTGAAGATGCCTTATATCTGGCAAAGATGTGCAAACAGGTATATCTGGTTCATCGCAGACAGGGACTTCGTGCAACACAGGTTTTGCAGGAACAGATGAAAAACACACCAAATATTACATTTTTACCGGATCGCGAAGTGAAAAGTATTATCGGTGAACAGAAAGTAGAAAAAATAGAGCTGAACAACAAAGCGGAGAATGCGCCAGAAGAGCTGGCAGTAGACGGCGTCTTTGTTGCCATTGGAATGGAGCCGCAGGCAGCTGCATATGCGAACATGCTTACCTTAGAGGGCGGTTATGTGCCGGCAGGGGAGGATTGTACGACGCAGCAGCCGGGCTTGTTTGTGGCAGGCGATGTGCGGACGAAAAAGCTGCGTCAGATTGTTACAGCGGTGGCAGATGGAGCCAATGCGGTGGCGTCTGCAGTAGACTATTTAACAAAGAGAAAAAAGGTGGTGGAAACATGCTGATATCTTCGAGAGGACAATATGCGATTCGTATTCTGTTAGATCTGGCAATTTATGAAAATGGCGAAGCGATTAACGTGAAGACCATAGCAGAGCGTCAGGAATTATCGGAAAAGTATATGGAACAGATTTTGAGTGTGCTGCAAAAGGCCGGATTTGTCATCAGTACAAGAGGATATCATGGCGGATACCATCTTTCCGGAAGACCGGAAAATTATTCTGTGGGGAAAATCCTCCGGACGGTAGACGGACCATTGATTCCTGCAAGTCAGCAGGCAGATACATCGGGAAAACCGGTAGATATGGTAGTCAATGAGCTGTGGGGGGATTTGCAGGAAAAGATTGAAAAAACTCTCGATGGTGTAACGCTTCTTGACCTGATGAACAGTTATAATGATAAGATTTGTTTTAACTATATGATCTGATTAATCATATTCTGATATAGAAATAATGATTGCATGGGGGGCAGTTTTCTGCCTCCAATTTTTATACATTTTTCCGAAAAAATGTAAAGTTTTATTACCATATTAACGAAAGAAAGCGTATAATAGAGAAAACAAGAAACAAAAGAAGGAGGAAGGATGAAAACACTTTTGATATTAGACAAAAAAGACTATACAGAAGATATGCCTGTCTTTGAAAAATTTTCCACCCGTGCTGTAATCATCCGCAATGGAAAGATTGCTACGCAGCATGGAAATGCTGGTGATTACAAGATTTTAGGAGGCGGTGTGGAACCGGGAGAGGATCTCCATGAGGCATTGATTCGTGAGGTGCAGGAAGAGTCCGGCCTTGTTGTTATTCCTTCTTCCATTCAGACGATTGGGGAGATCGTGGAGAGGAGGAGAGATATTTTTGATCCCAATATGGTTTATGTATGTCATTCCTGTTTCTTTTTCTGTGATGCGGAAGAAAAAATGGTTGAAACACATATGACAGAGAGTGAAATTGCAAAGGGATTTCATCTCGAGTGGGCAACCCCGCAGGAAATTCTTGATGGGAATAAACCATTCTGTAGTCAGCAACCATGGAGTTACCGTGACAGTGAATTTATTCGCATGTTACCGGAACTGATGCATGCTGACAAGTAGTTTGCAGGGAGCAGGCAAACTATATTAAAATGCATCAAATGAATCAGATGCATAATATTACATATAATTTACAAAAAATAACATATCATCTTTACATAATTTCTTTATAATACAGACGAGTAATATCGGATGTATATGCAAACATATATATAATTAATCTATAGAAGGTGAAGGGATTATGGCAAAAGAGACAGATATGGATAAGCAAATTGAACAGTTACGCAGTTCCTGGGAGAATGAAGAATTTCAGAAAAAGCATGCAGAGGCAAGAAACCTTGTTATGCGCACGTTACGGGAACTGAATGGATTTTATATTGCAAAGACCGGATATGGGTTTACACGCTTTGTAGAAAGCCGTATGAAGACACCAGAGAGCATCTGTGGCAAATTACAGCGTAAAGGCCGGCCTGTTGACTTTAAGACTGCGACTGAGGTATTGAATGATATTTCAGGGGTACGTTGCATTTGTTACAGTGTGAAAGAAATATACTGGATTGCGCATCAGATTGGCAAGGACTCGCGTTTTCAGATTATCAAGGCAAAGGATTATATCCGCAAGCCGAAGAAAAATGGTTATGAGAGTTATCATATTATTATGGATGTTCCGGTAGAGAACGAATATGTGCGTGTGGAATTACAGCTTCGAACACTGATTATGGATGCATGGGCAGAAATGGACAATCGTATTTCTTATAAAAAAAATGAGGAAATACCAGAAGAGATGACCCAGCGTATAGAGAAGTACGCAAAGATGGGAAGACGTCTGGATAAGTTGATCCAAAAGACACTCAATGATGTACCAAAGGCAGTTGTGAAAGCGTAATCGCGATGTGCGACAGGAAATACAAGCAGATGTTTGGGAATTGTAAGAAATCCCTTGACAACTGCTTATTTTTTTGTAGATAATAGTTCATCCTGTTGTGCTAAAAGGAAATCCAGATATGCTTTTACAGAAGGAAGTAATGTTGGAGAAAGTTTGTTAAGCTGCTGCATGATGGCCAGCATTTCCGGCCGGTCTTTGCGGAAGTTATAAAACATTTCCCAGCTCTCAACATCAAAGAACTCGCTGATGGAATCGATTTTATCCAAAGAAGGGGTTCTCTCCTGATTGAGAATCTTTTGAATGTAGCTGTCGGAAGTACCAATACTGGTACTGAGATTTCGCATGGAAGGTGTTCCTTCCTGATTCAGCATATAGGTTAAATTTTCCCGAATGATTTCGCTGGACTTTTTGTGTTGCATAATCATTTATCTCCTTTATTTCTGTTTATTATATAGAACTTGGAGATAAACTATGAGACAGAGAGTATACAGAAGATAATGATTCGAGGACAATGAGTATCAATTTACAAAAATCAACAAAAAACTATTGAGTTATGAAACTACGTCGAATACGATAATCGTGTCGACACGAAAGTACAAGGAGAAAGTCATGGCAAGAAAGAAAAGTTTAATTAAAGATTTAAGCGCGTGCGAAACAGTAATTATGAAAGTGATCTGGGATGCGGTAGATGATATCGCTCTTCAGCAGCTGATTGTAGATCTGCGTGAGCAGTATGGCAAGGACTATGCCAGAACAACAGTTGTTACATTTTTGGGAAAGATGGCAGAGAAGGGCTTTATCAGCACTTATCGTGTTGGAAAGCATTCATATGTTCATGCATTAAAGGATGAAAAGGCTTATAAAGAAAAGCTTATGAAGGATGAAACGGACTTTTGGTTCGGGGGAAAACCGGAGGATGCTATGGCAGCCATCTGTAATTCCCGTGATATCTCAAAAGATGAGATACAGAAAATGAGACAGTTACTAGATGATATGGACGATTAATCTGATGTATCTGATTCTCTGGACATCTTTGTCCGGAGCAATCGTATCTGTTATCTGGTTCGCAATTGGCAGATTGTTAGAGAAAGCTGGCTTTTTGCATATTACATATACATTACTTAAAGTAGCTATACTATTTTGGTTTGTTCCGATTACATATGGGGTGTTGTTACTCCGGACACAGATTATGGATGGATTCCATCTATCGTTTAGTCCTGATTTTTTTATTACACCCAGAATTTTATGGACTGCAACTGTTTTTTGTATAGTATGGTTTGCGGGAGTTGTAATCGGTATAGCGCAGTATGTGATGCAAAGAGTAAAGATGTCAAAGATGATGAGGCATGCAGTTTCCTGTCCGAAAGAAGTCGACCAGCAATTTACGCAGATGTGTATGGCAGAAGGAAAATATGCCAGGCGTGTCCGCGTAAGACAGAGTTATCAGATTGAGATTCCAAGAGTGACCGGGATCATCCATTCTACTGTAATGCTTCCTATGAAAATATATTCCGTTGGGGAACGGAATGTGATTTTCAAACATGAACTGACGCATGTAAAGCATCATGATATATTGTTTCGAAATCTTACAAGACTCCTGTGTATCGTGCATTTTATGAATCCGTTTGCGTGGTGGTTTAACCGGCAGATGCGCAAATGGAGTGAGTATGCATGTGATTATGAAATTTGTCGTCACAATTATAAGTTGAAAGTATATTATCAGATCATACTGGATATGGCAGAGAAAAGTATTAATGCGCAAATTTCAGGTGTACAATTGTTAGAAAATGAGAGTGAATTACGGGAAAGGATGGAACATGTTATGAAGTGCTATAAGAAGAAAAATAAGTCGAAGCTTGTTGCAGGTATTCTTGTGAGCTGCATTACATTACTCAGTGGAAGCAGTGTATATGCTGTTTCAGCAGCCAGCATAAGTGCAAATGAGCAATGGAGGAATGCGACAGTAGTAGAGACGGAAGAAGTCGGTAGTCAGAAAATTGATATAGAAGAAGCTACGGAACTTATTGAGATGACAGAGACAAGCCGGGCCAGAAATATTGAAGTATCGGTCGGAGAAGTGCAGGTTCTTTCTGCTAGGAGTGGGCTGTCTTCGTTTAACTGGAATGTCAGAGCAAATAAAGAAGTAAATTCGCCGGGGTTTCATGCAACATCCTCACAATCTATTAAGGTTGTGGGAATGGCATCGCCTGATACAAAATATGTAAAAGTCGGGATTATCGAGCCGGATGGAAAGCGCCGTTATATTTCAGCAAAAGGAGATTTTGCACATACGTTTAAATTAACAAAAAACGGATCCTATAGGGTTTATGCAGAGAATAAGAACGGTAGCGCCGTTAATGTTGCTGGAGCATATCAGGTTGTTGATTAAAAACAATGTTTTATAATAAAGTAGAATTTCACAACTGAATGAAACAGCAGTAAAAAAGAGATGTGATGCATCTCTTTTTTTACTGCTGTATAGGAAATTCCTTTGGAATCCTTATACAGCAAAAATAATAGATAGACAGATAATTGAAATTCGTTTATAATTATTCATGTTGAATAGAAGCAATTTAGGCAACACTTATAGTAAATAAGCGGAAGCAGAGTGAGAATGGAGGACAAAATGGAGATTGTTTGTTTAGATTTGGAAGGCGTACTGGTACCTGAGATTTGGATTGCGTTTGCAGAAGAGACCGGAATCCCGGAATTGAAGCGCACAACAAGAGACGAGCCGGATTATGATAAATTGATGAATTACCGCATTGGCATTTTGAAGGAGCATGGTCTTGGATTAAAAGAAATTCAGGATACGATTGCTAAGATTGATCCGATTCCCGGCGCAAAGGAATTCTTAGATGAGCTTCGCGCAATGACACAGGTCATTATCATCAGTGATACATTTTCACAGTTTGCAGGACCGCTTATGAAGAAACTTGGTTATCCAACCATTTTCTGTAATTCTCTTGAAGTTGCAGACAATGGTGAGATCACTGGATTTAAGATGCGCTGCGAGAAATCAAAATACACAACCGTAAAGGCTTTACAGTCGATCGGATATGATACAATTGCCAGTGGTGACAGTCACAATGATCTTGGTATGATTCAGGCAAGCAAGGCAGGATTTTTATTTAAGAGTACAGATGAGATTAAAGCGGAATATCCTGATATTCCAGCATATGAGACGTATGATGAACTTCTCGGGGCAATTAAGAAAGTTATTGGAAAGTAAAATGTGAAATTAATAAAAGCTCCCTAAAAAAGGGGGCTTTTTTCACTGTGCACGAAGCGCAAACTTTTTTATGAAAACGGTTGACTATCCATACAATACACAATATCATGTAATTGTAAAAATAGAAATGATGTAACGGAACAGTTACGAAAAATAATTATATCGTGAATTTGTTTATAGAAAGAAGGGCTTGGCGACATGTACAAAGAAGAATTGTTAACGGTGGAAAGCTATCGTTCGAAAGAGGATCATGTGGCATTTGTTATGAAAATAATTGCAATAGCAGCTTCTATATACGGAATGTGTCGTTCATTTTCCGGGTGGATGTTTTTCACATATTTTACTAATCTGTCGAATATCTTTGTGGATATTGTTTTACTTGTGTTTGCAGGGTTTAACTGGAACCGCATTCGAAAAGATGGAAAGTGTCCGCCGGTTGCAAACGGCTGGTATATTATAAAGTTTATGGCAACCATCAGCATTACACTGACATTTTTAATTTATCTGCTGGTACTTGCGCCAACAGATCCAAGCGGATTTCTTGGTGCTTATATGGGGAATGGATTTGGCAGTTTATGTGTGCATTTTGTTTGCCCGGTTTTAGCAATATTGGATTTTTGTTTGTTTGATTATCCGTATAAGTCCGGAAGGCTGCATGTGTTCTTTTCTATCGTTCCTCCGCTGTGCTATGTGGGAGGAATTGTAGCTTTGGCATATGAGGGCGTCCGCTGGAATGGAACCATGTACGCACCGTATAATTTTTTGAATTTTGGTGCCAAAACAGGATGGTTTGGTTTTGATCTAAGCCAGATTGGAAAAGAGACACTTGGAATTGGTGTGGCTTATATGATCATCCTGCTGGTAATTATTTTTATTGGAATTGGTCTGGTTTACCTTGCCATTAAAAATGCAAGGCGAAATAAAAAAACAGAAGGGAACTAAGTAGAGAAATGCTTGATGAGAGAGATGATATTGCAGTATACGATGCTTCGGAGGAGGAAAACGAACGGGAAGCACAGCGCCATCAGATGCGAAAAGAGAGGGCACAGAAGATGCAGATGGAAAAACAGCGCAGTATGAAGCGGCAACGTTATATTTTATTAGGAAGCGGTCTTGCGGTTATTCTTGTTTTGCTGATAATGATGGTTGCGAAACACATAAATAAAAAGGATCCAAAAGATATTTCTGCAAATGCGGTATCGCAGCAGACAGAAATTCAGACGGATACAGCAGCACAGGAAACAGAAACACAGGAATCGTGGAGTTATGAGGCACATAAAACGGATAAAACAGAAAAATTCCCGAAGAGTGTGGTAAGCAGCAGAGGTGTACTGATTGATGTGGATTCTGGTGATATTCTTGCAGCAAAAGGTGTACATAAGCGCATTGTTCCGGCATCTATGACAAAAATTCTTACTGTTTTGGTGGCAGCAGAACACATTACACCGGAGCAGCTGGATGATAAAGTAGAAATTACAATTGATATTACGGATTACAGTTATCGTAACGACTGTAGTAATACCGGATATGAAGTCGGCGAAAAAGTTACGGTAAGAGATCTGTTTTACGGAACAATTTTACCTTCCGGTGCAGATTCCGCAGTGGCACTTGCCACATATGTTGCAGGATCCCACGAGAAATTTGTGGATATGATGAATGAGAAATTAGAGGAGATGGGACTGTCAGAGACAACGCATTTTACGAATTGCGTGGGATTGTATGATGAAGATCATTACAGTACGCCGTATGATATGGCAATGATTATCAAGGCGGCAACGGATAATGAGTGGGTCCGTGAAGTGATGTCGACGCACACTTATACCACAAGCAAAACAAAGCAACACAAAGACGGTATTACGATATCAAACTGGTTCCTGCGTCGTATAGAGGACAAAGATACGCATGGAGAGGTGCTATGTGCAAAGACAGGATTCGTAGCGCAGTCAGGAAGTTGTGCGGCAAGTCTTGCTTCGGACAAGAATGGAAAAGAATATATCTGTGTGACTGCAGGATCGACAAGCAGTTGGAGATGTATTTATGATCATGTAGAATTATATGATAAATATCTTCCGGAATAGAGAATAAGATGAAAATAAGACGGAAGTGTTACGCAGTATGTTTGGTGTGTAACGCTTCCGTTGTTTTTATAATATAATAATATTTGCACAGTTGAGGTCTTCTCCAAGTTCATAGACCTTACCACTGGTCAGACCTACAACCGTAGGACGAAGAATGTAATGTGGGATATTTTTTACAACCCTTGCTTTTTCTCCATTACTTAATTCTACGATACTGTCGACCGGATAGAGGATCATGCTTTCGAGGAACGCTTTCATTGCATTGATATCGAGCTCCCGTGTCATTGACATGATAATTTCTACAGCATCTCGCTGCGAATAGGCGGCTTTGTATGGACGTTCAGTAACCAATGCGTCATAGATATCTGAAATTGTAAGAATACGTGCATAAGGACATATCTGGGCAAGCGTGATTCCCATAGGATATCCGCTGCCATTAATTTTTTCATGGTGTTCAAGAATTGTGAGACTTACTTCCTCCGAGACATCCGGCCGGTCTTTGACCATTTGATAACCGAAAAGTGAATGCTGTTTCATAATTTCAAATTCCTGATTGTTCAGTTTTCCCGGTTTATTTAAAATATTGGTCGGAACTTTTGTTTTGCCGATGTCATGTAACAGACCGGCAACACCAATCTCTCGAATCTGGTTTGAATTCATGCCCTGCTGTTTGGCCACAATCATGCTGATCGTTGCGACATCAACACTGTGTTTGAATGTGTATTCATCGCTTGTTTTTAAAGCAGAAATATCGATGGCAATCGCATTGTTCTGGTTAATGGAATCCATGAGGCTGTCTGCAATATAATTGGTTGCTTTATCTATTTCTGGAGATTCCGGATTGTTATATATAAATTGGATACCGGTGGCAACACGTTCACGTACGCTGGCAGAGAGCGTAACCTTAGCACGATCTTCGGTACGAAGCTTTTCGATGTTCTCCTGTGCAGTGGGTGAGACAGAAAGCGAGTTTTCTTCCTCAGATACTCCGTCATCTATTTGAATGTAGACGCTCATAATTCCCATTTGAATCATAGAGGCAATCATATATTCATCTAAGACAGCACCTCTTGCAACAAGATTGCGACCGAGCCGGTCAACTACCGGATGATCGAGTTTCATTCCCGGTTGAAGTTGTCGTGTGCGTATGTATTTTCGTTGTATCAATTTGTTACCTCCATATCGCTATAGATATCAATTTATTTTACAATATTTTTGCATTTTTTCCAATATATTTTGAAAATTTTTTGATTCTTGTCGAACTTGTACAATTTGTAATTCTTTGGACTTGCCGAAGCTATGGAGGAACAGTATAATGAAGCACAGATAGAAAAAAGGGGGAGAGCATGATGCTTCCGGAACAATTTTTAAATAGAATGAAACAGATGCTCGGAGATGAATTTCCGGCATTTTTAGAGAGTTATGAACAGGATAAATATCAGGCATTGCGGATTAACCCGCAGAAAACTACAATATCTTCATTTATGGAAAAGAGCCCGTTTTCACTGAAACAGGTACCATGGGAAAAGAACGGTTTTTATTATCAAAAAACGGACGCACCGGGAAAGCATCCGTATCATGCTGCCGGTGTATATTATATTCAGGAACCGAGTGCGATGGCGCCGGCTGCTTATCTGGAGGCACAGCCGGGAGAGAGAGTTCTCGATCTTTGTGCGGCTCCTGGTGGAAAAAGTACGCAGATTGCAGCTGCAATGGGTGGGGAGGGGTTGCTGATCAGCAATGAAATCCATCCGGCGAGAGCGAAAATACTGTCAGAGAATATTGAGCGTATGGGCATCCGTAACGGAATGGTTATAAATGAAAGTCCCCAGTCTCTTGCAAAAATATTCGAGTCATATTTCGACCGCATCATGGTAGATGCGCCGTGTTCGGGGGAAGGAATGTTTCGAAAGAATACAGACGCATGTGAAGAATGGAGCCCTGAAAATGTAGAAAACTGTGCAATGCGTCAGCAGGAAATCCTGATTTGTGCAGCGTTCATGCTGCGCCCGGGTGGAAGAATTGTATATTCTACATGTACGTTTGCACCGGAAGAGAATGAAGGAACCATAAGTCGCTTTCTTGAAGAACATCCCGAATTTCATATGGTGGAAGTGCCGTTATACGAAGGCATGTCACCTGCCAGACCGGAATGGACGAAACATCCGGCAAAAGATCTGCAGTCTGGTATTCGGCTGTTTCCACACAAACTTCACGGAGAAGGGCATTTTCTTGCGGTTCTCGAGAAGGACGGCGAAGTATCAGATACATACAGGGGATACTGTGCTAACGGAGTGCAGAAATCTTTGAATGAAAAGGATATTCGGGAATATCTGGACTTTTGCAAAGAAAATTTGAAGAAAGCACCGCAGGGAATTTACCTGAAATTTGGAGACCAGTTATATATAGCGCCGGAAGGTATGCCCGCAACCAAAGGAATGAAAGTATTAAGACCGGGATTACACCTTGGAACTATGAAAAAAAATCGTTTTGAACCATCTCATGCACTGGCATTGGCACTGTCGGCAGATGAAGTTGTGCATTCGATGGATTTACCGGCGGAGGACCTGCGTGTGCGTGCATATCTCAATGGACAGACATTTTCCGCAGAAGGAGAAAAAGGCTGGTATCTTATCACCGTAGATGGATATAGCATTGGATGGGGAAAACTTGCAGGAGGAGTGATGAAGAATCATTATCCGAAAGGTTTGCGTATACAGTACTAAAAATTATAAATGGATTTAAAAACCCTCGGACACGTTGCCGGGGGTTTTGCGTGATAATACATTTCTGTTGATTTGTCACACAAAATAAGCTATGATACAATAAGAAAAACAGCGTCATTCTATCAATGCTGGACGAGGAGAAAAAATGCAGGATTTTATAAAAGCAAATTATCATGCGCATACCTGGCGTTGCCAGCATGCTTATGATACAGAGAGGGAATATATTGAAGCAGCAATTGAAATGGGAATTAAGGAATTTGGCTTTTCAGATCATGTTCCATGTCCATTTCGGGATGGCTATGTTTCCGGAATTCGTATGACGATGGAGCAGGCACCGGAGTATGTTGCGTCAATCCGTAATCTGGCGGCGGAATATAAGAATGATATTAAGATATATGTAGGATTTGAGGCGGAATATATTCCGGAATATTATGAGGAACAGATGCGCCTGTTCCGAAATCTTGGATGTGATTATATGATTATGGGACAGCATTTCCTGCAAAGTGAACAGAACGGACCATATACTGGCACTCCGACCGATGATGAGAGCCGTATCAGGGATTACGTGGATGCTGTAATTGAAGGAATGAAAACGGGCAGCTACCTTTATCTGGCACATCCCGATCTTATGAATTACCAGGGGATGGATTCGGTTTATGACTGGGAAATGACCCGTTTATGCAAGGCAATGAAAGAGCTGGATATTCCATTGGAAATCAATATGCTTGGCATGGGTGAAGGACAGAAACATTATCCGACCGAGCGCTTCTGGAAAATACCGGGTGAAGTGGGAAACAAAGTGATACTGGGACTGGATGCACATTGCAAGCGGCAGGTGCAGGATGTGGAATCATATAATAAATGCATACATATTGTTGATAAATATAATCTTGAATTAATAGATAGAATTGAAATTTAAAACAGAGGAGTAAGTCATGACACAGGACAATATGAATTTTACGACCGGAAGCATTTTTAGAAAACTGATCGGTTTTATGATGCCGATTCTTGGCGCATTGCTTTTACAGACGATGTATGGCGCTGTGGATATTCTGGTAGTGGGATGGTTTGGAACAGATGTAGGAATATCGGCAGTTTCCACCGGAAGCAGTTTTATTAATATGATCGTCTTTATTTTAAATGGACTGGCCATGGGTGTGACGGTGCTTATGGGACGTTACATTGGGGAAAAGAACGAGGGAAGGCTCGGAAAAGTGATTGGTGGAGCGATTGTAACGTTCCTTGCAATTGCGGCGGTGATGACGGTATTGCTTCTCGTCTTTGCGCCGGGGCTCTCCACTGTGATGCAGGCACCAAAGGATGCCATAGACAAAACCATTGTGTATATTCGTATTTGTGGTGGCGGTATTGTATTTATTATAGGATATAATCTGATCAGCAGCATCTTCCGGGGAATCGGCAATTCGAGACTGCCCTTGCTGTTTGTTGGAATTGCCTGTGCAGTAAATGTGGTTCTGGATCTGGTGTTCGTTGCTGTCTTTCGATGGGATGTTGCCGGAGCTGCTTTTGCAACTGTAATTGCGCAGGCGGTAAGTCTGATTCTTTCGGTTCTTGTATGTACGAAAATTAATCTTCCGTTTCATATTAGAAAAAGCGATTTGCGTTTTTCCGGTGAGGTGCAGAAATTCCTGGCTTTGGGACTTCCGATTGCGTTTCAGGAGTTTTTGACACAGTTTTCGTTTATGTGTCTTCTGTCTTTTGTAAATGGCATGGGATCGACGGAGGCAATTCGTCTGGCCTCATCTTCCGGATACGGAATTGCAAACAAAATCGTAGCAGTTGTAATGCTGGTTCCATCTGCTCTGATGCAGTCAATGTCATCTTTCATCGCACAGAATGTAGGCGCAGGGAAAGAAAAGCGGGCGCAGAAATCGATGGGATATGGTATGCTGATAGGTGGTTGCATCGGAATTGCCATGACAGCAGCTGCATTTTTCGGTGGACAGTTCCTTGCATCTTTCTTTACGGATAACGTACCGTATCAGATGAAGGCATCAGAGTATCTGCAGGGATTTAGCCTGGAGGCTATCGTGACGTCGGTATTATTCTCCTTTATCGGATACTACAACGGACATAACAAAACTTTGTTTGTTATGTTTCAGGGAATGGCACAGTCGTTTTTAGTTCGTCTTCCGATGGCGTACATAATGTCAAAAATAATTCCGGATTCGCTCATATATATCGGAGCGGCAGCCCCGACAGCAACTGTTTTTGGAATTATTATTAATTTAGCGTATTTCATGTATTTTTCAAAACAGGAATTAATACGAACGGGAGAGATGCCCGCAAGGGACTAACTCATTTTCGTAATTTCGTCAAGTGAAAAATTTGCCAAAAGATTGCTACCTATTTGTGAGAATTGCCGTATAGCCTTATACTACCATATATTGTATAATAAGCTTCGTTGGTTTACAAAACATAGTAATGACTAAGGAGTGTAAAGATTATGTCAGACGAAGTATTAGACGATGTAATGATTAAGGGAAATTGTAAGGGGAAGGCAGATGCAATTGTAAATTGTCAGTGCAATATCGAGAGCGCACCGAGCCGCTGTGATCAGGCGGAACATTGCATGTTTTATTCATATTATAAATGTAGTAAACAATGGAAGAGACTTGCATAACATTACTAATACGATGTTATTCGAATTTGGGGACTTCTGCTTGCGGCAATGATGCCACGGCAGGAGTCTTTTTGCATAAGTAATTAGAAAGGAGTGCCATACATATGAAGAGAGTTCTGGTATTGAGTGATTCCCATGGAAATGTAAATAATATGATACTGGCAGTTCGGCGGGAAATGCCCGAAATGATCATTCATTTGGGAGATTGCTGGGCGGATGCAGAACAGCTGCAGAAAAAATGTCTGGGGATTCCGCTTGAACAGGTGCCGGGAAACTGTGACTGTCGGCAGGAATTTTTGGAAAGAATTCTGCTGATCGAGGGAAAAAAAATTCTCATTTGCCACGGGCATACTTATAATGTAAAAGCCGGATATATGAATCTGCAGTATGGTGCTCAGGAAAAAGAGGTGGATGCAGCACTTTTTGGGCATACCCACCGTGTTTTTTATGATACATACAATGGCATTACCTATATCAATCCGGGAAGCATCGGCTCGCCGCCGTATGGAGTTCCGCCTTCTTATGCGGTTCTCGAAATTGACGGATCTACAGACACAATCGATTACGAAATAAAATATATCGAATGATTTTACAGAAAAAAATTGACGAAAATACGTGAATAGAAGTATAATAACGAAAGTTATTAAACAAAGAGGAGCAGAAAAATGGTTAAGGTTGTTAAGTTTGGTGGAAGCTCTCTGGCGAGTGCAGAGCAGTTTGCAAAAGTAGGAGACATTATCCGTGCGGATGAGTCTAGAAAATATGTAGTGCCAAGTGCACCTGGAAAAAGAAATTCAAAAGACACAAAAGTAACAGATATGCTTTATGCATGTTATGCATTGGCGGAGGCCGGTGAAGAATTTCGTGTACAGCTGATGAAAATTAAGGAGCGTTATGATTCGATTATTAATGGTCTGGGATTAAAACTTTCTCTGGATGAGGAATTTAAGAAAATTGCTGAAAACTTCAAGGCAAAGGCCGGTGAGGATTATGCGGCATCCCGTGGTGAGTATTTAAATGGTATCATTATGGCAAATTATCTCGGTTATGAGTTTATTGACTCTGCAACTGTAATTTTCTTTGATAAAGAAGGAAACTTTGACAGCGAAAAAACAGATAAGGTTCTGTCAAAGAAGCTTGCAGGATGTGAGCGTGCGGTTATTCCGGGATTCTATGGTGCAAAGGCAGATGGAACGGTTAAGACATTCTCCAGAGGCGGATCTGATATTACGGGTTCTATCGTATCAAAAGCATGTCATGCAAGTATGTACGAGAATTGGACAGATGTATCCGGATGTCTTGTCGCAGATCCTAGAATTATCAAGAATCCGCAGCCAATCAAAGTAATCACATACCGTGAACTTCGTGAGTTATCCTACATGGGTGCATCCGTTCTTCATGAAGATGCAGTGTTCCCGGTACGTAAAGCAGGTATTCCAATCAATATCCGTAACACGAACGATCCGGAGGCAGACGGTACACTGATTGTTGAGAGCACATGCCAGAAGCCGGAGTATACCATTACCGGTATTGCCGGAAAGAAGGGCTTTGTTGCTGTAAGCATCGACAAAGATATGATGAATGCAGAAGTAGGATTCTGCCGTAAGGCATTACAGGCATTTGAGGAGAATGGAATTTCTATTGAACATATGCCTTCTGGAATTGATACAATGACCGTATTCGTACATCAGGCTGAGTTCGAAGGCAAAGAGCAGCAGGTAATCAGCTCTATCCGCAGACTGACACATCCGGATGTGATTGACCTTGAGGCAGATCTCGCACTGATTGCTGTTGTGGGACGTGGAATGAAGTCTACCAGAGGTACAGCCGGAAGAATTTTCTCCGCATTGGCACATGCAGATATCAACGTAAAAATGATCGACCAGGGTTCATCTGAGTTGAATATTATTATTGGTGTGAGCAATGATGATTTCGAGCAGGCGATTAAAGCTATCTATGATATATTTGTTGAAACACGATTATAAAAACAATATTTGAGTAAGATGTTGGAATAACAATAGTGAGAACCACATAGCGCTCCCTTTCATATTCTATATGGAAGGGAGCGTTTTATTATGACCGGAAATATCGCAGTTTTTGTGACGGATCAGCGACAAAAGAATCTGGCAGAGTACCTTCCGGGGAAAAAGGTATTGTTAGACTGGCATAATACACAGAAGAAAGGGGCAGTAGAAGAACTTGTGGAAAACTGTGGATACTTCATTTTTCCGACGCCGGTTTCAAAACTGAACCGGTATCCAAAATTGGAAGATATGTTAAAATACGAATTGATTAACGAAAAACATGAGGATAAAACAGTGATTGGTGGGGCGTTTACAGATAAATGGATAGAGTATTTACAGCAACATAAAATTTCGTATTTTGATCTTATGAAAGATGAAAACGTGGTACAGAAAAATGCTCACATCACAGCAGAAGCAACAGTGGCGGAAATCTTAAAATACAGTGCGTATTCCATATATGGGCAAAAAATTATTGTTTGTGGATACGGCAGGTGCGGAAAAAGCGTGGCGGATTTGCTGGCGGCAATGGGAGCAAAAGTTACAATTCTCGCACGAAGTGCCAAAGCACGCCAGATGGCAAGAGGTAACGGACATGAGGCAGTCGATTTTTCCTATGGACCAGAGGAAGTCTATGGTGCCCGCACCATTGTAAATACAGTGCCTGCGCAAGTGATCAGGGAACCAATGATTCAGGAGATGCACAAAGATACCGTCATCATAGATATCGCATCGAGACCGGGAGGCGTGGATCTGGTGGCGGCGGAACGCCAGGAGATAAAAGTAGTGGCAGCATTGGGACTGCCGGGAATCTATACGACGAAAAGCAGTGCGAAAGTATTCGCGGATGCAGTTATAAGTCAGATGCAGTTGCAGCAGTGCAAAGGTGGGGGAAAAACATGGATTTATCAAATTGTAATATAGGTTATGGTATTACCGGATCGTTTTGTACGTTTACAAAGACCAGAAAACAGATTGTACGATTGAAGGAGATGGGGGCAAATGTTATTCCCATCTTTTCTTATCAGGCACAGAGTTGCGATACAAGGTTTGGAAGTGCAAAAGAGTTTGTCGAAGGAATCTGTGAGATTACCGGAAACGAAGGAATCATGACGATGCAGCAGGCGGAACCGATCGGGCCGAATAATTTTCTGGATATTATGGTTATTGCACCATGCACGGGAAATTCAGCGGCAAAGATTGCAAATGGAATTACAGATACACCGGTTCTGATGGCGTCAAAAGCACATATGAGAAATGGAAAACCGTTGGTAATCGCGATTTCCACAAACGATGCACTGGGCGTCAATTTTAAGACAATTGGTATGTTAATGAATATGAAAAACATATATTTCGTGCCATTTGGACAGGACAATTATAAAAGCAAACCGAATTCTATGATTGCCCGGATGGAACTGCTGCCGGATACGATTGAGGCGGCAATGCGCGGAAAACAGATTCAGCCAATTGTAGTTGCAGAATCATAGAAGGCGGGCAATGAAAGCCCGCCTACATAGTATTATTTATCATTTTTCTGAGCTTCGTATGCTTCGCGGAGAGCTTTTGCAAGCTGATCACCACAGGAGGTGTTCTTCATGCCGCAACGGATCCCCGAAATGCGCCGCTCCACTTCCTCTACCGTCATGCCTTCTACCAGGCGTGGAATTGCCTGAAGGTTTCCGTGGCATCCGCCGGTGAATTTCACATTTTTTACAATATTTCCATCCAAATCCACTTCGATCTGTGTGGAACAGGTTCCTTTTGTTTTGTATAAGTAAGACATAAATATTCGCTCCTCCCTATAGGTAAATCTTGTGTAACCGACATTATAGCAACAGAATTTAAATTTTACAACAGGCTGTTAATAAAAAGTTCATAAAACGTTTACGGCTTAGAGTTGTGAAAAAAAATAGAAAGTGGTACAATACGTATATTCTATGCGAGTTAGGAGCTATTTTATTATGAGTAAATTAACCAAAATTTTTGGTACACACAGTCAGAGAGAGTTAAAGCGTATTTATCCGATCGTGGACAAAGTAGAGTCCTACAGAGATCAGATGGTTGCACTTTCAGATGATGAGTTACAGGCAAAAACAAAGGAATTCAAGGATCGTCTTGAAAAGGGGGAGACACTGGATGATTTACTTCCAGAGGCATATGCGACTGTTAGAGAGGCCGCACGCCGTGTCCTTGGAATGGAACATTACAGAGTACAGATCATCGGTGGTATTATCCTGCATCAGGGACGTATCGCTGAGATGAAGACAGGTGAAGGTAAGACACTTGTTTCTACTTTGCCGGCATATCTGAATGCCCTGGAAGGAAAGGGCGTATGTATTGTCACGGTAAACGATTACCTGGCAAAGCGAGATTCAGAGTGGATGGGAAAAGTTCATGAGTTTCTTGGCTTAAAAGTCGGCGTTGTTTTAAATGAGATGGACAATGACGAGCGTCGTGAAGCTTACAACTGCGATATTACATATATAACAAACAACGAGCTTGGATTTGATTATCTGCGTGACAATATGGTCATTTACAAGGAGCAGCTGGTGCAGCGGGGGTTGCATTATGCAATTATCGATGAGGTCGATTCCGTATTGATCGATGAAGCGAGAACTCCTCTTATCATTTCCGGACAGAGCGGAAAGTCCACAAAACTTTACGAAGCGTGTGATATTTTAGCAAAACAGCTGACTCGGGGCGAGGATGTTCCTGAGTATTCCAAGATGGATGCTATCATGGGAATTGAGCAGGAAGAGACCGGAGACTTTATTGTTAATGAGAAGGACAAGATTGTCAATCTGACCCAGCAGGGTGTTCATAAAGTTGAACAGTTCTTCCATATTGATAACCTTGCAGATGCAGATAACCTTGAGATTCAGCATAATGTAATCCTTGCACTTCGTGCGCATTATCTGATGTTCCGTGATCAGGATTACGTTGTAAAGGACGATCAGGTTATGATCGTTGATGAGTTCACCGGACGTATCATGCCGGGACGCCGTTATTCCGATGGCCTGCATCAGGCAATTGAGGCGAAGGAGCATGTTAAGGTTAAGCGAGAGAGCAAGACACTTGCAACCATTACATTCCAGAACTTCTTTAACAAATTTGACAAGAAAGCCGGTATGACTGGTACAGCGCTTACTGAGGAAAAAGAGTTCCGTGATATTTACGGAATGGATGTTATTGAGATCCCTACCAACCGTCCGGTAGCACGTATCGATCATCAGGATGCTGTATATAAGACAAAGAAAGAAAAATTTAAAGCCGTTGTAGAAGAGGTAAAGGCTGCACATGCAAAGGGACAGCCGGTTCTTGTTGGTACAATTACAATTGAGACTTCTGAGCTGATCAGTGGTATGTTAAAGAGAGAGGGAATTCCTCATACCGTATTGAATGCAAAGTTCCATGAGCAGGAAGCAGAGATTGTTGCGCAGGCAGGACAGCATGGGGCTGTTACCATTGCTACTAACATGGCTGGTCGTGGTACCGATATTAAACTTGATGATGATGCTAAGGCAGCCGGCGGTTTAAAGATCATCGGTACAGAGCGCCATGAATCCAGACGAATTGATAACCAGCTGCGTGGACGTGCCGGCCGTCAGGGAGATCCGGGTGAATCCCAGTTCTTCATTTCACTGGAAGATGATCTGATGCGTCTGTTTGGATCTGAGAAGCTCATGTCTGTATTTAATGCGTTGGGCGTACCAGAGGGCGAGCAGATTCAGCATAAGATGCTTACTTCTGCTATCGAAAAAGCACAGGAAAAGATTGAATATAATAACTATGGAATTCGTAAGAATCTTCTTGAGTATGATCAGGTAAACAATGATCAGAGAGAGATTATTTACAAAGAGCGTATGTCTGTACTGAATGGAGACAGCATGCGTGATGCTATTTTTAAGATGATTCAGGATCAGGTAGAAAAGGCAGTGGATACATGTATTTCTACAGAAATTCCAAGAGAAGAGTGGGATTTACATGAACTGGATGAACTGCTTCTTCCAATCATTCCATTGGAACCAATCACAGAAGAGAGCATTTCAGATGTGAAGAATTCCAAAGAATTAAAGCAGCATTTGAAAGAAAAAGCAGTGCTTCTGTATGAGGCAAAAGAGACAGAGTTCCCTGAAATCGAGCAGTTCCGTGAACTTGAGCGTGTTGTACTTCTGAAGGTAATCGACCGTAAGTGGATGGATCATATCGATGATATGGATCAGCTGCGTCAGGGTATCGGTCTGCAGGCATATGGACAGAGAGATCCTCTTGTAGAGTACAAGATGGCAGGATTTGATATGTTTGACGAGATGATTTCTGCAATTCAGGAAGATACCATCCGTCTTCTGTTCCATGTACAGGTTGAGCAGAAGGTGGAGCGTGAGCAGGTGGCAAAGGTTACAGGAACCAACAAGGATGAGACTGCACAGAGTGCGCCAAAGAAGCGTGAGCATGCAAAAGTTTATCCAAATGATCCATGCCCATGTGGCAGTGGAAAGAAGTATAAGCAGTGCTGTGGACGTAAGCCTGTCTAAGATAGGAAAGTCTTGACTTTTATACAAATAATTGCGCGAAGAATGTTCGTAGGGAATGTTCTTTGCGCTTTTTTGCAATATGCACTTCTGGCATAGTCACGAAAATAAAAAATAATAGGAAAATCGCTTTTCATATGGCTCGAAAGCATGTATGATTAAGTCATTATTAGATTTCAAAAGAAGAGAGGATGGGTTTGAAAATGGATGCTTCAATGTTTATTGGAACGTGGTGGTCGCTCGTGCCGCCGCTCCTTGCCATAGTGCTCGCGCTTGTGACAAAAGAAGTATATAGTTCCCTGTTTATCGGGGTGGCGACAGGAGCACTTTTGTATACGGGATTTCATCCGTGGAATGCATTTAATGCATTGTTTGATATCATGAAGGACAGCATGAATCTGAATATTTTGATCTTTGATGTGCTGCTTGGAATGATTATCGTGCTGATGTCGAAGTCTGGCGGTTCTGCAGCTTATGGTAAGTGGGCAGGAAGCAAGATTAAGTCGAAAAAGAGTGCGATGCTTGCAACAACAGGACTCGGAATTTTAATCTTTGTGGACGATTATTTTAACTGCCTGACGGTTGGCTCTGTGATGAGACCGGTAACGGACCGTTATAAAGTTTCCCGTGCAAAACTGGCATATATTATCGATGCCACCGCAGCTCCGGTTTGTATCATTGCTCCGATTTCGAGCTGGGCAGCAGCAGTGAATTCTTATGTACCGGAAGATGCCGGAATCTCCGGATTCCAGCTGTTTCTGAGAACAATTCCTTACAATTTGTACGCTATACTTACGCTTGTGATGGTATTTTTTGTGATTGCTGCAAATTTTGATTTCGGCTTGATGAAAAAACACGAAGAAAATGCCGCAAAGGGAGATCTGTTTACAACAGGCGCGGAGGAATTTGAACAGGTAGATGAAAACGAAGTGTCTCCAAATGGAAAAGTAATCGATTTGATTCTGCCGGTTGCTGTGTTGATTGTATCGGCGATCGGGGCCATGATTTATACAGGTTTTCTTGGTGGGGCAGATAATGTGGTCAGTGCATTTGCAGGTTGTGATGCAGAAAAGAGTCTGATCTTTGCAACCATGATTACGGTATTTGTTATGCTGCTTTTGTATCTGCCACGCAAGGTCGTGACATTCAAAGGATTTATGGACAGTTTTGTGGAGGGCTTTAAGCTGATGATTCCAGCCATTGGAATCCTGATTTTTGCATGGACTTTAAAGGGCATGGGTGATGCATTGGAAATCGGAACATTTGTGCAGAATATCGTTGGTTCGAGTGCATCCGCAAGTGTTTTACTGCCGGCAATCTTATTTATTGTGGCAATCTTTCTTGCATTTTCAACAGGAACAAGCTGGGGCACATTTGCAATCCTTGTGCCGATTGCGATTGCTATGTTCCCAGGCACTGATAAATTGGAGATGATGATTATCTCTGTTTCCGCAGTGCTTGCAGGTGCGGTCTGCGGTGATCACGTTTCTCCGATTTCCGATACAACCGTTATGTCATCTGCGGGAGCGCAGAGTAATCACCTCAATCACGTGACAACACAGATGCAGTATGCAGCAGTTGTCGCAATTGTATGTGTTGTCGGATATATTATCGCAGGGGTATCGCAGAGCTGGTGGATTGCGCTGGGCAGCAGTCTTGTGATCTTACTTGTTGTGCTGACCGTGATGAAGCGCGTGTTTGCTGCGCGCGAGAAGAAAAGCGTGGCTGCGTAATCATATAGTGATAAAATACAGAATCAAAAATGATTTCACAAATGATGTGTCAATGCTGTAAATGATGAAAATTTGCATGCGGCAGTGAGGCAGGAGTGGAAGCGGCATGCTTTGGGAGAAGAAGAAAATAACATGCGAAAGATAATAGAGGTACTATATATCGATCAGAGTGTTTCCTATCCGACCGGATGTGAGAGCGTGTCGGCAACGATGCTTCTGCAGTATCTCGGATATGAGATCACAGTGGATGAATTTATCCGGAATTATGTTCCGTGTGTGCCGATGCAGGAACGGGACGGACAGTTGTACGGACCGGATCCGCGCAAAGCTTTTTGCGGAAGCCCGTATGACAAGGATTCGTTTGGGTGCTACGCGCCGGTAATCTGCGAGGCGCTGCAGAAAGCGGTTGGGGATAAGTACAGGGTGGTCGATGAGACGGGAACATCGATGCAGGAATTAATCCAGCGCTATATTGACCGGGAGATGCCGGTTGTGTTCTGGGCATGCATCGATATGAAGAAAGAAATCATCGGTCCTCAGTGGAAGCTTTTGGACAGTGGTGAGTTATTTGCGTGGCGGTCAAACGAGCATTGTATGCTGCTTGTCGGATATGATGAGGAAGGATACTATTTCAATGATCCACATGAAAACCATGGATTGATCCGTTATCCGAAGGCTCTGGTTGAGGAGCGGCATAAAGCACAGTATGAGATGGCTTGTAGTATGAGGGACAGCTTGTAGGCGAAAAAACTTTGCGAGTTTGAATAACGGACAGAAATGCCGAAAGCCTGTATTTATGCGGGTTTCCGGCATTTGCTTTATCAAATGGCTCTAGTTTGGCTCTATTTGTGGGTGGAGTTATGCAATGCATAATGAGATATGTATTTTAATTTAATGATTGGAGGCGGTTAAGTGGATATTTTATTTAAGAATGATGATTTCGTATTTTCGTATAGGGTTGGTGGCATATTGACACACAATGGAAAAATTTTATTACAGCGTCCGAAAAATGATGATTATGCAATTATTGGCGGACATGTAGTAGCGATGGAAACAAGTATGGAAACGCTAAAAAGAGAATTTGAAGAAGAGATTCATGCTAAGATTGAGGTAGATAATTTACTGGCAATTGGTGAAATATATTTTCCATGGGGTAAGAGACCATGCCATCAGATTTGCCTTTATTATAATGTTCACTTAGTAGATGATGGTATTCCTTTGGATGGAGTATTTCATGGATATGATGAGCTGGATAATGAGAGAATTGATTTAGATTTCTGTTGGGTTCCGCTAGAGGATTTAAAGAAAGGTACTAAGGTATATCCTTTGGAGTTGATATCATATATTCTTGAGCCGGGGAAAGAAATTGTACACTTTGTTTCAAGGCAAATATAATTATAGAGATTTCAGTGGAGGAAGAAGAATATGTTGGAAGTGAAATTTTATGATTCAATAGACGATTCATTGTTGAAATTTGCGGTAATTATTTCACAGAGTAATGGAAAATGGGTATTTTGTAAGCATAAAGAAAGAGACACATTTGAAGTGCCAGGAGGACACAGTATAAAAATATATTAAATGAATTGTTGAAACAAAAATAGACTTTTATTGCAATGTTTAGTATGTGTATGTTGGAATATTGCTTAAGGAAAGTACCCATGACAGGGCGTTAAGCGTCCGGGGACGCTTGTTTAGCGCCGACCGGAGCGAAGCGTAGAGGTAGCCTCCCGAGTTTATGATACCGGTTTACCGGAATACATAGGAAGGGAGGTGGCGCCGATGACAGCTTATGAGATCATTTCGATTTTCATTGGGATATTAGCTTTGCTGATGTCCTTTGGTAGCTTGATTGTAGCGTTGCTTGCCTTTCTCGATAAGAGAAACAAGCGAAAATAAAAGTGCCTATCCTGTCTGATCCACAGGATAGGCGGTGTCCGTAAGGACATTTCTTTAGCCTAAACTCGGAGCATCCACCTTTGGAGTGGGTGCTTTCTGTTTAATTAGATATTATCATCTTATGTCTGATAATTCAAGAGGTTTCGCTAATTTGGAAAAATATATCCGTTTCAAAAATAAATTTGTGGGGCAGCGCAGGCTGCCCCTTGTTTTTCAAATCATAGGAAATTCCTTCCTATGATTTGAAAGTGTTCCGCGAAAGTGTGCGGCAAGCGCACACTTTATTAAATGGTTCCGGAAATGGTAAGGGTGGTGACTCCGGGATCGGTGCTGATCGTGCCGGTTGCCGGATTTGTGATAAAGGTTGCGGCCGGCACGGTGATACGTCCGGCGACAGTTGCAAATTCGCCGGTCGTTTCATCGTAAGTATAGTCGGTATTCAGAACAAGCGCTGTGCCGTTCAGCGTTGCAGTCAGGTTGGACAGGCGAGGCGTGAAAGTATCAGTGACAACAATTCCGGCTGCGGCATCGGCAGCGGTATTACCGGAGTTCTGAATCTGGAACGTGTAGGTCAGAGTTCCGTTTTCAGTAACCGGAACCGGGCTGACAGACTTGGTGATTGCAAGAATTGGAGCGGCGACAACACCGACGGTTTCTTCTGCGGTGATGGAAGTGATTCCTCCGCCCTCCGCAGTGACGATATTTGTGATTGTTGATTCACTTTGTAGAGGGGCAAACGCATTTGTCTGTGTTTCATAGGCAATGATCGCATTGCCTCCGGCAGGAACATTGATTCCCGTAATGGAGAGCGGCGGTCCTGCGGTAACGGTTGGTGTGGTCTGCAAAACCCCATTTACATAATATTTTACAGAGTCAGCAAGATAGTTAAGAGGAGTCAGCGTGGCTGTCCCGGAAGCGTAAGCTCCAAGGTTGTCGGTCAGAGTAAGACCGTTCATCGGGAGTGTGCCTGAATTCAGAATGCTGATGACATAGGTGATAGGTCCGTTTGGATTATATTGGTCCCGTACAGCAGTCTTGGTCATGGAAAGTACTTCAAGAATTTCCCCTACAGCAATGTTTGAATTTGTTACGGAATTGCCGTAACGCAATTGAGCCTGATTTGTAAATCTTGGCATAATTTTTTCCTCCTTTTCATATATGCGGGTACACTATAAGATATGCATGAAATTTCTTAAGTGATATTAAGAAATTCTTTAACAAAACTTGATGGTATTCCGGGGGCGCTTCTTGTATGATGAACATAGATAGTTAGAGGAAAACCACCGAACCATCTGACCGACAGAAGATAAGTATCATTTCGGTCAGGCAAAACAGAGGTGGAACAGGGGGATGCGTATGAGAAAAATCATGCAGAGATTGGTTATGGTATTGGTATTGGCGTTGACACTGATCAGTCCGCTTGAAACGGTCAGCAGTGCGGCTTCGGAGACAGTCCGTGCTGCCGAAGCGGGAGGAGAGAATCACACAGATCCGGTGATTTCGGATGTCAAAGATTCCGATTGTGAAAATACGGATACAGCAATGCCGGATAACGAGAATCCGGGCGCGGATGAGCCTGATACGGTGGAACCACAGCCGGTATTGCAGGGGCTGATTCGTGATGAGAACGGTAATTTGTTCTACTATAAGGATGGCGTTAAGATTAAAAATACATGGAAGGCCGTAAACGGAAGTAAGTATTATTTCGGCAAAAGCGGCAAGGCCTATGTTGGAAAACGAAAAGTCGGCAAGGCAACCTACTATTTTGCGGTCAACGGAAAGCGCAAGACCGGATGGCGTACGATCAATGGGAAAAAATATTATTTTTCTCCGAAAAACGGTAAAATGGTAACCGGAAAGAAAACAATATCCCACTATTTATGCTATTTTAGTGAAAAAGGCGTTTTACTGCGAAAAATCGACAAAAATAAGAAGATGGTTGCTTTGACTTATGATGATGGACCGTCCATCTATACACCGCGTGTTTTGAAAACTCTTAAAGAAAATAACTCGGTGGCGACATTTTTTGTGGTCGGAAACCGTGTGCCGACGTATTCCGATACAGTAAAGAAAGCGCATGATATGGGATGCGAAATCGGGAACCATACTTATGAACATAAATGTCTGACGCGCATCAGCGAGACGGAAGTAAGGCGGCAGATCAGCAGAACAAATAAAAATGTAAAAAAGGTGACCGGACAAACACCGGTGATCATGCGTCCGACCGGTGGAGCAACCAATCCGAACGTAAAGCAGTGGGTGGGAATGCCGTCGATCATCTGGTCGATCGATACGCTTGACTGGAAAACACGCAATGCAGACAGCACGAAGAAAGCGGTGCTTGATCACGTAAAGGACGGCGATATCGTGCTGATGCATGATCTTTACAGCGCCACGGCAACTGCGTCCGAGACGATCATTCCGGAACTTGTAAGACGGGGATACCAGCTTGTGACGGTCAGCGAACTCGCGGAATGCAGGGGTGGAATGAAAGAAACCGGTGCATATTACAGTTTTCGTAAGTAAACGTGTGGAAAACATTAAATTTGTATTGCACGGAGAAAAAAACGTGTATTATATAAAGTAACATGTTAGAAACAGTTAGACAACAGATAATGGAGGAGTGAAAAGAAAAATTTTGGCTTTTGTAATGGCAGTTACATTATCCTTATCGGCAGTTGAGGTAATTCCTCAATTAAATGATACAATTGTGGCGGAGGCTGCAACTGTCGGTTTGGTTGTAAAGCGGCAGACATTAGCAACCGGTTGGGAATTCACAAATACTTTGAAAGGTGCCAAAGCATCAAAGGTAAAATGGAAAACAGCAAATAAAAAGGTCGCTAAAGTTAATGCAAAAGGAAAAATTGTTGCGGTAGGCGTTGGATCGACTAAGATTACTGCAACTTATAACAAGAAGAAATATACATGTAATATTAGTGTGGTAGAGGACATGAAGGCGGACGATTTCAATTTCTGTGAAGAGGGAAGTACCTACAAGCAGGTAATTGCAAAATATGGCGATAATTCTAATTTTGAAGCAATTGATAGTCAGGATAGATTCGCATCTTCCATTGAAACGAGTACACCGATTGTTTATACGCATACATACTACTATGAAGCGGAAAGCGGACGATCATATAACAAGACCTTTTATTATGATAAAGGGAAAAAGGTGGTTGCATGTCTTTTATGGTGGTAAATATATTCGCTTAATTTCATGCGTGGAGCTATTATAATGGATAAACAGGTACAGAACAAAAGTTCGATTTTGTTCTGTACTTTTTTTTTATACTTTGCTATAATCAAGGGAAAGATAAAGTGGAAGTCGATAATAGCAGGAGAGCATATATGGATCATTTCGTTTTGCACAGTAAGTATGAGCCGACCGGCGATCAGCCGCAGGCAATTGAAAAATTAGTAAAAGGTTTTAAAGAGGGCAATCAGTTTGAGACATTGCTTGGCGTTACCGGTTCCGGTAAGACATTTACGATGGCGAATGTAATTCAGGCATTGAACAAACCGACGCTGATTATTTCCCATAATAAAACACTTGCGGGACAGCTGTATGGCGAGATGAAAGAATTTTTTCCGGAAAATGCGGTAGAATATTTTGTATCCTATTACGATTATTACCAGCCGGAGGCATATGTGCCACAGTCGGACACCTATATAGCAAAGGATTCTTCGATTAATGATGAGATTGACAAGCTGCGTCTTTCGGCGACGGCTGCTTTGGCGGAGCGAAAAGATGTTATCATTGTCGCATCGGTATCCTGCATTTATGGAATTGGTAGTCCGGATGACTATATGAATATGATGGTTTCCCTGCGCCCTGGTATGGAGATTGACAGGGACGATGTGATCAAGGGATTGATCGATATGCAGTATACGCGTAATGAGATGGATTTCAAGCGCGGTACTTTCCGGGTGCATGGAGATGTTTTGGAAATTTTTCCGGCAAACAATACCGATACGGCAGTGCGCGTGGAGTTTTTTGGCGATGAGATTGACCGGATTACCGAGGTAGATGTTCTGACAGGGGAGATTAAATGTCTTCTGCAGCATATTGCAATTTTCCCGGCATCGCATTATGTGGTTCCGCAGGAGAAAATGAACGCGGCATGTGACCGCATTGAAGCGGAGCTCGAGGAACGGGTGAAGTATTTTAAAGGTGAAGATAAACTTCTCGAAGCACAGCGCATCGCGGAGCGGACAAATTTTGATATAGAGATGATGAAAGAAACCGGATTCTGCAGTGGAATTGAGAACTATTCGCGTCATCTTGCCGGACGTGCCGAGGGGGAGATGCCAGAGACGTTAATTGACTATTTTCCGGATGACTTTCTGATTATTGTGGATGAGTCACATATCACGATTCCACAGGTCAGAGGCATGTATGCAGGCGACCGTTCGAGAAAGACAACCCTTGTGGATTATGGATTCCGTCTTCCGTCGGCATTGGACAACCGTCCGCTTAACTTTGAAGAATTTGAAAGTAAGATTGATCAGATGCTGTTTGTTTCGGCCACACCGAATGTGTATGAACAGGAACACGAACTTCTGCGGGTAGAACAGATCATTCGACCGACAGGACTTTTAGATCCGGAGATTTCCGTGCGGCCGGTAGAAGGACAGATTGATGATCTGATCGGTGAAGTAAATAAAGAAACAAAGAATCACCACAAAGTGCTGATCACGACATTGACTAAACGTATGGCTGAGGATTTGACACAGTATATGGGAGAACTGGGAATCCGCGTAAAGTATTTGCACTCTGATATTGATACATTGGAACGTGCGGAAATTATCCGTGATCTGCGTCTGGATGTATTCGATGTGCTTGTCGGTATCAACCTGTTGCGAGAGGGACTGGATATACCGGAAATTACACTGGTCGCAATTCTTGATGCAGACAAAGAAGGATTTTTGCGTTCGGAGACTTCGCTGATTCAGACAATTGGCCGTGCGGCGCGAAACAGCGAGGGACATGTGATCATGTATGCGGATAAAATTACGGATTCCATGCGCGTGGCAATCGACGAGACAAAACGCCGGCGCGAAGTTCAGCAACAGTACAATGAGGAACACGGAATCACACCGACAACGATTCAGAAATCGGTACGTGATCTCATTGCAATATCGAAAAAGGTTGCTGCGGAGGAGATGGAATTCGACAAGGATCCGGAATCCATGAGCCGCAAAGAACTGGAAAAACTTATTGGAGATATTCAGAAGAAGATGAAGAAAGCGGCTGCAGAGCTGAATTTTGAAGCTGCCGCAGAATACCGTGACAAGATGGTAACATTGAAGAATATGCTCAGAGAGATTGACTGATCATAACTTTGTTATGATTGATAAGGAGAACTACAATGCCAAAAAAGCAAAGAAAATATATAAAAATACGAGGTGCCAATGAGCACAACCTGAAAGCAATTGATATTGATATTCCAAGAGACGAATTTGTGGTACTGACCGGATTGTCCGGTTCCGGAAAATCTTCGCTTGCTTTTGACACGATTTATGCAGAGGGACAGAGACGCTATATGGAATCGCTGTCTTCCTATGCAAGACAATTCCTTGGACAGATGGAAAAGCCAAACGTGGAATCGATCGAAGGACTCCCGCCGGCAATATCCATCGACCAGAAATCGACCAACCGTAACCCACGTTCTACGGTCGGAACTGTGACTGAAATATATGATTACTTCCGTCTCCTGTATGCACGTATTGGTATTCCACATTGTCCGAAATGTGGCCGTGCAATTGAAAAACAGACGATCGATCAGATGGTAGATGCGGTAATGAAACTGCCGGAACGCACAAGGATACAGATTCTGGCACCGGTTGTCAGAGGTCGCAAGGGAGAACATCAGAAGCTGTTTGAAAAAGCCAAGAAAAGCGGTTATGTCCGCGTGATCGTAGACGGAAATATGTATGAATTGTCTGAGACGATTCCGATGGACAAAAATATCAAGCACAATATTGATATCGTGGTGGACCGGCTTGTGATCAAAGAGGGAATCGAAAAGCGTCTGACGGATTCTCTGGAGAATGTGTTTGATCTGTCGGAGGGAAATGCCATTGTGGATGTGATTGATGGAGAACCGATGAACTTTTCCCAGAATTTCGCATGCCCGGATTGTGGAATCAGTATTGACGAGGTGGAGCCGCGAAGCTTTTCTTTCAATAATCCGTTCGGAGCCTGCCCGACCTGTTATGGACTTGGCTATAAGATGGAGTTTGATGAGAATCTGATGATTCCGGATAAGAAGCTTTCCATTTCCGAAGGAGCGATTCAGGTGATGGGCTGGCAGTCCTGTACGGATCCGTCCAGCTACACCTATGCCACGTTACGGGCACTGTCCGAAGGATATGGTTTTTCTCTGGATACGCCGTATTGTGACCTGCCAAAAGAAATCCGACATATGCTGATTCATGGCGGGGATGGAAGAATTCTCAAGGTACATTATAAGGGACAGCGTGGAGAAGGCGTGTATGATCTCAACTGGGAAGGACTGATTAAAAATGTGGAGCGTCGTTACCGGGAGACCGGCTCTGATACCATGAAGCAGGAGTATGAGCAGTTTATGCGTATTACGCCTTGTGCATCCTGCCATGGACAACGTTTGAAGCAGAGTTCCCTTGCAGTTACTGTTGCAGATAAAAATATTTATGAGATGACCAACATGGCGGTAAAGGATCTGTGCGTCTTCCTAGATGGAATGGAATTGACACAACAGCAGCATTTTATCGGGGATCAGATTTTAAAAGAAATTCGTGCAAGAGTTGGATTTTTGAAAGAAGTTGGATTGGAATATCTGACTCTGACACGTGCGACAGGTACGTTATCCGGTGGAGAAGCGCAGAGAATTCGTCTGGCAACCCAGATCGGTTCCGGACTGGTGGGTGTTGCCTATATTCTTGACGAGCCGAGTATCGGTCTGCATCAGAGAGACAATGATAAGCTTTTGCGGGCGTTGATGAATCTGAAAGATCTGGGAAATACACTGATTGTTGTTGAACATGATGAAGACACCATGCGGGCTGCTGATTATATTGTGGATATCGGACCGGCAGCGGGCGTACATGGTGGAGAAGTTGTGGCAGCAGGTACAGCCGCAGATATTATGAAATGCAAGAAATCCATTACTGGTGCATACCTCAGTGGACGCATCAAAATTCCGGTACCGGAGGAACGCCGGAAACCGACGGGATTTCTTACGATAAAAGGTGCAAGGGAGAATAACCTGAAAAATATTGATGTGGACATTCCTCTTGGCATCATGACCTGTATTACTGGTGTATCCGGTTCGGGAAAAAGTTCTCTCACAAATGAAATCCTCTATAAGCATCTGGCGAGAACATTGAACCGTGCACGATGTGTGCCGGGCGAGCATGATGATATACTTGGAGTTGAACAGCTGGACAAAATCATTGATATCGATCAGTCACCAATTGGACGTACGCCACGTTCGAATCCGGCAACTTATACCGGTGTGTTTGATATGATCCGTGATCTTTTTGCAGCCACAGCAGACGCGAAAGCCAGAGGCTATAAGAAGGGACGTTTCAGCTTTAATGTAAAAGGCGGAAGGTGCGAGGCCTGCAGCGGTGACGGCATTATCAAGATTGAGATGCATTTTCTTCCGGATGTTTATGTGCCGTGTGAAGTATGTGGTGGGAAGCGTTACAATCGTGAAACACTGGAAGTGAAATATAAAGGGAAGAGTATTTACGATGTGCTGGATATGACCGTGGAAGAGGCACTGGAATTTTTCAAAAATGTTCCGACAATCCAGAGAAAAATACAGACATTGTACGATGTGGGACTTTCTTATATCAAGCTTGGCCAGCCTTCCACGGAACTGTCCGGAGGAGAGGCGCAGAGAATCAAGCTTGCTACGGAACTGAGTAAGCGGAGCACAGGAAAGACCATTTATGTGCTTGATGAGCCGACAACCGGTCTGCATTTTGCGGATGTTCACAAGCTCGTGGAAATCCTTCGCAAATTATCAGAGGGCGGAAATACGGTGGTTGTCATTGAACACAATTTGGATGTGATCAAGACGGCAGACTATATTATTGATATGGGACCGGAAGGCGGAGATGGAGGCGGAACAGTGATTGCGCAAGGTACGCCGGAGGAAATCTGTGAAGTCCCGGAGTCTTATACGGGACAGTTCTTAAAACCATATTTAATGAAATAGAGCAATTTTAATGAACCATTATATGGAAAGTGTACAACCTTATTCACAATAAAACCGTGTATTCCTTAAAATTTACTTAAATTGTCGTAACCTTCAAAAAAACGTTTGAAAAATGCCAGTAATTGTATATAATGTTACTGTATGTTTAAAATATGAATAATTCCGGTAGTTTCGCAAAACGATATTACTGCGGCTTTATGTTGAAAAGCTGAATTTAGATAGATAACGACAGAACCAAATGGAAAGGGGCATTTTTGGAATGATAGGATCAGATATTGGAATCGATTTAGGTACCGCAAGTATTTTAGTATATATTAAGGGAAAAGGCGTTGTGTTAAAGGAGCCTTCCGTAGTTGCATTTGACAGAGACACGAATAAGATCAAGGCTATCGGAGAGGAAGCAAGACTGATGCTTGGCCGTACACCGGGCAATATTGTTGCGGTTCGTCCGTTGCGTCAGGGGGTTATTTCCGATTATACTGTTACAGAGAAGATGATCAAGTATTTTATCCAGAAAGCACTTGGCAAGAAGAGTTTTCGTAAACCACGTATCAGCGTCTGTGTACCGAGTGGTGTAACAGAAGTGGAAAAGAAAGCCGTTGAGGATGCAACTTATCAGGCAGGAGCACGTGAAGTAGAGATTATCGAGGAGCCGATCGCAGCAGCAATCGGCGCAGGAATCGATATTTCCAGACCATGTGGTAACATGATTGTAGATATCGGAGGTGGTACTTCAGATATCGCTGTTATTTCTCTTGGCGGATCCGTTGTAAGTACTTCTGTTAAGATTGCAGGTGATGATTTTGACGAGGCACTTGTCCGTTATATGAGAAAGAAACATAATTTATTGATTGGTGAGCGTACTGCAGAAGATATCAAGATCAAGATTGGTACATGCTATCCGTTGGCACAGAATGAGACGATGGATGTGCGTGGACGAAATCTGGTAACCGGTTTACCTAGAACGATCACCGTAAGCTCAGAGGAGACAGAGGAAGCTTTACGTGAGTCAACATTACAGATTGTAGAAGCTGTACATTCCGTATTGGAGAAGACTCCACCAGAACTTGCAGCCGATGTCGCTGATCGTGGAATTGTACTTACTGGTGGTGGTGCGTTACTGCGCGGTCTCGAAGAACTGATTGAGGAGAGAACCGGTATTAATACAATGACAGCAGAACATCCGATGACCTGTGTTGCAATCGGAACAGGAAAGTATGTAGAGTTCCTCGCAGGAAAAAGAGATGACGATTAATAAGTGATTATAAAAAGTGCGCATATTTGCGCACTTTTGTTGTAAAGTATTTTAGAAAAGTGCCGATATATAACATAAGGGTTAAAAGACAATCAGGTGTTATATTGTGTATAGAAAAGAAGAGGTAAGGCATGGTTAAAGGTTTATATACAGCCCATACAGGCATGGTCAATGAAATGAAGCGACTTGATGTCCTGGCAAATAATCTGGCGAATGCAGATACAACTGGATACAAGAAGGAAGGTACGACATCCCGTACATTTGCGGATGAGATGTCGTTTCGACTGAAAGACAGCTCGAATGCCTATATGCCAAAGAAACTTGGGGGTATTACATATGGCGTGCATCTGGGACAGGTGTATACCGATTATTCCACAGGTAGTTTTAAGGTTACGGATAATACCACAGATTTTGCTATTGACGGAAACGGATTTTTTGCAATCGCTTTTACCGATAAACAGGGAAATACTTCTGTGAAATATACAAGAGATGGTTCTTTTACGGTAAATACGGAAGGATATCTTGTTACAAAAGATGGCGATTACGTATTGAATGCGACTGGCGCGATGAATGGTGATCCGAGCCGGAATAATTTTATTCAGGTAGATCCGAATGCGACAGTTACCGTGAACAAGATGGGATATGTTATTCAGAATGATCAGGTAGTTGGAACTTTGGGAGTCGTTGATGTGGACAACTACGACTATCTGGAAAAATATGGAGAGAATATGTATAACCTGCTGGATGGTGGCAATCGTATTGCGACAGATGCAAAGGTAGAGCAGGGAGTACTTGAAACTTCCAATGTCAATGTAGTTAATGAAATGGTCAATATGATTACGATTCAGAGAGCATATGAGGCGAACCAGAAGGTGATTACTTCCATTGACAGTACATTAGACCGTGCTGTAAATAACGTCGGCAGGGTACAATAGTGAGAGATAAAAAGATACAGATACCGAAAGGAGAGAGTGCCTTATGATGCGTGCACTTTATACTGCTGCTACAGGAATGATTGCTGAGCAGACAAATGTGGATACAATTTCCCATAACTTAGCGAATGTGAATACAAATGGATACAAGGCGGAACGGACAGAGTTCAAATCATTGTTGTATCAGACATTACAGACGAAGACAACATCTGCCAACGGTGATCAGAAGCCTGTGGGAGCACAGGTCGGATTAGGAACCCGTGTAGCTGCGACCACTTCCATCTATAAGCAGGGAGCATTACTGGAAAGTGACAATGATACTGACTTTGCTATCGAAGGAGACGGATTTTTTGCAGTCCGTGGAGAAGATGGACAGACTTATTATACGAGAAATGGTAATTTTACCTGGAGTATCGATGCAGCCGGTAACACAATCCTTACGGATTCCCAGGGATGTCCGGTATTGGATGCCCGTGGAAATGAAATTATGGTTCCGAAGGGAACGACATCACAGAGCATGGTGTTCAGCCAGGATGGCTCTATTTCTTATAAAGATGCGAAGACGGGAAATGTCATTCCATTGAATCAGTCTTTCGGAATTTATCAGTTTAATAATCCGGCAGGTCTGGAGAAACTTTCTTCCAGCCGTCTTGCGGCAACATCTGCATCAGGAAATCCACTGCTCGAAGGAGCAACCAATGGTGTGAAGGCCAGCAAGGTTTGTCAGCATTATCTGGAAGGATCCAGTGTACAGGTTGCGGATGAGATGGTCAATATGATTATTGCGCAGCGTGCCTACGAACTGAATTCAAAAGCAATCACAACGGCAGACTCCATGTTGGATACAGCAAACAATCTGAAACGATAATAGGATTTTATGAAGGACGAGAATTCCTTCAACAGTTTTGTCAGCATATGGCTGATATTCGAAAGAGAGGAACAGTGAATGGATTTATCCGGATTATCAGGACTTGATTCTAATTATACATCTGCGAAGACAGATGCCACATCTGCGACAGGTAATGCCTTACAGAGTTCATTAAAAAACATCTCATCAAATTCTTCGGAAGAGGAATTAAAAGGTGTAATCAAAGACTTTGAATCGTATTTTGTAGAACAGATACTAAAAGAAGTCAAAGATACATTTACCTCTGACGATGACGAGGATTCCACAATGTCACAGTACAAAGACATGTATATGGATCAGGCAATCGAACTGGTGGCAGATGAAGTAGTTGATCAGGTGGGAGAAAATTATACCCAGCAATTATACGAACAAATGAAAAGAAATCTTAACATGACAGAGTAAGACAGAGAGTGCACCCGAAAGATGGGTGCATTTTTTGCTGTATAGGAAAAGCAGACAAGCGCACATTTTTTACCCTTGCAAGGAACGGAAAACTGATTCATAATGGAACATAGAAAAAGGCCGACAGCCGGAAAACGAGGAAGACGTGTTGGAGAACAGGCAACAGACAGAAGATGAAACAATCAATGGTTATGTAGACCATATTATTTACAGAAATGCAGACACTGGATATACCGTTCTTGTGATGATCTGTGATGAAGAGGAAGTGACCTGTGTGGGGACTTTTTCGGATATTGCAGAGGGCGAAAATATAGAAGCACATGGAAATTATAACGATCATCCGACATATGGGCGGCAGTTTGCGGTAAAAAGCTTTGAAGAAAAGGCACCAAAGGACGAGATGGCCATTGAACGATATCTGGGATCCGGTGCGATCAAAGGTGTTGGCATTGCTTTAGCAGCCAGAATTGTGCGCCGTTTTAAAAGTGATACCTTCCGTATTATCGAGGAAGAGCCGGAACGCCTTGCGGAAGTAAAGGGAATCAGTGAGCGTAAAGCCATGGAAATTGCGGATCAGGTGAATGCCAAACGGGACTTGCGACAGGCGATGATCTTTTTGCAGCAATATGGAATCAGTACGACGCTCGCTGTGAAAATATATAATACATATGGGCAGGAGATTTATGGAATATTAAAAGAAAATCCTTATCGGATGGCGGATGATGTAGATGGTGTGGGTTTTCGGACGGCGGACGAAATCGCATCCCGTGTGGGAATCCGTACGGACTCCGATTTCCGTATCCGAAGTGGAATTCAGTATGCGTTGCTTCAGGCATCCAATGAGGGACACACGTATCTGCCGATGCCGGAACTGACACAGCGTGCCAGCAATCTGCTGCAGATCGAACCGGAATATATAGAAAAGCATTACATGAATCTGGCGATGGACCGCAAAATTATTATGCGTCAGGCTGGCAATACGACGCAGATTTATGCCAGCAGCTTTTTCTATATGGAGGCGAATACGGCAACGATGCTTAAACAGCTGAACGCAAACTTTAATGTGCCGGATATTGAAATTGAAGAGCGGCTGCGACAGATTGAAAAGCAGACGAAGATGGATTTGGATGAGCATCAGGTAGAGGCGGTAAAAGAAGCCGTTCGAAATGGTCTGCTCGTCATTACGGGAGGACCTGGTACCGGTAAAACAACAACAATCAATACAATCATTCGTTATTTTGAATTGGAAGGCATGGACATTTTTCTGGCGGCACCGACGGGGCGCGCGGCAAAAAGAATGAGTGAGACAACCGGCTTTGAGGCTAGAACCATTCACCGTATGCTGGAACTGAATGGTGGCATGGAGGGAAATGCCGGTTTTGAAAAAAATGAGCAGAATCCATTAGAGACGGATGTCATTATTATTGATGAGATGTCTATGGTTGATATTTCTCTTATGTATGCGCTGCTGAAAGCCATAGCGGCAGGTACGCGACTGATCCTTGTGGGGGATGTGAACCAGCTTCCGAGTGTCGGACCGGGAAGCGTTCTCAAGGATATTATCGATTCCAACGAATTTCATACAGTTAAACTGACGAAGATTTTCCGTCAGGCAAGCACCAGCGACATTATTGTCAATGCCCACAAAATTAACCGTGGCGAACCGGTAAGCCTGGACAACAAGAGCATGGATTTCTTTTTCTTAAAGAGATACGAAGCGGATAAAATCATCAATGTAACATTACAGCTGATCAAACAGAAACTGCCAAAATTTGTTGGGGCGAGTGAGTACGACATTCAGGTGCTGACGCCGATGCGCAAGGGGCTGCTTGGCGTGGAACGTCTGAATGGAATTTTGCAGATGTATTTGAATCCGGCAGATAAACGTAAGCGGGAAAAGGAACATGGTGGCACTATATTCCGTGAAGGCGATAAAGTTATGCAGACGAAAAATAATTATCAGCTGGAGTGGGAAATACGCAGCAAATATGGTCTGTGCATTGATAAAGGAACCGGAATTTTTAATGGGGATATGGGAATCATAGAGGAGATCAATGATTTTGCAGAGACTATGACGGTATCCTTTGATGAAGGCCGTATGGTAGAATATCCATACAAATTGTTGGATGAACTGGAACTGGCTTATGCGGTTACTATTCATAAATCGCAGGGATCGGAGTATCCGGCAGTTGTGATTCCACTGTTGTCCGGACCAAGAATGCTCATGAACCGGAATTTATTATATACGGCAGTTACACGTGCAAAAAAATGTGTTACGATAGTAGGAAATGATATAACCTTCAATCAGATGATCGAAAACAATTCACAATTAAAACGATACAGCGGATTGCGGGACCGGTTGACAGAAGATTCTTTGCAGTAGTTCCTGCTGTAGATGAAACCGGTTATGGTTCTTTTGAAAAAAGCAGAAAGCAATATGGAAGAAGGAAATAGTAAAATGGAAATAAAGATATTACAGACAGAAGAAGTGCCGAAGGCAGTTCAGCTTGCGCGGGGTGTTTTTGAATATTGCCTCAGAAATACAATCAATGAGGCTCAATTGATTGAGTCTTTTTACACGTATGTCAGAGAAGAAAATATAAGACAGCTCATGGAAACACAGAAACTGACGATTTGGGCGGCATATGATGAACAGAACAATATGGTGGCAGTTTCGGGCATGCAGAGTGAGGGACATATTACATTGCTTTATGTTATGCCGTATTACCAGCGCCGTGGATATGGAAAGAAACTGCTTCTTACCATGAGGGAGTACGCCCGCGAAAAGCTGGAGCTTGCACAGGTGACGGTCAATGCAATGCCGGCATGGACAGCATCTTATTTTGCTAAAAATAAATTCAAGGCAGTGCAGAATCCACAGTCGGTTCCTTATGTATTTATGCACGCAAAGACGGTAGAATCCACAGATTATCCGAAGAAAGAGATTCCGACAGCTGCCATACTTGCAACCTCGCTGGGAGGACTTGCAATCTGTACAGCGATTGCAATTGCATTTATTATGCAGCTGTTGTAGGATTTTTATCGCTTTTTCAGGCAATCTGAACAAAATGCATAAAATATGTATATTTATTAATAAAATCTCGGCACTTTTTTCTTCATCGAAAATGGTTGAAAAAAGTGTCATATTATGATAAACTTTTTACAATTTAGGCAGAAGGGATAATTCTGTCGAAAATGGATGGTATGAAAAAGAGATTCCCTCTTTTTTTTTGCCAAGATGCAGGAAAACACACAGAAAGGCAGGGCACAGAATGAAAGCATTTTTGATACTTGAAGATGGAACCGTTTTTGCAGGACAAAGCATTGGTTCTACGCGCGAAGTTATCAGCGAAATTGTATTTAATACCTCTATGACAGGATATCTTGAGGTTCTCACAGATCCTTCCTATGCAGGACAGGCAGTGGTTATGACATATCCTTTGATCGGAAATTATGGAATTACACCAGATATGGAATCCGCTCGTCCGTGGCCGGATGGATATATTGTAAGAGAACTTTCCCGCAGCGCAAGTAATTTCCGCTGTGAGGGAACGATTCAGGATTTCCTTGTAAAACATGATATTCCGGGAGTTGCGGGTATTGATACCCGTGCACTTACAAAGATTCTCCGTGAAAAGGGAACCATGAACGGAATGATCACAACCAATGAGAATTACAATCTTGATGAGATCATTCCAAAGCTTCAGGCATACACAACCGGAAATGTGGTTGATAAGGTGACCTGCAGCGAGAAAAAAGTATTAAAAGGCAACGGAAAGAAAGTTGCACTGCTTGATCTGGGTGCAAAAAATAATATTGCAAAATCTTTGAATGCCCGTGGATGCGAAGTGACCATTTATCCGGCACACACCAGTGCAGAAGAAATTCTTGCGACCAATCCGGACGGCATCATGCTCAGTAATGGACCTGGAGATCCAAAGGAATGTACAGAGATTATTGCAGAGATCAAGAAGTTATATGACAGCAATGTACCGATTTTTGCAATCTGCCTTGGACATCAGCTGATGGCACTTGCAACAGGTGCAGATACGCATAAGATGAAATACGGACACCGTGGTGGAAATCATCCGGTGAAGGATTTAGCAACCAACCGTGTTTACATTTCTTCCCAGAACCATGGATATGTTGTAGATACAGATACACTCGACCCGGCTGTGGCAAAGCCTGCATTTGTCAATGTTAATGATGGTACGAACGAGGGTCTTGAATATATTGGAAAGAACATTTTTACCGTGCAGTTCCATCCGGAGGCCTGCCCTGGACCACAGGATTCTGCGTACTTGTTTGACCGTTTTATTGAGATGATGGAGCAAAGCACATTATAGACGATGGGAGGAAATCAATAATGCCAAGAAATCATGATATCAAAAAAGTATTAGTTATCGGTTCCGGTCCAATCGTAATTGGACAGGCAGCAGAGTTCGATTATGCCGGAACACAGGCATGCCGTTCCTTGAAAGAGGAGGGCGTAGAAGTTTGTCTTGTAAATTCAAACCCGGCAACCATTATGACAGACAAGCAGATTGCAGATCAGGTATACATTGAGCCATTGACTGCAGATGTTTTAAAAGAGATTATTATCAAAGAAAAACCGGACAGCATTCTTCCGACACTTGGAGGACAGGCTGGTCTGAACCTTGGTATGGAGCTGGCAGAGTCCGGTTTCTTAGAGGAACACAATGTAAAGCTGATCGGTACGACTGCTGAGACAATTTTTAAGGCAGAGGACCGTCAGGCATTCAAAGATACGATGGAGAAGATTGGGGAGCCGTGTGCAGCTTCTCAGGTTGTAAATACCGTAGAGGACGGTATTAAATTTACAAATACCATCGGATATCCGGTTGTACTTCGTCCTGCTTTCACACTTGGCGGAAGCGGCGGCGGTATCGCACACAACGAGCAGGAATTGATTGATATCTTAAGCAACGGACTTCGTCTCAGCCGTGTGGGAGAAGTTTTGGTTGAGCGTTGCATCGCAGGATGGAAAGAAGTCGAGTACGAAGTAATGCGTGATGCAAACGGCAACTGTATTACCGTATGTAACATGGAGAATATCGATCCGGTCGGTGTTCATACCGGTGATTCTATTGTAGTTGCACCATCCCAGACATTGGGCGACAAAGAGTATCAGATGCTTCGAAGCTCCGCTTTGAACATTATTGATGAATTGAAGATTACGGGAGGATGTAACGTACAGTACGCATTGAACCCGGATTCTTTTGAATATTGTGTTATCGAGGTTAACCCGCGAGTATCCCGTTCTTCTGCACTTGCATCAAAAGCAACTGGATATCCGATTGCAAAGGTTACCGCAAAGATTGCATTGGGTTACACACTTGATGAAATCAAAAATGCGATTACACAGAAGACATATGCGAGTTTTGAGCCAATGCTTGACTACTGCGTAGTTAAGATTCCAAGACTTCCATTTGATAAATTCCTGACTGCAAAGAGAACATTAAGTACACAGATGAAAGCGACCGGCGAGGTTATGAGTATCTGTGACAACTTTGAAGGTGCACTGATGAAAGCCATCCGTTCTCTCGAGCAGCATGTAGACAGTCTTATGTCCTACGATTTCAGCGGATTGTCCGATGAAGAACTGGATGCACAGCTTCATGTAATAGATGACCGCAGAATCTGGGTGATCGCAGAAGCATTACGCCGTGGCGTATCTTACGATCACATTTACGAGATTACAAAGATCGACCGCTGGTTTATTGATAAGCTTGCAATTATTACCGAGATGGAGCAGCGCTTGAAGACCGAGGAACTTACCGTTGAACTGCTGAAAGAAGCAAAGAGAATTGAGTTCCCGGACAATGTGATTGCAGAACTTACTGGAAAAACCGAAGAAGAAATCAAGCAGATGCGTTACGCAAACGGCATTGTTGCTGCTTATAAGATGGTAGATACCTGTGCAGCAGAGTTCGCAGCAGAGACACCATATTATTACAGTGTATACGGAAGTGAGAATGAGGCAGTAGAGACCAATCCACAGAAGAAAGTTCTTGTTCTCGGTTCCGGACCAATCCGTATTGGACAGGGTATCGAGTTCGATTTCTGTTCTGTGCATTGTACATGGGCCTTTGCAAAAGAAGGTTGGGAGACCGTTATTATCAATAATAACCCGGAGACGGTTTCTACTGACTTTGATATTGCTGACAAACTGTATTTTGAGCCACTTACCGCAGAAGATGTGGAGAGCATTGTAAATATTGAAAAGCCGGATGGGGCTGTTGTTCAGTTCGGTGGACAGACTGCTATTAAGCTGACAGAAGCATTGATGAAGATGGGCGTTCCGATTCTTGGAACAAAGGCAGAAGATGTCGATGCGGCTGAGGACCGTGAGCTTTTCGATGAGATTCTGGAAAAGACGCATATTCCAAGAGCTGCAGGTGGAACGGTATTTACCGCAGAAGAAGCAAAAGAAGTTGCAAATCGTTTAGGATATCCGGTACTTGTTCGTCCGTCTTACGTACTTGGTGGACAGGGCATGAAGATTGCTTTCAATGATGAAGAAATCGAAGAATTTATTGGTATCATCAACCGTATTGCGCAGGATCATCCAATTCTTGTAGATAAATATTTGCAGGGTAAGGAAATCGAAGTTGATGCCGTATGTGATGGAACAGATATTCTTATCCCCGGTATTATGGAGCATATTGAGCGTACCGGTGTGCACTCCGGAGACAGTATTTCCGTATATCCGGCTCCTACGATCAGTGAGAAAGTAAAAGAGACGATTGTAGAATATACCAAGCGCCTGGCGCAGGCACTGCATGTTGTCGGATTGATCAACATTCAGTTTATTGCGATGAACGAAGAAGTTTATGTTATCGAGGTAAACCCTCGTTCATCCAGAACAGTTCCTTACATCAGTAAGGTAACCGGAATTCCAATCGTAGACCTTGCTACAAAGGTGATTATTGGAAATACAATCCGCGGACTTGGCTATGAGCCGGGACTGGCACCGGTTGCAGATTATATTGCAATCAAAATGCCGGTATTCTCATTCGAGAAGTTGCGTGGTGCGGAAATCAGCCTTGGACCTGAGATGAAATCTACAGGTGAGTGTCTTGGTATTGCAAAGAGCTTTAATGAGGCACTGTACAAAGCGTTCCTTGGCGCAGGCGTACAGCTTCCAAAGCATAAGCAGATGATCATGACTGTAAAAGATGCAGACAAGCCGGAAGCCGTAGGTGTGGCAAAGCGTTTTGAGGCACTTGGATATAAGATCTATGCAACAAGAAGCACTGCAAAATACTTGCAGGAGCATGGTGTGAATGCACTTCGTGTAAACAAGATTTCACAGGAATCACCGAATGTAATGGATCTGATCCTTGGACACAAGATCGATCTTGTAATCGATACACCGACACAGGGCAATGGAGACAAGACAAGAGATGGTTTCCTGATTCGTCGAAACGCAATTGAGACTGGTGTTTACTGTATTACAGCAATGGATACAGCAAATGCGTTGGCTCGTTCTTTGGAGACAGCAAACGGACAGCTTACCCCGGTAGATATTGCTACAGTAAAAAATATCTAAATTTATTTCATAGGCTGTTGTACTGAGAATTACTTGGTACGACAGCTTTCTTGTTTTGTTAGATGTAAGCGATTATGAATCACGATTAAGCTTACTTTAAGGAAGTCTTAACTTGTAACCATTATAAGGCTATGATAAAATAATACAGTATGAAAGAAAAAAGCTTTATTAAACAAAATAAAAACAAAATAATTTGTTTTATTGTAACATTATTACTTGCTGCGTTTACCATATATGCAGTATTCAGCGGGGGAGGCATTTCGTTCGATGAACTCATGACATGTATAAAGAACGCTTCCTGGCCGGAACTTATTCTTGCGATGCTCAGTATGCTCGGCTTCATTTATTTTGAAGGAGAGGCAATTCGTGTGATTGTTGCCCATATGGGCTATCCGACGAAACGCAGTCATGGTTTTGTCTATTCGGCTGCAGATGTATATTTTTCAGCAATTACACCATCTGCATCAGGTGGACAACCAGCCAGTGCCTTTTTTATGATGAGGGATGGCATGCCGGGAGCAGCAGTTATGACCGCACTTTTGGTAAACCTGATCATGTATACGCTGGCAGTTGTTACCATAGGATTGGTTGATGTGATATTTTTCCCTAAGATATTTTTGAATTTTACGTGGGCAGGCAAACTTCTCATTATAGGAGGCGGATTGATTCTGTCGGGATTTGCAATTCTGTTTTATTTGCTGCTTAAGAAACCACAGATCATAAAGGCGGCCGGAATGGGTATTGCATCGTTGTTGCGAAAGTTGAGATGTCATAAGCTTGCAGATAAAATTGAAAAAAAGATGGAATCTGCATTGGAAGAATACGGACAGTGTGTGGAGGTAGTTCTTGGCGGAAAGAGTATGATGGTGAAAGCATATATTCTTAACTTGCTGCAAAGACTTTCACAGATTGTTGTTACACTGTTTACTTATATGGCAATGCATGGAGAGTGGCATAATCTGCCGAAGCTTTTTGCAACCCAGATTTATGTGGTACTTGGATCAAACTGTGTGCCGATTCCGGGAGGTGTCGGAGTCACAGATTATCTTATGCTGAAAGGCTATAAACAGTTGATGACAAAGGGAGAGGCATATCGGCTTGAGATTCTGAGCAGGGGGATATCCTTTTATGTCTGTATGATCATCAGCATGGTGGCTGTTGCAATCGGTTATATCGTAATCAAAAGAAAAAAGAGTTTGGAGAAAAGAAAATGATTGGATTTTATGACTATACGGTGATTTTGACTTATTTGTCAATTTTATCAGGAACGACAGGCATTATATTATGTCTGAATGGAATCGGACACCCATATCTGGGAATGTTCTTTTTACTGTTTTCGGGATTGTGCGATACTTTTGACGGAAAAGTTGCCAGAACAAAGAAAAATCGTACAGAGAAGATGAAGAAATTTGGAATACAAATCGATTCCTTATCAGATCTGATTGCATTTGGCGTACTTCCGGCCTGTATTGGAATTGCACTGTTACGTTGTGGATTGCGTACACAGATGCCATTTGGATTTACTCGTTTTATATTCGAAAAAAATCCAATGTTAGTGCAGATTATTCTTACCATTATTGCGGTTTTGTATGTGCTTGCTGCAATGATTCGACTTGCCTATTTCAACGTTATGGAAGAAGAAGGGGAGAACAAGGATGAAAAAGGCGAGAAGATATACATGGGACTTCCGGTAACTTCCGCTGCTCTTATATTTCCGGCAGTGTTGCTGGTACATATTCTGGTCAGAGCGGATCTGACATTGTTGTATTTTGGCGTGATGATTGTGACCGGATTGCTGTTTATCTGTAAATTTCATATTAAAAAACCAAAAGGCAAGGGAATTGCAGTTTTAGTGTTACTTGGAATTCTGGAATTTATCATATTGATACTGGTACTTACAAAAATCAAAGGATAGGAAAAACAGATGGAAACACTTGAGTTTTTATACCATACAGTCCCGGGAAGATTGTTACTTAAGGGATTGATACAGCCAAAAGTATCCCGGATTTGTGGAAGATTTTTGGACTCGTCTGGTTCAAAATATCTGATCAAATCTTTTGTAAAGAAAAATAATATTGATTTATCGGATTATGAATTACAGGACATTCACAGCTTTAATGATTTTTTCTCCAGAAAAATAAAGCCGGGAAGAAGAACGATTGATGAAAATCCGTCACACATGATCGCACCGTGTGACGGACTTTTGTCTGTATGGAAAATAAATGATAAAACCATACTACCAGTGAAGCAGAGTCATTATACGTTAGAGTCTCTTCTTCGGAATAAAAAGCTTGCGGAACAATACAAGGATGGTTATTGTTTTGTATACCGGCTTTGTGTAAATCACTATCACAGGTATTGTTATGCAGATTCTGGAAAGAAGAGCGGAAACGTATTTCTTCCGGGAGTCCTTCACACGGTTCGCCCTATTGCGCTTGCAGAAGAACGGGTGTTCTGTGAGAACAGCAGGGAGTATACCTTGATTCGCACAAATAAATTTAAGACTATTTTACAGATGGAAGTTGGAGCAATGCTTGTCGGTCGCATTGTTAACTACGAAGGTCGGGGAAGTGCTGTCAGAGGAAAAGAAAAGGGTATGTTCCAGTATGGAGGATCTACCATTATTGTCCTGACACAGAAAGACGTTGTAAATGTCAGACAGGATCTTCTTATACAAGCACAGCAAGGACAGGAGACTGCAGTAAAAATGGGAGAGATGGTAGGATATGTTAAAGAAAATTGAAAAAATATTGCCTGGATATGCATTCGTGCCATTGCTTTCGGCGCTTTTGGTCAATATGGCAGTTTATGTAGGCGTAGCGCAACTTCGGGGAATTTTAAAATTTTATTCGCTGGAACTTCCAATCGACCGGAAGATTCCGTTTGTAGCTCCGTTTGTTTTGTTTTATGTACTTGCATTTGCACAGTGGGTAATCAATTATATATTGATTGCACGAGAAGGAAAAGAATTTTGTTATCGTTTTGCGATTGGAGATATTCTTGCAAAAGTAATCTGTTTTTTCTTTTTTTTATTTTATCCTACAACGCTTGCACGGCCAGAAGTAAATGGGACAGGTTTTTGCGAATGGCTGGTACGTTTTATTTATCAGATGGATGCTCCGGTTAATTTATTTCCTTCGATTCATTGTCTGGAAAGCTGGTGTGCGATTCATGCTGCATTTGCAATGAAAAAAATGCCAAAATGGTATCGCCTGGTTACTGTAATCATGTCTCTGGGGGTATTTGCATCAACACTATTTATTAAGCAGCATGTTATACTGGATATGTTTGGGGGAATTGTAGTTTTCGAAATTGGATATTTTTTTGCCGGGAAGATCGTTCCGCGCTTACGAAAAAAAGTATCATAGCATTTGCTATGATACTTTTTTATTTCGACGTTGCAAATCCTCACGAATCTGTTCTGTCAGAATCTTTAATTTGTCATCCGGGAAAAAGTGATTTAATGTTTCTTTGTCCATTTGGACACGGTTATCCATTGTTTTCATGATATCAGTAATTTGTAAATATTTGTAAACATGATCCTGGCGGAGATCATAAATCTGATTGTCTGACAGCCGTAGAATGACCGGACGCATAAAATCTTTTGTGTTTTCTATGAGAACGATTCCCTTATCTCCCGAAGATAAATCAATACTGGCAGCCTGTGGCACAATATGAATACATTCGGCAAGAACCGAGGTAATATCTGGTGGAAAATGATCGGTATCTTTTTCGAAAGTGCGCATGGCCATGATTTCCGAAACAGGATCGTGTCCAACACTCATGGCGGTCAATTGGTCAAACTGATCGGCCACTCTTAATATTTGAACCATCTGTTGTAATTCATCGTCCGGTCTGGCAGTAAATTTTTCTGGAAAATCGGCATATACGTAAGCCTGCATCAAGGCTAGTGACCGAGAAAAAAATTCGAAATCATTACGATACATAGAAAGTGGTTCTAACCCACGCTCCAATGCTTTTTGAATAATATCCCGGTCTGCGGCAGATAATTCGTTGCTTTTTTCTAATGTTGCTTTTGGTACATGCAGATAGCCAATATCATACATCAATGCGGCTGTGATCATAGCCATCTGTTTTTGTGGAGCAAATTTCAATTGTGCAGACATCATGGCAACAAGAATTGCAGTGCTGATGGCATGCTTGTATACAAAATCTTCACCACTTCGCAGGTTCTGGTTGAAATTTACGCGATGGTTCAGGTTGCAGTAATGCTTCATGATATCTGCAAGAAGTGCAGGAAGTGAAGCAATTTTTTTGCGCTTTTCGATTGTTGAAAAACACTCGCGTAGTTTGAACATGTAAATAGTCTGTAATTGTTCGAATTCCAAATCTTCACGGGAAAGTGGTGGAACCGGCTCCGCAGGTTCGAGAATATAGATGCCAAATAATCCAAAGTTCCGAATGCTGACAATACCAGGCGCGGTCAGAGCGGAATTGCGGTCGTAGAGAAGTACACCGTTTTTATTATAGATTGGTTTTGCAAGGCGCATGCCGGCTTTTAAGTCATCTGTTTTTACAAATTTCATAGTTTATACCTTCCCTTTAATTAGCTGTGGCACCCCCCATGCGGCGCTCAAAAAAACAGTCAGAAAATAACGTTTATAACTATTTCTAATATAGCATATAATGGTAAATTATGCAATGAGAGTAAAAGAGGGCATCTTTTTTTCGGTCATAAGACGAAAATAGATTGATTTTAAGCGAAAAATGTGGTAATATAAACATTGTTAAAAAATTAACAGCATCTACGGATGCGAGTTTGATTTAAAGGAGAACGAAGAATGGCAAAGAAAGTTGTATTAGCAGGTGCTTGTCGTACAGCAATCGGCAAGATGGGTGGAGCATTAAGCAATACTCCAGCAGCAGATTTAGGTGCAATCGTAATTAAAGAAGCTTTAAACAGAGCTGGTGTTAAGCCAGAGATGGTTGACGAAGTTAAGATGGGTTGTGTAATCCAGGCAGCTCAGGGACAGAACGTAGCTCGTCAGGCTTCCATCAAGGCTGGTTTACCAATCGAGGTTCCAGCAATCACAATCAACGTAGTATGTGGTTCTGGTCTTAAGTGTGTAAACGATGCTGCAACAATGATCATGGCTGGCGAGGCTGATATCGTTGTAGCTGGTGGTATGGAGAATATGTCCATGGCTCCTTACGCTATGACAAAGGCTCGTTTCGGATACAGAATGAACAATGCAACAATTATCGATACAATGGTTAACGATGCATTAACAGATGCATTCAACCACTATCATATGATGATCACTGCTGAGAACGTATGTGACAAGTATGGTATCACAAGAGAAGAACTTGATGAGTTCTCTGCAAACAGCCAGCAGAAGTGCGAAGCAGCTATCGCAGCTGGTAAGTTCGACGATGAGATCGTTCCGGTACCGGTTAAGGTTAAGAAGGAAATGGTTGACTTCGTAAAGGATGAGGGACCTCGTCCAGGAACAACTGCTGAGTCTCTTAGCAAATTGCGTTGCTGCTCTGGTAAGGAAGGCGGACTGGTTACAGCTGGTAACGCTTCCGGAATCAATGATGGTGCTGCAGCAATCGTTGTTATGAGCGAAGAGAAGGCTAAGGAGCTTGGTGTTACACCAATGGCTACATGGGTAGCTGGAGCTCTTGGCGGAGTTGAGCCAGAGATCATGGGTGTTGGACCAGTTGCATCTACAAAGAAAGTTCTTGCTAAGACAGGACTTACAATTGATGATTTCGATCTGATTGAGGCTAATGAGGCATTTGCTGCTCAGTCTATCGCAGTTGCAAGAGACTTAAAGTTCGATATGAGCAAGGTAAACGTAAACGGTGGTGCAATCGCACTTGGACATCCGGTTGGAGCTTCTGGATGCCGTATCCTTGTTACACTGCTTCATGAGATGCAGAAGCGTGGATCTAACAGAGGTCTTGCTACACTTTGCATCGGTGGTGGAATGGGATGTTCTACAATCGTTGAGAAATACTAATTTCTTTGTCAAATAAGATACATAGAGGGGATGCATTGCATCCCCTTGTAATGTGAATATATTTATATTAGGAGGAACAAAAATGAAGGTTGGAGTTATCGGCGCTGGTACAATGGGCCAGGGAATCGCTAAAGCATTCGCACAGGTTGACGGATATGAAGTAGCACTCTGCGATATCAAGCAGGAGTGGGCTGAAGGCGGAAAAGACAAGATTGCAAAAGGATATGCAAGACTTGTTGCAAAAGAGAAAATGACACAGGAGAAGGTTGATGCAATCCTTGCAAAGATCACTCCAGGTTTAAAAGAAAATTTGTGTGCTGACTGCGATCTTATCGTTGAGGCTGCTTTCGAAGATATGCAGGTTAAGAAGACAACATTTTCTGAGTTAGACAAGATTGCTAAGCCAGAGTGTATCTTCGCTTCTAACACATCTTCTCTTTCTATCACAGAGATCGGAAATGGACTTACACGTCCAATGATCGGTATGCATTTCTTCAATCCTGCTGACCGTATGAAGTTAGTAGAGGTTATCGCTGGTGTTAACACACCTGCTGAGACTGTTGAAGCAATCAAGAAGATCGCTGTAGAGATTGGAAAGACTCCGGTTCAGGTTAACGAGGCTGCTGGTTTCGTAGTAAACCGTATCTTAATTCCAATGATCAACGAAGCTGCTTTCATCAAGATGGAAGGTGTATCTGATATCGCTGGTATCGATGCAGCTATGAAACTTGGTGCTAACCATCCAATGGGACCATTAGAGTTAGGTGATTTCATTGGTCTTGATATCTGCCTCGCAATCATGGATGTACTGTACAATGAGACAGGAGACAGCAAGTATCGTGCATGTCCACTTATCCGTAAGATGGTTCGTGGCGGTAACCTTGGTGCTAAGTCTGGTAAGGGATTCTACATCTACAATGCAGACCGCACAAAGACACCTGTAGACGCACAGTAGAAAAGTATAAATAAAAATAAATCATAATTAAGGAGTGTTAAAATCATGGATTTTACTTTAGACAAGAAACATGAGATGGCTCGCGGTCTTTTCAGAGACTTCGCTGAGACAGAAGTAAAACCTCTTGCACAGGAGACTGACGAGACAGAACAGTTCCCGGCTGAGACTGTTGCAAAGATGGGAAAATATGGATTCATGGGAATTCCAGTACCAAAGGAGTACGGCGGACAGGGATGTGATCCTTTAACATACGTTATGTGTGTAGAGGAGTTATCCAAGGTTTGTGCTACTACCGGCGTTATCGTATCTGCACATACTTCTCTTTGTATCGATCCAATTATGACATTCGGTACAGAGGAGCAGAAGAAGAAATATGTAGTACCGCTTGCAAAGGGCGAGAAAATTGGTGCTTTCGGTCTTACTGAGCCAGGTGCTGGTACAGACGCACAGGGCTGCCAGACAAAGGCTGTATTAGATGGTGATGAGTGGGTTTTAAACGGATCTAAGTGTTTCATCACAAACGGTAAGGTTGCAGATGTTTACATCGTAATCGCAATCACAAGCATTACCGAAGACAAGAGAGGCAGAAAGAAGAAGAACTTCTCCGCATTTATCGTAGAGAAGGGTGCTCTTGGATTCTCTTTCGGAACAAAAGAAAAGAAGATGGGTATCCGCGGATCTTCTACATACGAGCTGATCTTTGAGGATTGCAGAATCCCAAAGGATGCATTACTCGGTCAGGAAGGAAGAGGCTTCCCAATCGCTATGCACACACTTGATGGTGGACGTATCGGTATCGCTGCTCAGGCACTTGGTATCGCAGAGGGCGCTTTGGATCGTTGTATCGCATATACAAAAGAGAGAAAGCAGTTCGGTCGTTCTATCGCACAGCAGCAGAATACACAGTTCAAGATTGCTGATATGGCAGCAAGAATTGAGGCTGCTCAGCTTCTTGTTTACAAGGCAGCTATGGCTAAGGCTACACAGAAGACTTATTCTGTAGAAGCAGCTAAGGCTAAGTTATTCGCAGCAGAGACTGCAATGGCTGTTACAACAGAAGTTGTTCAGTTATTCGGTGGTTACGGATATATCCGTGAGTACGATGTAGAGCGTATGATGCGTGATGCTAAGATCACAGAGATCTACGAGGGAACTTCAGAAGTTCAGCGTATGGTTATCTCTGGAGCATTATTAAGATAGTATCACTGATACATCAAAGAACAAGATTGAAGAAAAGGAGATAGATAATACATGAATATCGTAGTATGTATTAAACAGGTTCCGGATACAAAGGGCGGCGTAAAGTTCAACGCAGACGGAACACTCGATAGAGCTGCAATGCTTGCTATCATGAACCCAGACGATAAAGCTGGTCTTGAGGCAGCACTTAGAATTAAAGATCAGAATGGTGCAAAGGTTACTGTTCTTACCATGGGACTTCCAAAGGCTGATGCCGTTCTTCGTGAGGCTATGGCTATGGGCGCTGATGATGCAATTCTTGTTACAGATCGTGTTTTAGGTGGAGCTGATACATGGGCTACTTCTACAACAATTGCCGGTGCACTTCGTAACCTGGATTACGATTTAATCATCACAGGTCGTCAGGCTATCGATGGTGATACAGCACAGGTTGGACCACAGATTGCTGAGCATCTTGGACTTCCGGTAATCTCTTATGCTGAGGATATCAAGGTTGAGGGAGATTCTGTAATCGTTAAGCGTCAGTATGAGGACAGATATCATGAAGTTAAGGCTAAAATGCCTTGTCTGATTACCGCTCTTTCTGAGTTAAATGAGCCAAGATATATGACTCCAGGCGGAATCTTCGATGCATGTGACAAAGAAGTTACCGTATGGGGCAGAGCAGACTTAAAGGATGTAGATGATTCTAACCTTGGTCTGAAAGGATCTCCAACAAAGATCGCTAAGGCATCTGATAAGGTACCGAAGGGTGCAGGAGAGAAAGTAAATCTGGATCCTGCAGAGTCCGTTGCATACTTAATCGGAAAATTCAAAGAGAAACATATTATCTAAGATTATAGAGAAAAGTGGTGAATAACATGGGTTTAGAAGAATATAAGGGCGTATTTATCTACGCACAGCAGGTAGACAATGAACTTAGCTCTATCGCTTTTGAGTTAATCGGAAAGGCAAAGGAGCTTGCAAAAGATTTAGGAACAGACGTAACAGCAGTCCTTCTTGGATCAAACGTAAAGGGCTTAACAGATGAGTTAGGCGAGTATGGCGCAGACAAGGTTATCGTAGTGGACAACCCTGAACTTGAGACATACCGTACAGAGCCATATGCACAGGCTCTTGCAGCAGTCATCAATGAGTACAAGCCAGAGATTATGTTAGTTGGTGCAACAGCAATCGGTCGTGACCTTGGTCCTACCGTATCTGCAAGAGTTGCAACTGGACTTACCGCTGACTGTACAAAGCTTGAGATCGGTGATTTCCCAATCAACGCAGTTCCTGGTAAGGAAGACGAGCAGAAGCACAACCAGTTACTGATGACCCGTCCTGCATTCGGTGGAAACACAATCGCAACCATCGCCTGCCCGGACAACCGTCCTCAGATGGCTACCGTTCGTCCTGGTGTTATGCAGAAGCTTCCAAAAGAGGCTGGACGCAAGGCAGAAGTAATCGAGTTCAATCCTACACTTGAGAAGAACAACCGTTACGTTGAGATTCTTAACGTTGTTAAGGCAGTTGGAAATGTAGAGAACATCATGGATGCAAAGGTTCTTGTATCCGGTGGTCGTGGAGTTGGAAGCAAAGAGAACTTCAAGATGCTGCAGGATCTCGCTGATGTATTTGGCGGAATGGTAAGCTGTTCCCGTGCCGCTGTAGAAAACGGCTGGTTAGCACAGGATTATCAGGTAGGACAGACAGGTAAGACGGTTCGTCCACAGATCTACTTTGCAATCGGTATTTCCGGAGCAATCCAGCACGTAGCTGGTATGGAAGAGTCTGACCTGATCATCGCAATCAACAAGGATGAGGATGCTCCAATCTTCTCCGTAGCTGATTACGGTATCGTTGGAGATCTGAACAAGATCGTTCCAGCTCTGACAGAAGCTTTAAAGGCTGAAATGAAGAATAAATAATTTCATCTTACATAAAGATGTGAAAAGAGACCGCCGCGGATTTCCGCGGCGGTTTTTTTGTGTGAGGAAATACTTGACAAACAGGTTTAAATGACTTAGACTAAAAGTAGTCTAAGTAGTTTAGACCAAAAATAAATAGGTAAAGTAATAAATACGGTGATAGAAATGAAAACTTATTTGACAAAAGCAGAATTAAAATTGATGGAAGTAATTTGGGAGAAGGGTCAAATTCCTTCAAATAAACTTGTTAAAGAATGTTTAGAGCGGTTTAATTGGAAAAAGTCAACAACCTATACTAATTTGAAAAAATTAGTTGATAAAAAAATGGTTTGTAATTCAGAGGCAGTTATTACTGTATTAAAATCAAGAGCAGATTATGAAAATGGTCAGAGAAAAGAAGTTATAAAGGAATATTTTTCAAATTCATTACCGCAATTTGTCCTTTCGTTTATCAAAGAAAGAAATCTGACAAGAGAAGATATTCAAGAATTGGAGAAAGTAATAGACGAATATAAGGAGGAACTACATGAATGATTTTTTTAAATTTTATAGTGGTTCTTTGAGTGGAACAATAATAGTTATTATACTATTTTTGTTTATAAGATTTTTATTGAGAAAACAGTCTAATCACATAAAAATAATGTTGTGGGTGATACTTTTGATACGTTTATTGTTTCCGGTATCTATATATACGGAATATGGCATTTTGTATTCGGAAACATTTGTTGAAAAGAATGAAAATCTTTCTGCACAGGAAATGAAAAGTGATAATTCTTTGCAAATATTTCCAAAAGATGAAAATACATCGAAACCATACATGGAAAAAAAGAAGAATATAAATATTCTTATGATATTGTGGTATATAGGTCTTTTGGTTTTTGCTGTATATTATATTATACAGAGGATTGCTGTTTGTAGAAGAACAAAGAATGCAAAGAAGATATCTTCACAGGATGAAATCTATGAGTGGAAAGAAAGCGTGGCTTGTGTTATCGGCTTAGTTAAACCAAAAATATTTTTGCCATTTGATTTGAGTCCAGAGCAACGGCAGATAGTGTTACAGCATGAAAAGACCCATATAAAACGCAAAGATTATCTATTGATGATGTTGTATTATATAGCTCTTGCTTTAAATTGGTATAATCCCTTATGTTGGTTAATTTATTTTGGAGTAAATAAAGATATAGAAATGGCCTGTGATGAACAGACATTACAAAATACATCATTGGAGGAAAGAAAATTTTATGCCAGAACATTACTTCGGTTATGTGATAAAGGTAGATTAAAATATGTATCAGCTATGCGACCTTTTATTTGCGAAAGGAGTACATTGAAGATGCGGATTAAAAATATTGGGAAAGAATATAGCTGCCAAAAAACAATATATATAGTTGTTGCCAGTGGATTGTTATTAGTAGTATTATTTGGAAGTTTTCTTTATAAAAAAATTGGTTTGAATAATGTTGATTCGAAAGAACTTGCAAGGCTGGCAAGTTATAAATCAACTTTAAATTTTGATGATACAATGCCTAAAATTGGTTATGTCGGAAAGGGACAATTAGTTGTTTATGACAATATGGGGGTGTATGTTTATGATCTTTCCTCTTCAGACCTGACGGATTATGTTGATTTTGAAAAAAATCATTTTAAGGGATTACAGGGAGATGATGCAACATTTATTCATGTATCGAAGGATGGACGGTATATCCAGCTAAGTGATAATGAAAAACAGTTGCAGTATGATTTGAAAACAAAACAACAAAAGAATCAATTAGATAAAAAAGAAAGCTGGAATCCGAAAACAGAACCGATGGGGGTGGAGACCGCAGAATATTACAGCGTAAGCGATGTGTATTATATAGGTGAAGGCGAAACGTGTTTTCTTGCCATTAACAAAAATGTTACTCCAAATTATGGGGCATTGTTATGTGTAGTATCAAATGTGGGGGCAGAAAAAGAATATTCTTTATTTGATTGATGCATGAGTTGTTTTAAAGGCTGAGATGTGCAAATAATTTCATTTTATATAAGTGTGAAAAGAGACCGCCGCGGATTTCCGCGGCGGTTTTTACTATATTTGTAACGAGTCTTCTGTTTTACAGCCTAAGACACGCGCAAATTTTACGACATCAATGTCTAGATCGCGGGTATTGGCGGTAAAATCGAGGATATCGCTACAGCGATACTTTTTCAATGGACAAATGGAAGGAATCCGGATGTCTTTTATTTTTGTCTGAAAATATGTAACAATGGAACCGACAGGTTCGTTATAGTTAGCAGAGACAAAACAAAAGTGAGGAACGCGCGTGATTTTACTGATGATGGTGGACACACCCGAAGAAAAACGAAAATTTGTGATCCTGTACGAAAACTATCGTTATCTGATGTTGAAAGTGGCGGCGGATATTCTGCATGATTACCAGTTGGCAGAAGATGCCGTGCAGGAAGCATTTGTACGGGTGGCAAAACATATGGAAAACGTCGGACAGCCGGAGGAGACTGCCACGAAACGTTATCTGATTACGATTACAAAACATGCAGCCATTGATCTTTACCGCAGAAGAAACCGGTTACAAAGCAGGGAAATCTATATGGATGAACTTCCAGAAGAAACCGGGCAGCTTACTTATATGGCACCGGAGGAAGAACATGGAGTGTTAGATATTTTAAAAAATCTTCCACCAAAATACAGAGATATATTTCTGTTAAAATATTCCGCACATCTGGAAAACCGGGAGATTGCCAGAATATGCGGACTTCGGGAGGGGACGATACGGCAGCGGATTGCCAGAGGAAAACGGCTAATTGAAAAAGAACTGGAAAAAATCAAGAAGGGAGATACCGAATGAAAGTAACGGACGAATGGCTTTATGAAAAAATGCCGATCGTTGATGCAGCAATGGTACGGCAACTGGAAGTGTGCACGCAAAAAGATTACGTTTTTTCAGATAAATTCAGAAAGCGTATGAAGCGGCTGATACAGAAAGAAAAGTATATGTATGCCGAAAAACAGTTGAAGAAAATCACACAGAAAATTGCGGCAGCAGCGGTTGTGATGCTTGTGGGAGCACTCACCGTCACGATGAGTGTGGAGGCTTACCGGGTACGGTTTTTTCATACGATAAAAATGGTGCTGGATGGTAACATCAGTATTTACTCTTATGAATCGGACGAAGAGAAGATTTCCGATGCTATTTTAAAACCGCAGTATATTCCAGACAACTATCGGCTGAACGAAGAAAAAATTACGGATACCACATCCGTTTTGGAATATGGAAATGACAAAAAGCATTTGATTTTCCAGCAAACAATTGTGACAAATGAGAAAATGATTTTTGACACAAATTATAATTCTGTGGAACAAATCAGAATAAACGGAATGACTGTTTTTCTATATCGGTATACGGATGAGACATTTTGGGCATATGGGGAATATGGAAACAGCGTATATGTGCTGGCTGGAGATACAATCCAAAAAGAAGAAATTGAAAAAATATATAAACACTGGATCTGGTAAAGGAGAGAGAAAATGATGAAAAAGAGATGGATTTTACTTATGATGTGTGCGTGCATTTCAGGACTTGGAGGATGTGGAAAACAGACAGTTACAGAAAAAGCTGAGGAGACAGAAACTGCAGACAGTATGAAGGAGGATACAACAGAACTCTGCGCTTATATAAAGGAAATCAATGGAAATACACTGGTCATCGATCCCGTGGAGTATATCAGTTCCGGGGACAGTGATCGACTGGCAAGTTACAAACACACGGATGACGATATGCCTGACGGATATTATATATACAATAAGGATGAAAAAACAGAGGATGTAACATTGACAGATCAGACGGAGTACTCCTTTTTGGATTGGACAAGAGAATTTGGGGGAACAGATGCCGATATTCGTGTAGTAACAAAAGATAAAATGATTTTTGAAAAATATATGGAAACTTATACGGATGCAAAACCGGGAATGCCGTTTTTCCTGAAAATGAAAGGAAATACGGTGATTCAGATTTTGGAAAAACCGATGGCGTGATGTGACTTGACCATAAGAGGAGCAAGGTGTAAACTGATAAAGTTGATGTTTCTTTTATTCGCAAAAGAAAAAAAGAGAGAGACGGAAAACATAACATCCGCTTTCATCTGGAACAGGAGGAACCAATGCGAAACAATAAGACCGCGGAGCTGGTACTGACCGCTCTGTTTGCAGCAATCATTATCATTATGGCGTTTACACCGCTGGGCTACATCCCACTTGTGGTGATCAATGCGACCATCATCCACATCCCTGTTATTTTAGGATCGTTATTCTGTGGACCGAAGAAGGGCGGATTTTTGGGATTTATCTTTGGTCTGACCAGCTTTATCAAGAATACGGTTATGCCGACCTCACTTTCGGCATTTGTATTTTCCCCGGTGCTGGCGGCCAGCATGGTAGGCACCAGCGGAATCGTAAAGAGTGCGTTTATCTGTTTTGTACCGCGTATTCTTGTAGGAATCCTGCCATATTTTGTATATATCGGAGTAAAGAAAGCACTTTCTTCCCGGCACAAAATTTTCTGGGCAAGTGTGTTTAATATCCTGATCGGTGTGTTCCTGTTTCTTGGTGCGCGTGCGTTTCTGCTTCATGTGTTTGACAAGAAGCCATTGTCAGATATTGCATTGTATGCAGTAAGTGCACTGGTTGGATGGTTCGTTTTTATAGCACTGGAAGTGTATACGGTACTGAAATCCGGCGCAGTCTGTGCATTTGTCTATGCGGGTGTAACAGGCGCAATGGTCAATACGATACTGGTTATGGGCGGAATTTTTGTGTTATACAAAGATGCATATGCAAAAGCCCTGAGTGTTGATGCAGGAGCCGTGCTTGGAATCATCGGTGGTGTCATCAGCTTTAACGGAGTCATTGAAGCGATTGTGGCTGCAATCATTGTAGCAGCACTTGGCATGGTACTAAATAAATTAAAACCAATCCAGAAATAATATGTTTTAAAAAGGCAGCCGGAATGAAACACAGGCTGCCTTTTTTGTTGTCCTTTTGGTAAAAAGCGATAGTGTATGGAACAAGGATATGCTAAAATAGAAAAAGGTATAAATTTAAAAGGAAGTAGATGTATGCTTAATATTTATTACGGCGACATGCAGGAGTCTGTGTATAACACGGCAGCGTATTTTAAGTATGATTATGAGGACAGTTGGATTATAGATCCGTTTGTAAAAGAAATGATTCAGGATGTGGATCAATCAACGGTGCTGGATAGTGGCGTAATTGACAGTCCTGTTTTGGGAAAAATTCCACCGACAGGTTTATCCGGGGGAGTAAAGACATTAATCCTTGTAAAATTTGATAAGGATAAAATTTTTAATGCATCAACCTGTGGGGATAATTGTGCAAAATGGTTATTAAAAATAGCAGAATCCGAAGACCGTACAATTAATCTGCGGCATTTAATGAATTTTGGAAAAGATCCTTTTGTCATTCGTATTTTGAATACGGGTGAGATTGTTCATTCAATGGAAGAACTGGTGTCGATTGCAGGAGAATTTGTTTAATGAAGGGAAAACATAGAATTATTGTATCAACAAAGCGCTTAAAATATGATTTTGAAATTCGAAGAAATCTGACGGTCATCCGGGGAGACAGTGCGACAGGCAAAACCACATTGGTAGATATGATTCGGGAATACGTAAATAATCCATCCGGTACGCCCGTGGAACTGACGTGTGACAAAAAATGTTATGTGCTCGAAGGTTCACTGTGGAAAGAACAGTTATCAGCAATGCAGGATAGTATTGTATTTATTGATGAAGGAAACGAATTTATCAAGACAGTAGAATTCGCAGATACTATTCAGAAAACAGATAATTATTATGTCATTGTTTCCAGGGAATCCTTGCCTTCTTTGCCGTATAGTGTGGAGGAAATCTATGGAATTCGTACTTCAGGAAAATACGGAACATTAAAACCGTGTTATCATGAGTTTTACAGAATATATGGAGCACAGACTTTAAAGAAGGATATTAAACCAGAGGTTGTAATAACGGAAGACAGTAATTCCGGTTATCAGTTTTTTAATTCTGTATGTAGGCAACAGCAATTGAAATGTGAGACAATGAATGGAAAGTCAAATGTTTTCCATTATTTAAATATGCATAAAAATGAACGCATACTTGTAATTGCAGACGGTGCGGCATTTGGTTCTGAAATTGACAGAGTGATGCAGTTGATGGGTGGAAAAGATCAAGTGGTGCTTTATTTGCCGGAGTCATTTGAATGGCTGATATTAAAGGCAAAAGTAGTAAAAAGCAAATGGGCAGATCAGGTGCTGGAAAAGCCGTGGGAATATGTGGAAAGCAAAACATATTTTAGCTGGGAGCGGTTTTTTACGGCAGTTTTGATTGAAGAGACAAATGGTTCTTACCTTGCATATGCAAAAAGAAAATTAAATCCAGCATATCTGAACGATTCTGTCAAAGATTCCATACTGGAACAGATGACAAAAATTAAATTGTTTTAGGGAAAAAGTGTGATAAAATAGCAGAAGATGTGATTTTTTCTGCAAAGGAGTAAGAGACAATGTTAAAAGGAAAATGTGTGGTACTCGGTGTGACCGGAAGTATCGCTGCCTATAAAATCGCCTATCTGGCAAGTGCGCTCGTCAAGCAGCATGCGGATGTGCATGTGATCATGACGGAAAATGCAACCAATTTTATTAATCCTATCACGTTTGAGACGCTCACAAGCAACAAGTGTCTGGTCGATACGTTTGACCGGAATTTCCAGTTCAATGTCGAGCATGTGGCACTGGCAAAGCGTGCAGATATTTTTATGGTAGCACCGGCTTCTGCTAATGTGATCGGCAAGATGGCAAACGGAATCGCAGATGATATGCTGACAACAACGATTCTTGCGGCAAAATGCCCGAAGTATGTTTCCCCTGCCATGAATACCAATATGTTTGAAAATCCGATCGTACAGGATAACATCAAAAAGCTGGAGCATTATGGGTTTCATATCATTGATCCGGCGAGTGGTTATCTTGCCTGCGGGGATACCGGAGCCGGGAAAATGCCGGAACCGGAAACACTGTTTTCTTATATTATGAAAGATCTTGCCTGCGAAAAGGACATGGTCGGAAAGAAAGTGATGGTCACAGCAGGACCGACACAGGAGAAGATTGATCCGGTGCGTTATATTACGAATCACTCTACCGGAAAAATGGGCTATGCAATTGCGGAAAACTGTATGCGCCGTGGCGCGGAAGTGACGCTGATCACGGGACCGGTGGCAATCACTCCGCCGCCGTTTGTAAAGGTCGTTCCGGTTGTTTCGGCAGCAGATATGGCGGCAGCTGTAAAGGAGACTGCGGATCAGCAGGATATTATTATTAAGACTGCTGCGGTAGCGGATTACAGACCGTCGGATCCGGCAGATGAGAAAGTTAAGAAGAAGGACGATACATCAGTAATGGAACTTGAGCGTACCGAAGATATTTTAGCGTACCTTGGGGCACATCGAAGAGACGGGCAGTTTATCTGCGGTTTTTCGATGGAGACAGAGAACATGCTGGAGAACTCCCGGGCAAAGCTTGCCAAGAAGAAGGTTGACATGATCGTTGCCAACAATCTGAAGGTGGCGGGGGCAGGATTCGGGACCGATACGAATGTCGTTACGATCATCACGAAAGATGATTGCAAGCAGCTTGAACTGATGAGCAAAGCTGAGGTTGCATCTTCAATCGTTACAGAGATTCTTGACAAGATGAAATAAAACAGACAAGTTGAGAGAAATGAGAACCGATTCATACATCTTAAATGTATGATGGTTCTCTTTTTTCTTGCAAAATAGCGCAAATGTGCGTAGTATAGTATACAAGTTGCGTACAAGTAAACTTATATAAGTACAAGTGAGGGCATATATGGCTGTAAATGAGGGAAAACAATTAAAATATTTTCAGTTAATGGAGGATCTGAAGGAGAAAATTTTATCCGGTGAGATTCAGGCGGGGGACAAACTTCCTTCTGAGAATGAGCTGTCCGGCGAGTATGGAATCAGCAGGCAGACGGTTCGTAAGGCACTCCAGATGCTGCAGAGTATGGGTTATATCTATGCGGAACATGGCAGAGGTACGTTCTGTTCGGAACTTGCGCGCCATACACATACTTCGAAGAATATTGCGGTTGTGACGACGTATCTGTCGGATTACATTTTTCCGCGTGTCATTGAGGGAATCGATTCTGTGCTGACCTCCCAGGGATATAGCATTATCCTCAAAAATACGAGAAACTCACGTTCAATGGAAGCAAAATGCTTAGAGGAATTGCTGCAGAAGGACATTGATGGTGTCATTATTGAGCCGAGTAAGAGCCAGATTTTCTGCAAACACACGAACTTGTATGATAAATTGGACGAATATAACATTCCATATGTGTTTATTCAGGGATGTTTTGAACAGATGAAAGACAAGCCACAGGTGCTGATTGATGATTGCAAGGGCGGATATATGATCACGAAATATCTGATCGAACTGGGACATAAGCATATCGCAGGCGTTTTTAAGGCGGATGATACGCAGGGACAGAACCGGCACAAGGGATATGTGCGTGCATTGCAGGAAGCGGGTATGCCGTATGATCCGGATATGGTTGTATGGTTCTACACGGAGGACCGCAAGATCCATCCGTATGAGGGCATTCAGAATATCGCGAAAAACAAAGAATTGGACGCGGTTGTCTGCTACAATGATCAGAATGCGATGGGAGTGATCCGGGCGCTTGAGGCACTTGACTTGAAGATCCCGGATGATATATCGGTTACGGGATACGACAATTTTTATATGGCGAATCAGTCGGACTTTCGTTTGACATCAATCGCGCATCCGCAGGAAAAATTAGGTGAGATGGCGGCAGAATTACTGCTGGATCTTGTGGTAAACGGGGAGAATAGTGAAAAACAAAAGATTATGATCGAACCAGAATTGGTGGAAGGGACTTCGTGTAAGAGGAGGTAGTTCAGCCCCGCTCATACATTCGCAAAACCATACAAGCAAGCTTGTACTTTCCCGCAACGATGTTGCTAATTTTGCTCATATATGGGGCGGTGACTCTTACAAGGAACAATTCAGGGCTCCTGCACATAATTCGCATTTCCGAACACTCCGTGTTCTTTCTCGCCTCTTCGAGGCTAAAAATGCTCATATATGTGTGCGGAGCCTATTCGGACATATGTGTAAAGCAGCGCCTCTTACGTGCGAGCACGACGATTCGTTGCTTTACCCATACGTCCCTGAATAGTTCCTTGTTTTCTAAAAAACAACTTGTAAAGACGTTCGTACAAGTTGTATTCTAATCTTAAGATAAATGATTACGATCAAGATATCAAATTTAGGAGGGGTTACAAATGGAATTAAAGAAATATCAGTTTTGGTTTTGTACAGGTTCACAGGATTTGTACGGAGATGAGTGCCTTGCAAAGGTAGCACAGCACTCAAAGCAGATCGTGGATAAGTTAAACAAGTCAGGAATGCTTCCATATGAGGTCGTATGGAAACCGACACTCATCACAAACGAGCTGATCCGTAAGACTTTTAACGAGGCAAACGCTGATGAGAATTGTGCCGGTGTGATCACATGGATGCATACATTCTCACCTGCAAAGTCCTGGATCTTAGGTCTTCAGGAATACCGCAAGCCATTAATGCATTTACATACACAGTTCAATGAAGAACTTCCATATGACAGCATCGATATGGATTTCATGAATGAGAACCAGTCTGCACATGGTGACAGAGAGTACGGCCACATTGTAAGCCGTATGAGAATTGAGCGTAAGGTTGTTGTCGGACACTGGAGTGATCCGGTTGTTGTCGGTAAGATCGCAAGCTGGATGCGTACTGCAGTCGGAATCATGGAGAGCAGCCATATTCGTGTCATGCGTGTCGCAGACAATATGAGAAACGTAGCCGTAACAGAGGGCGACAAGGTAGAAGCACAGATCAAGTTCGGATGGGAAGTTGATGCTTACCCGGTAAACGAGATTGCAGAGTCTGTTGCAGCGGTATCGCAGTCTGATACAAACGCTTTGGTTGATGAGTATTATGACAAGTATGACATCTTACTTGAGGGCAGAGATCCGGAAGAGTTCAAGAAGCATGTAGCCGTACAGGCACAGATTGAACTCGGATTTGAGCGTTTCTTAAAAGAGAAGAATTATCAGGCAATTGTAACACACTTCGGAGATCTCGGCGCATTAAAGCAGCTTCCGGGACTTGCAATCCAGAGACTTATGGAAAAAGGCTATGGATTCGGTGCAGAGGGAGACTGGAAGGTAGCCGCTATGGTACGTCTCATGAAGGTTATGACAGCCGGAATGAAAGATGCAAAGGGAACTTCCATGCTGGAAGATTACACATACAACCTTGTTAAGGGTAAAGAGGGAATTCTTGAGGCTCATATGCTTGAGATCTGTCCGTCTATCGCAGATGGCCCGATCAGCATCAAATGCCAGCCTCTTTCTATGGGTGACAGAGAAGATCCTGCAAGACTTGTATTTACATCAAAGGAAGGACATGGTATTGCAACATCCCTGATCGATCTTGGAAACAGATTCCGTCTTATCATTAATGATGTAGAGTGCAAGAAGACAGAGAAGCCTATGCCGAAGCTTCCTACAGCCACCAACTTCTGGACTCCGGAACCGGATATCTACACAGGAGCAGAAGCATGGATCCTTGCAGGTGGTGCACATCATACTGCATTTACATATGACCTTACTGCAGAGCAGATGGGCGACTGGGCAGCAGCAATGGGTATCGAGGCTGTATACATTGATAAGGATACAAAGATTCGTGACTTCAAGAGAGACTTGATGCTTGGAGAGGTCTTCTACAGATAAGATAAAGCAACATTCCGCTCACTCACACAGTGGAGTGGGCTGAAAAGTTAAGCACTCATATTTTGGAGGGAAAACGATGACAAACAAAGAGGCAATTACAGCCGGAAATACATCACTTGGAATTGAATTTGGTTCCACACGAATTAAAGCAGTACTTGTCGGACCGGATAATGGTGTCCTTGCAATCGGAAGTCATGAGTGGGAGAATCGTCTGGGAAACGGAATCTGGACATATTCACTTGATGATATCTGGAACGGACTGCAGGATTGTTACAAAAATCTTGCTGCGGATGTCAAGACACAGTATGGCGAGACACTGACAACAATCGGTTCCATTGGATTCAGTGCAATGATGCACGGTTATATGGCGTTTGACAAGGATGGAGAACTTTTGGTTCCTTTCCGTACATGGAGAAATACAATTACCGAGGAAGCAGCTGCAAAGCTGACCGAGGCATTTTCTTATAATATTCCGCAGAGATGGAGCATTGCTCATTTATATCAGGCAATCTTAAACAAGGAAGAACATGTTGCCAATATCGCATTTTTTACAACGCTGGCAGGTTTTATTCATTGGAAACTGACCGGCGAGAAAGTTCTTGGTGTCGGTGACGCATCCGGAATGTTCCCAATCGATAGTACAACCGGTGATTATGATGCCGGGATGCTGGCAACATTTGATGAGATGGTTGCACCATTGGGATATCCGTGGAAGATTACAGAAATTCTTCCAAAGGTATTATCTGCAGGCGAGCAGGCAGGTGTACTTACCGAAGAGGGAGCAAAGCTTCTTGATCCAAGCGGAAACCTAAAGGGTGGAATTCCGGTATGTCCGCCGGAAGGCGATGCCGGTACCGGAATGGTTGCGACAAACAGTGTTGCAGTCAGAACCGGAAACGTATCTGCAGGAACTTCTGTTTTTGCAATGATCGTACTGGAAAAAGCGTTAGAGAACGTTCACACAGAGATCGATCTGGTTACAACCCCTACAGGTGAGGCAGTTGCAATGGTACACTGCAACAACTGCACATCTGACTTGAATGCATGGGTTAACTTATTTAAGGAATTCGCAGAGAACTTTGGCATTGAAGTTGACATGAATAAGCTGTTCTCCGTACTTTATAATAAGGCACTCGAAGGCGATGCTGATTGTGGCGGCCTGTTAGCTTATAACTATTTCTCGGGTGAGAGCATTACCGGATTCGAAGAAGGACGTCCTCTTTTTGCAAGAACACCGGACAGCAAGTTTACGCTTGCCAATTTCATGCGCGTGCATTTGTTTACTGCGCTCGGTGCGCTCAAGAATGGACTTGATATCCTTCTTAAGGAAGAACATGTACAGATCGACAAGATCTACGGACATGGCGGTCTGTTTAAGACTCCGGTTGTCGGACAGCGTATTATGGCAGCTGCCATGGACACACCGGTATCCGTTATGAAGACGGCCGGCGAAGGCGGTGCATGGGGTATTGCGGTACTCGCTTCCTATATGAAGAACAAGAAAGATGGTCAGTCACTTGCTGATTACTTAAATGATGAAGTATTCGCGGGTCAGGAAGGTGTAACAGAGGAACCGATCGCTTCCGATGTTGCGGGATTCGATGAATTCTTAAAGCTCTACAATGCGGGACTTCCGATCGAACGTGCAGCAGTTGAGACAATGAAACTGAACTTATAGAAGAAAAGAGGATCATCATGCTTGAAGAATTAAAGAAACAGGTATATGAAGCAAATATGGAACTTCCGCGCAGAGGCCTGATAACCTATACATGGGGCAATGTCAGCGGGATTGACCGTGAGAGCGGTTATTTCGTTATTAAGCCAAGCGGCGTGGATTACGATAAGTTGAAGCCGGAAGATATGGTTGTTATGGACCTTGAGGGAAACAAGATCGAGGGTGACTATAAACCATCTTCCGATACACCGACCCATCTGGAACTGTACAAGAAGTATCCTGACATTGGAGGTGTGGTACATACACATTCGCCGGAGGCAACTTCGTGGGCACAGGCCGGAAGAGATATTCCTCTTTACGGAACAACACATGCGGATTATTTCTTTGGACCGATTCCGTGTGCAAGAAGTCTGACACCAGAAGAGATTGATGAGGCTTATGAGACGAATACCGGTAAAGTCATTATCGAGACATTTGAGACTCGTGGCATCAATCCAATATATACACCTGGCGTGCTCTGTACAAATCATGGACCGTTTACATGGGGCAAGGATGCGGCAGAGGCAGTACACAATGCGGTTGTGCTGGAAGAAGTTGCCAAGATGGCAACCCGTACGGAACTGATCAATCCGAAGGTGCAGCCGGCACCGGATTGCATCCGCGATAAGCATTTCTTCCGTAAGCATGGAGCAAACGCTTATTACGGACAGAATTAGTTAAAGTAAAAACTACTGATACAATTTTTTCATAGTTTCCTAAAAATTTCCTTCTTAAGAACCTCCCCTTCCCCGGGGAGTTTTTTAAACATAAGCATTTCTTTTTGACGATGGAGGAGAGATCTTATATAATAGACATATAATGATGTGGAGATATTTTCGATGATGCAGAAGAAAAAAACAAAAAAGAAAGTTGCTTTTTCCATCCGGAATAAAATATTGGTATTGCTCTCGGTATCAACACTCCCTTTTTTACTGGTGAGTGTATATCTTTTAGTAACGATTGCAAGATATAATCGGACATATAACGATATTGTCGATCATCTGACGATTGCCAATAATTACAATATCAGTTTTAAAGAAGAGATGGATGAGAGCCTTTACAAGATTGTTGTCGGATATGTATCAATCGATACAATTTCTCAGGATGAGACATTAAAAAATCCATATATTATGATCCGGAGTCTGCGATCGAGCTGTACTGAGTTAAAGAAGGTGACGGAGGATTATGAAAGCCGGCTGTGGCTTGACAGCCTGCTGCGTAATACCGATACACTCGAGAAACGCGTCACAGATATTCTTGAGAATGTTCATGAAGGTAATCAGTACGATACGAACATTAGCGAGCTGGACAATAATATCTATATTATGACGGAATTGATCCAGGATGATATTCAGTATTATATCTACTATCAGACGAACAATATGGAAACCGTTACAAATGTGATGAATGCACAGGTGCGTGCTTTTATTATCTTACTTTCCGTGCTGCTTTGTGTATTGGGTGTGGCGGTCGCTGTGGCAGCCTTCCTGGTGACTTCCGGTATTCTCCGCCCATTGTGGCAATTATATGATGCCACCGGAGAGATCGCGGAAGGTAATTTTGCTGTCCGTACGAATGCGAAAACAAGCGATGAGGTTGCTGTGTTAAGCCAGGGATTTAACGATATGGCCGGAAAAATGCAGGAACTTGTTGATAAAGTAAGAGATGACGAACAAAAGATGCGAAAGGCAGATCTTCGTCTTTTGCAGGAACAGATCAACCCGCATTTTTTGTACAACACGCTTGATACGATCGTTTGGCTGATCGAATGTAACGAGGCGGATCAGGCTGTGGATATGGTTGTTACTTTGTCTGATTTTTTCCGTATCGTGCTTAGCAAGGGAAAAGAATTCATCAGTATTCGTATGGAGGAACAACATATTCGAAGCTATCTGCAGATTCAGGGAGCTCGCTATAGTGATATTATGGATTATCATATTGCAATTGATCGTTCCTTATACGGATACCAGATTCCAAAACTGACATTGCAGCCGATTGTAGAAAATGCCCTCTATCATGGAATCAAATATAAGCGCTCGCCCGGAACGATTACGGTAACAGGAGAAATGCTGGAGGGAAATATTTATTTTACAATCTGTGATGATGGTGCCGGAATGGATGAAGCAGAGCTGAATCAACTTAGGGAAGATATATCGAAACCTTGCAAAGAGACGGACCGCGGATTTGGACTGGCCAATGTCAATGAACGTATCCGAATGTATTTTGGAGCGGAATACGGGCTGACGATCGATTCAGCTCCGGGTAAGGGAACAAAAGTTACGGTTATGATCCCTGCTACTTTGGGAAATCATAAATTATTATCGGAAGGAGGCGGACAAAGTGGAGCGGAAACGTAGAATGCGTGGATATATCGTAGTATGTCTGCTGTTTGCCCTTCTTATGTCTACGGGATGCACTTCAGCGCAGCAGGATTTCAGCTCTGAAGAACGGCCGTATCCGGATGAGAACATGACTGTGATCGGTGTCTCGCAGCTGGGAAGCGAATCGATGTGGAGATCTGCAAATACGGCATCGATCCAACAGGTGTTTACAAAAGAGAATGGTTATTTCCTTATGTACAATAATGCCCGGCAAAAGCAGGAAAACCAGATTAAGGCAATACGGAGCTTTATCTCACAGCAGGTCGATTATATTATTTTTTCACCGATCGTGGAGAGCGGATGGGATACTGTTTTAAAGGAGGCAAAGGAAGCAAAGATTCCGGTTATTATTATGGACCGTAATGTAGATAGTGATCCGTCATTATATACCGCATGGGTTGGATCGGATTTTACGGAAGAAGGACGCAACGCCGGAAGGTGGCTTGAAGAGGAACTTAGGGGTAAAAATTTCAGTCATAGTCAGGTGAATATTGTGATTTTGCAAGGAACACCGGGGTCGACGGCGATGCTTGGAAGAACCGAAGGATTCCAGACGGTTGCGGACGGACATGAAAACTGGAATATTCTTGCATGCGAGAATGCTGATTTTACCACAGCAAAAGGCAAGGAAGTGATGTCCAAGTATTTGAAAAAATATAGTGACATCGATGTGATTGTCTCGCAGAATGATGATATGACGATCGGTGTACTCCAGGCTATAAGCGAAGCCGGATATACGACCGGAACAGGTGGTGATATGACACTGATCTCTTTCGATGGAACAAAGAGTGCGTTAGAAAAAGTGAAATCGGGTCTGATCAATGTTGATATTGAGTGTAATCCGCTTCTGGGACCATATCTGGAAGAAATCGTGTGCAAGTTGGAGAATGGCGAACCGGTTGATAAGATCAACTATGTAGAGGAGAAAATTTTTACACAGAAAAATGTGTTATCCGTATTGGATAACAGAATTTACTAATAAGACTAATAGGGGATAGAAAATGTTAAAAGTATTTTTGGTAGAGGACGAGACTGTAATCCGGGAGGGACTCAGAGATAAGATCCCGTGGGATCAGTATGGATACCGCTTTGTTGGGGAGGCTTCCGACGGAGAGATGGCGTTGCCGCTTATCCGCAAGACACGTCCGGATCTGATCATTACAGATATTAAAATGCCGTTTATGGACGGTTTGTCATTAAGTCGCATGGTCAAAGATGAGTTCCCGAAGACAAAGATTGTGATCTTAAGCGGATACGATGATTTTGAATATGCAAGACGTGCCATAACGATCGGTGTTGATCAGTATGTGCTTAAACCGGTTACCCGTGCGTCTTTGCGAACCGTTCTTCAGGAGATTCGGGAAAAAATTGAGCGTGAGCAGCAACAGGAGGATTATCAGACAAAACTTGCCGATGAGATGAGAGAATATGAGCAGTTTTCCATGAGACACTTCTTTGAGAAAATGCTTGAAGGAGAGATGAGTGTTACAGAGATTTACGAGGAAGCGGCCAAGAAATCGCTGGATCTCTCGGCATCCGGATATAATCTTATTTTTTTATATATGCAGGAAAATAAGAAAGGGATGCCGGAGAGCAATGTGAATCATTTTGTGCAGGTTCAGGAAGAAATTCTTCACTATTTTCTGCGATTCCCTCAGTATATTCTCTTTCGCTGGAATATCAACTGCTACGGAATCCTTGTCAGGGGAGACTGGGATCGTATACAGGAGGATACGGATCAGGCGGTAGAACAGATCCGTACGGTATGTGAGGCGGACAGCAGTGATTATGAGTGGTATGCAGCAGTATCGGATCCCGTGGAGCGGCTGAGTATGCTGCCGGAGTGTTATGATCGGGTCAGACAGTATTCGGCGTATCGTTTCATTTATCCGGAGCAGCATTTCTTTACAAAGCAGACGCTGCAGAACAATCTTTCGACGCTTGATGACACACAGATTGCTGAAGTGGAATACTCACAAATGTCACCGGAAATGATACAGGATTTCCTTGCAAAAGGAAGTCAAATGGAAGTGTACAGTTTTGTGGAGTCTTATCTGCAAAATGTTGGGGATGCATTGAATTCCAAGATGTTTAGGGACTATATTATTCTGAATATCCGTTTTACAATCCTGGCTTTTCTGGAAACGATTGGGGCTTCCAAGGAAGATTATTATGACAGAATCGGAGAATATCAGGATCAGGTTCACATTGCCAAGGAGGAAGTGAATGTCTATTTTGCGGAAGCACTTCTTGCAGCATTGGCGATACGGGATGAACAGACAAGCGGACAAAGCAGCAAAATATTAAAGAATGCGATGGATTACATTGACGCACACTATGCGGACGAAACACTCACACTTGGAAGCGTTGCCTGTGAGGTACAGGTCAGTGCAAACTATTTGAGTTCTGTGTTTAGTCAGAACATGAGAATGACGTTTACGGAATATGTTACGGACAAACGCATAGACAAGGCAAAGAAACTTCTGCGAAGCACCGACCTTGCGACCGCGGAGGTCGCGGCACAGGTCGGTTATAAGGATTCTCACTATTTTAGTTTTGTGTTTAAAAAGACACAGGGCGTCAGCCCGAGAGAATATCGAAGCGGTAAAGGAGTGTAATATCAATCTTTGCCTGCTACGGTTGAAAAATCCAATCCAGGTTTGATGAATTTGCAGGCAATCCTTTAAGCGGGGCTAATGCTGTTTCCGTAAGTTTTTGCTCCAATTCATGTTCCCGGTGGGAAAGTGAGAGAAAGGAAGGCTGACTTGCTCTGCAAAGATAACTGTGGTCGAACGAGACAACGGTAATTTCCGATAGACGCGGATCAGAGGACATATGTAGAGCACGGATAAGTTCATAGGCAATCAGGTCGTTGTGGCACAGTATAGCGGTACAGGATGAAAAGGATTCCTGTATCGCTTTTTTTATGAAGTCTGTATCGCGTTTTTGTATTAATTGCTGCAATTCGAAAGTGTGGAACCAGCGCACGGATGCATCCGGAAGCGGAAGTCCGTTGTCGCGTAAGGATTCGATCATTCCCTGATACCGTTCACTTCCGGAGAGATCGTCTGCGTAAAAGAGGGCTCCGAGAGAGGTATGCCCCTGAGCAAGCAAATGTTCTGTAAGCATGCGACTCCCGGAAAGATTATCTTCCCCGACACAGACAATTTTGTTTAGCTGAGGGTAGCTGTGGCGGAGAAAAACAATATGACATTGATTTCGGAGCAATGTGCGGTACAGATCCAGATTGGGATTGGGAAGTGTACTTTTGACCGGTTCGACAATGAGTACTCGTGGCGGATCAGAAAGAAGTTCCGAAAGGATGGAACGTTCCTTTGCAATATCATTGTCGGTTATGTGAACACGTAACATAAAATTTTTGCGTTGAAGTTCCTGACGAAGATGATACAGAAACGTTGGATAGGTATAATCCGAATCACTGGAGATCAGAATCGACACAATATTCTGATCAAATGAACGCAGCCGACCGGTAAGAAAGCTGCCGCTCCCTTGTCTTTTCTCAATCAAACCTTCCTGCGTCAGCTGCGCAAGTGCCTGGCGGACGGTCTGCCGGCTGACTTTGTAACGTGATGCAAGTTCCGCCTCGGTTGGCAGTTGATGCTGTCCACGTGCAGCGTAGTCCGGTAATTGTTCGCGCAGCTTTGCTGCGAGCCATTTATATTTGATCGCCATAAAATTTTCCCCTTTTTTGGAAATTAGAATTTGTACATTTAGTTACAGAATCGTAAAAAAACAAACTTTTTTACAAAAAAATGCTTTTGAGGCAAATGCTTTTTCAGTTTTCACAATGGATTATGGTGTTGAATCTGTCGCAGAAAGCGGATTTATCTTGCAAAATCATAGAAAAGCATACATTCTGAAGTAAAAAAATTACATCATGTCACAATTTGTATTTGTTTTAATAATATCACAGTAAATTTGTATTGTAAATAACTTCCAAATACGAAGAAATAAGAAAAAATGAGATTGTGCATAAAATGAACGGATGGTATAGTGAACTTACAAAAGAGAAGGGCCCAAACGAAATAAACAAAACAATTCAAAACAATGTAACATGGGAGGAAAAATTTATGAAGAAAAAAATCTTATCAATTTTAATGGCATCAATGATGGTATTCGGACTGGTTGCCTGTGGCGGCAATACAGCAAAAACAGACGGAGCAGGTGATACATCGGCACCGAGCAGCAGCTCAAGCGGAGATCTTATCAAGGTCGGAATTATTAACAATGATCCAAATGAGTCCGGATATCGTACAGCAAATGACAAGGATATGAAGGCAATGTTCACAAAAGAGAACGGATATGATGCTTCATTTGCATACAGCCTTAAGAATGATGAGCAGATTACAGCTGCACAGAAGTTCATTCAGGACGGCGTTGATTATCTGCTTCTTTCAGCAGCTGATACATCAGGATGGGATTCTGTATTAAAGGATGCACAGGATGCAGGAACACAGGTTATCCTGTTTGACCGTGTTATCGATGCGGATGAGAGCCTTTATGCAGCATCTATCGTATCCGACATGGATAAAGAAGGACAGACAGCCTGTGATTGGTTAAAAGCACAGAATCTTGATGAATACAATATCATTCATATCCAGGGTGTTATGGGATCCGCAGCACAGAAGGGACGTTCCGGAGCTCTCACAGATATGGCTGCATCAGAAGGATGGAACATTGTAAATGAGCAGACCGCAGAGTGGAATGCAGAGAAAGCACAGCAGATTGTACAGTCTGTTATCGACAGTGGCGAGAAGTTCAATGTTATCTATGCTGAGAACGACGATATGGCAAAGGGTGCTGTAGCAGCTCTTGATAAAGCAAACATCTCACACGGTGTTGGCAAAGATGTCATCGTTATGGGATTCGACTGCAATCAGTGGGCACTTCAGGAACTGTTAGATCAGAACTGGAACTACGATGGACAGTGTAATCCATTCCAGGCTTCTTATATCGCTGATGTAATCCAGAAGCTTCAGAATGGTGAAGATATCACAGAGAAGACTATCATCATGGATGAGAAGGGCTTTGATGCAACAACCATTACTGCAGATGATGTGAGCACATACGGAATCTAAACGCCGCACAGGCATTAGCACAAAATGATATTCTGCATGCAGGAATGACAAAATAAGCAGGTAAAAGAAGCGCGGCGCAGCGTATGAGGAAAACGCAGCGTCGCGTTTTTTGACGAATGAGCAAGGGGTGAATGAGCTGGTGAAAGAAAATGTAGTATTACAGATGAAAAATATCCATAAAAACTTTACAGGAGTAAAGGCATTGCAGGCGGTTGATTTCTCCCTGCGTGAAGGCGAAATCCACGCACTTATGGGTGAGAACGGAGCCGGAAAATCCACACTGATCAAGGTTCTGACCGGTGTGTATGAAAAAGATGAGGGAGAAATTTTCCTTGCAGGAAGTGACAAGGCGGTAGAAATCCATTCGCCGCAGGATGCGCAGAATCTGGGAATCAGTACTGTGTATCAGGAAATTACCCTCTGCCCGAACCTGTCCGTTGCAGAGAACATGTTTATCGGACGAACGAAGGGTGTGGGACAGAATTGGAAGAAAATGAACGAGGACGCAGATAAGATTCTGAAGTCTCTCGATATTCCGGCAAAGGCAACGCAGCAGCTTTCCAGCTGTTCGATCGCAATCCAGCAGATGGTTGCCATCGCCAGAGCCGTAGATATGGATTGTAAAGTACTGATCCTCGATGAGCCGACCTCCTCTCTGGATGACAAAGAGGTACAGAAACTCTTCGGGCTTATGAAGGATCTGAAAGCCAGAGGCGTAGGAATCATCTTCGTTACGCACTTTTTGGATCAGGTATATGAAGTATGTGACCGGATCACGGTTCTTCGGGATGGTAAACTGGTCGGAGAATATGAGATTGAGAAGCTTCCGAGAGTACAACTGGTAGCTAAGATGCTTGGCAAGGAACTTGACGATGAGGCTCAGATTAAGGATGAGACACAGATCTACCACGCAGACGAATCCGTTCCGCCGGTATTTGAAGTAGAACAGTTGCAGAGTAATGCAGGAATCAAACCATTTGATTTCTATATCAGAAAAGGCGAAGTCAACGGATTTACCGGATTGCTCGGATCCGGCCGAAGCGAATGTGTACGTGCCATATTTGGTGCGGATCGCGTGATCGGTGGCAAGATTAAGAAAAATGGAAAAGAAATCAAGATTTCAAAGCCTATTGATGCTATGAAGAACGGAATTGCTTACCTTCCGGAAGATCGTAAAGTGGACGGTATTGTCGGAGATCTCTCTGTAAGAGATAATATTATTCTTGCGGCGCAGGTATTGCGGGGATTCTTCCGTCCGTTCTCTAAGGCACAGGCGAATAAATTTGCAGATGAATATATTAAGCTGCTGGAAATCAAGACGGCATCGGCAGATACGCCGATTAAGTCGCTGTCAGGTGGAAATCAGCAGAAAGTTATCCTTGCCCGCTGGCTTTTGACCCATCCGGAGTATCTGATTCTGGATGAGCCGACACGAGGCATTGATATCGGAACAAAGATTGAAATTCAGAAACTTGTACTAAAACTTGCTTCTGAAGGTATGAGTGTCACCTTTATTTCGTCCGAGACGGATGAGATGCTTCGTACCTGCTCCCGTTTGATCGTTATGCGTGACCGAAAGAAGGTTGGCGAGATTACCGGAGAAGATTTGACACAGAGCAAGATTATGGATACGATTGCCGGAGGTGACGAGAAGAATGCCTAAAACACAATCATTAACAAAGAAGAAAAGTATCATGGATATGCTGAGCGGAAAGCAAATCCTGATTCCAATTGCAGCATTGTTGCTGCTGGCGGTATTTAATCTGATTGCAGATCCGTCATTTTACAAAATTACACTCGATGTAAATAGTTCCGGAAATCATGTATTATCCGGATATCTGATTACAATCCTGGATTATGGCTCGGAACTTGCCATCCTCGCAATCGGAATGACACTTGTTACAGCGGCTTCCGGTGGACAGGATATCTCCGTTGGAGCAGGCATTGCAATCGCCGGTTCCGTTATCTTACGCGTGCTGTGCGGAAGCAATTCACGTCCGGATCAGTTACAGGCACCGATTATCGTGGCATTTCTGGTAAGTTGTGTCGTTGCGATGCTTTTTGGAGCATTCAACGGAATATTGGTGGCGGGATTTAAAATACAGCCGATGGTCGCAACATTAATCCTGTATACAGCAGGCCGTTCGATCGCGGCATGGATCAACAATAACGAACTCCCGGTTATCAGTGATCCTTCTTTCGGATACTTTGGTGGATTTATTCCGGGTATCCCAATCCCGACTCCATTCTTTATTGCATTGGCGTGTGTCATTGTGATTGCACTGGTTATGAAGTTTACGAACCTTGGGTTGTATACACAGGCAGTCGGCATCAATGAAAGTTCATCCCGCTTAAACGGATTGAACCCTGCATTCATCAAATTTTTAAGCTTTGTAATCCTTGGTCTTTGTGTAGCGGTAGCAGCGCTCATTAAAGTAAGCCGTATTTCGACCATTAACTATTCTGTTATTGCAAAAGACATCGAGATGGATGCAATCCTTGCCGTAGCGCTTGGCGGAAACTCTTTAAGCGGCGGAAAATTTAATCTTGCGGCATCTATTTTAGGCGCATATGTTATTCAGTTTTTGACCACTACACTGTACAAGCTCAATGTTAAATCAGAAGCAATCTCAGCTTACAAGGCAATCGTTGTCATCATTCTGGTTGTAATCAGTGCTCCGGTGGTGAGAGAAAAATTTGCAGCCTTCTCACAAAAGATGAAGGTTAAAAATGCAAAGGAGGTAGGCTAATATGAAATCAAAATCTTTAAAAAAATTATCACTTTCGGATGCCAACCTGCTTTTGACCATCACGATCGTAGTATTCTTCTTAATGTATATTGGAGCAATGATTTTCGAGGGCGGCGGATTCTTAAAGCCGCAGACATTCTTTAACATTTTAAATGCAAATGGCGCATTGATCATTACAGCGTGCGGACTCAGCCTTGTCATGATCACAGGAAGCATTGATATTTCTGTTGGCGGTGTGGTTGCATTAGTCAGCATGTGCTGCGCAGTATACCTGGATTTTATGGGTGGAAACGTATTTGTTTCGCTTTTAATCGCTCTGGGAATCGGACTCGCATTCGGACTGGTACAGGGATTTTTGGTAGCATATCTGGATATCCAGCCGTTTATCGTAACACTTGCTGGAATGTTCTTTGCACGAGGCATGACATCGATCGTGCATACAGATCCGTTCAACGTGCAGAATGAGGCTTTTGTAAAACTGAAAGATACACGTGTAATTGTACCGGGAATGGGATCGGTAAACCGCATCGGAAAATATGTCAATGCATACGTTGAGATTGGTGTGATTGTTGCAATCCTGATTGTAATTATCATGTTTGTGTTACTTCGCTGGACAAAGCTTGGCCGTTCATTTTACGCGGTCGGCGGCAACCGTCAGAGTGCATTGATGCTTGGTATCAATGTCAAGAAGACAAGATTCCTGGCGCATCTTTTGAGCGGACTTCTGGCTGGCATCGCAGGTTATGTATATTTCCTGCATGTTGGTTCCGGAGCTGCAACACATGCAAGCGGTATGGAAATGAATGCAATTGCTTCTTCCATTATCGGAGGAACTCTATTGACAGGTGGTGTCGGCAATATTATCGGAACATTTTTCGGAGTACTTTCACTTAGTACTATTCAGAATATCGTTTCATCTGCAGGCCTTGATCAGGCCTGGTGGACAGGAATTACCATTGCAGCAATGCTTTGCCTGTTCCTCGTAATTCAGAGTGTTGTCCTCGCACGTAAAAAAAGAGGTTAGTAGTACTCATATTTAAAGAATGTCTGCTTTTGTCGAAACAAGTACAAAAGCAGACATTTTTTTATGTCGAAATATAAAGTTATATCATTGCTAATTTGGGGTTATGAACGTATAATAAAAGTATCATTTTAAAAGGGAGAAGAAGTGGTCATATGAAGGGTACAGATGTGAACAAAAGCAAAGAGGGGAATGGAGAAATTCTATCGAAAGAAGAAAGTTGGAGACAAGTTAAAGTATGCGTTCGGAACGGTAATCGTAACCTTTATGTTTGCGATGCTGATGGCCTTTATTGCAATCATTCTAATGAATGCGGATACGAAGAAATTCTATGAAGAGGCCTATATGAGTAGCGTGACACAAATGGAGATCCGCAAGGATGTACAGCTGATGAGCAAGGATATTCTGTGGGCTCTGACGGTGGATAATACAGGTGCGGCACAATCCTATCTGAGTGCCGCGGACCAGGCGGCACAGAAAGTGGAAAGGCAGAGGGAAAAAAGCAAAGGCACTTGTAATTTTTAACGGTGATTATAATAATGCATTGGTTTCGGTTCAGAATAAGCTGGTAATCATCGGAGATAATGCGACACAAGAGGCAACGACTCAGTATCGTGCGGCACGCACTACCGGAATCGGATCGATCATTCTGATGGTGGTTCTTGGTGTGGTGAGCCTGAATTTCTCAATCGTAATCAGAAAGACAATCACGAAAAATATGCTCCGTCCGATCAAACAGATCCAGAAGGCATCTGCGGATCTGAAAGCCGGCAATCTGGATGTGGATATCACGTATGAATCGCCGGATGAACTTGGTCAGCTGGCCAATGATTTCAAGGATGCGTGTGCGACACTTCATGCGATGGTAGAGGATACGGGAGTGCTGCTGGACCAGATGGCGAATGGAGATTTTACGATATCGGAAGATAACAAGAGTAAATATGTCGGCTCTTTTGTGGAGCAGTTTGAATCGATGCATCAGCTCGGAAGTCAGATGAGCGACACGTTAGAGCAGATCAATGTTGCTTCCGAACAGGTCGCACAGGGTTCCGGACAGTTATCCTGCGGTGCACAGGCACTTGCGGAGGGGGCAACGGATCAGGCCGGTGCGGTGGAAGAACTGACAGCTACGGTTGAGAATATTACAGAGGTTGCGAATAATAATGCGACAGCCGCAGAGAAATCTTATGAAACGGTAAGGGAAGCCGCAGAACATGCAGGACAAAGCCGCGAGGATCTGGAAAGACTGACAGAGGCGATGCAGAGAATCGATGCGACATCGAAGGAAATCCAGAAAATGATTTTTGAAAAATATATGGAAACTTATACGGATGCAAAACCGGGAATGCCGTTTTTCCTGAAAATGAAAGGAAATACGGTGATTCAGATTTTGGAAAAACCGATGGCATGATGTGACTTGACCGTTTACGATTAAGGGTGTAACCTATGAAGGTTGATGGTTACCGTAAGGAATCAATCAGCAAATACAATTACATTTTGCATGGACAAATGTTCGCATGTAAAAGAGGGACGGACTTGAAGAGAAGCCGTCACCTGGAATAGGAGGAAAGATGCGTAACACTAAGACAACGGAGCTGGTTCTGACAGCTCTATTTGCAGCAATCATCATTATTATGGCTTTTACCCCGCTTGGGTACATACCGTTGGTCATCATTAATGCAACAATCATTCATATCCCGGTTATTCTGGGAGCACTGTTCTGTGGACCGAAGAAGGGCGGGTTCTTTGGATTCGTCTTTGGACTCACCAGTTTTATCAAGAACACCGTAATGCCGTCATCTTTGTCAGCATTCGTATTTTCATCGGTACTTGCAGCAAGCATGGTTGGAACAAGCGGAATTTTTTAGAGTGCATTCATCTGTTTTGTACCGAGAATTCTTGTGGGAATCCTGCCATATTATGTTTACCTTGGAGTAAGGAAAGCTGTGACATCAGAGAACAAGAAGATCTGGTCAACGGTACTCAACGTACTGATCGGAGTGTTCCTTCTGGTCGGGTGCCGTACTCGGATTCATCGGCGGAGTCATCAGCTTTAACGGCGTGATCGAGGCAATCGTTGCGGCAATTATCGTTGCGGCACTCGGCGTTGCATTAAACAAGATCAAGCCGATTCAGAAGTAATTTATCATCTGTTTTTGATAGAAATTCATAGGAGGAATGGACATGCTGAGGGGAAAATGCGTTGTTCTTGGCGTAACGGGCAGCATTGCGGCGTATAAGATTGCAAATCTTGCAAGTGCGTTAGTGAAGCGGCATGCGGACGTCAATGTTATTATGACAAAAAACGCAACTAATTTTATTAATCCGATTACGTTTGAAACGCTGACAGGCAACAAATGCCTTGTGGATACATTTGACCGGAATTTCCAGTTCAATGTCGAGCATGTGGCGCTGGCAAAGCGTGCGGATATTTTTATGGTGGCACCGGCTTCTGCCAATGTGATCGGCAAGATGGCAAACGGGATTGCAGATGATATGTTGACGACAACGATTCTGGCGGCAAAATGCCCGAAGTATGTCTCCCCTGCCATGAATACAAATATGTTTGAAAATCCAATCGTACAGGATAACATCAAAAAGCTTGAGGGTTATGGTTTTCATATTATTGATCCGGCAAGTGGATATCTTGCATGTGGGGATACCGGGGCCGGAAAGATGCCGGAGCCGGAAGTGCTGTTTTCTTATATTATGAAAGAACTTGCCTGTGAAAAGGACATGGTTGGGAAAAAAGTGATGGTCACAGCGGGACCGACACAGGAGAAAATTGATCCGGTGCGTTTTATTACGAATCACTCCACCGGAAAGATGGGCTATGCAATCGCAGAAAACTGTATGCGCCGTGGTGCGGAAGTGACATTGATTACGGGACCGGTGGCAATCACTCCGCCGCCGTTTGTAAAGGTTGTTCCGGTTGTTTCGGCAGCAGATATGGCGGCAGCTGTAAAGGAGACTGCGGATCAGCAGGATATTATTATTAAGACTGCTGCGGTAGCGGATTACAGACCGTCGGATCCGGCAGATGAAAAGGTGAAGAAAAAAGATGCAGATACAACGCTGCAATTAGAACGTACCGAAGATATTTTGGCTTTTCTTGGCGCACACCGCAGAGAGGGACAGTTTATCTGTGGATTCTCCATGGAAACCGAGAATATGCTTGAAAATTCCAGAGCAAAACTGGCAAAGAAAAATGTGGACATGATTGTTGCCAACAATTTGAAAGTAGCCGGTGCCGGATTTGGAACAGATACAAATGTTGTGACTTTGATTACAAAGGATGATTGCAGACAGCTTGAAATTATGAGCAAGGCGGATGTTGCAGCAGCAATTGTCAGTGAAATTTTACAAAAGATGCAGTAAAAGATGGAAAAATGTTCGTAGAATATGTATGTAAGAACCTTCTGTATGGAAATGCTTGTAAAACAACTTCTATACAGGAGGTTTTTTGTTGTATAAAAGTACAGCTTATGCAGAAAAGGGAAACTTGAAAAAATAAAATAAAGTGTATAGTATAATATACAAGTTTGATACAAGTTGTGGGTAAAACATGTTAGTGAGGGATACTATGGGGACAAACGAAGGAAAACAACTGAAATATTTTCAGTTGATGGAAGATTTAAAAGCGAAGATTTTGACGGGAGAGATTCAGGCAGGTGACAAACTTCCGTCGGAAAATGAATTATCCGCGCAATACAAGATCAGCAGACAGACGGTGCGAAAGGCACTTTCCATGTTGCAGAATGCAGGATATATATATGCAGAACATGGGCGAGGAACATTTTGTTCGGAGATGATGCGGCATGTACAGCCATCAAAAAACATTGCTGTAGTGACGACGTACCTGTCAGATTACATTTTTCCTCGTGTTATACAGGGAATTGATGATGTACTGACCGGCGCAGGTTACAGTATTATTTTAAAAAATACGAAAAATTCCAGAACCAGAGAGGCGGAATGTCTGCAGGATCTGCTGAACAAAGGGGTAGATGGTGCCATTATTGAGCCAAGTAAAAGTCAGATTTTCTGTCGGCATATGAATTTGTATGAACAATTGGAAAAACTTCATATTCCTTATGTTTTTATACAGGGATGTTTTCCACAGATGTCAGACAAGCCACATGTACTTATGAACGATTGCCTGGGTGGTTATATGATTACAAAGTATCTAATCGACCGGGGGCACAAGGATATTGTGGGTGTTTTTAAAGCGGATGACATGCAGGGACAGAATCGTCATAAGGGTTATGTCAAGGCATTGCAGGAAGCGGGGATGCTCTATGATCCGGACAAGGTTGTCTGGTTTCATACCGAGGATCGAAGAATTCATCCTTACGAAACGGTTCGCAGTATGGTGGCAGAAAAAAAGTCGATGGATGCAGTGGTTTGTTATAACGATCAGACGGCACAGCAGGTAATACGGGCATTGCAGGAAGAAGGACTTCGTATTCCGGAGGATATCTCAGTCACCGGATATGATAATTCCTCCCTTGCAAATAGAGAAGGACTGCGTTTGACAACTATAGATCATCCCCAGGAAAAGCTTGGAGCAATGGCTGCGAACCTTCTTTTATCCATGATTAAGAATGATGGAAGAGAAGAGGGGGAGAGTGTGCTCATACAGCCTGTGCTTGTGGAAGGAAACTCATGCAAGTAGAGGCGGCTTGTCACAAATCCTTATGAAAAAAACAACTTGTAAATACATGTGTACAAGTTTTAAACTAAAGGTATCAAAACATGGGGAAGAAATAAGGAGAAACCAGTATGCAGTTAAACAAGGATTACAAATTTTGGTTTTGCACCGGATCACAGGATTTGTATGGTGATGAATGTCTGGCAAAGGTAGCCCAGCATTCCAAACAGATTGTAGATGAGTTAAACAAGACAGGCGTTTTGCCATATGAAATCGTATGGAAACCGACACTCATTACCAATGAGCTGATCCGCAAGACATTCAACGAGGCTAACAACGATGAGACATGTGCCGGTGTAATCACCTGGATGCACACGTTCTCCCCTGCAAAGTCCTGGATTCTTGGACTGCAGGAGTATCGCAAACCTCTGATGCATTTACATACACAGTTCAATGAGGAACTTCCATATGATACCATTGATATGGATTTCATGAATGAAAACCAGTCGGCACACGGAGACAGAGAGTATGGTCATATCGTAAGCCGTATGCGTATGGAGCGTAAGGTCGTTGTCGGACACTGGAGTGATCCGGTAGTCGTTGACAAGATCGCAAGCTGGATGCGCACCGCAGTCGGCATCGTAGAGAGCAGCCACATCCGTGTCATGCGTGTCGCAGACAACATGAGAAACGTAGCAGTTACCGAGGGCGATAAGGTAGAAGCACAGATCAAGTTCGGCTGGGAAGTAGACGCTTATCCGGTAAACGAGATCGCAGAGTCTGTCGCAGCCGTATCCCAGTCCGATACAAACGCACTTGTAGATGAATACTACGACAAATATGAGATTTTACTCGAGGGAAGAGATCCGGAAGAGTTTAAGAAACATGTAGCCGTACAGGCACAGATTGAACTTGGATTTGAGCGTTTCCTGCAGGAGAAGAATTATCAGGCAATTGTTACCCATTTTGGAGATCTGGGAGCATTAAAACAGCTTCCGGGACTTGCCATCCAGAGACTGATGGAAAAAGGTTATGGCTTTGGCGCAGAAGGTGACTGGAAAGTTGCAGCTATGGTACGTCTCATGAAAGTGATGACCGCAGGCATGAAGGATGCAAAGGGAACATCCATGCTCGAGGATTACACCTACAATTTAGAAAAAGGAAAAGAAGGAATTCTTGAAGCACACATGCTTGAGATCTGCCCGTCCATCGCAGACGGTCCGATCAGCATCAAGTGCCAGCCTCTTTCCATGGGAGACAGAGAAGATCCGGCAAGACTTGTATTTACATCCAAGGAAGGACACGGAATCGCGACATCCCTCATCGATCTGGGCAACCGTTTCCGTCTCATCATCAATGATGTAGAGTGCAGGAAGACAGAAAAGCCAATGCCAAAACTTCCGACCGCAACCAACTTCTGGACTCCGGAACCGGATATCTACACTGGAGCGGAAGCATGGATTCTTGCTGGCGGCGCACACCATACCGCATTTACCTATGACCTGACGGCAGAGCAGATGGGTGACTGGGCAGCAGCCATGGGCATTGAAGCGGTATACATTGACAAAGATACCAGAATCCGTGATTTCAAGCGTGATCTGATGCTTGGAGAGGTATTTTACAGATAAAAGATAGGTAACATCTGCTTTTGTAAAATGCAAAGGCAGGTGTTTATGACAGAAAGAGAGGTAGAAACAGTGGAAAGAAAAGACGAGATTGTGTCCGGGAAAACATTTCTCGGAATTGAATTTGGCTCTACACGTATCAAGGCGGTACTGACCGATGCAGACCATACACCGATCGCATCCGGCAGTCATGAATGGGAAAACCGCCTGGATCACGGAATCTGGACCTATACCATGGATGACATCTGGGGCGGTCTGCAGGATTGCTACCGGGATTTAAAAAAGGACGTAAAAGAACAGTATGGTGTGACACTGACAAAGATCCGTGCGATTGGATTTTCCGCTATGATGCACGGATATCTGGCATTTGACAAGGCTGGGGAGCTTCTCGTGCCGTTCCGCACATGGCGTAATACAATCACAGAGGAAGCAGCAGCCGCACTGACAAAGGAATTTTCCTATAACATTCCGCAGCGTTGGAGCATTGCCCATCTGTATCAGGCAATGTTAAACAAAGAGGAGCATGTGAAAGATATCGCATTTTTCACCACGCTTGCAGGATTTATCCATTGGAAACTGACTGGGGAAAAGGTACTCGGCGTGGGGGATGCATCCGGAATGTTCCCAATCGACAGTAATACAAAAGATTATGATGCAGCAATGCTCGATAAGTTTGATGCGCTGGCAGAACCATACGGCTTTGACTGGTCACTCCGTGACATTCTGCCAAAAGTTCTTGTTGCCGGAGAAAATGCCGGAACGCTGACTGCAGAGGGCGCAAGGCTTCTCGATACCGATGGTGAACTGGAAGCAGGAATTCCGGTATGTCCGCCAGAAGGTGATGCCGGAACCGGCATGGCAGCGACCAACAGTGTAGCTGTCCGCACCGGAAACGTATCCGCAGGTACTTCCGTATTTGCAATGATCGTACTGGAAAAGGCATTGAAGAATGTGCACACCGAGATCGATCTGGTGACCACACCATCCGGAGAAGCAGTTGCCATGGCACACTGCAACAACTGCACATCCGACCTGAATGCATGGGTCAACCTGTTTGAAGAGTTTGCAAACAGCTTTGGCATGAAGATCGACAAGAATGAGCTGTTTTCCGTTTTATATAATAAAGCACTTGAAGGTGACGCAGATTGTGGCGGCCTTTTAGCATACAACTATTTTTCCGGTGAGGGAATTACCGCATTTGATGAGGGAAGACCTCTGTTTGCCCGCACACCGGATGCAAAATTCAATCTTGCAAATTTCATGCGCGTGCACTTGTTTACGGCACTGGGCGCATTGAAAGATGGTCTGGATATCCTGCTCAAAGAGGAAGGCGTACAGATCGACAAGATGTACGGCCATGGCGGTCTGTTTAAGACTCCGGTAGTCGGACAGCGCATCATGGCAGCAGCCATTGATACACCGGTTTCCGTTATGGAGACGGCAGGTGAGGGCGGCGCATGGGGTATCGCACTTCTTGCAGCTTACATGGCTCAGAAAGAAGAGGGCGAGAGCCTTGCCGATTATCTGAGCAAGAGAGTCTTTGGCGGTCAGGAGGGCGTGACGGAAGATCCGGTTCCTGCCGATGTGGAAGGCTTTGACCAGTTTTTAAAACGCTACAACGAAGGGCTTGCAATTGAGCGTGCAGCAGTCGAACATTTATAAAATAATAGTTACAGATAAGAAACAGGCAGAATCCGTCGTTTACAGCGGCGGATTTTGTGGATATAGAAAGGACAGAAAGCATGTTAGAAGAATTAAAAAAACAGGTTTACGAAGCAAACATGGAATTGCCACGCAGAGGCTTGATCACTTATACATGGGGCAATGTCAGCGGCATTGACCGCGAAAGTGGCTATTTTGTCATCAAGCCAAGCGGTGTGGATTACGATAAACTGACACCAGACGATATGGTCGTTATGGATTTAGAGGGAAATAAAATCGAGGGTGATTTGAAGCCATCATCCGACACACCAACCCATCTCGAACTGTACAAAAAGTATCCGGATATCGGCGGTATCGTACATACCCATTCTCCGGAGGCTACTTCCTGGGCACAGGCAGGAAGGGATATTCCGCTTTACGGAACGACTCATGCGGATTATTTCTTTGGACCGATCCCATGTGCACGCAGTCTCACACCGGAAGAGATTGACGAGGCATACGAGACCAACACCGGAAAAGTCATTATTGAGACCTTGGAGACAAGAGGGATCAACCCGGTTTACACACCTGGCGTGCTCTGCACGAACCATGGTCCGTTTACGTGGGGCAAGGATGCGGCAGAGGCAGTGCACAATGCCGTTGTCTTAGAGGAAGTTGCAAAGATGGCAACCCGTACCGAACTGATCAATCCGAAGGTGCAGCCGGCACCGGATTGTATCCGCGATAAGCATTTCTTCCGCAAGCACGGTGCGAATGCTTATTATGGACAGAATTAAACAATATTTTTATGGTAATATTCTCAAGGAAAGAGAGGGATACTTTTTTAGAAAAGCCCCTCTCTTTTTTCTGTGTAAAATAGACGATTGCGAAAATGTATAGAGAAAATGGAATGACATGTGTTGCTGAAAAACGAATCTTTCAGTATACTATATTTAATTGGATGTATTGGGTAAATAAAAGCAGGAGACGAAGCGTATGCCAGTAGCAGAAAAATATTCACACACAACGGAAGAAATTTATGCATTGCCGGAAGGAAAACGTGCAGAACTGATCGATGGACAGATTTATGATATGGCACCTCCGGGCAGAATTCATCAGGAATTGGTGCAGCAGTTGAGCCGTACGATCGGAAATTATATTGCGGATCATAAAGGAACCTGTAAAGTATATCCGGCACCGTTTGCGGTGTTTTTAAATCAGGATGATAAAACATATGTGGAACCGGATATTTCTGTGATCTGTGATAACGGAAAGCTGGATGACAGGGGCTGTAATGGGGCACCGGACTGGGTGATTGAGATTGTATCACAAAGCAGTCAGAGGATGGATTATCTGACCAAATTGTTCAAATACCGTACTGCAGGGGTGAGGGAATATTGGATCGTAAATCCTATGAAACGTACGGTACTGGTATATTTGTTTGGAGAAAATGAGGACAGCACGCAGTATTTATTTGAAGATGAAATTCCGGTGGGAATCTATCCGGATTTTACAATGAGAATTTCAGAATTTGTGTGAACAGTATCCGCAATAAGCATTTCTTCCGCAAGCACGGTGCGAATGCTTATTACGGACAGCAGTGTAAAATTTATGATGGGGAATGCCTGATCCCGGTAATTGTGGGATTTGAAGGCTCTTGAAGTATGAAATGTAAATCATGTAAAAACAGGGGAAAAAGAAATGCCTGTTTCTTTTTGGGGATTTTGTCGCTGATTACGGTAGTATTGTGTCTTTCGGCATCATGTAATGCCGATGGAAGGAAGGCACAAAAATACAAGTATGGAGTATTCTTAAATGCAGACCGTACAGCAGTTCCAAAATTAAAAAATTACGAAACTGTTGTGATTGATGCACAGTATTTTTCGAAGAAAGATATCAGAAAATTACATGCAAACGGTACAAAAGTTTACAGCTATCTTAATATTGGCTCTGTCGAAAATTTCCGGCCATATTATAAAACATACGAGCATCTGGCAATCGGGGATTATGAAAACTGGGAAGAGGAAAAATGGGTTAATGTTGCGGATAAAGACTGGCAGGAATTTATGGATACATTAGCCGGAAAATTAAAGAAAAAGGGAGTGGATGGCTTTTTTATTGATAACTGTGATGTATATGATTATGCCCATAAAAAGGATATTTTTGATGGGCTGACGGTGATTTTAAAGAAAATCCGGGCAATGGGGAAACCGGTAGTGGTCAATGGAGGAGATATCTATGTGACGGCATATCAGTCCCGCTATGGTTCTGCTGCGGATATTATGACGGGTGTAAACCAGGAGTCGGTGTGGAGCAGGATTGATTTTACAACCAAAACATTCCATACGCAGAAAAAAACGGAGCGGGAGTATTTCTGCCAGTATCTGCAGGCATGCAAAGCGGATGGAATGGATGTTTATCTGCTGGAATACACTACAGACCATAAACTGATCCGCAGGATTAAGAAGTATTGCAGGAAAAAGAAATATGATTACTATATTGCGGATTCGCTGGAGCTGGGTATTTAATACAATGTGTTTTTAAGTTTGACTTTAAAAAGTAGATATCATACAATTACATTGTTGAAAAAATGCTGCTGGTACAGCTGGAAGAACTTCATAAAGTTGTCACCGCTGTTCCAGTGAAATAACAGGAGGATTAGAACCATGGGAGTACATTCCATAGATGCAGAGGATGATCAGTTTGCGTATCGTTATGATACACAGTTACTGATCGACAGAAGAGACAGGGATCTTGACGAGGATGAGATCGCAGATTACATCACGGAAAATTTTGAGGGAAACAGTCTGATTGCGGCTGGAGATGAGGATCTGGTCAAGATTCATTTCCACACGAATGAGCCGTGGAAAATTCTGGAATACTGCAATACGGTTGGAGAAATTTATGACATCGTGGTCGAGGATATGATCCGGCAGGCAGCAGGGCAGCAGGGATAAAAGGCAGAGCGTCCGATACAGAATACTATAGTGTGACGCTGGAAATGAAAATAGGTGCTGTCGCATCAGTAAATGATTGATATTTACTGGGCGGCAACACCTGTTTTCTTTTGATACCATGAAGTATAGAAGGCCTTCCTTAAATGAACTTTAAAAGTTTTAGACTATTTAGAAAAACTTTATTTGTCCCTGTGATACAGCTGCGTTACAATAAATATAACGAAGGGCGGATGGAGGAAATGATATGGCAAATACAACCAAGCTTGCACTTGAAGCATCCTTAAAAGAACTCCTGCGGACAAAACCGATTGACAGGATCACGATCAATGATCTGACGGAACATTGTGGCATCAGCCGCATGACGTTTTATTATCACTTTAAGGATATTTATGATCTGGTGGAGTGGGCATGTGTGGAGGACGGAACGCGTGCTTTGCAGGGAAAAAAGACGTATGACACATGGCAGGAAGGAATTGCGCAGATATTTGAGGCAGTATTGGAAAATAAGCCATTTATTATGAATGTATACCATGCGGTTGCCCGCGAAAAAGTTGAGCAGTATCTGTACAAGCTGACGTATGAACTGATCGTAAACGTCGTGGAAGAAAAATGCAAAGGCATTGCGATTGCGGACGAGGATAAATATTTTATTGCGGATTTTTACAAGTATGGATTTGTTGGTATCATGCTTGACTGGATCGACAAGGGCATGCATGAGGATTACCATAAGATCGTTATGATGATGGGAACGGCACTCGACGGGAATATTGCGCGTTCGATCGAGAATTTTAAACAGAAATAAAAATTAATCAAAATGCCTGAAATGATAAAAAATTTATCATTTCAGGCATTTTGTAAATGGTATCTTTGCACAGAGATGGTAAGATAATCATATCGTATTTGTTTCATAAACAATCGGTCAAGTTGCAGGTTTTATGATTTTATGGAAATTGATTTTGAAATGAATCAGAGACCTGCAGCGAAGAAACACTAAATGAGAAACAGCCAATGAAACAGAAAGGAGATTTTTCTATGTCAAATAAAAATAAGAAATTAGGACTTGGAATCGCAGCAGTTGCAGCAGCCGGTGCAGGACTTATATATGCTGCACAGAAAACCAGCCAGCAGAAAGTAAAGAAGATCGCAAAGGCAGCACCGCCGGTTGATTACCGCAACACCGAGCGCGGAAAATATGAAAAAAACAGCAAAGGCATTTATTATACCAACGGAAACTATGAAGCATTTGCCCGGCCAAAGAAACCGGAAGGAGTCGATGACAAAAATGCATACATTGTCGGAAGCGGACTTGCAGCACTCGCAACGGCTTGTTTCCTTGTCAGAGACGGTCAGATGCCGGGTTCCCATATTCATATTTTAGAGGCAATGGATGTGGCAGGCGGTGCCTGTGACGGAATTTTTGATCCGACACGCGGCTATGTGATGCGCGGTGGCCGTGAGATGGAAAATCATTTTGAATGTCTGTGGGATCTGTTCCGCAGCATCCCTTCGCTGGAAGTGGAGGGCGCATCCGTGCTGGATGAATATTACTGGCTGAACAAGGAAGATCCAAACTATTCGCTCTGCCGTGCAACTGAAAACCGCGGCGAGGACGCACATACGGATGGAAAGTTTAACTTAAGCCAGAAAGGCTGCATGGAAATCATGAAATTGTTCATGACAAAAGATGAGGATCTCTATGACAAGACCATTGAGGATGTGTTTGATGAGGAAGTCTTTGACTCGACCTTCTGGCTGTACTGGCGCACCATGTTTGCATTCGAAAACTGGCACAGTGCACTGGAAATGAAACTGTATTTCCAGCGGTTTATCCACCATATTTCCGGACTGCCGGATTTTTCCGCACTGAAATTTACACGCTACAATCAGTACGAATCCCTGATTCTTCCGATGAAGAAATATCTCGAAGATGCCGGTGTAGAGTTCCAGTTCAATACTGAAGTAACGAACGTAATTTTTGACATCAAAGATGGAAAGAAAGTGGCAAAAGCCATTGACTGCAAAGTAAAAGGGGTAGAGACCGGAATCGTCCTGACAGAAAACGATCTGGTATTTGTCACAAACGGAAGCTGTACGGAAGGCACGATTTACGGCGATCAGAACCATGCACCAAACGGTGATGCCGAAGTACGGACCAGTGGTTGCTGGAGCCTGTGGAAGAACATTGCAAAACAGGACCCGGCGTTCGGATATCCGGAAAAATTCTGTTCCGATATCGCAAAGACCAACTGGGAGTCCGCAACCGTTACCACATTGGATGACAAGATTCTTCCATATATTGAGAAGATCTGCCAGCGTGATCCGCGCAGCGGAAAGACCGTTACCGGAGGTATCGTAAGCTGCAAGGATTCCAGCTGGCTGTTAAGCTGGACGATCAACCGTCAGGGACAGTTCAAGGAGCAGGACAAAGACAAAGTCTGTGTATGGGTATACGGTCTGTTTACCGATGTGCCGGGCGATTTTATCAAGAAGCCAATGAAAGAATGTACCGGTAAAGAGATCACAGAAGAGTGGCTGTACCATCTGGGTGTGCCGGAAGATCAGATTGAGGATCTTGCAGAGCACAGTGCCGTCTGCGTACCGACCATGATGCCGTATATCACCGCATTTTTCATGCCAAGAACAAAGGGAGACCGCCCGGATGTTATTCCGGATGGCTGTGTCAACTTTGCATTCCTCGGACAGTTTACCGAGACGCCGAGAGATACCGTATTTACAACTGAGTATTCCGTGCGTACCGCAATGGAAGCTGTCTACGGACTGCTCGGTGTGGACCGCGGCGTGCCGGAAGTGTGGGGAAGTGTCTACGATGTGCGTGAACTGTTAGACAGCAGTGTCAAGCTGATGGATGGCAGGTCTCCGCTGCAGATGGATCTCGGACCGCTCAATGTGATCAAGAAACCTCTTTTGAATAAAATCAAAGGAACCGTGATTGAAAAATTGTTGCGGGATCATGATATATTGCGTGATGGAATGATTTAAAATGAAATTAGACAATACAAAAGAAGAGGCAGCCTGCCTCTTCTTTTGCTGTAAATATGTTTATGATTCATATTCTTTTTGTAATTCTTTTTCCAGTTCTCTTGGACGAAAATCTACGCCTCTGGAAGAATCGGAATCCGGATCATCTCCGAAATGATAATCATTTCCCGGAAGAATTGCATTTAACACAATACCTACGATTGCTGCAATCGCAAGTGAAGTCAGTGTGATGGAAGTTCCTGCGATAGTAAAAGTAAGTCCATTGGAGAAACCAAGTCCGCTGACTAAGATGACACCTGCGATAATCAGATTACGCGATTTCGTGAAGTCTACGTGATTTTCCACTACATTACGCACGCCGATAGCAGAAATCATACCGTAGAGAATGAAGCTGACACCACCGATGATGGAATAAGGCATAGTCGCGATAATCTGAGCAAACTTAGGAATAAAACTAAGGACAATCGCATATACGGCAGCGAGACGAACAACCTTTGGATCATGGACACGGGAAAGTTCGAGTACACCGGTATTCTCACCATATGTGGTGTTGGCAGGTCCACCAATCAAAGCGGAGAAGGAAGTTGCAAGACCGTCACCAATCAAAGTACGGTGAAGTCCCGGATCTTCCAGGAAGTTCTCACCAACGGTTGCGGAGATCGCAGACATATCGCCGATATGCTCCATCATGGTTGCGATGGCAATCGGTGCCATAACAAGAATGGCAGTGAGGTTGAACTTTGGCAACTGGAAAGGTGGGAGTCCGACGACAGCAGCGTCTGCAACAGTCTTAAAGTTAAAGATTGCATCTCCGTTTGGATTTGTAAATCCTAGGAAATGGAGTGCCAGAGCAAATACATAGGAGACAACTACACCCATAAGGATTGGAATGATCTTAAACATTCCCTTGCCCCAGATATTAAAGATAATAATGGTAGCTAATGCGACAATTGCAATCAGCCAGTTGGTAGAAGCATTTTTTACAGCAGATGGCGCAAGGCTTAATCCGATACAGATAATGATTGGTCCGGTCACAACTGGAGGAAGAAAACGCATCACGCGCTTTACCCCGATCAGTTTAATGATCAGTGCAAGAATCAGATAGAGAAGACCGGCAACAAAGATACCGCCGCATGCATATTGCAATTTCTCTGAATCTGGCATATTTGCAAAAATACCGGATTTGAGATTTGCGATACTTAAAAATCCACCCAGGAATGCAAAGGATGAACCAAGGAAAGCAGGAACTTTCAGTTTGGAACATAAATGGAAAAACAGAGTACCGAAACCGGCACAGAATAAGGTTACCTGAATGGAAAGAACCTGATTTCCACTTTTAAAGTAGCTGTTTACCAGCATTGGAACAAGAATGGTTGCACCGAACATGGCAAACATATGCTGCAGACCGAGCAGCAGCATTTTTGGAATGCCTAAGACGCTGGCGTCCTTAATGATGTCTTTTTTCTGACTCATTTGTATAACTCCTCCTTAAAATAAATTATTTATACACTAACATCTGTTTTGACATAAGGTTCAGAACAGATTGTAGTTTCTCCAATGACATCCAGATAGAAATTAGCCATGGTCTGCGCCTGATAAGGAGCAACCCATAGATAGCCGACCCAGAGTGTGAGCGCGGATAAAAGATGTAATCCCACAAAACTCAGGATAAGATAAAACAGACGGCCACGATGTCCTTTCATAATACCGTGACTCACTTTTAAAGCCTCCGTCGGTCGCATTTGCGAGTGGTCGATGACCAGATACAAAGAGAGTGCATACTGTAATTCCACAATCACGAGCAGGACGATGCTTATAATGGTAAGTACAGAAAAAATAATAATATTATAGAGAGTAAATCCCTTGAAAAACATAAGAAACATGCCTGCAATCATAGGAATCACTGTTGGAATGGTGATGAGCACCATAAGCAGTCCGGTAAGAATGTACCGGTCCGGATGATTCGAAAATCCATAGAAAAGCATATTAAAAGAATAAGGCTGCTTTCTTGCCATCGACAGATGTACGCGGATGACACCTGCGGATAAGATCACGGTGACAAGAGAAATTAAAAAATTTGCCACATAGAAAACAATGGTCTGAGACAGCATCTGATGCGTGTCCTGTAACATGGAAAACGGGAGTTCCAACACAAGTGGGAGAAGCGTTGCCGCGAGGGAAACACCCATCGGAATTCCAAAATGGCCACAAAGATTTTGTCTTGCGATGCGTTTCAGTTCTTTGCCTGGTTTATTCATAGAAAAGGCTCCTTTAAATCTGTTTTTGTTTTTGCTATAATGAATCATTATGAAGACGAATGAAATTTACGATAAATGTTTTTACATCATAGGCTGGATCGGCATTGGTGCGCTGACAGTCCTCTGGATCATCTGGAAAGCAGGATTCTTCAGCGGGCTAACAATCCCTCCATGCACATTGCACAGTATTACGGGATATTACTGTCCCGGCTGTGGTGGAACCCGCGCCGTGCGCTTTTTGCTGCAGGGGCATGTGCTAAAATCCCTTTATTACCATCCAATCGTTGTATATACGGCCATTTTTGGCAGCTGGTTTATGATTTCCCAGACGATACAGAGGTTGTCCAAAGGAAAAATCGCAATCGGTATGCGCTACCGGGATATCTATCTGTGGATCGCACTTGGGCTTGTACTTGCAAACTGCCTCATCAAAAATCTGGTGCTTGCAATGACCGGATATGCCATGATGTGACATGTCGTCTTTTATTGTTGCAGCAGCTGGTTGTAATCGATACCGGTCATGTCGGAGTAGGCTTTGAGAATACCTTCGAGACTTCCGTACTCGTGCAGTGTAAATGCAAACGCCGAAATATAAATGACAGCCGTAAGCACAATTCCGAGAATTCCGAGAATGAGACCGACCTGCGCTTTGGCGCCGTAGCGCATTTGTCCGCCGCGCGACAGAGAAGCCAGAATGATGGCTAATGCACCGCAGGGAATTGCCAGATACAGGCAGGTGCAACTTACGATTGAAATGATTCCAAGAGTCATAGCGGCAATTTCCATACGGTCAGAATGATTGCCGGAAACAGGTTGTCCGTACATGTTGCCGGACGGATTGTACATATTCATGTGTTACCTCCAAAACTTATTGATTTCATTTTATCACTTCATATATAATAGGGAAAGATAAAAATGCCATGAAAGGAAAAATCTTATGGATATTATGAAAAAGATAGCAGCAGAGCTTGGGGTTCGTGCCAATCAGGTAGAGGCTGCCGTAAAATTAATTGATGAGGGATGTACGATCCCTTTTATTGCCAGATACCGTAAGGAGGCAACGGGCGCATTGAATGATGAGCAGTTGCGTGATCTTTATGACCGTCTGGTTTATTTGCGTAATCTGGAAGAAAAGAAACAGACCGTTCTGGCTTCCATTGAAGAGCAGGGAAAACTGACCGAAGAACTTCGCAGTCAGATTCTTGCAGCAGAAACACAGGTCGCAGTGGATGATCTGTATCGCCCATATCGTCCGAAGCGACGTACCAGAGCAACGATTGCAAAGGAAAAAGGTTTAGAGCCACTGGCAAATATATTGATGCTTCAGATGTTGAAGACACCGGTTTTGGAAGAAGCCGCCAAATATGTTGATCCGGAAAAAGAAGTGGCAACACCGGAGGAGGCGTTGGCCGGAGCCCGGGATATTCTGGCAGAGTTTATCTCAGATAATGCCGATTACCGCAAACATATCCGTGAACTGACAATGAAGAAAGGTTCCCTCGTGTCTGCGGCAAAAGATCCGGAGGCAGAGTCTGTCTATGAAATGTACTATGATTACAACGAACCGCTTGCCAAGGCCGCTGGACATCGCACACTTGCCATAAACCGTGGGGAAAAAGAAAAAGTTCTTACCGTGCGTATCGAAGCTCCGGTTGACGATGTTATCCGCTATCTGGAAAAACAGGTGATTACCAATACTCAGGCGCAGACCGCACCAATTCTTCGTGATGTAATTGCAGATGCCTATGACCGTCTGATCGCACCGGCAATCGAACGTGAAATTCGAAACGATTTATCGGAAAAAGCGGAAGATGGTGCAATCAAAGTGTTTGGAAAGAACTTAGAGCAGCTTTTGATGCAGCCTCCAATCAAGGGACAGGTTGTGCTTGGCTGGGACCCGGCATTTCGTACCGGATGTAAGCTTGCGGTAGTGGATGAGACAGGAAAAGTACTGGATACGACCGTGATTTATCCGACAGCACCGCAGAACAAAGTGGAAGAAGCAAAAGCCGTATTGAAAAAACTGATTTCCAAATATCACATCACGCTGATTTCACTGGGCAATGGCACGGCCTCCAGAGAGTCCGAGCAGATCATTGTGCAGCTGTTAAAAGAAATTCCGGTACAGGTGCAGTACATCATTGTAAATGAAGCCGGTGCATCCGTATACTCGGCAAGTAAGCTGGCAACAGAAGAATTTCCAAATTTCGATGTGGGACAAAGAAGTGCGACATCAATGGCACGCCGTCTACAGGATCCGCTTGCAGAACTGGTAAAAATCGATCCGAAATCAATCGGTGTCGGTCAGTATCAGCATGATATGAACCAGAAGAAATTGAGCGAAGCTCTGTCTGGTGTCGTGGAAGATTGTGTAAACCGTGTCGGTGTGGATTTGAATACGGCATCCGCTTCTCTTTTGGAATATATTTCCGGAATCAGCAAGGTAATTGCAAAAAATATCGTGACGTATCGAGAAGAGAATGGTGCATTTACCGCCCGTTCCCAGCTTTTGAAAGTGGCAAAACTCGGACCGAAGGCGTACGAGCAGAGTGCCGGATTTATGCGAATCAGCGATGGAAAAAATCCGTTGGATGCAACCGGCGTACATCCGGAGTCCTATGCCGCAACGAAAGCATTGCTGGAAAAAATGGGCTATACACTCGAAGACGTCAAGAACAGAAATGTAGTTGGAATCTCTAAGAAAATCCGCGATTACAAAAAGCTTGCGGAAGAATTGGAGATTGGAGAACTTACATTGCGCGATATTGTAAAGGAACTGGAAAAGCCGGCGCGTGATCCGCGAGACGACATGCCAAAGCCGATTTTGCGCAGCGATGTATTGGAGATGAAAGACCTTACACCGGGCATGGTGCTCAAGGGAACGGTGCGTAATGTTATTGATTTTGGTGCCTTTGTAGATATCGGTGTCCACCAGGATGGACTCGTACATATTTCACAGATGTGTGACCGCTACATCAAGCATCCGCTGGAAGTTGTCAGTGTTGGTGATATTGTTGAAGTAAAGGTGCTGAGTGTGGATCTCAAAAAGCAGAGAATCCAGCTTACCATGAAAATGTAGAAAAATGGGTTGACAGATACGGCCCATGTGCATACAATAGCAGTAGAAATGAATAGGAATTCTTCGGGGCAGGGTGAGACAATGGAGAGCATTCATTGTTGATTCCCGACCGACGGTTATAGTCCGTGAACTGCAGTTTGCAGCCGATCCGGTGGAACTCCGGAACCGACAGTATAGTCTGGATGAGAGAAGAAATTATCATGTATTGCCTGTCGCAGAAATATATCTGCAGGACAAGGATATATGTGTAGCAAAGCCCCGGTCAGTTGATCGGGGCTTTTATTTTCAGACAATCGTTATGCCTGGAAATAAATTTCTCCTGGGATTCCTTGAATAACATTAACATGTAAAGGAGAATGGGCATGAGTAACGAAACAAACGCAGTAATGAAAAACATGACAAACAATGCAGGCACCGGAAAGAAAATGAATTATGGAGTGCGCTTCACGACGATGACAGCGATGCTTTCCGCAATCGCATTTATTTTAATGTATCTGGAGATTCCACTTCCGATGATCATGCCGGATTTCATTAAATTTGATTTCTCTGATCTGCCGGCATTGATCGGAACATTCGCATTTGGCCCGGTCAGCGGTGTGATTATCTGTCTGATCAAGAATTTGTTACACCTGATGGTTTCAAAGAGTATGTTTGTAGGAGAACTTTCCAACTTCATCTTAGGATGTGCATTTGTGATTCCGGCCGGATTGATCTATCATTTTAAGAAGACAAAGATGGGCGGTCTGCTTGGTGGTGTAGCCGGGGCCATCTTCATGGGTGTATTCAGTGTCGCATCCAACTATTTTATTGTATATCCGGTATATTACAAAGTGGCAATGCCGGAGGAAGTAATTCTTGGTGCATATCAGGCAATTATTCCGGCTATGAAGTCCATTTTACAGTGTCTGGTTTGCTTTAACCTTCCATTTACAATTGTAAAAGGATTAATTTCCGTTGCAATCTGTATGGTATTTTATAAACCAATTTCTCTTGTGCTTAAGGGAAGAGCCAACCGCTAATTGAATAACTGCTACTACAACTTATGTGCGCATCGCATGTATCCATTTCAGATATTCTGTCCAGAATGAGAAGGGTATGTGGGATGCGCGTTCTATTTTCCGGTCTTTTCATTTAATGAGAGAACTGTTATAATGAACACAAAAAAGCGATAAAAAGCAGGAGAATACAATGAACACAGCATTTGATATCAAACTCGAAGCAAAGGATTTGTTTCGCTTTAATATGTATCAGACTTACACCGGATTACAGGGGTGGATTTCCATTATTCTTGGAATACTTGCTTTTGTAATGGCAGGGATTACATTCGGACATGCAGAGACAATGTACACAATTTTATATATCGGAGTGGGAATTTTGTTTCTCATTTATGTGCCGGGATCTCTCTGGATGAGGGCAAATGCAACCATAAAAACGAATGCGGTGCTTGCAGGAACACTTCACTATGAAGTGAGTGAAGAATGCATTCGTGTAACACAGGGCGAGGAATCCGGAGAACTGCCATGGGATGCGGTATACAAGATTGTATCAAACGACAAACAGGTTCTTATATACAGCAATCGTGTCAATGCTTATATTATCCCGAGAACACAGATCGGAGAGCAGTATGATATGTTTTGCAGAATCGCAGAAAAGAAACTGGAAAAATTCCGTTTAAAATTGAAAAAATAAAGTTGAGGAAATAAAATGGAAGAAAAGAAAACTGAAATTTGTATAGAAACCTATTCTGCGGAGGAGACGCTTGCACTCGGAGAAAAACTTGGACGCAAGGCAAAGCCGGGAGATGTCTATACCCTGGTAGGAGATCTCGGCGTAGGCAAAACGGTTCTGACACAGGGCATTGCGCATGGACTTGATATCACAGAACCCATCTGCAGTCCGACGTTTACGATTGTGCAGGTATATGAAGAGGGGCGTATGCCGTTCTATCATTTTGATGTGTATCGTATCGGAGACATTGAAGAGATGGATGAGATCGGGTACGAAGATTATTTTTACGGGGATGGATTATGCATGATCGAGTGGTCCAACCTCATAGAAGAAATTTTGCCGGAACATCGCAAAGAAATCACGATCGAAAAGGATTTGGAAAAAGGATTTGACTATCGCAAAATTACCATTTGCGACAAGTAAGGAAGAAAGAGGCTAGAAAATGAAAATACTTGCATTGGACAGTTCAGGGCTTGTTGCCAGTGTAGCTGTTGTTGAAGATGACAATTTACTTGGAGAATATACGATTAATTATAAGAAAACACATTCCCAGACATTGCTTCCGATGTTGGATGAAGTGGCAAAAATGATTGAGCTGGATCTGAATACTGTGGATGTAATTGCAGTTTCAGCGGGACCGGGATCCTTTACCGGACTGCGTATCGGTTCAGCTACTGCAAAAGGAATGGCGCTTGCTTTGCATAAGAAGATAGTTCCTGTGCCGACCGTAGACGCGCTGGCGTACAATTTGTGGAATAGTCCGTCTTTGGTTTGCCCGCTTATGGATGCACGCAGACAGCAGACCTACACAGGGCTGTACAAGTTTACGGATGGAACTATGGACACTGTGCTCCCACAGTGTGTTGTTGGCATACAGGAAATCATAGAAAAAATAAATGAGATGGGCGAAGCGGTTACATTTCTCGGCGATGGTGTGCCGGTATTCCGGGAATATATCGAGGAGAACCTCAAAGTACCATTTTCTTTTGCACCGGCGCATTGTAACAAACAGCGCGGAGCCAGTGTGGCAGTACTTGGCGCAATTCTTTATGCACAGGGCAAAGCAGAAGATGCGGCAGATCACAAGCCGGAATATCTGCGCATGTCACAGGCAGAGCGCGAACGCAAGGAAAAGGAAAGAGATTTTCGTATATGATCATACGACAGATGACAAAAGAAGACGCGACAGAAGTTGCGCAAATTGAAAAAGAATGTTTTTCCCAGCCGTGGAGCACACAGGGCTTTATCGATGCGCTGGATCATTCTGCTTTTTTCCTTGTCGCAGAGGAAGCAAAGCAGATTTTAGGCTATGTTGGAATGTACGTTACCGTTCCAGAAGGAGAAATCACGAATGTAGCAGTAAAACCGGAATATCGTGACCGGAAAATTGGAAGTGCATTGGTGGAACAGATGCAGCAATGGAGTCTGGAACATGGTGTGAATCGTATTGTTCTGGAAGTACGTTCCGGGAATATGCCTGCAATTTGTTTATATGAACACAAAGGCTTTGTGAAACTGGGCGTTCGAAAAAACTTTTATCAGTTTCCTAAGGAAGATGCAGATATTATGGAATGGAACGGATAATGGATAAGAAAAAGAATAGGAAGAAAAATTTATGTTAGATGTTTGTTTGTTAGGAACAGCAGGCATGATGCCGCTGCCGAACCGGTGGCTGACATCACTTATGCTACGATATAATGGCAGCAGTCTTTTGATTGACAGCGGAGAAGGAACGCAGATTGCAATCAAAGAGGCCGGACTTAGTTTTAAACCGATTGATATATTGTGCGTGACACATTTTCATGCAGACCATATCAGTGGGCTTCCAGGATTGCTTCTTACAATGGGAAATGCAGACAGAACAGAGCCGTTGACGATTATCGGACCCAAGGGACTGACCCGGGTTGTAGAGGCTTTGCGCACGATCGCACCGGAACTCCCTTTTGAAATTATATGCCGGGAATTAAAAGAACCGAACGAAGTGATTGAGATGAATGGATACGAAATTCATGCATTTCGTGTTCAGCATAAAGTAGTCTGCTATGGATATTCGGTAGAAATACACCGCGCGGGTAAATTTTCCGTGGAGCGTGCGAAAGAGCAGGATGTTCCGATGAAATTGTGGAGCCGTCTGCAAAAAGGCGAGATCATTGAACAGGATGGAATTATTTATACACCGCAGATGGTGCTTGGGGCACCCCGGAAAGGATTAAAAGTCACATACTGTACCGATACAAGACCATTGGACAGCATTGTGGAGGCAGCGAAAGACTCGGATTTATTTATTTGTGAAGGCATGTATGCCGAAAAAGAAAAACTTGCCAAGGCAAAGCAATATAAACATATGACTTTTTATGAAGCAGCAGACATGGCAAAACGTGCAAATGTACAGGAATTATGGCTGACGCATTTTTCACCGTCTCTGGTCCGTCCGCAGGAATATCTGCCGGAAGTGCAGAAAATTTTCCCGAATGCGCATCTCGGAAAAGACGGAAAAAGCGTTGAACTGGTATTTCAGGAGGAATAGGTATGAAGAAAAAAGCAGGTATCGTAATATTGGCTGTTTTGTTTGCAGCACTGATTTGCGGAAGTTTTTACTTTGTGAAAATAAAATCAAATGCAACGGCGGATGAAGATACGCATCTGACGAAAATCCAGAAAATCACTACGCGTGATCTGGAGAAAAATTATCCGAAGACACCGCGAGCAGTGGTAAAGCTATATAACCAGATCATTACAAGCTATTATGAAAAAGAGTATACCGACGAAGAATTTGATGCACTGGTTGATCAGGCGATGCTTCTTTTCGACGACGAGTTGGCAAAGAATAATCCAAAAGAGACATATATACAGTCCTTAAAAAAAGAAATTGCGGATTATGATAAACGGTCCCGACAGATTCGTCAGACGGATGTCTGTGACAGCGATGATGTGTTATATACAACAGATCCGAATAATGATGATAAGCTGGCATATGTAACCGCATCATATTTCGTAAAAGAGGACAAAAGTTTTACGAAGACATACCAGATGTATGTATTGCGTAAGGATAAGAATAAAAATTGGAAAATACTTACCTACTATCAGATTGATAAAAATCCGAACGAAGATGCTACAGAATAGTGGCAGAATATTAAAAACCAAGCGAAGAAGAAGGAAATAGAAATGGATGAAATAAAAATACTTGCGATCGAGAGCTCTTGCGATGAGACAGCAGCAGCTGTCGTTGTAAATGGAAGAGATTTGCGTTCTAACGTGATCTCTTCTCAGATTGCGCTGCACACATTGTATGGTGGTGTGGTGCCGGAAATCGCTTCCCGTAAGCATATTGAAAAAATAAATCAGGTAATTGAACAGGCTCTTGCAGATGCAAGTATGACATTGGACGATATCGATGCGATTGGAGTGACTTACGGACCGGGTCTGGTGGGGGCACTTTTGGTCGGAGTCGCAGAAGCAAAAGCAATCAGTTACGCAAAAAATATTCCCCTGGTAGGAGTGCATCATATCGAGGGACATATCAGCGCAAATTACATTGAGAATCCGGATTTGGAGCCACCATTTTTATGCCTTGTAGTCTCGGGAGGACATACGCACCTGGTAAAAGTGGTAGATTATGGAAAGTATGAAATTCTTGGACGCACGAGGGATGACGCTGCGGGAGAGGCTTTTGATAAAGTTGCCCGTGCTATTGGGCTTGGATATCCGGGTGGCCCGAAAATTGAAAAAGTTTCTCATGAAGGAAACCCGGCAGCAATTTCATTTCCACGTGCAAAGATTGCAGATGGAGAATATGATTTTAGCTTTAGTGGCTTGAAGTCCGCAGTGTTGAATTATCTGAACGGATGTCGGATGAAAGGAATAGAGATCAATCAGGCGGATGTGGCTGCCTCTTTCCAGCAGTCTGTTACAGACGTACTGGTTGGCCATGCACGTCATGCAATACGTCAGTACCATATGAACAAATTTGCTATTGCAGGTGGTGTCGCATCCAATGGTGTGATCCGTGCTGCTATGGAACAGATGTGTAGGGAAGAGGGAGTGACATTTTATCATCCTTCGCCGATTTTGTGTACAGACAATGCAGCGATGATCGGTGCGGCAGCATATTATGATTTTGTCGCAGGAAAGCGTTCCGGTCTGGACTTAAACGCTGTTCCGAATTTAAAACTGGGAGAATCATAAATGAATAAGAAGCATTTTACAGCGATTGTTTTATCTGCAGGAAAGGGAAACCGTATGCATAGCGATATCCCGAAACAATACATGGATATGCTTGGATATCCGGTTATTTATTATGCCCTGAAAGCTTTTGAAGAAAGCCGGGTAGATGATGTCATTCTTGTGACAGGGGCAGAAGACGTTGCATTTTGCACAGAGAATATTGTACAAAAATATCATCTCACAAAAGTAAAAGATGTTGTTCCGGGTGGAGCCGAACGTTATCTTTCTGTTTTGGAAGGGTTAAAAAAAGCACAGAATGCAGATTATGTATTGATTCATGATGGAGCCAGACCAATGATTAGCGCAGAAGATATAGAAAAGTCCATGCAGATGGTGGAGCAGGAGGATGCCTGTGTTCTTGCAACACCAGTCAAAGATACCATAAAGATTGTCAAAAAAGGGTATGTAACGGACACTCCGGATCGAGATACACTTTGGGCAATGCAGACCCCTCAGAGCTTTTCGACAGAATTACTGCGCAATGCATATATACAGTTGGAAACAAAGCAGAAAAAGGAAAAAATTGTTCCAAATATCACAGATGATGCGATGATTGTGGAATACATGACGGGACATAAAATTCGCATTATTCCTGGAAATTACGCCAATATTAAGATTACCACACCGGAAGATCTGGCCATTGCAGAAATGTTTTTGAAAAAAAAGAAAAATAATTGTTGACATCAGGTGGCAATGATGATAATATATGTCTTGCGCTGGTTCAAGTGCAAAAATAAAACATACGGAGAGGTATCGAAGTGGTCATAACGAGGCGGTCTTGAA
>UMHZ01071219.1_pt1 | contig 204894 bp, 119 predicted proteins | sample 1965671 | NCBI WGS metagenome assembly UMHZ01 (sample SAMEA4836111, study PRJEB28245) | human gut metagenome | biome: gut microbiome; material: fecal sample | place: Denmark | collected 2008 | reverse complement strand
ACTTTTCATTCTTCACTTAAACACGTACTACGTTTGCATATGATTTTAACTCCTAGCCAACTCCGTTGGCGATAACTTCTTTAACTACTCTAACTACCGATGATAACCATCAAAGCTCATGGAGCGCAAATCCGCTGTAATAACACCAAACGTTGTGCTTATTTAATTTCTAACAAGAACCACAAAAACATCAGACATAAATCAAAACATTTGATAAGATTTTGTTTTTCGTACGATTTGAAGTATCTTTGCATAAGATATACGGCATCTCAGCATAACATTCAAGCGTGGCTTAATGATTCTGCATTCGATTTGCGATATCTTTGCATAAGATATGCGGCATCTCTGCATAACATTCAAGCATGGCTTGAGGATTACGCACACGCAATGAGGACGTTATCTTCGCTTTGATTTTTTTGTATTATGAAAGAATATATTGTTTCTGCGCGCAAATACAGACCTATGACCTTCGACTCGGTTGTGGGACAGGCGGCTCTTACCACTACGCTGAAAAACGCGGTGAAGAGCGGAAAGCTGGCTCATGCCTACCTGTTCTGCGGACCCAGGGGCGTGGGCAAGACTACATGCGCACGTATCTTTGCCAAGGCCATCAACTGCCAGAACCCTACTGCTGAAGGTGAGGCCTGCAACGAATGCGAAAGCTGCAAGGCGTTCAACGAACAGCGCTCGTATAACATCTTTGAGCTCGACGCTGCCAGCAACAACTCGGTGGAGAACATCAAGGCTCTGATGGAACAGACAAGAATACCGCCGCAGGTGGGTAAGTATAAGGTGTTTATCATCGACGAGGTGCACATGCTGTCGACAGCGGCATTCAACGCCTTTCTGAAGACTCTTGAGGAACCGCCTGCACACGTGATATTCATCCTGGCAACGACTGAGAAGCACAAGATTCTGCCTACCATCATATCACGCTGTCAGATTTATGACTTTGAGCGCATGACGGTGCCCAACATCATCAACCACCTGAAGATGGTGGCCGACAAGGAAGGCATAACTTACGAGGAAGAGGCGCTGAACGTGATAGCGGAGAAGGCCGACGGCGGAATGAGAGACGCGCTGTCGGTGTTCGACCAGGCTGCAAGTTTCTGTCAGGGCAACATCACATATAAAAAGGTGATTGAGGACCTGAACGTGCTCGACGCCGACAACTACTTTAACATCATCGACCTGTGCCTGGAGAACAAGGCGGCAGACGTGATGGTGCTGCTGAACAACATAATAAACAAGGGCTTCGACGGCGGACATCTGATAAACGGACTGGCGGTGCACGTGCGCAACGTGATGATGGCAAAGGACGAACAGACGCTGCCGCTGCTGCAGGCGAGTGCATCGCAGACGGAGAAATACAAGGCGCAGGCTGCCAAATGCAGTTCGGCGTTTCTGTATAAGGCGCTGCGTATTATCAACGACTGCGACATAAACTACCGCCAGAGCAGCAACAAGAGACTGCTGGTGGAGCTGACGCTGATAGAGATAGCGCAGATAACTCAGCCTGACGACGAAGGGGCAGCCTCGGGGCGTTGCCCTAAGAGACTGAAATCCCTGTTTAAAAGACTTATGGGCGAAAGGCCAAAGGCGGCTATGCAGGTGGCCGCGGCCGAGCCCAGCGTTAACCGCCATACGGCCATTGCCAAGCACAATGCCGAGAAGGCGGCAGAGAGCGTCGTGTCTGCAAGCGAAGGCAGCAGCACCGACAACAGCATGAGCAACGGCGACGGAGCAAAGGCAGCACAGCCGGCTATGACGACGAATCTGCGAAAACTGAAACTAGGCAGCATCGGCAAGACGTTTGCCAACCTGAGACGTCAGGGCGAAGAGCCGCAGATGGTGGCGGAGCAAGACGTAGAGGTGGTTGACAACGGTGAGCACAACACGTTCACAGAGGACGAGATGCTGACGCAATGGGTAGGCATGTGCAACCGTATGCCGCAGCAAATGACCGGAATAGCGGCGCGCATGAAGAACATGATGCCGACAATAAAGGAGTTTCCGAACATCGAGGTGGTGGTTGACAACGAGATTCTGCTGGAAGAGATAAACAAGATTAAGGGCAGAATACGCAACACGCTGATAAAGGCCCTCAGAAACAGCGACATAACACTGACGCTAAGACTGGCAAAGCCTGAAGAGATAAAGCGCATACCGACAAACCGCGAACGCTTTGACGAACTGAAAAATACAAACAAGGCCTTCGAACGGCTAAGCGAAATACTCGGACTGGAAGTAAGCTAGGAATTCATAATTACGTTCTTGTCAGGAGTTAAAGGAGTTGGATTAGGAGTTAAAGGAGTTATAGTAGTTGGTTTAGGAGTTAAAGGAGTTATAGTAGTTATCGCCAACGGAGTTGGCTAGGAGTTAGAGTCATATGCCTTGTTGATTGTTGTCATAGAAAGACATACGAATTGACTTGCGTCCAACTTCATTTTTCTCGCAACCACTACGTTGGCTATTGTGCCGGCGGATCTGCGCTCCGCCGGAATAAAGTATAAGAACCGAAGGTCAGCGTAGCTAATTTGTGATCCGATTACTTCCTATTTTGTATTGTCATGCTGTTTTATGCTATCTTGGCATTCATATTTTCACTTTTATTTTTTTAAATGCTCAGGCCTGATTGCGCTTTTGTACCTGCTTCACATAAATAATCGGTATTTTAAGCGGATCAAAGATCCTTATATTTAATTCCGGCAGATTAATTCTATTGATTGCCGGCTGCACTCGGCATAACCAAATACAATTTGTTTCTGCTCTCGTTTGCACGACAATCTCCAAATCAGCCGGCACATTAGTCTTGTTGATTATTATCAGTTGTTATGCATTGGCAATAGCCACAGGACATTTGGATTTTTCACTCTTCGTTCTTCACTCTTCACTTAAATATGCTCTTCACTTCCGTAAGACGCACTACGTCGCTAATGTTCCGGCGGATCTGCGCTCCGCCGGAATGGAATATCAGGATCTGCGATCCGATTACTTCCTATTTTATATTGTCATGCTGTATTAAACCAGCTTAGACATTTTGATTTTTCACTTTTAGTTGCACTTTTGCATCTGCTTTTCACTTAAACAAGCGGTATTTTAAGCGGATCAAAGATCCTTATACTTTATTCCGGCAGATTGCAAATCAGCCGGCACATTAGTCTTGTTGATTATTGTCGCACGTACTACGTGGATTCTGTTTCTCGGTAGTTAAAGGAGTTAAAGTAGTTATCGCCAACGGAGTTGGCTAGTAGTTAGAGTCAAATGCTTTGTTGACTCTTTTCATAGCAAGACATTTGGATTTTTCATTGTTCACTTTTAACTTTTCATTTTTAGTTGCGCTTTGCGCCTGCTCTTCGTTCTTCACTCTTCACTTAAATATGCTCCTAGCTCACCTTAGTGAGCGATAACTACTTTAACTCCAAATGACAATACCCAACAAGAAACGCTGTTTAATTTTTACTTTTTAATTTTTAACTGCGCTTGCGCTTTGCGCCTGCGCTTCGTTCTTCACTTAAAATTATATTATCGTCATTCCCAATTCTTCACACTCTTTTCTCATCTCTTCGGGCCATATGCTGGCCTGTATCTCGCCTAAATGGGCTTTGTGGAGCAGCACCATGCACAGGCGGCTCTGCCCTATTCCGCCGCCGATACTCAACGGCAGTTCACCGGCAAGGAGCTTTTTGTGGAAATACAGACTTGAGCGATGTTCCTGACCAGTGAGCTTTAACTGGCGCAGCAGTGCTTCTTTGTCAACACGTATGCCCATTGACGACAGCTCTACGGCACGGGCGAGCGTGGGATACCAGATAAGGATGTCACCGTTGAGACCGTTGCGGCCGTCGCTGTTGGGCGTGGTCCAGTCGTCATAGTCGGGAGCGCGACCGTCGTGCGGCTTGCCGTCAGACAGGTTGCCGCCGATGCCAATGATAAACACGGCGCCATACTTCTTGCATATCAGGTCTTCACGTTCTTTCACGCTCTTGTCGGGATACATCTGCAGCAGGTCTTCGCTGTGGACGAAATGGATGTCGGAAGGCAGAAACGGCTTAAGAGCCGAATAATGCTCGCACACAAGATACTCGGTGCGGAGGATGGCGGCATAGATGCGGCGGACAACGCTTTTAAGGAAATCGAGATTGCGTTCGGCGCGCGTCATAACCATCTCCCAGTCCCACTGATCGACATAGAGCGAATGAAGATTGTCAAGCTCCTCGTCGGCCCTGATAGCGTTCATGTCGGTGTAGATGCCATAGCCCGGCTCAACGGCATACTCTGCCAAGGTGAGCCGTTTCCACTTGGCAAGCGAGTGGACCACCTCCGCCTGAGCGTCGCCAAGATCCTTAATGGGAAACGTCACGGGGCGTTCCGTGCCGTTGAGGTCGTCGTTTATGCCAAGACCTTTAAGCACAAACAGCGGTGCCGTTACACGGCGGAGGCGAAGCTCCGTTGAAAGATTCTGCTGAAAAAAGTCTTTTATCATTTTTATGCCCTGCTCCGTCTGCCTGACGTTCAGCAGCGGCTTATAGTCTACAGGTCTTATCAATTTGCTCATATTCTCTCTTATTAACCATAAAATACGGCAGCAAAGATAATAATTTATTATCAATATGCAACAACAATGAACAATTTATTGTCATTATTTCAATAAATACGCAGACAAAACAACACAAAGACCACAGAAAAGACATAAAGAAAGAATAACCGCAATTTATCTTACATATTGATTTAGCAAGATGAGATTAAACGGCGACAGAATAAGATTTAGGTGAAACAGTGCCATTTTTTGCGCAAAATTGTGTGCAAAAATAAAATGCAGTACATCAGAAAGATATAGAGATATAACGCCTGGATGTGCAACAAGAGGAATGACGACGCCGTGCAAAAGGACACAAACGGGAAGCCGAAAGACCGCAAATCAGAAGGCGAAAGACGGCATAATGCAAAGCGAAATGTATAGTAATAAAACGGCCAAAGCATGCCTTTTGCAGACCGACGGCCATAAACCGGCACTCAAAACGCATGAAAACAGGCAACAAAAAGCGCAAAGCGGACTTATCAGAAGACTAATACGGCAACAAAAGCGCACATACACAATATATCATTATGAAAGAGCAACGCGCCATTTACTTACATTTTAACATCACACAAATCATCATACTACAGCCCCCGACAGCCTGAACCGCATACACAAGGCGCTAACCGGGCGCAAAGACACGAAAAAGGGCCGGGGGCTGAAAGCCCGGCCCTGTCATCACAAGAAGAAAATTCAGCAACGCTTTGCTTATATTATGCAAAAAAAATATCTGTTCACGGCATTAAGCCTTGGCGCAAGCCACATGACGGCAGAGCCGCTGTCTACTTGCCTATCCATCCGAACATCCTGTCGGGATAGTTGGTTATGATGGCATTCACGCCCGCCTTAACCAGCTTCTGCGCATCGGCCTTGGTGTCCACGGTGTAAGGAATGACGCGCATTCCAGCAGACTTTGCCTTAGCTACGAAGGCAGCGTTGACCATGGGATAGTCGGGACCGACGGCATAAGGCACAAAGCCGAGCTTGGTCATGGCCGCATCATAGCCGCCCGACGTATTGTCTATCAGGTAGAGCAGGCGCATCTGCGGATACTTGGCATGAAGATACTTCAGCGTGCGCACGTCGAAGCTCTGCACGAGCAGGCGCGAACCGAGGTTACGGGTGCTGAGAGCCTTTACACACTGGTCGGCAAAGGTCTTGTATTCGGGCGTAAGTTTGCCGTCGAGAGCGGCGTCAGACTTGATTTCTATGGTGTATCTTACAGGCGCAAGGCGGTGCTGACGGCAGTAAGTTTCAACAGAATCGATGAGCGCCGTCACCATAGGCACATGGGTGTAGAGGCGCTTGCTGTCGGGGAAGGCAGGGTCTTTTACGTTGCCTATGACCTTTGCCGAAAGCTGTTTCCATGTGAGCGAATAGATGGGATACTTCTGTCCGTAGCCTTTGACATAGGGATCGTGCGAAACCACCACTACCCCGTCCTTGGTTACGTGCAGGTCCATCTCAAGGTCGGTTACGCCGAGCTTCACGGCATTGAGCATTGCCTCGATGGTGTTCTCGGGATAAAGTCCGGCACCTCCGCGGTGAGCTATGACAGAGACGCGAGGTCTGATGACGTCAGAGACGATGCGGCCGAAGCGGTTTGTCATAACCACCTTTATCTCCTTATAGTTGCCCACGGGCTTGCATCTGAACAGGTGCGACGTGTTGGCGGGGCGTCCGGCAGCAAGCGTGCGCGAGCCAAACTCAAAGTCGACGCCCGTGAAGCGCTGCATGGTGCCCATCAGCTTGCCGTCCTGATACCATTCAACCTTGCATGCAGGGTCGTAGTCCCAGATGTTGGCAACGACATATCCGGGCTGCGTGCCGAAGTCGCCCTTGTCGTAGAGCGTCATCTGGCGCGAGAAGGGGAAGCCCGTGGCCTTATACTGCCACTCGACACTGTTGCCGTTGACATCTACCACCATATATCCGTTAGGCGCTCCGCAGCGGTTGAGCCATCCGTTCCACCATGCTCCGCTGGCAGCTCCTATGTTGTGCTGATAGAGGTTGCTGTTGACCACCACGTTCTGAAAGTAATGGGTGTGGCCGCAGAACACATGCACCTTGTAGCCCTCGAGCAACTTCTGCAGCGAGGCAGCCCCGCGCATGTTCTGGGCAGGGTCGTCCTTGTTCCATGCGGCGGCGTGCATGTTGAGGATGACGAGCGAACCTTTGGGCACAAACTTCAGGTCGTTGGCAAGCCAGCGCAGCTGATTCTCCGTGAGCGTCTCAACATACGCCTTGTTGCCCTTATAGTTGATGTTCTTCAGCGTAACGACGTGGGCCTTGCCTATGTTGAACGAATAGTCGGTAGGTCCGAACACAGCCGCATAGGCCATCTCGCCGTAGGCTCCGGCACCAAGGCGCGCGTTGTTGAGCCCCTTGTAGCGCTTGTCGAAGTCGTGGTTGCCGATACACTGAAACATGGTTATCTTCATGTTCTTGAACGACGCGGCATAGCTGCGCAGCAGCGGCAGATTATCGAACACGATGTCGCCCACGGTGATGCCCACCACCTCACGCGTCTTGCTCAGCGAGTCGACCACGGCACGCATGTCGGGCACCAGTTCGGTGTTCCATCTCTTCATGTCGGCAGCATCGAGCATCTGCGGGTCGGATATGGCTATGTAGCTGAACCTGTCGGCAGGCTTGGTGCGCTTTTCGAGCACAAAGTTGCAGCTCTTAGAGCTTACGGCCGTCCTGACGGGCACGTAGAAGCCGGAGGCTATGCCGTTCTTGGAAGGCAGCTTGTAGGCAGCCGGCGTGGAGATGCTTATAAACTTGCTGACAAACGTGTCGGTGCGCAGCGTCCAGTAGCCATTGGCGTCTGTACGGGTGAAGGCCATGCCGTTGTTGACCACCACTCCGCTGATACCCCTGCCCGCCTTGTCGGTAACGCGGCCCTTTACGGTAAACACGTTCACACTGGCCTGACCATTGCTCAGAAGCATCATGGTGGCCATAAGGAATAAACATATTCTCAACTTCATAGGCTTTATGTTTTTGTTTTTATACGTTCGCTCTCTGTTATGCCGCACCCGTCATCGGCAGACAACGCCCTGCGACGTGCCGCTGCATAGGCAAAACACGCACACGCCATACAGCAAAACTGCGGCTGCGGGCGGCGCAAATCCGGCGGCTTGTAAATTTTTGTACAAAATTACCAAAATATGTTTACATTGATGATGCATAAAAGGTTCAATTGCTTTAAAAAAGTATAACAAAAACATTTCTGCCGTGAAAAAGCCGTCAGAATGACCGATTTTTAAGTCTGCCAGGCACATAGGGGCACTGACGGCACGGCACAATAAGGAGCGGAGAAGATGAAAACAGGCTACGGAGGAGAAGAAAAGCACGCATTGTTACAATAAAAAATTTAAAGTTACATTAATTAATATGATTACAAACCTAAAATCTGAGCGTCATAACATAAACAAGAAAAACTGAAATGAGAAAACTTTTTTTGTCTGCCATCGTTATGTTGACAACGACGGCACCAAATCTTTCTTACGCGAAAGACATTTACGTTTCCACATCATTCCATGAGCCGGCCAACGAAGGCCTGCGCTTTATCTACAGCTATGACGGACTGAGATGGGACACCATACAGGGCACATTCCTGCGCCCGGCGGTAGGAGAACAGAAGGTGATGCGCGACCCTTCGATAGTGAAAGGACCCGACGGCACGTTCCATCTGGTATGGACATCGAGCTGGAAAGGCGACAAGGGTTTTGGTTATGCATCATCAAAAGATCTTATCCACTGGAGCAAGCCAAGACTGATAAACGTCATGACAGACCCTACAACGGTGAACGTATGGGCACCGGAACTGTTCTACGACGACGTGAAGAAGCAGTACATGATAATATGGGCATCATGCATACCGGGCAAGTTTCCCGACTATAAAGAAGACCACTACAACAATCACCGTCTGTACTACGTTACGACAAAAGACTTCAAGAAGTTCAGCAAGGCCAAGGTGCTTATCGACCCTGACTTCAGCAGCATTGACGCCACTCTCGTAAAGAGAGGCAAGGACGACTACGTGATGGTGCTGAAAGACAACTCGAGAGACCAGCGCAACATCAAGGTGGCTTTTGCCAAGTCGCCCTACGGCCCATGGAGCAAGGCGTCGGAGCCGTTCACAGAGAGCTTCTGCGAAGGTCCGTCAACGGCAATGGTCAACGGATGGTATTACATCTACTACGACTCTTACCGCCACGGCATATACGGAGCGGCAAGGACAAAGGACTTCAAGAACTTCCAGGACCAGACAGGTGCCGTAAAGTTCCCTGTAGGACACAAGCACGGAACGGTGTTCATGGCCGACGAGGAGATTGTGAAGAACCTGATAAAGGAGAACCGCGACGCTGTTCACTACACCGGAACGACCGTGGCTACGCCTGCACGACATGACGGCGGACTGTCGCCCGTGGTGGGAGTTCACAGCATTCAGACCATGAGAGGCGAACAGGGATGGCTCTATAACCATCAGCCCATGATGGCATACTGGAAAGGCAAGTTCTACATGCACTACCTGACCGACCCGAGAAGCGAGCATGAGCCGCCCGGAAAGACCATGCTGCAGACTTCTGTAGACGGATACAAATGGACTAAGCCCGTTGAGCTGTTCCCTGAATACAACGTGCCCGACGGATACACCAAGCCGACATGGCCGGGCGTTGTGGCAAAAGACCTGAAGGCCATCATGCACCAGCGCGTGGGCTTCTATGTGTCTAAGAGCAACCGCCTAATTGCAATGGGCAACTACGGCGTGGCACTCACTCCGAAAGACGACCCCAACGACGGCAACGGAATAGGCCGCGTTGTAAGAGAGATAAAGGCCGACGGAACATTCGGTCCTATATACTTTATATATTATAATCACGGATTTAACGAAAAGAACACCGACTATCCTTACTACAAGAAAGCAAAGGACAAGGAGTTTGTTAAGGCCTGCGACGAGATTCTGGCTAACCCGATGTACAGAATGCAGTGGGTTGAAGAGGCTGACAGAAACGACGACATACTGCCGCTGAAGACTCCCTACAAGGCGTTCAGCGGATACACCCTGCCCGACGGACGCAAGGTGGGACTGTGGAAGCACGCGCTGACAAGCATAAGCAGCGACGGCGGAAACACATGGAGAGAACCGGCAAAGAGAGCTCACGGCTTTGTGAACTCTAACGCGAAGATATGGGGACAGCGCCTTTCTGACGGCACTTATGCCACGGTGTATAACCCGGCTGAATATCGCTGGCCGCTGGCTATATCGCTGAGCAACGACGGACTGGAATACACAACGCTCAACCTGGTGAACGGCGAGGTTACGCCTGAACGCCACTGGGGCAACTACAAGAGCTACGGACCGCAGTATACACGAGGCATACTGGAAGGCAACGGAACACCGCCGGACAAGAACCTGTGGGTTACATACAGCAACAATAAGGAAGACATGTGGGTGTCGTGCATACCCGTGCCTGTAAAGATAAAGGCTACAGAACATGCAGGAGGCAGCTTCAGCAAGTATGCCAAACTGCAGGACATGAAAGACTGGAACATCTACTCGCCGCTGTGGGCACCCGTAACGCTCAACGGCGAATGGCTGACGCTGAGCGACAAGGATCCGTATGACTACGCCAAGGTGGAGAAACTGATACCGGCTACGAAGGAACTTACGGTAGACTTCGACGTTAAGCCCGCACAGAACGACCACGGACAGCTCAACATAGAGTTCCTTGACGACAAGGGCAACATGTGCGCCCGTATCGTGCTCGACTCTGCCGCAACAATGAAGGTAAAGGGCGGAGCGCGCTATGGCGGCATGCTGAAGCACTATGACGCCGGACAGACATATCATATCACAGCCAAGCTGTCGGTAGACGGACACGTGGGAACATACTTCGTGAACGGCAAGAAGGCAACGGCACGTATGTTCGACACACCCGTTGACGCCATAACACGAATAGTGTTCCGCACAGGCGACCTGTTCACTGAGCCGAGCATTGAGACTCCTGCCGACCAGTATGTTGACATGCCACGTGCCGACGAGCAGGACAAGCTGGCATCATTCTCTATTGCAAACGTGAAGACTGCATCGGCAGACGCCGATTCAGCATCAACAGTGCTGAAGTATGACGACTTTGCACACTATGCCGAATACTTCAACAACATGGAGGACGAGAACATCGTTACGGACATACCTAACAGCAAGGCGTCTGAATGGATGAGCAAGAACATACCTCTGTTTGAATGTCCCGACAAGGACATGGAAGAGATATACTACTTCCGCTGGTGGTCGCTGCGCAAGCACATCAAGCGCACTCCTGTAGGACTGGGCATGACCGAATTCCTCGTTCAACGCTCTTATGCCGACAAATACAACCTCATTGCCTGCGCAATAGGACATCACGTGATGGAGACACGCTGGCTGCGCGACTCGACATATCTGCACCAGATACTGAACACATGGTATCGCGGCAACAACGGCAAGGCAATGCAGAAGATGAACAAGTTCAGCTCATGGAACCCGGCTGCCATATATGAGGCTTACAAGGTGCTTGGCGACACATCGTTCGTAATGGCACTGAAGCCGTCGCTCGAAGAGGAATACGCACGCTGGAAGAGCACCAACCGACTGAAGAGCGGACTCTACTGGCAGGGCGACGTGCAGGACGGAATGGAAGAGAGCATCAGCGGCGGAAGACGCAAGCAGTATGCACGTCCGACAATAAACAGCTACATGTACGGCAACGCAATGGCTCTGGCAGAACTGAACAAGCTGGCAGGCGACACAAAGAAGGCCAAGGAATACACAATGGAGGCCGACACGATAAAGAACCTGATACAGACAAATCTGTGGAGCGAGAAGCAGTCGTTCTTCGAGACTATGAGAGGCGACACTCTGGCTGCCGTGCGCGAGGCCATAGGATTTATTCCATGGTATTTCAACCTGCCTGACGCAAAGAAATATGACGAGGCATGGAAGCAAGTGGAAGACGAGGAAGGATTCTCTGCACCCTACGGACTTACAACGGCTGAGAGAAGACATCCTGAATTCCGCTCGCACGGAGTGGGACGCTGCGAATGGGACGGCGCCGTATGGCCTTTCGCAACAAGCCAGACGCTTACAGCCATGGCAAACTACATAAACACATATCCCGAGCCTGTTGTTGGCGACTCTACATTCTTCAAACAGATGAAACTGTATGTTGAGAGCCAGCACCACAGAGGACGCCCGTATATCGGCGAATATCTCGACGAGAAGAACGGAGCATGGCTGATGGGCGACCGCGAGCGCAGCAGATACTACAACCACTCTACATTTGCCGACCTCGTGATAACCGGTATAGCAGGACTAAGACCGCAGGCCGACGGCAGCATAGTTGTCAATCCGCTCATACCGGAAGGCACATGGAACTACTTCTGCCTGGACAACATAAGCTATCGCGGCAACAACATAGCCATCGTCTACGACAAGGACGGACAGCGATATCACCAGGGCAAGGGCCTCATGCTCTTCGTTAACGGCAAACTGGCCGCCAAGAGAGACGGTCTGGGTAAACTGACTTATAAAATAAACAAGAAATGAAACGTGTTATAATTCCGGCACTTATGCTACTGAGCATGAGTGCCGGAGCTCAAACTTTTGAAAACAAATTTACAAGACCGCTGAGCGACGTGCTCAACGACGTGTCGGCAAGATTCGGAATAAGACTGAAATACAACGTTGACACAACAGGACTGAAACTGGCGTATGCCGACTTCCGCGTGCGTCCCTACTCTCTCGAAGAGACTCTCAGCAACATATTGTCGCCCTTCGACTTCAAGGCTGTTAAGCAGAACGACAAGCTGTATAAGATAAAGCCTTACGAATATCCGCGCAGACAGCCCGAAGACGGACAGAAGATGATAAGCTGGCTGACATCGCTTTACAGCAATAAAACAGAATGGGAGGCACGACGCGACACGCTGCGCAAGGAAGTGAGAGAGCGCCTCGGCATAGACAAGCTGCTGCCGCTCTGCTCAAAGGAGAAACCCGAATACTCGAAGATAAGGAAGTTTGACGGATATACCGTGCAGAACTTCAGACTGAAGACAGCGAACGGCCACACTGTGTGCGGCTCTATCTACGCCCCGACGAGCAAGGGAAAACATCCGCTGATAATATGCCCCAACGGACACTTCAGCAACGGACGCTACGGCAAGGTGCAGCAATTGAGACTGGGCACGCTGGCACGCATGGGCGCGATATGCGTTGACTATGACCTGTGGGGATGGGGCGAATCTGCCGACGAAGTTGGCAGCAAGGAACACCAGACTCCTGAGGCTCACGTGATGCAGGCACTCAACGGTATAAGGATACTCGACTGGATGATACAGCGCAAGGACGTGGACACCAAGCGCATAGGCGTAAACGGAGGCTCAGGCGGAGGCACTCAGACCGTGCTGCTGACGGTGCTCGACGACAGATTTACGGCTGCCAACCCTGTGGTGAGCGTATCGTCGTGGTTCGACGGCGGATGTCCGTGTGAGAGCGGAATGCCTATACAGCTGGCAGGAGGAGGCACATGCAACGCCGAACTGGCTGCAATGTTTGCCCCGAAGCCGATGATGCTGGTGAGCGACGGCGGCGACTGGACATCGACGACGCCCGAACTGGAATATCCTTACCTGCAGCGCATATACGGATTTTATGGTGCTACAGACAAGGTGAGCAACATACACCTGCCGAAAGAGCGCCACGACTTCGGCGACAACAAGCGCAACGCTGTATATAAATTCTTTATTGACACCTTCAACCTCGACGCATCAAAGCTCGACGAGAGCAAGGTTACGATTGAAGACGAGAACGCACTAAGATTTACACCTAAGAAATAAATGAAAAAAACACTACTAAAGACAACATTGCTGGCGGCCGTATGCCTGATGACAACAACAAAGGGAATGGCCGAGAACAAGCATGTGCTGTGGTATGACAGACCGGCATACACATGGACAGAGGCCCTGCCGATAGGCAACAGCCGCCTGGGCGCCATGATATACGGCACGCCGGGCTCTGAGCGTCTGCAGCTCAACGAAGAGACAATATGGGCAGGAAGGCCCAACAACAACGCCAACCCGGAGGCAAAGGAGTATCTGCCGAAGGTGAGACAGCTGGTGTGGGAAGGCAAATACAAGGAGGCGCAGGACCTGGCCACGGCACACGTGCAGGCAAACACCAACAGCGGTATGCCTTACCAGCCGTTTGGCGACCTGTATATCAACTTCCCAGGCAACGGCGAGTACACCAACTACTACCGCGAACTGAGCCTTGACTCTGCCCGCGCCATAACGAGATACACAAGCAACGGCGTAACATATCAGAGAGAATACATTTCGTCGTTCGACGGAAACGTAATAGCCATACACCTCACTGCAAGCAAGAAGGGCATGATAACCTGCAACGCGCAGATGACATCGCCGCAGCAGGACGTAACCATTAAGTCGGAAGGCAACGAGATTGTGCTGAGCGGCATAAGCGGATGGCACGAAGGACAGAAAGGCAAGGTAACATTTACCGGCAGGGCTACGGCAACCGTAAAGGGCGGAAGCATGAGCAGCCGCGACGGCGTATTACAGATAAGCGGTGCCGACGAGGCTACAATATATCTGACAATAGCCACAAACTTCAACAGCTATAAGGACATCAGCGGCAACGACACGCTGCGCTCTGAGACGGCTCTGAAAGAGGCGCTGGCTAAGGACTTCAACACGATGAAGGCCGCACACGTAAAGAAATACAAGGCTCTGTATGACCGCGTGAAGCTCGACCTCGGCAAAGACGCTTTTGCGTCAACCACAACCGACAAGCGCGTGGAGCTGTTCAAGAAGCAGACCGACCTGCATCTGGTTGAGACCTACTTCCAGTTTGGCCGCTATCTGCTGATATGCACATCTCAGCCGGGCACACAGCCGCCCACGCTGCAGGGTATATGGAACGACAAGATGCTGCCGTCGTGGGACAGCAAATATACATGTAACATCAATCTTGAGATGAACTATTGGCCGGCAGAGTCGACCAACCTGACCGAACTCAACGGTCCGCTGTTCAGTCTTATCAAGGACGTGAGCGAGACAGGACACAAGTCGGCCGACATAATGTATGGTGCCGACGGATGGGTGCTGCACCACAACACCGACATCTGGCGCGTAACGGGAGCCATAGACAAGGCTCCGTCGGGTCTGTGGCCTACAGGCGGCGCATGGATGTGCCAGCATCTGTGGGAGCATTATCTCTACACAGGCGACGTGAAGTTCCTCGAGAGCGTCTATCCGATAATGGAGAACGCGGCACGCTTCTTCAATCAGATTATGGTGCGCGAGCCTAAGAACAACTGGTGGGTTATCTGCCCCAGTCTGTCGCCCGAGAACCAGCACCCCTACAAGGCAACAACTGCCGCAGGCGTAACGATGGACAACCAGCTGCTCTACGACCTGTTCAACCACGTAATTGACGCTGCCGACATACTGGGCAAGACCAAGACGGCTACAATAATCGACAGTCTGAAGCAGAAGCTCACGGAGATGGTACCCATGCAGACAGGCCGCTGGGGACAGCTGCAGGAATGGATGGACGACTGGGACAACCCGGAGGACGTGCACAGACACGTGTCTCATCTGTACGGCCTCTTCCCGAGCAATCAGATTTCTCCGTTCCGCACACCAGAACTCACTGCCGCAGCACGCAAGTCGCTCATACACCGCGGCGACCCGTCTACGGGATGGAGCATGGGCTGGAAGGTGTGTCTGTGGTCACGACTGCTCGACGGCAACCACGCATGGAAGCTAATCGGCGACCAGCTGACACTGGTGCGCAACGAGAAGAAGAAGGGCGGAACTTATCCTAACCTCTTTGACGCACACCCGCCATTCCAGATTGACGGCAACTTTGGCTGCACGGCCGGCATAGCAGAGATGCTCATGCAGAGTCATGACGGCTTTGTCTATCTGCTGCCAGCCCTGCCCGACGCATGGAAAGACGGCTCCGTAAGCGGACTGAAGGCGCGCGGAGGCTTTGAGGTTAGCATGACATGGAAGGACAACAAGATAACAAAGACAACTGTTAAGTCGGAACTTGGCGGCAACCTGCGCATACGTTCGGCTGTGCCTCTGAAGGGCAAGGGCCTGAAGGCTGCAAAGGGCGAGAACAAGAACAGACTGTTTGAAACTCCAACCGACATCCGTCAGAAGATAAACTATCCTGACGCCATCGAGAAGATGCCGGAGGCTGAGAAGACATATCTGTATGACATAAGCACCAAGAAGGGCGCTGTGTACACATTTGAAGCAGAATAATATATGTGGCGGAATATGGGAAAAACAGAACAAAGCCCATATTTCCGCCACTTTACGTATATAAGCCGGGCATGGCCAAGCGGCACAAAATCGGCCATGATGCAACCGGCTCTGCAACCTACTGATATTCAACGGGTTGCAAAAGGCTACCTTTAACATCGCAAAAGGCGGCCTTTTGGCGTGTAAAAGACCATGTTTCGCAACGCAATATGCCGTCTTTCACAACGCAACGGCGATAAGCTGGAACATTAAGAGGCAAAAGCAACTTTACAAAACTAATTGAAAAGTGATTGCAAACCTTATGAATTAACCGAGAAAAAGAATAATATTAACTAACAAAAATCAATAAAAAAGTAGTATGAATAAAAGCAGAATACTATTTATCGCAACCCTGCTGCTCAGCACTTTGGCTATAAATGCGGCAGGCAAAATCTACAAGCCGTGGAGCAACGGACGGCTCGTGGTGTCTGAGAACAACCGTTACATAGTGCACGAAAACGGACAGCCGTTTTTCTGGATGGGCAACACGGCATGGCTGCTGCCCGAACGTCTTAACCGCGAGGAGGCCGAATATTTCCTCGAGAAAGACCGTCTGGCAGGATATAACGTAGAGCAGATACAGGTGCTCAACGCCATCCCTACGTTCAACGTGTATGGTCATGCAGCCAACAACGCCGAGTTCGACTTCAGCAAGGTGTCTAAGCCGGGTGTCTACGGCTACTGGGAGCATCTCGACTATATCGTAGACGTGGCTGCCAACAACGGCATCTACATCGCCATGGACTGCATATGGGGCTCTATGATCGACAAGATGGACGTAAAGAAGGCTGCCGCTCTTGGCAAATTCCTGGGCGAGAGATACAAGGACAAGCCTAACATTATATGGATGATCGGCGGCGACATCATGGGCGACAAGAAGCCTGAGGTGTGGGACGCTATGGCAAGAGCCATAAAGAAGGTGGACAAGAACCACATCATGACCTTCCACCCGAGAGGACGCACAACGTCGGCATGGTGGTATAACGACCGCGAGTGGATGGACTTCAACATGTTCCAGAGCGGACACCGCCGCTACGGACAGCGCAACGGCGACGGCGACTACACTATTAAGGAGAACACCGAAGAGGACAACTGGCGCTATGTTGACATGAGCTTTGAGAAGAAGCCGCTGCGCCCTGTTATCGACGGCGAGCCTTCATACGAGGACATTCCGCAGGGACTTCACGACTTCTCGGCTCCGCGCTGGATGGACTACGACGTACGCCGCTATGCTTACTGGGCTGTGTTCGGAGGAGCTTTCGGCCACACCTACGGCCACAACTCTGTGATGCAGTTTATACGTCCGGGCCTTAAGGCATCTTTCGGCGCTGAGAAACCTTGGTGGGAGGCAATGGAAGATCCGGGCTACAACCAGATGAAGTATCTCAAATGGCTCATGCTTAGCTTCCCGTTCACTGAGCGCGTGGCTGACCAGAGCATCATCTCAGGACAGAACGGCGAGCGCTACGACCGCATAATAGCTACCCGCGGCAACGACTATCTGCTCGTATACAACTACAGCGGCAAGCCCATGAGCATCGACCTGACAAAGATAAGCGGCGCAAAGAAGAACGTATGGTGGATGAATCCGGCTGACGGCAAGCTGACTTATCTCGGCGAATACGACAGCAAGGTCGTTGAGTTTACTTACGATGCAGCCTATCTGCGCGGCAGCGACCGTGTGCTTATTGCCGTTGATTCAAGCAAAAATTATATCGGCAAGACAGACGTAATGCTGAAGGAAAAGAACTAAGAAATTAAGAAGTAAGAGTTAAAAAATAAGAAACGATGTTCAGCGCAAGCTGATTAAGTAGTAAGGAAATTACTTTTGAGGAGAAGAAAAGAGGAAGTTAGCGGATTGAAAATCCTTATATTTAATTCCGGCGGATTGCAAATCCGCCGGAACATTAGCTAACGTAGTGCTTGCGAAAAAAAGCTACAAGGCATTTGGATTTTTCACTCTTCACTTTTCGTTCTTCACCTAAAATAGGCATTTGACTTTAACTCCTAGCCAACTTGTTGGCGATAACTTCTTTAACTACTTTAACTACAATATATTAATATCATGTTTAGAAAAATATTATTGGCGGCCCTGGCCTTGTGTCTCTGCATGACGGCTCCCGCGGCAAAGAAGAAGAACGGACGTAAGGCGTCGTTCCCCGTTGCCGTGACCGGACTGAAGACGGAGCGCATGGTCAACCCGATGAGCATCGACACGCCACAGCCGCGGCTGGGATGGATGATAACATCGGACGAGAACGACGTGATGCAGACGTCGTGCCGCATAATAGTGGCCTCAACACCTGAAAAGGCCGCAAAACTTGAGGGTGACCTCTGGGACGCAACGCTCGAGGGCGACCAGTCGCAATGGATAAGATATGCGGGCAAGGAGCTGCGCAGCAACACACCATGCTACTGGCGCGTGAAGGTTACAACGACAAAAGGCGAGTCTGACTGGAGTGAGACGGCAATGTGGAACGTCGGACTGCTCAACGAAGCCGACTGGAGCGGACAGTGGATTGGCCTTGAGAAGGCAATGCCGTGGGACGTTGAGGACGTGCACAGCAAGCTCAGCTCGCGCTATCTGCGCACCGAGTTCGACCTTGACAAGCCCGTAAAACGTGCTACGCTATACATCAGCGGACTGGGCATGTATGAGGCATACATCAACGGACAGAAGGTGGGCGACCAGGTTCTTGCACCTGCTCCTACCGACTATCGCAAGACTGTGCTGTATAATGCGTTCGACGTTACACAGATGCTGACCGCCAAGAACGCCATTGGCGTAACTCTTGGCAACGGCCGCTTCTACACCATGCAGCAGAAGAAGAAGCCTTACAAGATAGCCAACTTCGGCTATCCCAAGCTCCGTCTTAACCTCGTCATTGAGTTTGCAGACGGCAAGAAGAAGGTTATCTCGTCGAGCAACAAATGGAAACTGAATCCCGACGGTGCGATACGCTCCAACAACGAGTACGACGGCGAGATATATGACGCACGCAAAGAACTGGGTGCATGGACTTCTGTGGGCTACGACGACTCTAAATGGATGGCGGCAGAGCGCGTGGGCATACCTACGGGAACGCTGCGCGGAGCGATGAGTCCCAACATGAAGGTGGTGAAGACCATGAAGCCCGTGAGCGTAACTAAGCGCGGCAAGGGCTACATCATAGACATGGGACAGAACATGGCGGGCTGGATTAAGCTGCGCATCGGCGGCGTAAATGCCGGCGACAGCGTGAAGATTCAGTATGCCGAGAAGCTGAACGAAGACGGAAGTCTGTTTACAAAGAATCTGCGTAATGCGTTTACAACCGACTATTATGTTGCTGCCGGCAACGAGGACGGCCGCTGGTGGGCGCCAACGTTTGTATATCACGGCTTCCGTTATGCCGAGATTACAGGTCTTGACGATGTAACTGCTGACGGCATCGTGGGCGAAGTGGTAAGCGACGAGATGGAACTGACAGGCACGTTTGAATGTGCCGACACCATACTCAACAAGGTTTACAATAACGCCATGTGGGGCATCCTGGGCAACTATAAGGGCATGCCCGTCGACTGTCCGCAGCGCGACGAGCGTCAGCCGTGGCTTGGCGACCGTGTGCGCGGATGCTTCGGCGAGGCTTTCATATTCAACAACAACGCTCTCTATGCCAAGTGGGCACGCGACATAACCGAGGCTCAGCGTGAAGACGGCTGCATACCCGACGTGGCTCCTGCCTACTGGAACTATTATTCTGACAACATAACATGGCCTTCTGCCCTGCCCTTCTCGCTCGAGATGATGTATAACCAGTATGGCGACGCCGAACCTATGAGCCGCTACTACGGCAACGTGAAGCGCTGGCTCGGCCACATGAAGTATCAGTATGGCAAGGACGGACTGATGCCGCGCGACAAATACGGCGACTGGTGCGTGCCGCCTGAGGACATAAAGCTGATACACAGCCGTGACCCCAAGCGCGTTACCGACGGCACCCTCATTGCTACGGCCTACTATTACAGACTGAACAAGATGATGGAGAGGTTTGCCACGATTCTTGACAAACCGGCCGACGCTGCTGAGTTCAGCGCAGAGGCAGCGCGAGTGAAGGATGCTTTCAACAAGAAGTTCCTCACCATAAACCGCAACACGGCTGAGGTGCCGGGCCTTATACTCTATCCCGACAGCACGTTCTACGGCAACAACACGGTTACTGCCAACCTTCTTCCGCTGGCGTTCGGCATGATTGACGACGATTATGTGCGCGGCGAGGTTGAGAAGAACATCATACACAACATCATCACCCTTAACAAGGGAGCCATATCTTGCGGCGTGATAGGCGTGCAGTGGCTTATGCACGGACTTACCGACATGGGCCGCGGCGACATGGCATGGCTGCTGGCAACCAACAAGAAGTATCCGAGCTGGGGCTACATGGCCGAACATGGAGCCACAACGATATGGGAACTGTGGAACGGCGACACTGCCAATCCGTGGATGAACAGCGGCAACCACGTGATGCTGCTTGGCGACCTAGTGTCGTGGATCTATGAGGATGTGGCAGGAATTAACTCTGACGAGAACAAGCCGGGCTTTAAGCACATCGTGATGAAGCCTGCGTTCAACGTCGACGAGATTGACGACATCAACGCGTCTTACAAGTCTATCTACGGCACAATAGTAAGCCGCTGGCACAAGAAGGCAGGCAAACTGATATGGCACGTCGAGATTCCTGCCAACACCACTGCCGAACTGCACATGCCCGACGGCAGCATCAGGAACATCGGTTCGGGCAAATACGACATTACTGCCGAACTGCCCATGACCGGCAAAGCCGTAGTTTCTGACGAGTTTCTGTATAAGTCGGCATCATTCCCCGAGTGCCATTCTGCCACGATAGCCGAGACAAGCAAGGGCGACCTTGTGGCAACTTACTTCGGCGGAACTAAGGAGCGCAACCCTGATGTGTGCATCTGGGTGAGCCGTAAGCCTAAAGGCTCTACAGAATGGCTGGCGCCTCAGCTCGTGGCCGACGGCGTGTTCAAGACGGGAAGTGAAGAAGCTAAGTTGGCAGGTCTGTCAGGACTCGACAGCACCAACGCCCCGGCAGCCAAAGGACCTATACTCGACAAGAAGATAAGAAAGAATCCTGAGGGCTATCAGCGCAAGGCCTGCTGGAACCCGGTGATATATCAGATACCCGGAGGCGACCTTGTTATCTACTTCAAGATTGGCAACAAGGTGGCCGACTGGACAGGCTGGATGGTGCGCTCTAAGGACGGCGGCAAGACGTGGAGCAAGCGCGAGCCGCTGCAGGAGGGCTATCTCGGTCCGATAAAGAACAAGCCCATAATGAGCAAGGGCCGCATCATTGCGCCTACAAGCATTGAGGAAGGCGGATGGCGCCTGTATTTTGAATACTCTGACGACATGGGCAAGACATGGAAACGCACCGACTTTGTCGAGGCCGACGAGGGCGTGAAGGCCATTCAGCCGGCAATAATGATGCTCAACGACGGCCGACTGGCAGCCGTGGCACGCACACGCAGCGAGCACATAGGCATAACCTACAGCTCAGACAACGGACTGACATGGAGCAAGCTGCAGCTTATTGACACTCCAAACAATAATAGTGGCCTTGATGCCGTTACATTAAAAGACGGCTCTCATGTGCTTATCTGCAACGACCGCCCGATACCCAAGGGCATAAAGAACGGCAAGGGAGCGCGCACTCCGCTGTCGGTGATGAAGTCTGACAACGGCACCGACTGGAAGCACTGGATAACGCTCGAGGAGTCGCCCGTAAGCCAGTATTCTTATCCTTCGATAATCCAGACATCCGACGGTAAGATTCACTGCATCTACACATGGCGCCGTCAGCGCATCAAGCATGTGGTGATAGACCCTAAGGTGTCTGCCGAATAACTTTAAAGACACACCCGCAACCGCGAGCCATGGGAATGTACACGAGGCAGACGGCCGCAGTGATATTGCACCATGCCCGGTGCGGGTTTTCTTTTTATCTAAGCATCAATTTAATCAGCATAGCATGAAAAAGATTTTTCTTTTATTATTGTTGTTCGTCTCGCTGACGGCCGGAGCCTACAAAGGCTCTTCTGTGGCAGGGCTATTCCCCCTGCAGGGCAGCGGACGCGTTATCTACAACTTCAACCAGGGTTGGCGCTTTCATCTTGGCGACGCCCAGGGTGCCGCTGCTGCCGACTTTGACGACAGCCGTTGGCAGGTGGTGTGCGCCCCTCACAGCGTAAGACTCGAGCCTGCCGAGGCAAGCGGCTGCCGCAACTATCAGGGCATTGCCTGGTATCGCAAGCATTTCACAGTGCCTGCCGACATGAAGGGCAAGGACATCACGCTGCACTTTGAGGCCATAATGGGCAAGCAGGAGGTGTATGTCAACGGAAAGAAAGTGAAAGAGCATCTGGGCGGATATCTGCCCATAACCGTCAACCTGACCGAACAGGGCGTAAAGGCGGGCGACAAGTGCATCGTGGCGGTGAAGGCCGACAACAGCGACGACAAGACTTATCCGCCGGGAAAGAAGCAGACGGCTCTCGACTTCTGCTATCATGGCGGTATGTATCGCGACGTGTGGCTCATAGGCAAGTCGCCCCTGGCAATAACCGATGCGCTCGAGGCCAACAAGGTGGCAGGCGGCGGCATTTTCCTTCACTACGACAACATATCAGAAAAGAGCGCCGACGTGTTTGTCAACGTCGAAGTGGGCAACACATCTGCCTCAGCGGCTCAGCCTACGGTGACCGTGGTGGTGAAAGACAAGAGCGGAAAGCGCATCAAGTCGGTTACAAAGAAGATTAAGGTTGGCGCCAAGTCGAGCGCTACGGCATATCTTGCCATGAAACTGAAGAATCCTGAGCTGTGGTCGCCCGAGTCGCCCTATCTCTACAACGTCGAGATAAGCATAATGCAGGGCGGCAAGAGCGTAGACGGCGGCATGGTGCGCATGGGCATACGCAAGGCCGAATTCCGCGGCAAGGACGGCTTCTGGCTCAACGGCAAGCCTTATCATCAGCTTGTAGGCGGCAACCGTCATCAAGACTTTGCCTACGTAGGCAACGCCATGCCCAACAGTCAGCAGTGGCGCGACGCCAAGCGCCTGCGCAAGGCCGGCATGGTGATTGTGCGCTGTGCCCACTACCCCATGGACCCTGCCTTCATGGATGCCTGCGACGAGCTTGGTCTCTTTGTCATCGTGCCCACTCCGGGCTGGCAGTACTGGAACAAGGATCCTCACTTCGGCGAGCTTGTGCATGAGAACACGCGCAACATAATACGCCGCGACCGCAACCACACCTGTGTGCTGATGTGGGAGCCCATACTCAACGAGACACGCTATCCCGAAGACTTCGCCATCAAGGCGCTGCAGATAACCAAAGACGAGTTTCCTTATCCCGGCCGTCCTGCTGCCGTGGCCGATGTACAGTCGGCAGGAGTGAGAGACAACTACGACGTGGTGTACGACTGGGCCGACAACATAGGCAAGGGCAACTGGCCCGAAGACAAGTGTGTATTCACCCGCGAGTTTGGCGAGATGGTAGACGACTGGTATGCACACAACAACATCAACCGCGCTGCGCGCTCATGGGGCGAGCGTCCTATGCTCATGGCAGCCCTCTCGCTCTGCGACACCTACGGCGAGATGTATCACGGCCAGCGCCAGTTTATAGGCGGTTGCCAGTGGCATCCGTTCGACCATCAGCGCGGCTATCATCCTGACACTTACTACGGAGGCATATACGACGCCTTCCGTCAGAAGAAATACGCCTTCGAGATGTTCCGCTCGCAAGACCGCAACGCCGAGCCTATGGTGTTCATCGCCAACGAGATGACTCAGTTCTCCGACAACGACGTTACGGTGTTCTCCAACTGCGACAGTGTGCGCCTTACGATGTTCGAGGGCGACAAGGTGATGACTCTGCCTGTTGTTCACAACGACAACGACAAGCCCTGCGCCCCTGTGGTGTTTAAAGACTTCTGGAACTTCTGGGCAGCGCGCGAATACAGCTACAAGCAGCGCAACTGGCAGCGCGTGTCGCTCCTGGCAGAAGGCATAAAGGACGGCAAGGTGGTTGCCGTACAGAAGAAGATGCCGTCGCGCCGCTCTACCAAGCTGCGTCTCTATGCCGACGACATGGGCCGCAAGCTCAACGCCGACGGCAGCGACTTCATTGTGGTTGTGGCCGAAGTTACCGACGACAACGGCAACGTGAAGCGTCTGGCCAAGGACAACATCTACTTCACCGTTGAGGGCGAAGGCCGCATAATAGGCGACGGCGAAAACATCATGGCTAACCCGCGCATCGTTGAATGGGGCTCGGCTCCTGTGCTGATACAGGCCACCGACAAGCCGGGCAAGATAACCATAAAGGCGCGCTCATACTACGACGGCGTGTATGCTCCGGCTGCTGCCGAACTGACAATAGAGAGCGTAGCCCCCACTCTGCCGGCATGCTACACAGACAAGCCCACGGCAACCGTAAGCAAGCCCGTGCGCACAACAGGCGAGACAAAGCAGACGGTGACCGACGAGGAGCGTCAGCGCACTCTCGAAGAGGTGAACAAGCAGCAGGCTGAGTTCGGCGTACAGTAAAAGATAAGCCACACAGGCATCCCGCACAGGGATACTTATGTAAAGAAATTTATTTCAAGAATTATCCCGTCAAGATCCCCAATCGGACGTTGGCGGGATTTTTATTTTATAATCTGCCGACACCCCGCCATGCACTCGCCTGCCCTACCGTCCGCAGCATAATTGTCCGTCAGCAGCCAACCGTTCACCAGTTCTGCTAGTTCCTCAAAAAAACTCTATTGTTTTCGGTTAAAAACTCAGCCACTTTTGATGCAAAAGTGGCCCATTTACGGGTCGTAAACCTATCATTAACAGTTTGAAAGCAGCAAGACTGATTTTGCTTAACAAACAGCTCTATTGCAGATAATTTTAAAGCGGACTATAAGGGAAATGACACAAAAATGTTTCAGATTTTCGATGTATTTTCATCATGGCTGCATTTTGTGGATAAAAAACATTGGACGCACCTTGAAACTGTGCCGTTCCGAGGTGCGTCCAACATCAATATTATTATTTCTTCAATTATTCTTCTGAACTGATTTTTACATCAATACAGCAATGATATTTTTCAGTTCGCTGTCGATGCCTTCGAGATATGACACCACATATTTATCTTCGCCAAATCCCTTGTATTGCTGCCACGGGTCTTCATCAATATAAGCATCCATGTTTTGGTATGCATTAGGGTGCTTGGAATAATATTCATCAAGTAATGCTGATGCCTCATCCATCATCACATAAGCCATTTCCCTTGTTATTTCGTCATGGCTACATTCGTCCATTTTCCATTTGAAATAAGGCTCAAAAACAGATGAATGTGGTATCACTCCATTCTTATAATCCTCAATCATGCGATTATAGAATATATCTTGTTTTTCAAACGTGTCTTGCTGTCATTTCCATACTTTTGTCGTTTTTGCAAATATACATATTTTTATCTTTACTTTGAAAAATATTGATGAATATTTTTGCTAAATAATTGATTTTCAGACAAAAGCATAAGGTAACACACAACATTACGGATAAAACACTTTGGAGTATTACTCTCGCCATGCCGCATTGTCAGCACAATTTAATTACACTACTATTATTTTAAACTACCAAAAACATGTGTGATGAGTTGAAAATTCAACTCATCACACTCCAAGTATCTGACATTCAGAATATTATATGGCATTGTGACGAGTGATGAGTTTTTTTAACTTATTACGTTTATTCATATCACAAAAATAGAGATTGTGTCTGAATAGTAATATCTTTCTGCCTCCATGCTTGAACTATTAATTAAAAGAATTATAGAATTAAATAATATGCGCAATAATATTTAATCCTAGAGATTTCGATATTTTTTGAATCTGTTCTAATTTAGTTGGAGTATCTGAACAAGTATTTACAAGCCATTCATTCCCAACAGGTTTACAGGCCTTTACATATCGAGGTCTGGGCTTCTTTAGTATCAAATTATCTGCACAAACAATAATATTTAAATTATGTACTCGTTCTGGACCTGCATATTTCACAACTTCAACAAGCGATTCAAAGACTTTATTGGGTTGGATAGTCCTTCCGTCCGGAAAAGTTACACTAATTTTTTGACGTGATGATGTTTTAGGTGCATCATCAACATTAATAATTTCTCCAGTAGCAATAGAAACAAGATCTACCTTCAAATGCAAATCTAATTCATTTGAAATCCGAATCAAATCCTCACGTTTTTTACGAGTATTGATATTAGTAAAAACTAACCATCCATCAACAATTTCATGCTGAGCAGATGCATATTGTTCACTTCTTTCTTTTGTAACAAGATTAACGTTCGCGTGCAAGATATTGAGTTCATGTATTAAATCAGGATAATTATTCTCTATAACTTCTATGAATGTATCAATTGCTTTGGGATATTGAACAACCCTTCCATCAGGGTACTCAACTCGTAAAACCTCGGTTTTACTCTTTGTCCTTATTGACACATCAGATAAGACTTTTGATTGTTGTGTTCCATAAGGATCAGCCCAATCAATAGCTTTGAATAACCTCATCCATTCACTCATATCCATTTTTGAATATCTGTCTCCATAAAAATCCTCAATTTCATTGTAGGCTCTAACCGGACTTACATATTCTGTATCTAGGTATGGACGCAGTTTCTCAATTAATTTAGGATTTGCAATCCTAGTCAATTTTCCTTCGTCATTTGTAAACATCGCTTCCCAGTCTACGGAACCATCATCTTCACTTACATCGTCTAATATGCTTGATGTTTTATCTGTATCTTCATGCTTATAATTATTATTTTCCACATCATGAACGATATCACCACCAGCCGATGAATCATCATTTTGTAACATTGACAGTACGTTTATGTATGCTCTGAGAGCGGCCGATAATGTATTATGCGATTTTTCGTTTTGCTCTTTAACTATTGGTTGTTTACAAAATTCTGATACGACATTAGCATATTCATCTATGCTATCACAAGATAGAAATATTTTCCTATAACGGGTAATATAACCATCTTTTATTAAAGTTTTAATTGCATGACAATAATTACCTATAGTAACTCTGGAATAGCCACTATTGGCCATGTTATTTGCTAACGTTTCGACATTCTTTAAATCACAGAATGTTCTATATGCTTCATTAGCTTTTTGTCTTCTTTTCGACCCCATAGCAACATAGTCGCTATCATCATGAAAAAACTTTTTTAAATTAGATAAAAAAAATTCTAAATGCTCTCTTGGAAAAGCAATAACTTCACTTTCATTATTTAAAGAAAGACGCTTAATATTTTGCGTTAAAGCGACATCTTTCTGAAGAGACAAACGAGAATAAAATGATACACTCTCTCCGATATTTAAACGTTGTTTTGTCCATTTTGGGTTCCAAGTTGTATATACATCATTATCTGAATCATAACCTAAAAGGACAAAATCAATATTTCCCTCTTTTATGGCATTAAACTCTTCCTTTTTGGGTAGTTGCACCCTCCATACGTCGGGATTGGTAAAATATGCTGGAGAAAGGTTCTTAATGTATATATATAGTTCCTTTCCATTAAATTTTATATGGAAAGGATTAAGGCCATCGATAATCTTGAAAGAATCACAATCTTCCAAACTTTCAATAAAAATTTGTTGCAATGTATATCTGCTAATTTTCTTATTCATAACACTACAATATACTATTAAACAATTCGCTTTCGTTTATACAAATAGAATACCTTGAGTTTTTTATATTCTCTAATTTTGTCATATTACATGTAAACTTAACATCACTAATATTAACAGGGATATCAGATTTCAAAATCCGAGGAACTACATGATAATCGTAGTATGCCAGTGTATCTGATGCTGCAACATAATCAAAGAATATGCTTCCCATTTTATTTATATTACTACCTAATGTCTGAGCAATTACGGAATATAACCTTATTTTAGTTTCAACTTCGGATATACGATCGCATATTTTGTCATATAAATTTCTAACGGATAAGCCATTTACACATTCTCCAGATTCTCTTACAGTCATTGAAGCAATTAGCAGTCGAGAATTGGGTGAAGGATTTAGTTGATCTAATGAAAATCTATGAATTCTCTCCTCCGAAGATGTACTTTTTACTTCTATCTTATCTCTACCTAACGTGAAATCATATTTAGATGTAGTAGAACTGTGCCATGCTTTAACTAATAAACTAGGATTTTTGCTTTTTTCAATAACAAGAAGTTCTGCCCATAAACCTTGTATTTTCTTTTTTGGAATTAATGATAATGCAGAGAAAATAGTTACTAATCGTTCAAATTCAATAGATAATTCCTGTTTACATGGTTGGTGTGACATCTTCGTAAGCATCATTAAAAAGATTTCAATGAAATACATTTGAAGATGTCTGTCATTAGTTCGCAATGTAATTATTGCAAAATTATTCAGTGCCGTATGTCCATTCACCTCTTTTATTGTGCACTCAACATCATATTCAACAGAAAGAAGTTCTCTTACAATGTTTGTAGCATTATCTCCAGCATTATTCGTTGTTGAGATAAAAAACATGGGGAAACGTTCATTAGATACCCCAAGTTTATGTTTCATGAATGGCAGAGAGATAACATTAAATGTTTTTTTATTTTCTTGAATGCTCTCTAATGCTAAAAATTCACTGAATATTTGCTTATAATCTATCATATCTTAATTATTCATCTGACTCATTTTCAATATTTTGACAATAATTAGTCGCCAAAGATTTAGGATAATACATGGCTAATGTATATGCCGTTCTTGGAAAATCAAGAGCTGCGCCATCAAATTCTATATGGTGAAGTTGTATGGTTATAGTGTCTTCAGATCCATAAATTTTTCTATCACCAGGATAGTTTGTCGAGTCATGAACAGAACTTGGTCCAGCAAACAAATCGGTATTTTTTGCCAATCGACAACGTTCTTGGTCAAAACTACGATGACGAGGACCAGCCTCATATGCCATTTGATAGAAATAGACAAACTTCAATGGATTATCATTTTCTTCTGATGATAGGTATCTCAAATAGCGTATGGAGTTTGCTTTTCTCTGAGCATCGGGCCAGTTTTTGAAATTAAAATCAGATAAAAACTCAATTGCCTCATCTACGTCTAATTTAAACCATCTGTGCGTACGATCTTTAGTCGTATCTGGTCTAACAATAAAGTCTTTTTCATGTTTATCCAAGAAAGATTTAACCAATTTATCATTATGCTCAATAGTGTAACGACTCGCAAATGCCTGCATTGCAAACATTCCTTTAAGTTTATCATTTACTACCCATACAGGAAGGACATTACGACGAGTTGGACGCAATGACGGCGACAATAAAATGCTACGTTCTACAGAAGCAAGTGAATCACAATTTTTCAGTAATAATCTTAATTCTTCCTCGTGATCAACATATGAATGATAATTTGCAATAGTTGTTGCCGGCAAAAAGACACGACAAGACCTAATATAATCTTTTTTATAACCAAAAAATCTACATCTTTGTTGAATCGTATCAGCATTTGTTATACCTGTAGTATATCTCGGCATGTATGTTGTTGCAAGTTTTTCAACTGTAAAACCACGATTCAACATTTCTGCTCCTACTAAAATATGCATTTTATAATTATCCCATTCAATTTCTGTCTGAGCGTCCTTATCTGTATTAACTAAGTATACTTTTTTATCGTTAATGACCTCAGCGATATATGGTTCTATTTGCTCAAAGGTTGGCCTATCCGATGGAGCATAAAATTCTACAGCCTTTGGAAATATTCTCTTAAAGTAATCCAACAAATCCACCTTATCATCACATCCATCTGGCATTTTAAGGGCTTTTCTCCAATTCTTTAATTCATGGTCAATCCATACTTTAAATTTTCTATTCCACTTTTTTTCATTATCAGGATGCACCATCATTGACAAATATGTAATATCATCTGGTGCCTGCCATTTTACAACAATAGCAACAGCTAGAATATGGAATATTAAAGCGTCTTTCAGGGATTTAGGAATTCTATCTAATGGATTACGCGTTTTGTGGAATACTTCAGTATCTGGAATTTGAATAATAAGTCCCCCATTGAATAACTCATGGTTCGGGCCTTTTCCAAAAAACAATTTACCTCCAATATATCCTTCTCCAGGAGTCAATAATGTATGACTTTTAGGAGAAAGAAGATCCTGCATACTAATCAAAATGTTTGCTTGTGGCGTAGCTGTATATTGAATATATGTGTTTCCAGGAAGCGACGCTCTCAATCTTAAAATAGCATCATATGTAGAAGATTTTTCTTCTTCATCTTTGTTTCTCTCTTCTTGGCTATTTATCCTTCCATAGTTGTTTAGTGATGCTTGATCTGCCTCATCATCAATTATGATAACGGTTTCGTTTTTCATAACAGATTTATACTCCGCAGAATTAACAACCTGAATAAGTTTATCAATATGGGTATAATGCTTGAGTATGGGTATTAAAACTATTGGTCTATCAGATGACTCTATATGGCCTACAATGTCTTCTATATCATTAGAAGTTGGATTTGGATGTATTTTGTAAAAATTATTATTTTTATTTTTTCCACCTATAAGATCTTTTTTTAAGCGCTTTGAGGTCTGAGCAAGCAGATTGTTTTTAGTACCCGCTAAATAAATAATAACACGATAACCATTATCTAATGCTAATGCTGTAAGACCTGTAAAAGACATAGTCTTACCACTTTGAACATATCCTACAACCAAGTGTGTGGTCTCTTGATTTTGGACTGCATCATGAGGATTACAATGACATAATATATCTGTAGTTTCTGACCTGAAAATTGCAACAGATTCTGGTGATAATCCATTGCTTTTTGATGGAGAAATTCTTTGAGCATCCACAAACTGTTCAAAGAAATTTCCACACACAACTCTTTGTAGATAATTTTTTGACATGGACTTCTTACTGTCTGTACTATTTATAGTTATCTGAGTCATTATACCTTCGTTTCTTTAATATATTGATTAAAATAGTTTAACACATCGGATGCAGTATCATTACCTTCAGTTTTAGCTGTAAACTTGGCAATCGCAAGTGTCTTCAGAATTGCAGTTATTGAATCTGTTAATTTGAAATGTTCAAAAAATACATGATTAGTATCAATCATACAGATAATCTCATGTTCACATTTTTTGGAGACATCGACCCAAAATAGATTGTCACCATTATTGGACACGTATTTAACACTAAGTGTGTATAATGTGTCTTTAATTTTATATTTATCTTGAAACTCTCCTAATATAGTTGGTTCTTTTACTAATGGTATATCGTATATGGGTAATTCAGTTTTATATTGTTTTGGGGTAAATATATCAATTGGAGTTCTATTACTCTTTGCAGAGGTATTATGTTTCTTAACAAGTTTCTTAACAACCTTATGATTCTCATCAAGCCTATATTCTTCTGCTTGCGTATATAAATCAAAATTTTTTGTGTGAATTTCACCTTTTAAAGCATCCATTAAAGCCTCTAAATTTTCCTTATCTTGAATATCATTTTTATTGAATGACACTTCAAAACCCTCTAATTCGAGTTCTCCAAATAAGCGCTTAAATCTAAAATTACCTTGCGATCCAAAAAGTGATTTTGGAAAATATCGTCCATCCGTATCTGCACCAATAATTACACGACCTCGACGTAACAGGACTAATCCATTTTGAGTATTATTGATATCTTTAAGGATTGCGATAAACCCTTTTGCTTTATATTTACCAAACTTAAAATCAATATCTTTTTTCCAATATATTTTTTCTGCATTAGGAGTTCTAGCAAATGGAGCCTCCAAAATATTGTATTCATCAAATGAAAGCAATTCTCCATTGACAAACAAATCCATTTCATTTGCTCTAAGAGACTGTCTATATATACTTGCTAATTCGGACTTAATTTTTTCAATACTTTTACTAGATGGAGAATTTTTTGTCGGTGACTTTATTGTTACAATAGTATAATGTTCCTGACTAGAATGACTAACTTCTTCATAAGGAAGTTCTTTAATATCATTATCAAGAACATACTGCAAATCGAATTCATAAAAGCGTTCTACAGGTTCATTAAATGCTGTCGTTCTAACAGACCAATTATTGCCCAACCATCCAGCTGCAGTTTTCATACCCATGCCAAACTCATTAAGACCATTATTATCTTCTGGTATTTCGGCTGTCATAAAAGCCTTTTGAAAACTATGATAACTTAACCCCGCCGCATTATCAGATATTGTAATTGTTTTGGCTCTATTATCATCCGCATTCCATTCAAATTCAATGGTTACTTTAAATCTAAAATCTGGATCATTTGCCAAAAGCATCTCTTTACTATTTCTATATGATTGTAAAGCATTATCGATAAATTCAGCAATCGCATGAGATACAGTATTCGGTAAATCTGCATATCTAGCGAACATTGTTGTACCAATTGTGATACTTACAGTCTGTTTATTAATGTCAGTCATTATTCAAAAGGTTTTTAATTATCATTTTAACAATGCCCACATTAATAGCATTGCCTAAAGCTTCAAAACATCTTCCTTGAGATAGTGCGCCAAAATTAAGATTCTCCATACCTTGTAGCCTTGCAGCTTCTCGAATAGTCATATATCGACCTTTTGCAGGCTCTCCGTCTTTTAATGACACTGTAGGTAAATTAACCCAAGGTAAAATTGGGACTTGCGTGCCTACAAGATTAAGAGCCGGAGAATAATCACATTTCTTAATACGTATACCAGAAGCTCTAAATTGAACAATTTTATCTTCAATCTTATAGCTCTTATCTTTACCGCAATTCCATTCCATTTTTAAATGACTATTTTCAAAACGCATTACTTTTTTTAACCACTCATCTAGCCATTCTTTGTTTTTATTATAAAACTTACGGTTTTCTTCTATATACCTAATCTTCCATTTCGGAAACTCTTTAGATTTATCAGTTTGTGCATATTTAGGTAATTGAGCTAAGCAATCAGAAAGATTACCTTCAGTAATTATACGTCCTAATTTTCCATGACATCCAATAAGCCTATCAGGAGTCATATAAGCAGGTGCAACATCTATTGGATAGTCTGCCCCAAATTCCATAGCCCAAATAGGAAATCTAGGAATATCATTGCCGTGTTCAATGGTTTTATCAATAAACTCCTGCCATATGTCTAATTGGTTTCTAGTTTCTGGTTTAAGATGAATATAATTAGTCTCTGTTTCATCAATAATCTTTCTTATATCACATTTTTTATTAGTAGCCTTAGGAAATATAAAATCTTTTATCCCACCTTGATGCTTGTCCACGGCAACAATATATATTCTTTTCCTATGCTGAGGTTTACCGAATTGATGAGGAGAAAGAATAGCTGGCTCAGGTACATCATACTCCAAATCCAACAGCCGTTGATTAATTGCCGCCCATGTGTGTCCATGATCATGTCCTTTAAGATTTGATACATTTTCTAAAATTATATACTTCGGACGATGATATTTAACTATAGCACATATGTACTCAAATAAATTACCTCGCTTTTTTTCATCATTAAATCCTTGTTGTTTACCCGCTTGGCTAAATGGTTGACATGGAAAACCCGCACATAAAATATCATGCGGAGGGATTTCCTCTGGTTCAATCTGGGTTATATCTCCTTCAATTCGTGAATTAGGATAATTTTCTTTATAAAGTTTGCGAAGATCCTCTTTTAGTTCCGAAGCAAATACACAAACACATTCACAATTATTCTCTGAAGCATATTGTTGTAAAGCTAAATGAAAACCACCCAACCCTGCAAATAAATCAATAAATGTATATTTTTTCTTTTTGTTCGTTTTCATTGTTTCCAATTAACATTTTACATCTACCTCCAAAACTTTTACAATCTTAAATAGCATCCCTAAACCAGGTTGACGCAAATTGCATATATTATGTATTAGTATTACTAAATACTTCCACCAATTTTCCACTAAGCCATGTCTGTTTAACCAATTTTGTCACAATGACTTCTTTTATTCTATTTATTTATGGTAGTCGATGTTATTATTTAAAACTTACAAAAGTATGAAAAATATGCTATAAAATAGCGTAACATGAGATAATCATTCTTTATTTTAACTTATTCTAACCAATTAGTTAGAAGAAACATAAGTATCGATACGTCACATACCAGAAATTCATATTCTTAACCATTTAGTACAGTCTGTCAACAATACTCTCAATATACTTATCTACAATTTGAGCAGGAGTAATGTATGTAGTAAAATCTTTGTGTATTGTTGTTCCTCATTGTATATAGTTAATAATTATATAATGATGTAAATACATTGCCATAATCCTTTAATTCTTACTTCTATACCAGTATCATCTATTGTTACAAGAGTAAGATACACATAATATTACTTCATTCACAATATTCATATTTCTAATTTTAAGTTCTTATAAGTTGAATAATAGCATTATTTAAATCCATGCACCATATGAATTCTTAATATTTACAGTTCAATAACTGTATTGTCTTAAATTCAAACAACATAATATTAATCTCGAAATAATAAATCATTCATTCTTTATTTATTATTCACCATCAAAAGATATAAATTTCACGCCATAAATCCGTTCGTTTCACTTTCCATCAATAATTCCAAATAATCTCCCAAATATTCACTACCTTTGTATGCCAAAGACAATATTTGCGGAAAGATGTATAGCGTTCACGACACGTTTTTTGACGAGGTAAGGCATGAGGGATATGAAACCGTGATGCCATGCGATGAAGTTGCGGTGTTCAGCACTAAGGCCGGCATGGGCACGGGATATAAGGTTGCGCCCATGCTCAGCGACTCGTTCAGCATAATGCTGGTAAAGAGCGGAACGGTGAAGCTCTCGGTAAACTACAGCACGGAGACACTAAAGAAGAACTCTATGGCTTTTCTGACGCCTAACATGGTGGTGTCGCTGAGCGATGCCGACGAAGACTTCATGATGGAAGGCGTAAGCTTTATGCCGGCATACTTTGACGACCTGTCGGCCTATGCTCCCGTGTATAACCAGATGATTTCGTTTGCCAACGAGAACGCGCTGCCGATAAGGAGTCTGAGCGAAAGCGAAATGGAATGTATGCAGACGATGCTGGGGCTTTATTCTGACATCAACACGGAACAGCTGCACTACAACGGCCTGATGCTGCATCTGTCTAACCTGCTGCTGTTGCGCTTTGCCGAGATACTGAGGGCGGGATGCGCTGCAGATCCATCGAAGGTGCCGCACACCGTGGAGATTTACCGCGAGTTCAGAAAGCTGCTAATCGGCAATTACCTTAAAGAGCACTACATATTGTTTTATTCGTCGCAGCTTAACGTGTCGTCAACCTACCTGTCACGCATAGTGCGCAAGGTGTCGGGGCGCTCGGTAAACGAACACATAGCGCACATGCTGACAACCGAAGCGCGACGGCTGCTCGACTGCACCGACCTGCCCGTGAAACAGATAGCCTACAGACTGGGCTTCGCCGACCAGGCCTCGTTCGGCAAATTCTTCAGAAAACAGTTCGGCGTATCGCCTACGGAATATAGAGGAGGCCGCTGTGAGAATGAAAAGTGAAAAATCCAAATGCATTGTTGGGTATTGTCATTTGGAGTTAAAGGAGTTATCCTTTCGCAAGTACTACGTTTACTAATGTGCCGGCGGATCTGCGCTCCGCCGGAATTTAGTATCAGGATCTGTGATCCGATTACTTCATATTTTGTCTTTATACTGTTGTATTAAACTCGCTTAGACATTTAGATTTTTAACTTTTAATTTTCGCCAGAACTTTCCGATTACTTCATATTTAAAATTACCTTATAACATTATACCAATTTGGTATTTGGATTTTTAACTTATCACCCTTAACTCAAACAAGCGGTACTTTAAGCGGATCAAAGATCCTTATAATATATTCCGGCAGATTGCAAATCAGCCGGCACAATAGTCTTGTTGATTATTATCTTTATAGCACGTACTACGTTGGCTATTGACTCTAACTCCTTTAACTCCCAATAACAATATACCCAACAAGACAATTGCAAAAATAATTAACAAATAACAGAATTATTAAGACATTATCATTAACATGACATTGGGGCTTATGGTAAGAGAAATAACACAGAAAGAACCTGAAAAATGGACAAAATGAGGCTATTTGTTTCGTATATGACAAATTTAGGGCTGATATAGAATAATCTTAATCAAAGTTAAATCCGTAATTTTGCACACCAAAAAAGCGACATAAAGTATGAGATTACGGAGATTAGCCGTGTTGTTATTATTTGCCGGCAGCAGTGTTGTGGCGTGCCGGATGTCCGCTCAGAAACCGTTGAGGATGACAATTGACGAATTGTTTAGAAGAGTGGAACAATCGAATGTAGAAGTTAAAGCGGCACAAAAGGATGTGAACATTTCCAGACAACTCGAAAAGAACGCAAGGGCAAAGCGACTGCCCGACATCGGTCTGGAAGCAGGAGTAAACTATCTGGGGGATGCAACAATTCTGGAGCGTGACTTTTCGAACCCTACACGTTCGGCAATGCCCCATCTGGGCAACTTGCTTTCTCTTTCGCTCTATCAGCCTCTATACTCCGGAGGTGAGATAACGGCAGGAATACAGAAGACGAGATATCAGACGCAGATGGCATCTACCGACCTGAAGATTGTTACGGATAACATTAAAATGGAGGTGCTCGACTGCTATCTCAGTCTTCTGAAAAACCGCAACCTGCTGAGTGTGTACGACGAGAACATCAAGCTGACAAAACAACTGATTGAGGAGATGAAGGTGCGCTCTGAACAGGGGCTGGCACTGGCAAACGACGTTACGCGCTACGAACTGACCCTGTCGAACCTTACTTACGACAGAAGCACCGTGGCCAACGCCGTGGAGCATCTTAACTACAGTCTGCTGGTGTATCTCGGACTTGACGAAGGCACGATGATAGAGCCATGGCTCGGCACGGACGAGATGAATCTGCCCGACCTTGGAGCAAGCCACTGGAGACAGGAGGCCGAGATGTCGCCCAAGCTGAAACGGCTCGACCTGGCCTACTCGCAGGCTAAGACCGAAGAGAAGATTGTGCGCAGCCGCATGATGCCCATGATAGGACTGACGGCAGGCAACAGTCTCGAAGGGCCAATAACCAACTGCGCTCCCGTGAAGAACAACAACATAAACACATGGTGGGTGGGCGTGAAGCTGTCGATGAACCTGTCGGCCTTCTACAAAGACAACACCTTGCTCAACGCCGCAAGGATGCAGACAGCAAAGCTGGTGGACAACCGCCAGGCCGAAAAGGAAACGATAGACCGAAAGGTGGACCAGATGTACAAATACTACACCGAGGCATGCCGTCAGGTGGAGACGCAGAAAAAGAACGTGGAACTGGCCAACGAGAACTACAGGATTGTGGAGCAGCGCTATTCGGCCGACCTGTCGCTGCTGACCGACATGCTCGACGCATCGACGTCAAAGCTCGATGCCGAGGTAAGACTGGTTAACGCACGCGTGAATGTGGTGTACTATTATTATCAACTAAAATATATTTCAGGAAACTTTTAAACATGAACCGCAAGACAAGACGAATGATCCAGAACATCGTGGTTCTGGCTGTGCTGGCAATAGGTATATGGTGGATATGTGTACAGTTTATAAAATTCAACGTTTCAACCTTCACTGACAACGCTCAGGTGCGCCGACACATCGTGCCGGTGAACGCACGCGTGCAGGGCTACATCAAGAAGGTGTGCGTTGAGGAATATTCCTTCGTGCATAAAGGCGACACGCTGGTGATACTCGAAGACAGAGAATACAGGCTGAAACTGGCCGAAGCCGAAGCCGAACTGCAGAACGCCGTGTCGGGCAAGACGGTGATGAGCTCGGCGATAAGCACCACGGAAAGCAACATAGGCGTGAACGAGGCGTCGATACTGGGCACAAAGGCCGAACTGGAGAACGCAGAACGCGACCTGCAACGCTACTCGGTGCTGCTGAAAAACAAGGCCGTTACGCAGAAACAGTATGACGACGTTAAGACAAGATATGAAAGCACAAAGGCCGAATATGACATGCTGTGCAGGCAGAAACGCTCAACGTCGCTGACCAAGAACGAACAGACAAAGAAGCTGGGACAGCAGGACGCAAACATAAAACTGGCCAAGGCGCGCAAGGACTATGCCGCACTGGACGTGTCGTACACCGTGATAACGGCACCTGCAGACGGATATACATCGAAGATAACGCTGCAGGAGGGACAGCTCGTGCAGCCCGGACAGACGCTGATGTCGGTGGTTGACGAAAACGACGTGTGGGTTGTGGCCAACTATAAGGAGACACAGACGGCAAAGATGAAGCCAGGCGACCGCGTGAGGATAACCGTAGACGCCATACCGGGCATTGAATATGTGGGCGTGATAGAGGCCATGTCGAACGCCACGGGGGCACAATACTCCATAGTGCCGCAGGACAACGCCACGGGCAACTTTGTGAAAGTGGAACAGAGGCTGCCGGTGAAGATACGCTTCACGAAGGAGAACAGCAAAGAGAACATAAGGCGGCTGCGTGCCGGCCTGAACGTTGAATGTGAAATGATCGACTGATAATGGCCAAGCTATATCATACGACAAACACCGTGATACGCACGCGGCAGCTCCTGATGTATAAAGACTGGGTGCCGCCACGGCTGCGCTTTTGGCTGTATATGGCGTTCGGCTTTCTGTATCAGTATGTGGGAAGCATCAACACGTCATACTCAAACCAGATTGTAAGCGAGATAGCGCTGCTCAACGAGGACATACAGATGGCAGGCTACTGCACCCTGGGCGGCATAACGGTGTGCTTCCCGGTGATGTACAGGCTGAAATTCTATATGTACACGCGGCAGCTGTTTTTCGTTTCTGCCATCGGAATAATAATATGCAACGCCCTTACCATGTCGGTAACCGAGCCGTGGATGATATGGGGACTGGCCTTCATTGCGGGCTTCTGCAAGATGCTGGGCATGTTTGGCTGCACGAGCGTGTTCCGTCTATGCGTAACGCCGTCGCGCAACTATGCCGTGTTCTTCCCTGTTGTCTACATCATGGTGTGCGGCGGAACATATCTTTCAGGCATAACGACGGCATATCTTACATACTACGGCAACTGGCGACTGATGAACCTGTTTGTCATAGCGCTGATGATGATTCATTGCGGCATAGTATATTTCATGATGAAGCCCGACCATCGTCCGGGTCCGTTTCTGTCGCTGAAGGGCGTCGACTTCATAGGCCTTTTCCTCTGGAGCGCGTTCCTGATATCAGGCATATGGCTGTTCACCTATGGCGAGCATTACGACTGGTGGATGAGCAGCACTATATGGCAGGCCACGGGCATAACGCTGGCGTTTTTTGCCGCAGCCCTGTGCCGGTCGAAGTTTCACGAAAAGCCGTATCTGCCACTGTCTATATTCAAGTTCAGGTCAGTGCAGCACCTCATGCTGCTTCTGCTCGGCGTTGGCATTCTTCAGGCTGCGCCCAAACTGTTGCAGTCGATATATCTGTCATCTGTGCTGAAATACGACTCGCTCAACACGATATCGCTCAACTGGCCCATACTCTACGGCGTGGTGGTAGGCTCGCTGCTGGCCTTTGCCACATTCGTAAAGTGGCACTGGGGATTCAAGAAATACTTTATTGTGGCGCTTATGCTGCTCACCTTTTACGAAGTGTCGATGTATTTTCTCATCGACGGCGACACCAACAGAGAGGCTTTCTTCATCCCTCTGTTTGCCTTTGGCGTGTCTGAGGTGATGATAGGCTCGGCGTCTAACGTATATCTGTCGCAGTCGCTCCCCTTCTCTCACTTCTTCTTCGGCCTCAACTCCATAGGCTATATACGCTGCGGCATAGGAACGGCCTTAGGTTCGGCCACGGTGCAGCGCCTATACAACTGGTCGATATCAAAGAACAGCCTTAACGCGGCCGACGACATGGACGGCACGGTGATGCCGTTCGACCTGCCGTCGTGGAGCGACACGATGGCTGTGATATCCAAGCAGGCAGTGATGATATCCATAAAGGAGTGCTACGGCTACATGACGGTCATAGGCATACTGATGATGATGCTCATCATTATTCACCACTACCGCCTGCCCGTAATCCGCCTGCTGCCCCGAATGGCAGCCATACGCCAATGGATGAACACCGAGAAGACCAACGACCCGAAGGGCTCCGTTATTCCGAACAAAGCGGAAGAGGACGACAAAGATGAAGAAGATGACGCTGAGTGTCTGGAAGATAAAAAAGAAAAGGAGAACTGACGGAAGACAGACACCCCCCAAAACTTCACCTTTAGCATGCTCCTCAGAATGAAGAGCAAACAGAAGCTAAAACATTAAGACGACATAAAAGTTGTAAAATTTTGAACAGTTAAGTATGTTTTATATATATTACTGTTCAAAATTTTACTATATTTGCAAAAACAAACAATGTTCTCAATATCCATGCTAATCTAAATAAGCATGGTTACCAGACATCTTGTTTGAGTAAACTTTATCCGTACATCATGAATAATGTTTTAGCAAAACTCGGCAACATACCGGTAACGTCCTCAATAATTGAATCACTATATCCACAATTAAAAGGAGGAAGCCAAAAAATAAGACAACTTGAGAAAAGCGGAGATATTATCCGCCTTAAGAGAGGACTGTACATATGTAATCCTGAGATATCAGACAGGCCTCTGTCTACCGAGCTTATCGCCAATCATCTTTACACCCCGTCATATGTATCTATGTCTTCTGCATTGCGTTACTATGGCCTCATACCTGAAATGGTTTACACTATGCAGTCAATGACGCTAAAACATTCACGTAGCTTTGACACTGCATTTGGACGGTTTGAATATACATACACCCCAAGAAAATCATTTTCAATAGGACTGTCGAGCATTGAAAAGGACGGATATGCGTTCGTGATGGCTACACCGGAAAAAGCACTATGCGACCTGATTGCCAACTCACCAAGCGTAAATCTAAGATCCATAAAAGATGCTGAAACGTATCTTGAAGAAGACATACGCATGGAGATGGACGACTTCTTAATGATGAACGTAAACATCTTTGAAGAATATGCCAAGACTGGCAAAAAGTCGGAATCAATAAGAACCTTAATAAAACTGCTAAACAATGACAAATGACATTTACGACAGTATGCTTTCGGCATACGACCTTTCTACCGAACAGAAGAAACGCAATGCCATATTTGAGGTTAACCAGCAAATAATACTTGCCGGTCTTTATAACGGAGGTTTCTTCAACGTGGCTGCGTTCTATGGCGGTACATGTCTTCGTATTTTCCATGGTCTTCAACGCTTTAGCGAAGACATGGCCTTCTCTCTTTTGGCACCTGACGACGAATTTGATTTCAAGAAATATTTTCAGCCCATCATCGATGAATTTGCCGTTGTGGGAAGAAACGTGGAAATAAAGAAGAAAGACAAAAAGAGTTTCGGAAAGGTTGAATCGGCATTTCTAAAAGACAACACTGATGTTTACGACATATCTTTCCGTACAGACAAATCGATAAAAATAAAAATTGAGGTTGACACACAGCCACCGCTGAAATTTGAAACTGAGCAAAAGTTGCTGTTGCAGCCACATTCATTTATGACACGCTGCTTTGTTTTGCCCGACCTGTTTGCAGGCAAAATGCATGCACTGGTGTACCGTGCCTGGAAAAATCGAGTAAAGGGACGCGACTGGTATGATTTTGAATGGTATGTACGCCATAATGTACCACTTGACTTCAAGCATCTGGCAGAACGCGTAAAGCAGTTTAATAATGAGGAAATTGACATGGATACATTTATCGCGTTGCTGAAAGAAAAATTATCAACTGCCAATATAAATCAGGTTAAAAATGACGTCCTGCCTTTTGTCAGGAATCCGAAAGAACTGGATATCTGGTCAAATGATTACTTTGTACAACTGGCAGATATGATAAAGATTATAAATGTGTAAGAAATAACAATAACTCGATGATATGAAAGAAATAAGATGTCCTAAATGTCAGAGCGTGTTTCAGGTAGACGAGGCCGACTATGCTTCTATCGTCAGTCAGGTTAAGAACGCCGAGTTTAACGACGAACTCAACCGCAGACTTGAAGAGGTGAGGAAACAATATGCGGCAGAACTGAAGGCCGACGTGATGAAGTCGGAACAGACGTTCGGACAGCAACTATCGGCAAAGGACCTTGAAATAGGAGAAAAGAATACTGAGATAGAACGGCTGAAGGCTCAGATAGACAGCATGGCGCAGGCTAAGGCGCTTGAACTGGCTGAAGAGATGAGCAAGAAAGACCAGGAAATATCGGAACTGAAAGCTAAGATTGAGAGCACGGCACAGGCGAAGGCGCTTGAACTGGCCGGAGAGATGAACAAAAAGGATCAGGAGATATCCGAACTGAAAGCCAAGATTGAGAGCACGGCACAGGCCAAGGCACTCGAACTGGCCGGAGAGATGAACAAGAAAGACCAGGAGATATCTGAGCTGAAGGCAAAGATTGAGAGCACGGCACAGGCCAAGGCACTCGAACTGGCCGGAGAAATGAACAAAAAGAATCAGGAGATATCCGAACTGAAGGCTAAGATTGAGAGCATGGTACAGACTAATGCGCTCGAGCTGGCCGGTGAGTTGGCAAAGAAGGACAAGGAGATTTCGGAACTGAAATCCACAATTTCGCAGAGTAAGGATGCCTGTCAGATAGCCGTGCTTGAGGAACAGCGAAAGGCGCAGGACGCCCTGAAGGAGAAAGAAAACAAGATTGTTGAGCTTACGGGCATGGTGAACCAGCAGAAGAATGAGGCCGCACTGCGTGAGAACAACATAAAGGAAACTTACGAGATACAGCTGAAAAAGAAGCAGGAAGAGGTTGACTACTATAAAGACCTGAAGACAAGGATGTCGACAAAGATGGTCGGCGAGACACTCGAAATACACTGCAGCACGGAGTTCAACCGCATGCGCCCGCTATTCCCCAACGCCTACTTTGAGAAAGACAACGATGCATCGGGCGGCAGCAAGGGCGACTTCATCTTCCGCGACTATGAAGACGGCTTTGAATATATCTCCATTATGTTTGAGATGAAGAACGAGATGGACCAGACTGCGACAAAGCATAAGAACGAGGACTTCCTGAAGAAACTCGACGAGGACCGCAGAGCCAAGAAATGCGAATTTGCCGTACTTGTGTCGCTGCTCGAACCTGAAAGTGAGCTGTACAACACGGGCATTGTTGACATGTCGCACCGCTATCCGAAGATGTACGTCATCCGTCCACAGTTCTTCATTCCGCTGATAACGCTGCTTGTGCAGACGTCAAAGAAGAGCATAGAGTATCAGCGCCAACTGGCCATTGCGCGCAGCCAGTCGGTAGACGTAACCAACTTTGAGAGCCGCCTCAACGACTTCAAGGAGAAGTTTGCCAACAACTACCGCCTTGCGAGCGAGAAGTTCAAGACGGCTATCGACGAGATAGACAAGTCGATAACTCACCTGCAAAAGATAAAAGAGGCCCTCGTAGGCTCCGAGCGCAACCTCCGCCTTGCCAACGACAAGGCAGACGGCCTGACAATAAAGAAACTTACATACAACAACCCGACTATGAAAGAGAAATTTAAGGAAGCACGGGCTGTTGAGGAGGATGAGGACGAATAATACTCCTGAGTGACACACATCAGGCAAAAAAACAATAAGCCCCGAAACATCATTATTTACGCACACAAGAATGTAAAACCAATGACGCTTCGGGGCTTATTATTATGTCTAATACAGCCACCTAAAAAGCAGTTTGATATAAAAATATCCGCATAATTTATTTCAGCAAATTGACAAAATCCAATGCGTCATCAGGCAAACTATAAGTCAACTTACCGTTGTCCCTTAATTCCATAAGCAGACGTCCCTGAAGATTTGGACCGACATATTTGTCATCTACTAATTTTACGCCCCAAGTATCTGCATACTTTTTACGGAATGTTGTCTGATCCTCAACTATATATCTGTTGCCGGTATCTTTAAGTTTTTCCCTGAAATCTGCATTTTGATCATACTTACATTGAAGACAGAACTTTATTGCGTCAACAATCATCTGTCCCCAATCGCTGCGCCTGTAAGCTCTCTCCCATTTCTTTGCTTTCATCTTCGGATTGCCGGCACCATACATATCCAACAAAACATCCTTATCCTTAAACTTCATCATCTGGAAGAGCTGCTCAGCAGACTTAAACTCAACACCGTTGACTACTATTGGAGTCCGTCCGAAGTTACTTAATATGCCCCACTCTTCTTTAACTTTATGTATGGTTACACATTGCTCTTTCGGATAATCTTTGATAGAATAATACTGTGGATAGTATTTTTCTATGAATGGCGCTATGCTATAAAAACTCATATCTGCTATACTTCGTTGTTTAATTGAAAAACCGGGACGACAGTGTCTTGTATAAGATGTTTACTTGCATCCAGACAAACCCGGTCAATCCTTATTATCTCTATTTTGTTGACATTAAAAATCGCACGATTTGTACCAAGAGAAGGATTTCGCCACGAATATGGCCACACAATACAGTCGACACCGATTTTGTTATCCAAAAACTCGGCAGCGGCTTTCTCTCCGATAAAGTCATCATTCCCAGTAAGTGTGTTTGCCAGATATTTACGGAATAATTTCCCGTCAGCCTTAACCTTGTCAGGAATTTTCTCACCAAGCACATTTTCTGTACGCATAACAATCTTAGCATTAACAGGCTGCTTAAACATTATGTAATTATCATCCGTCAATGAAGGCACTGCCACGGTATAGACAAAGTTTTCACCTCCTGACTGTGCTTTTTGACCTGAATAATGGGCAGCAGAACTATATTTTGAAGTGACATACACACCATAACCGAACTTAATCTTTCCGCTTCCCTCCAAGACATGCTTCAAGTCAAACTCAGTAAAATAGTTATGTGAGCCATGATACATAATATCTGTATTTTGCATATTATTTTTTCCAGCCAATTTCAATTCATAAATATTAATTAGAAGCAAATATATAAATTTTTCAGAAAATATAAAAACTGTCTATCTGAATGTTGGATATTTTAAATCCCAGAACTTTCATATGTTGTCCTCATGACGCACCACAATACGCCATGAGGAAACACAATAATAACCGGCAGAAGCAACATATAAATAAAGAACAAAAAACATTGTTGCTTACCAACCGGTTATGACACGAAGCAAAAAGCTAAAATCCTATTCTTACCTTATTTGATTTTCCTATAACCTCGTTTTTACAATATTCCTCAATCTTAGCAAGATTGACATTATCTTCGCCATACAGGATTGAATCGACTACAGCTTTACGCGCCACATTTTCGATCTGACCACCAGAGAACTGATACTTACCTGCAAGAAACGCAGCAGAACTGTCATCAATAGTTGTCATTATAGTCTGCCATAATTTCTTTCTGGCCTTTTCTGTTGGCTTTGTAAACTCTATTTTATACAAGAAACGGCGTTCAAAAGCCTTGTCGAAATTTTTAACAAGGTTAGTAGTAGCAATGAGTATGCCGTCGAAATTCTCCATTTCCTGAAGTATGATGTTCTGAATAGAATTTTCCATTTTGTCAACAGAGTTTTTTGCATTGTCAATTCGAGAACTGATAATGGCATCTGCTTCATTGAAAAGCAAAATCGGAATACGCTCAGAACGCTTGCACATCTCTTTGTAATTGTCAAAAACAGCCTTTATGTTTTTTTCACTTTGCCCAACCCACATAGAACGCATCCGTGAGATATTAATCTGCATAATCTCTCTCCCGGTACATCTGGCTATCTGCTTTACAGCTTCAGTCTTTCCGGTTCCCGGCGCACCATAGAAAAGTATAGAAAATCCTCTGCTCATATTCTTCTCCTCAAGCCTTTGGCGAACAGCATTCAGATTCTTATCACTAAGCAGTCCGCACAGTCTGTCATATTGCTCAGAGACGGTATTATCGAATATCATCTGCTTTTCATTAATCGCGTCAGGCTTCAATATGTCCGTATGTTCGTCATTCACCTCGTCATAACATGCAATCTTTACGTTGTCAAGAAGAATTTTACGTGCCTTGTCAGTAAGCATGAACGTTCCGCGGTCTTTAAAGCCATTGCTCATTGAGAAATCTATCAGTCCAAGCTTCATCAGTTCATGACTTCCGTTCTGCAATGCCCTTAACTGACGGGCGCGTACAGACTCCTCGTCAAACAAATAAATAAAATTATCCAGCGCAACATTTTTTATGTTGCTGTTCATAAGACATCTTCCCATCTGTGACAATAAGAGGACAGATTCATCCTCCAAGATTAGCTTACGGAGCCCATCGACAAAACATATTTCTTTATTTTCATCATACAACTCGTTTATTTCAACAACAAGTTCTTCCGTGTCAATTTCTTCCATCTTGCGTAAACTGAGCAAATTATATACAAACGAAAACAGTTCATACAAATCAGAAGCCTTACGCGGTTTACATACATACGGCTCATTTGCCACCAAAGCTTCCATCACGCCGTCGTTTATCTTATAACCGTCAAACGGGCCATGTGCGCCGGATTTACGCAAGATACGTTTTTTCTCCAGTTCGTCAATCTCCTTCTGATAGCACAATATCTTCAGATTTTTACATTTAAGTTCACTTGCGATATCGGCAAGAGTTATGCACGGATCATTGCTGAAGTTAATATAAAGAGCCATTAGCACAGTCTGCATACTGTTTAGTTTCTGACGTTCGGCAACATATTGAATATACCTTTGTGCTCTCTTTATTGACGCCGCACTTAACGACTCACCTGCAACAATCTCCAATATTCTTTCAAGACAATTCATCATTGTCATATCTTTCTTTGGTATCGGCTTCAAGCGGGTTGACTTACCCTTGCTCTTTGATGCTAATTCGGTTTCTGAATTGTATGTATGTCTCATTTTCTCAATATTTTTTGTTTGTAAATAGTACCTGTATGTTTTTGCTGAAGAAGACACGAGAACATATCTTGACAAGAAAAGATATGTAGATATAACGCCTTCGCACCGATGTATGCGAAAACGTTATATCTTAATTTAATCTTTATACGGGATCACTCTGAACACCGAGCAATAAGTGTTCGCTGTCTTCTGCATCGTCGTAGACATTACCTTCCGTGTCTATATAGAATGTCTTTCCGTCACGAATAAATTTAATCGGCTCATCTATGTCGTCATGCTTTATGTCATCATATTCAGGACTTACATATACATCATTCTCAAAGGCATAAAGTCCTTTCTTATCATCTTTTCTAAACACAGCAAACTGATCTTCAAGTATCTGAATGTCATCATGCTCAACAGGTGCCACAATCTGTCCATTGGAATTTATCAAGCCCCAATAGTCGTCAGCCATTACAATAAAGCAGCCATAATATATCAACGGCGCAATCTCATGATACTCGCATGGAGCAAGCATTTCTCCGGAGCCGTCAGATTTTACCATTCCGAAGTTGCCATGATTAATAACAATATAAGGCATATTTTTCACGAAATAGCAATATGTGAATGCTATTTTATCAAACTTAGCCGGAACAAGAATTTCTCCCAATACATTTTTTACTCCTGCCTTACCATCCTCATAGAAGATAACATCTGACCAGTCGAAACCGTTTTTGTATTTTTCTGCTTCAGCCAGTGCTTCGTCTCTCAATTTCTCGTCTGTCAGTTTATCAGCCTTAGCCAGCATGTTGTTATACACGCTCAGAATCTCCGATGTCGCTTTAATATTTTTCATAACTTTTCGTTTTTATAGTTAATAATAATTTATAATCAATTTGTTTATTCTTTGTGTATGCCATTCTGTCATAACCTGATGATTACAATGTCATGCTTTCCGTTTTGAGAATAGTCTGGAAAAGAAAGATTCTTTCTGAATCATTTCCATGTTTGAGGTATCAGTATACTTATCTATATTCAGTCCATAAACAACATTCATGTATTTTGCAATAGTCCTGAATTCCTTACCATGACTCCACGTCGGGTTTACATTATTATAGTATAAGAAATAATGTATCATCTCGTGGGTCATTAGCGTCCGTAGTTGAGCATCTGTATATTTATACCTGTCGCTTACCATGATACAGGCAGATAGAATTACGTCATTATAATAGTCACATGTAAAAGAACCTACAGGATCTTTCTTATGCATAAAATCCAGCTGAGGACACGGCAACGTTCCACCGAAGAATCTGAAATTACATTCATCATACATGTCATACAGGTCAGGCAATGTCAGCACCTTTGCTGTTGCAGCCTTTGTCTTTGTAGTTTTTTGTCTATGTTTCATTGGCAATGCTTTTTAAGTTAAACATATTTATGTCAAAATAGGGGTGTTTCAAGTTTCAGTTTTTATTGTCGGATCTTTGTTGGCACCATTTTCATCACCAGCAAAAAGTAAGCCAATAGTTTCTCATACTTGATTTTTGTGCTACTACAGACAACGTCCCTTAGAAATTATCTGCTTTTTCATTCTTTAATGCATATCCTGAGGTCAAAATGTCATCTGGTTTCCTATAGCATCCTATCGAAACATTTTCTCGCTTATTTTGTAAATATTGTTCCGCCATATCTTACTCGTTTTGTTTTCATATTGCAAATTATACGGCAGTTATTTTTACTATCCAAAATAGGCTTAATAAATTTAACAACATTTTAAGATTTCTCAGCCAAATTAAAATATGTTTACCATTTTCCAACTTATTATATGGAATATCTGTCCCATATCATTTTTCTCGTTTTTCATGCAAATGTGGTGTACTAAATAAGTTGTCAATCTTCTCCAATAATAAAGTATGTCCAGTACACTGCTATTGACTAAAATTAGTGGCCCGGTAACGAATAAAAAACGGGCCACTTTCGATTAAAAAGTGGCCCACTTACGATGCGTAAACGATAGGTTAATGATTTAAAACCTAAACACTATCATTTGCTTACACATTTGTTTGCAAAAAACATTATTCCTGCTTATCTTTTAACCATAAGTGCATGTTTTCCTTTCAATTTTCAGTACTTAAAATCTTATATGCCAAAGACGGTGCAGACATTATACGCCTAAAGCAGCAAAACAGACATATAACATTTTACATTTTTATCAAAGCTACGACAATCAACCTTCCCTACCCTCTCTGTTTCTGTTTGAACAACTGAAGAGGTTTGCCGTAGTTGAGCATGCGCCAAATCCACTCTAAGGGGCCGAACTGGCAGTAATGGAGCCACAGACGGCTTAGCAACATCTGAAGGACAAACACGCCGAGGGCTATAATCTCTGTAAGCGAAAGGCCCACGCCGGCACCAAGCCCGAAGCCTATGCCGTAGAAAAGGAACATGCCTGCTATAGACTGACAGATATAATTGGTCAAAGCCATGCGGCCGGGAGCAGCAAGGGTGCGCCATACCGCCGAACGGCTGCTGCGGAGATAAAGCAGGCAGAGGGACGACATATAGGCGAAGCCGAGCGGATAGACGCTGACGGCGTAAAGCAATGAGTGGGCAGCGTTGCCTAAAGGATGACCGCCAACGGCGCTCCATGCATAGACAACAGACAAAGGAAGACCGACACTGAAACCTATAACCGACACGCGGCGCAGCAAGTGCCTGTGGGCTGAAAGGTCGGCGTATATCTTCTGACGCCCGATGTAATAGCCTATCAGAAACAGGCCAAGGACCTTAAAGTAGCGGTTGCCGTCGACAAACTCCTGCACTCTCACCAACGCTCCCTGAATAAGAAACTGGAACACCTGAGCATAACTGTCAGCATCGCGCAGCCAATAGCCGAAGTTTTCTTCTGTTATGCCGTACTTGCGGCAGTAATGCCACTGAGCCTCAACGGCAGGAGCCGAGAAACTGACGCCGAAAATCTGTGTCAGTGTGTCGACAGCCACGGGCAACAAAAGGAAGAAGGCTGCCCACGAAAGCATCTTCCGATTGCTCACGTTTCTGAACAACGGCAGCACCATTCCCATAAGGGCATAAAGCATTAGTATGTCGCCGCTCCAGATGAACATAAGATGCAGGAATCCTATAGCGAGCAACACGGCCATGCGTCTGTAGAACAGTCTGAAAGCCCCGTTGCCTTTCTGTTCGGCATGACTTATTATTATCGAGAAGCCCATGCCGAAGAGCAGCGAGAACAGGGTGTAGAACTTGCCGTCGATGAACACATACTGCAAGAATCGCACAATCCTGTCCACACCGGCTGAAGGCATTGACGCGGCAACGTCGGCCGGCTGAAACGTATAGAGCGAAAATTCGGGATAGTTGGCAAGACAGATGCCAAGCAAGGCGAAGCCTCTAAGTGCGTCAAGAATGACATAGCGTTCCGACGGCTTTACTGGGGAATAGTTGGTTTTGGACATGGATATATTTTTTAGGAGTTAAGGAGTTATGAAGTTAAGGAGAAGTTCCTTGAGCATAGCGAAAAAAGACGTATGCCTTGAGGGGTATTGTCATTTGGAGTTAAAGTAGTTAAAGGAGTTATCGCCAACAAGTTGGCTAGGAGTTAAAGCCATATGCTTTGTGAATCCTTATCCAAAGATAGACACAAGACATTTGGATTTTTCACTCTTCACTTTTCACTGTTCACTTTCGCAAGGCGCTGTTTAATTTTTAATTACGCATCGCGCTCCCCGCCTGCTCTTCACGTTCACAAGGCAAATCATAATTTTCCATTCTCAATTATCAATTTACTTTCTGTTCACCATCATCACGCTTATCAGTATCACAGCAAGACCGACGAGCTGTATCAGCGTTACGTCCTCATGACCAAGGCCGGCACCGATGACTACAGCAACAACGGGATTGACGTAAGCATGAGTGGCAACTTCGGTGGCAGGACGCACACGCAGCAGCCAGATGTATGCCGTGTATGCCATCATTGAACCGAATACTATAAGATAGGCCAACGAAAGCCATGAAACGGCTGATACTGCAGAGAGCTGCAAACTGCTGAAATCGCCCGACAATCCTGCGCACAAGGCAAACACGACGCCCGCACCAAGCATCTGCCATGCCGACGACGAGAGTCCGCCGTCATCACTGCCGCGGATGTGATATTTTGAATAGAGCGTGCCGCATGCCCACGATATGCATCCACCTATAAGCAGAAGTACACCATACTCATAATGACTGCCGCCGGGACGCTGCATGTTGAACTGTTCGAGATAGAGCATGGCCACACCAAGAAAGCCAAGCACGATGCCTGCCACGGTGGAGACACTTCTTAAATTGCGACGCCACTGCGGAACATCGAGCAGCATTATCCACAAAGCCGTAGACGAAGCCATTATTGCGACAAGACTGCTGCTGACATAGCGCTGGGCAAACATGATGACGCCCTGGTCGACAAACAGAAGAATGATGCCGCACACGGCCGACTTAAAGATAAGTCCACGGCGCAACAGCCGCTCGCCACGTAACCGGCATACAGCAAGCAAGGCCAGACCTGCCACGGCGAAACGCACCGTGCCGAGCACGAACGGCGGAAAGTCGTGAAGACAAACCCCGATGAAATAATATGTGGAGCCCCATACAACGTATATGAGGAAATAGGCTGCAGCTACCGCAAGGCGGCCGGGTGGCTGTGGCATAGGCAGTTTGTTTGGTAAATAGTAATAATTGTCAGACCGAAAGCAGCGCGCCAGCCCTTTGGCCGGCACGTTGCCCTATATGCGTCAGCACCATAAGCAATGATGTCAGCCTCTGGTCTTTATCTCGCAGTTGGCTGGTGCCTTGATGTTCTCGTCGATAGTTACCGAACCTATTGAGTCGGCCACAATAACGCCCGACATCGGATTCTTGATGTTGGTGATGGCTCCGCGTATGTCGGCGTTGAGCGTTGAATACTCGAAGGCCCTGTCACACTCTCTGTCGAACGTGCAGTTTTCCAACACCAGGTCGTGAGCATAGCACAGCGGCTGCTCGCCTGAGATATGGCAGTTTACAAGACGCAGGTTGCGCGAGTGCCATCCAAGATACTCGCCGTTAAGCTCTGAGTCGTAGATAGTAACGTTCTCCACCTCCCAGAAGGCATCCTTCGTGGTTATCTTGGCGTTGTGTATCTCTACGTTCTTTACATACTGGAACACGTATTTGCTGTCGCTCTCAAAGCCGTCTATGCGTATGTCGTTGCTGAACATGAAAGGATAAGTGCCGCCGTGCAGCTTCAGGTTCTTCACGTTGATGCGGTTGCAACGCCAGAAAATCTCGTCGGCGTCGTTTATCTCAACGTTCTCAATGTCGATGTCGTTCATCTCGCGGAACATCTTCGGCGCGTCTATCACGGTGTTCTTCATCGTCAGATGGTCTGAATACCACAATGCAGAACGTCCGCCTACGGCAAAATAGCAGTTGTCTATGGTAAATCCGTGGACATGCCAGAACGGATAGTTACCTTCAAAGCGGCAGTTGGTGGCCACAATGTTGCTGCATTCCTTTATGGCCGACTCACCTTCGCGTATGGTTACGTTGTTGATGTGTAGGTCGTGCGACGCGAACAACGGGCGTTCGCCGCCAAATTCGGTGTTCTCAATCAGTTTCATAATATGTAATCTTTTTATAATTTATTTTTTCGTTGTCAGTAGAGCTGTAGAGCGTTTCTTGCGCATCCGGCTTTAACAGACTATCGTCAGCAACGATATTTCTGCTGTTTTTTCTTTTGCAAAAATACGTATAATCAGATAAAAAAGCTGTATCTAATTTACTGATTAGATGAAACAATTCACAGAAAATATGATTTGCTCAAATTAATTAACCGCCAATATAGGACTTTTCGGCACAAAATGATGACACAGAAACATTGGGCGGAGCTACCTGATTACCCCGAAACAACAGTTTATATTTACACCTGAAAGCAGCAGAATAATAACAAAAAAGGTTGGCATCAACGGCAAAACGGCCGACGCATCAATGGCTTTTCAGCGCAAATCTGACTCTTCAATACATCTAACCACCGCAAGATCAGCCTCTGCCCAGTCGACAGAGCGCAGCTCTTTAGTGCCGAGCCACACATAGTCTACATGCTCCGAGAGAACGAACCCGTCTGACAGCGGCTCGCAGAGATATGCATTGAGCGTTATCGAAAAGTCGGGATAATCATGACGGGCAGCCACAATCAGGTTGCCTACAGATATGTCATAATCAAGTTCCTCGGCAAGTTCGCGTCTCAAAGCCTCCTGCGGCGTTTCGCCGGGCTCAATCTTTCCGCCCGGAAACTCGTATTTGTAGCTTGTATAACTGTATTTTGTGCGGCCCTTTTTCACGCAGAAATATTTTCCGTCCTTGCGTATTACAGCTGCCACCACATTATAATGTTTAGCGTTCATATTCAGCCTTTCTCCTTTTCTTGTTTTTTATATACTGCCGCAAACGGTCATTCGCCCTGCCCTTCTGCCGCTTTGCGTCTCTCTGCCAGTTCGGCCTGCATCTTCTCGTTGAAACGCTTTGTTATGGGATAAAACACTACCGACGCCAGAGCTATGCCGAACACCACTGCCGGCACTATGCTCGACACGAGGCGTATGCCCTCAACAGCCCCGCTGCTCTGCATGGCTGTGCCGCCCGACACGTAGCCGAATGCCGACAACAGTATGCCCGACAAGGCTCCGCCGAAGCCGAGTCCCATCTTCAGTGCAAACATTATGCCCGAGAAGCAGAAGCCCGTTGCGCGCCGGCGGTTGAGATATTCCATATAGTCGGCCACATCTGCCACCATTGCCCACATAAGAGGTATCGTCGGGGCATAGGCCAGACTCTTCAATACACACAGCAGATAAACAAGCACAACATCATCGGGCGAAGGCAGATAGAACAGAGCCTGAAACAATACGGTGAGCGACAGGCACACTATATATACGGTCTTCTTGCCCAACTTGCCGGCAAGCCATCCCGAAAGGAACACCACACCGACAAACTGCATTATGGCGTTGAGTATGTTGAACAGCGAGAAGCCTGCCGAATAAGCCTCACGCTCCGTGCCGGCAAGTCCGAAGTTATGCAAAAACTCATAGAGCGAGCGCTGGTCGAGATAGCTCTGAAAATAAAAGTTCATCGACGAGCCGAACATCGCCAGTGAGGTATATACGGCAAGACACAGCACAAACATTACGCGCCACGACACGTTGCCGAAGGTTTCCTTTACGTCTTCCTTAACGCTTGCTTTCTGTTGCGGCGGCTGGGCTATGCGCTCTCTGGTGGTGAAGAATGTTATGAGCAGACAGATAAAGGCGATGAAGGCAAACAGCAGAATGGTGCGGCTCCATCCACGACTCGCATCCGACCCGCCAAGGCGGTCAATCAGCGGCAGCGTAAAGCCCTGCACGGCAAACTGGGCTATGGTGCTTGCCACAAACCTCACCGTGTTGATGCTTGTGCGCTCCTTTATGTTGGCCGTCATCACTCCGCCGAGCGAGGCGTAAGGCGTGTTGTTGAACGAATACATCATCAGCAGAAGCACATACGACACGGCGGCATAAACGGCCAACAGCGTCTTGTCCTGTATGTCGGGCCTGTGGAAGGCAAGGATGTAGAACAGGCAGAACGGCAGGGCCGATGCCAGTATCCACGGACGATATTTGCCCCAGCGCGTGCTGGTGCGGTCAGTCAGTATGCCCACTATCGGGTCGGCAAATGCACTCACCATAGGCGCCACAAGCAGCACCGAGCCAGCAATGGCTCCGTTGAGTCCGAACACGTCGGTGTAAAACTTCAGCTGATATATCATTATCATCTGAAACACCAGATTGGCAGCCAGGTCGCCCAATGAATAGCCGACCTTCTCGCCGAAAGAAATCTTACCGTTATATGAATTATCTGCTGACATTGTTCTTATCTAGCTTTTCGTTTACATGGCGTATGCCTCTGCCAGGCTCACGCCCATTGCTCCGGCTCATAACCATGAGACCGGCACACCGCCCCTCTCAGGGGCATGTTATTAGCAGGAACAAAAGTAATAAAAATTCCTGACAGGAATAACAAAACAGCGAAATAATACAATAAATTATATTGCCGTCAGCAATTCAAATTCCGTCCGTATATCTTTATCCTCTTCATTCGTCCATATTCAGTGCCACGTTCAAAATTCTGTCGTAGCCATTCATATAGTCTGTGGCATAAACGGGAATTGTGATGTCGGGCTTAATGCCTTTTGCGTGATGCTGTTCCCCGTCCATGCAGCGCATTAGCATCCCTGTCATTGAGAAAGGAAACAGGGGCAGCAAAAACTGCGTCATGTCGCCCGTTGTGCCGGCGGTGTTCTGCCCTACAATCCTACCCAATTTATAATGACGCACCATCATCAATATTGTCTCTCCCCAGCTTACAGTTGCTCCATCGCACAAGAATGTTGCAGGCAGGGCTATATACGGCTGTTTCGCCTTTAGCGTTTCGTTATTTACACGCCATGTAACATTTTGCTGATATGGAAAATTGTTTATCGGAACTTCAGTGGCCGGAGCCGTTACGTCGGATGCAATCAGATGAGCCAGAATGTCTTCAAACTGATAAGTGGGAAGTCCGCGCAGGTCGAAACACAACCCTCTGACATCGGGCGTCAATGCCGACAGAAACAGTTTCTCGTTCAGCTCGCGCGACGTGGCGTCTACATACAATATTCCATTCTCTAATTTCCTTACAGGCTGTTTTTCCTTCTCCATCTTCGGAATATTCTGGCTCCGTGCATATAGAGTGTCCTCATATGCCTGTCCCGAAGCATTGACAGTCTGAATAACAAAAGGCGTGCCGTATTCGGCTGAAGACAGCATCTTTTCCACAGCCATCTTGTCGCGATGGGCTTCTGTGGCGGCATTGGTAATCTGTCTGCAATACTGCAAACGCTCAGATGCCTGTTGACCGTTGACAGCATGGAGTATGCGCCACGGTTGCTTGCCGTCTGTCCCTATCCTTACAAGCAGCGTGTCGTTCACCGCTTTTGTCTCGGTTTCAGCGTAAAATTCGGGCAGATATGTTGACATGATACCTGAAACATTCATATCTCTACGCACAAACATATGCCCGTCCTTCACCGGATTCATAAAGCGGCAAAGCGTATCATACCATTCCACAAGCGACTCAAAAGAATTTACGCCTGCCATTTGAACGGCTTTTTGCAGATATCTTTCCAACTGGTTGTCCCAATCGAGACTGTCTTCTTCGTAATACGGATAAAAATGTCTTACAATATTCCAGCGTACTGTTATATCAGCCACTCTCACCGCCTTGTCCGACAGCAGTCCGAAAATGAATCGCCTTCTTTTTGACAAAGCCTTATCGTCAATCTGATGATTCTTCCAATAGTCCTTTGCGTCTACAAGCAAACGGCGTGTTGCCTTGCCGTCAAACTTTTCTTCGGGCAGCGCATGCTGTACGTTAAGATATTTTCCTTTGCCAACAGGATAAGAGTAATATCTGCATGCCAAAGGCACGACTGCCGTATCAGTGCTGCCGGAAATCGTTGAGAGTTTTTTGTAATATGGTATATAGTCGGCAAGTCCGGGCATAAGCAGCTTGGCAAGAAAAGGAACATTGAGCTCGCCCGAACCGCTATAGCTGTAATACATGGCACGGCCACATGAGCATGTGTCATTTTCACCCGACGACGAAACAGGCACGGCAGTGAACGACATTGTAGGGGCAAGCGGCTTGAACAATGTCTCCAAGGATTGCGTCTCGGCCCTTTCTGCAAGCAGCGCACACACTTTCATCCAGTCGCTTTCCGACCAGTCCTGTGTATATGGATTGGGCGAAAAGTAACGGACTATGCCATACGTGCGGGCAAACTCCACATATCGTGATGTTTCTGCAGCCACAACATCTGCCACAAACGCAAACATACCAAACAACAACAGAATTATTTTGTTTTTCATATTATATTCACATTAAAAGAATATCACCTGTCATTATATTGCGTTATCAAACTGTCATTATATTTGTAACATCAAAAAATCAAGCAAAAGCGGTGTGTTTCCGCCCAAAAACTTTTTATGACATTCTTCTGAATCTATTAATTAAGGCAACCAATATCAGCAGGCAGAATATGGCGATAATTATGAATCTGGTCTGATTCATTATGTCGGCATAGAAACTGCTGCCGGGGCTTATATAATCTATGACGCATGATGCAGAATTGTTTACCAGGTGCATGCCGAAGCACACCATGACGTTGCGCGTTTTATAATAAACCCAGCCTAAAAGTATTCCGCTTATGAACGTGCCGATAATCAGGCTTGGATAGAAATGCAGTATTGCGAACATAAAGGCGGAAATCAGAATACCTATCCACGGAATTGTCTTCCATTGGAGCAGTTTTTCCTCTATACCTCCGCGAAACACTATCTCTTCTGCCAGTGGAGCCAGTATGCTGATGCCTATTATACTTGCAAAAGAGAGCTGTCCGTCTGCTGCAACGGCTTCGCTATAGTCGTTAAGGTTTAGGGCCGAGACAAAAAGGTTGAGCGGCAATATTGAGACCAACATCATCAGCATTGCCATCAGATAGACTGATGCCGGAGAGTTATCTGAGCCATGCTGACCGAAAGACGGCAGCTTCACATATTTTCTCTTTATAAAGAGTGCGGCGATAAACAGATTGCTCAGAATCAGCGTGGCGCTGTCCATACTGCCCAACTGCATGACATCCTCTATCGGCATGTTGTTGTTGAGTACGTAATTCTCAAAAATCCAGCCGGCAACATAAACAATGGCCGGTACAAGTATCAATACGCCAAGAATGTATAACGCGTAATATGTTATGGCGACAAATGGTTTTGGCATTGTTTCCATCATAATTTATAAGTTTTTATAAGTTCTCCATATTTTTTAAGGCATCGGCCTGAGTATGTTACGATTGTTGCCAGCCGACATCATATCTGCAAATATATAAAATTATTCGTATTACCGCCCGTTAATCTGAAAAAATATATAGGTCATAGAGAAAAACAATACCTTTTCCGACAGCAGATTAATTCTTATTTTTTTGCGTTTATCTTCTTATTTCATAATTTATATGTATCTTTGCCGCCGGATATGACACAACGCTCACGAACGCTGACAAGAGCATGCGCTGCCATGCTGCTTACCGTGTTTATGGCTTATTATGCCATAATCTCGGTGTATGCCCACGTGCATGTGGTCAACGGCGTGATGGTGGTTCACTCACATCCCTTTAAAGACAAGCACAGCCACCCTACGGGGCAGACGCTCGTGCTGCATCACCTCACACATTTTAATTCGCTCGAAGCCGGACCTGCCGCCGGGATTGAGGCGCCCGACGTGAAGCTTATTCACACAAGCTACAGCGAATATACGGTGGCACACGCCACGCCCGACTACAATTCGGGCATATATCTGCGCGCGCCTCCCGTTTCTTCATTTTCATAAATCATTTTATCCCGAAATCGGCCGTTGGCATTCGGTTGGATTTTTGTTTTGCATTGGGCTGACTGACGTATTACTTTTTGCCGGCATGGTGAACTATGCCTGCGAAAAAGCAGACGGCATGACGGCAACAAGAAAGCGAAAATACGGCCGGAAGGTTACATCCTACGGCATTAATAACCTCCAAACGGCCCGATGACCGATCAGGGTTTATCTCAACATTATTATTTATGCTGTGACGATGCAGGCATGCCGTGCCGTCATGGCCGGATATTACGTATTTTTCAAGAAATAAATGAAGAAACAAATACTATTATTTCTGGCGGGCCTGCTGTGCCCGCTGGCAGGGATGGCCCATCCCGTTGAACCAAGTACGGTGAAAGAGGGCAACATCATAACAGGACACGTCATTGAGAAAGGAACAGAAGAAAACCTGGCATACGCCACGGTGCTTATTGTGGAGAACGGCATGGGCACAGTTACGGGCGACGACGGGCACTTCCGTCTGAAGGATGTGCCGGCAGGCAAATACACGCTGAAGGTGCAGCTCATGGGCTATGCCTCGCAGACCAAGACCGTTGTGGTGAGCAACGAATATACCGTTGACCTACACTTCGTGATGGAGAAAGAGGACATCATGATGGACGAGGTGGTGGTGTCGGCCAACAGAAACGAGACCAACAGAAGGGTGGCTCCGGTGGTGGTGAACGTGATGAACAGCAAGCTGTTCGAGACGGTCAACTCTACCGACCTTGCCAAGTCGCTCAGCTACCAGTCGGGACTGCGCGTGGAGAACAACTGCCAGAACTGCGGCTTTCCGCAGGTAAGGATCAACGGTCTTGAAGGTCCTTACTCGCAGCTGCTCATCAACAGTCGCCCCGTGATGAGTGCGCTGTCGGGCGTGTATGGTCTCGAACAGATACCAGTCAGCATGATTGAGCGCGTAGAGGTGGTGCGCGGCGGAGGCTCGGCGCTGTTTGGCGCCAACGCCGTGGGCGGCACCATCAACATAATAACCAAGGACCCTATAAACAACTCGTTCCAGGTCAACTCAACGATGTCGAACCTCGGCGGCAAGACATGGGAGCAGTATTTCGGCGCAAACGCCTCGCTCGTGTCGAAGGACCGCACATACGGCGTGGCATTCTATCAGGCTTACAGAAACCGCAACCCTTATGATGCCGACGGCGACGGCTTCTCGGAGCTGGGCAAGCTCAACATGAACACCTTCGGACTGAGGGGATATTACCGCCCCACGCAGTTCAGCCGCCTGAGCATCGAGTATCACACCACCAACGAATTCCGCCGCGGAGGCAACAAGTTTGACCTGCAGCCGCACGAAACCGACATAACCGAGCAGACGCGCCACGTGATAAACAGCGGCGGACTGACCTACGACATATTCATGAACGAATACAAGCACAAGCTGTCGCTGTACGGCTCGGTGCAGCATACCGACCGCAACAGCTACTACGGCGCGGGCATGGACGCCAACGCATACGGCACTACCGACGACCTTACGGCCGTGGGCGGAGCCATGTACTCGGGCAACTTCGACCGCCTGCTGTTCTCGCCTGCCACGCTGACGGGTGGCTTTGAATATCAGTTTAACGGACTTCACGACGTGATGACGGGCTACGGCCGCGACCTGAAACAGTATGTGAGGATTGCCGGGGCGTACCTGCAGAACGAATGGAAGATGAGATATCTGACGCTGCTTGCCGGATTCAGGCTCGACAAGCACAACCTCGTGGACAACATGATATTCAGTCCGCGCGTCAACCTGCTGTGGAAACCCACCGACAGGCTGCAGGGCCGACTGACATGGTCTACCGGATTCAGGGCGCCGCAGGCTTACGACGAAGACCTGCACGTGGCTGCCGTGGGCGGCGAGGCGATGATGATAAAGCTGGCAGACGGACTGAAGCCCGAACGCTCAAACAGCTTCAGCGGCTCGGTCGACTGGGCTTTCAATCTGGGACACTTCAGCTCTAACCTGCTCATAGAGGGCTTCTACACCATGCTCAACGACGTGTTCTATCTCGAAGAGACAGGATTCGACGAGACCACGGGCACCAAGATACAGGAGCGCCGCAACGGCCACGGGGCAAGAGTCTACGGAGCTAACATCGACTATAAGATAGCCCACGGCAAGGAGGCGCAGCTGCAGCTGGGCTTCACCGTACAGCAGAGCCGCTACACCGAGGCGCTGGCATGGAGCAGCGACCCCGACGTGGCGCCAACAAAACGCATGACGCGCACGCCCGACTGCTACGGCTACTTCACCTTCACGTCGGCTCCGCTCAAGAACTTCGACTTCTCCGTCTCCGGTGTCTACACGGGCAGCATGCTCGTGCCCCACTTCGCGGGATACATAGAGAAAGACAGAATGGAGAAGACGCCCGACTTCATGGACCTCAACCTGAAGCTCAACTACACCTTCGTGCTGAACGACCATCTGAAACTGCAGTTCAACGGCGGCGTGAACAACATATTCAACGCCTTTCAGAAGGACCTTGACAAGGGTGCCGACCGCGACTCAAAATATTTCTATGGCCCCACTCAGCCGCGCACGCTGTTCATAGGCGTCAAGATATTCAACTGACACTAACGGCCACAATTATCGGCCGCAACCATGCCCTGCCCCGCTACACACAGCATCTGCCGCAACAGCCATGCGGCAATGGTGCATGTGTAGCGGGGCATTTCGTCTGCACAAGCCAGACTGATGACAGCGAAACGGAGCAGAAACGCCAGCTCCACAAAAGAAAAGTCTTTACATTTTTCATGTACAGAGTTTTCTTTAAAATAGAAAACAGACTTATAACGGATGTTAAAGGAACAGACCATCAAGCCTTCAGAATTTAACTTTGATTTACAGTTAACACCGTCTGACACCCCCAGACCAATGGTTTTAATGCCCTTAATCAGGCTTTTTAGAGACACAAGTCTATGACTTGCGAGACAAAAACCTATTGTTTTTCACCCGTAAGTGGCCGAGTTATATTTTTTAACATTCACGTCCAGGGGTCCACATCGGCATAAATCACGCTATATCAACTACTTAACAAAATCACGAAATTTCAGCGTTTTCCGTCCGAAAGCCGTGTCTGCGCTGACGGAGGCCATTCTGAGAGCGTCAAAATCAAAAAGTTTTCTGTCTGCCAAGTTCTCAACAGGCAATAAAATAGAGGCGAGTAAATCCCGCTAAAATTCATCTCGATTTACTGTTTTAAAACTAGATTTAAAAAGTAGATATTTAGGCTTAATTTGTTCTCTTGAGAGGCCGAATTTATTCTAACCATTTCATTTCTAAAACACAAGGGAAAAAGTAATATAAATTGCTGACGCCAATCTAATGTTTTACATAAGTTGTTATAGAATGTCGATTAAGATGGCAGAATATAGAACTGATGTATTATTTATCAAATTATTTATCAGATTTTTTGGGAAAAATTGTGAGAATAAGGAAAATATAGTATTTTTGCATCAACATACTTACCCCGCTTCCCACTAGAACAGCGCGCTCAGGGTAAGTTTTTTTATTAAAGATATGTCGAAGCAAATATATAACCAACCACAGATTTCGGTAAGTGAGCAGATTCAGCTATTAAAATCAGAAGGTCTGTCTTTCAAAGACGAAAAGCGTGCATTTCATTTGTTGCAGAATATCAGTATGTTTAGGATGAAAAGCTATCTCAAACCATTCAGACAGCACGAAAGTCATCAGTTTAAAATCGGCTCTACTTTTGAGGAAGCATACAATATTTACAAGTTCGATTCTGAACTTAGGAAGATGGTTTGCTCGGAACTGGAGAAGATAGAGGTGTCTGTTCGGACGCAGTTGTCATTGATTATGAGTGATGCAGCCGGTATATATTGGTTTGAGGATTCTGCGAATTTCCGTGATGCGAACCGTCATTCTTCTTTACTGAAAAGTTTGGATGAAGAACTTCACCGCAGTGATGATGATGCCATTGTTGCCTTTCAACAGAACTATTCTAACAAATTTCCTCCGAGTTGGATGACCTTTGAAGTCAGCTCCTTTGGTACACTCTCCATGATGTACAGATGGCTCAATGCCGGTCTGTCGAGACGTCAGGTGGCAAAGTTCTACGGTCTGTCAGATACTGTAATGGAATCATGGCTGCACTCCATCGTCTATGTTCGCAATATCTGTGCACATCATAGCCGTTTATGGAATCGCAGACTTAGCATCAATGCCATAGTGCCAAGACGCACCAATCTAACTTTTATTCCAATCCCGAGTGATACCAAGAAAGTATATTACGTGCTTTCAATCATACTGTACTTCTTACAAACAGTAAATCCCAATACTACTTTTCCTGCCCGTTTTAAGGCATTGCTTAATAAATATCCTTCTATTGATGTATCTGCAATGGGCTTTCCAACTAATTGGGAATTAAATTCCTTATGGACTGATATAACAACATGTAGGATATAATAACTCATCAAAAGAGCTTCTGTGAAAAGAAACTCAAAGATTCCCTAAGGATACCTATACGCTGCATGCAACTGATGCTGAATGCCAACATGCCGCGGGCACGACCGCAGCCATAAGCCGAAATGACAAAAGGCAGACGGAGCCGTGGAGCCGCTGCTGAACGGGCAAACAGAACCGGCACGACAAGACTGAAAAACAATAGCCACAGAATTTACGCCGCTCACCAATAATCTGACACACAGACATTTTCATCACTTAATTCTTGCACAGATGTTTTTTTGTTATTATCTTTGCAAGACAAGTTTATACGAGCTATATACGGCAGTCTGACGCCATTGGACACGGATGCCTGCATCACGGCGCCGGCTGACTATCACCTTACATTTTGTTAATCTCTAAACAACTTACAGAATCAAAAAAATTAACACCATATAAAGATGAAATCCCTGTTGCGCCTTATATTGCTGATAACGTTATTACCCGCTGTCGCCGCGGCCCAGCCCGACATGATAGTGGAGCACTACACCAAGGAAAGCGGACTGCCAAGCAACACGGTGTACTGCGCGCAGAAAGACGGCGACGGCTTTGTGTGGTTCGGCACATGGCACGGCCTGTGCTCGTTCGACGGCACTACGTTCACGCCCTTCATAACACGCACCAACCACAGGTCGGACATGCCGCCGCGCAAGGTGCGCAACATCATAGGCGACAAGAACGGATATCTGTGGATACGCAACACGGACAACCATCTGTATATGTTCAACAAGTATGACGAAACCTACCACGACATATACAACGAGCTGAAAAAGCAGTCGCGCAACGTGCAGGTGATAAAGATACAGGCCATGGACAACGGCCACATAATGCTGCTGACGCGCAACAAGGACGTGTTTGAGGCATACGTCAACGAGGAGAAGAAGATTGAGGTGAGAAAGATATTCGACTCGCGGCGCCACATCGACCCTGCCACAATGAAACTGAAGACCAACATCCTGGGCGAAAACAGCCGCTATGTCTACTGGATAAGCAGGAGTCTGGTGCTCAACATCGTTACGAAGAAAAACAGCGCCCCGCTGCTGGGCAGGATAAAAGACAGAGACATAACTTGCTTCAAGAAAAAGAAGCAGTATCTGTGCATCGGAACTGCACACGGCATCCTGTATATCATCAACACCGCTAACGGTCACACCGACCAATATGCCTTCAAGGGGATGCAGTCTGCCGTGTCGAGCATAAACATCATCGACGGCAAGGTGTACTTCACCACGAAAGACGGGCTCTACTCCTTTGCCAGAGGCTCGGCACCGAGGCTCATAACATCGCAGGCATCGGGCATCACGCAGTCGTTCACCGACAAATATAACAAGCTGTGGCTGTGCTCCGGCAGGGGCCTGCTTATATGCCACGACCCCAAGACAGCCACGTCGCAGACGTTCACCATGCCCACAGACAGCCTGTTTGCCGAGATGAAGTTCAGAGACACTGGTGCCAACGGCCTGTTCATACTGATGCGCAACGGCGAGGTGTGGCGCTACAACCATCAGACAAGGATGGTGCAGAACATCAACCGGCAGAAAGACTTCAGCAACTACACGTCGGAGCCTCACTTCTTTGACATCGACATCGACGCAAACGGCATCCTGTGGCTGTCGTCCACCAGCAGCGGTGTCTACAAGGTGTGCTTCCCGCGATACAACTTCAGGTTTATGTTCCCGCAGATGCTCATAACCGACAACGACAGCGACAACAACGGCATACGTGCCGTATATCAGGCACGCAACGGCGACCTCTGGATAGGCACGCGCAAGGGCGAGCTGTTCTGCATGGACCTGAAGACCAGGAACATAAAGCGAAAGTTCGGCAGCAACGAGATAGGCCCAGTCTACCACATAATGGAAGACAATAAGGGCAACTACTGGTTCTCTACAAAGGGTGCCGGACTGATAAAGGCCACGCCCGACGCCATGGCGCCACAGGGACTGCGCATAACACGGTATACCAACAAGCGGGGCGACCGCAACTCGCTGAGCAGCAACCGCGTGTATTACACCTATCAGGACAGCCGCGGGCGCATATGGGTATGCACCTTCTACGGCGGACTGAACCTCATAGAGGAACGCGGCGGCAGAATAATATTCAGAAACAAGCGCAACGGGTTCAGGCAGTATCCGCGCTACGAGCTATATACCGACGTGCGCTCCATAACCGAAGACCGCAACGGACGCATGTGGGTGGGCACAACGGACGGACTGATGTCGTTCGACGGAAAGTTCAGCAAGCCGTCTGACATAAAGTTTGAGACCTACCGCGAAAGCCACAAGTCGGGAATAACCGACAACGACATCTTCACGATGTATAAAGACCACAAGGGATATATCTGGATGGGCATATTCGGCAGCGGCCTCAACAAGATAGAATATTACGACGAGAAGAACCGCCAGCCCGTGCTGAAGACATACATGATAAACGAGAAGCAGGGCGGCGACGTAATATCGTCTATCGTCGAGGACAAGAGCCACTGCCTGTGGATATGCACCGAGAACGGACTGGCAAGCATGAAGCAGGGCTCGTCTTACCTGAAGAGCTACGACAGGTTTGCGGGCTTCCCCGAGGTGAACATCGAGGACAACACATCGATATGCCTGCACAACGGCACCATTCTGATAGGCAGCCGCCAGGGCCTGCTGTCGTTCGACCCTGAGGCAGTAAGAAACGACAACGACGCCCGATACCCCACCTTCATAACCAACTTCAAGGTGGTTAACCGCGAGCTGTGGGACTTCAACCCGCCGATATTCGAAGGCTCGCTGAAGTATGCCGACAAGATAGTGCTCGACCACGACCAGTCGACATTCACCATTGAGTTCTCGGCCCCCTACTACGCCGACAACAGCCTTATACCCTACACCTACATACTCGACGGATACGAAGACGAATGGCACAACAGCGGCACCAACCGCATAGCCTCGTATGCCAACGTGCCGCCGGGCCACTATAAGTTCAGGGTTAAGGTCAACGACAACAACTCGCCCGAACGCGTCATCGAGATAATCATCAGTCCGCCGTGGTGGGCCACATGGTGGGCTTACACCATATACACCCTGCTGGCGCTGCTGGCTCTCTACGGTGCGCTGCGTCTCGTGATGTACATGATAAAGATGCGCAACGAGGTGTATATCAACGACCGCCTGGCCGAACTGAAGATACGCTTCTTCACCAACGTCAGCCATGAACTGCGCACGCCGCTGTCGCTCATAAAGGGCCCGATAGAGGAACTGAAGAACACCGAGAAGCTGAGCCCTACGGGCAAGGAGTATATAAGCCTCATCGACCGCAACGCGCGCAAGATGCTGCAGCTGGTAAACCAGATACTCGACTTCCGCAAGATTCAGAACGGCAAGATGAAGATGCACGTGTCGTATGTCGACCTCAACAGCATGATAGATCAGCTCATGCAGGAGTTCAGGATGCATGCCGAAGAGCGCGACATAGCCTTCGTGTTCGACAAGGCTGAAGAACACGTTACGGCATGGTGCGACGCCGAAAAGATAGCCATAGTGCTCAACAACCTGCTGAGCAACGCCTTCAAGTACACCGGCGAGGGAGGCAAGATATGCATAGCGCTCGAGCACGACTACGACAGGCACATGTGTACGATAAGGGTTGAAGACGACGGAGTGGGCATACCAAAGTCGCAGCTCGAGGTGATATTCGAGCGCTTCTCGCAGGCAAGCAACAAGACGTCTGACGACAACGCCTACGCCGGCACGGGCATCGGCCTTTCGCTGTCGAGAGAGTATGTCAACATGCACCACGGACGCATATGGGCCGAAAACATCGACGGCGGCAAGGGCGTGGTGTTCTCTGTTGAACTGCCTACTGGCCGCGAACACTTCGACGAGAAAGACATCGAGGTCTACTTCGACGACAACACTGCAGGCAACAAGACTGCTGACGAGGCCGAAGCAGAACAGGACACGCAGGAGCAGAAAGCGGAAGAGCCGCAGGACGACCTGCCTACAATAATGCTCATAGAGGACAACATCGACATGTGCCGCATGCTGCAGCTGCAGCTGCGAAGCAACAAATACAACGTGTTTACGGCACACGACGGCGAGGAAGGACTGAAGAAGATTTATCAGCACCACCCCGACATAATAATAACCGACCTCATGATGCCTGGCATGGACGGCATGGAGCTGCTGCGCAACGTAAGACAAGACTTCAACATCAGCCACATACCCGTCATCGTGCTCACGGCAAAGAACACCGAGGAAGACAAGCTGACATCCATAAAGAGCGGAGCCAACGCCTTTATAACAAAGCCCTTCAGCAGCAGTCACCTCATGGCCAGAATAAACCAGCTGCTCGAGGAGCAGCGCATCTTCCAGCGCAAGATGGTGGTGCAGACCACCGTGGAGAACACGGCCGAGGCAGCCAACGACTCTTACGAACAGCACCTCGTGAAGAAGGACATCGAGTTTGTACACAAGATTCATGAGATTATTGAGGAGAACCTCAACTCTAACGACTTCAACATCGACACCATAGCCGGCACGATAGGTCTTAGCCGCTCTGCCTTCTTCAAAAAGCTGAAGAGCCTGACGGGCTTTGCCCCGGTAGACCTCGTAAAGGAGATAAGGCTGACCAAGGCTGCGCGCCTCATAGAGACAACAGACGACAGCATAACAGAGATAGCCTACTCTGTGGGCTTCCGCGACGCCGGCTACTTCGGCAAGTGCTTCCGCAAGAAATATGACATGACGCCAAAGGAATACAGAGCCGAAAAGCGTCAGGCGCAGCAGCAATAGCACAGCCGGAACTACGGCACGAAATAAAGCTATGCACGAAATAAGACTTAAAAGCAAGCTAAGGAACTGCATAAACAGCACTCTGCATCAGCCTGCCTTCCGTCCCATTCGTTTGTATCAACCGGAATGGACGGAAGGCACGTTGATTATATATAAACAGACAGCACGACAAAACTAGCTTTCTTTCCAATATTGCAATAACATCGCTACGACAGCAAATCCTCTATGATAAAAGTACATTTTTTGCTTTAAAAGAATAAAATTACAGTTTATTTTCATATATTTGGAGTGCCGTACAACGGAACGGACAACGATGACGATGTGGACGGCGAAGTGCTCATTGAAAAGCGGAACAACATCTGGAATACGACTTACCTCTTCAACGCGAAGGAGAAACCTCGTGTACGTCAACACGGGACGCACGAAGAAAGATGGAACAACAGACGAGAAAACCCATGAGCGCAAGCTGAAATGGGACGAAGAGAACCGTCTGCTGGCCTCTGACGACGACGGATTCGTGACCAACTACTGGTATGACGCTGACGGCGAGCGCACAGTGAAGACCAGCGGAGAGAGCGAACAGGTATATGTGAACTCAGAGTTTGCCGGCGGACGCACCAACACGGCCAGGTTCTCACTCTACGTGAGCCCTTATCTCGTGGCAAACCAAGGCGGACGCTACACAAAGCACATCTATATTGGCTCACAGCGCATCGTATCAAAGATAGGTGACTTCGCATCCTACGGCGCAGATCCGAGGCGCATACAATATGCCGGCAAAGAGGCTGACGCGGTAAATGTGGACTATGATGTTAAATATAGTCAACAACTGCAGGCAATCAAAGAAAATTATGCTACATTTGGGGTGCCGTACAACGGAACGGACAATGACGACTATGTGGACGGTGAAGGATTCTGCTGTGACGACGGCACGATGGAAGCTGCCATGGCTCAGGCCAACGCACCGGAGGACAACTTCCAGGAAGGCGACGCCTACGAGAACCTGCAGTTCTACTACCATCCCGACCATCTGGGCAGCAGCAGCTACATCACCAACCTGGACGGAGAGGTGGTACAGCACATAGAGTACGTGCCGTTCGGCGAAGTGTTCATTGAAGAGCGGAACAACATTTGGAATACGCCTTACCTCTTCAATGCGAAGGAATTCGACGAGGAGACGGGACTGTACTACTACGGTGCGAGGTACTATGACCCGAGGCTGAGTGTATGGATAAGTACTGACCCAAAACAGGATAAATATCCCAATGTAAGTAGTTATTGCTATGTTATTGATAATCCTGTTAAGTTAATAGATCCTGATGGGAAGGATTCTTATTTGATTATCTGGGCTTCTCAATCTGATGCTTATGGACATGCGGCCTTTGGAGTAGATAATTATGTTTGGAGTACAGAGCAAAATAAATATGTATCTGATGGAACAATTACAGTTTTTGGATTATTCCCAATAAACGGTTATTCTTCCGAACAAGCAAAATTAGATGAGCGTGTTAGAGGATTATTTTTAATAGATCCCAAAGTAACTTTAAATGAATTGAAAAAAAATAAATTTTATAGTGGCGAAAATACAGATCCAGATGGAATCCTCAGAATCTCGTCAGATTATCATACGGATCAAAAAACAAAAGAGGTATTACAAACGGAAATAGAATCAAATAAAGGTTACAAAGGAATGTCTCGTAATTGCTCTACTTTTGCAAGGGAGGGCGTAAGAAATGCGTTAGGAAACAATATAAAAGGGGAGGAGTCTTTTTTAGGAAAAACCTATGTGACTCCTAACAGGTTATTTGAAGATGCCAAAATATTTCCAAATACTGAGATTGTAGTTGATCCAGGCAAAAAAACAAATTATAAATTTAGTAGTACCATAAAATCAGCCATTAAACAAGAGGTAAAAGAGCGAATAAAATAAATAAAAATGTATTCTCTACAAGGTAATTAGTACCTTGTAGAGAATATTTCGTATCTCGTAAATATTAAAATTTAAATTAAGAATATAAATGTAACTTCTCTACAACCAGCAATGCTATATATTACAAGCTATATTTGCAGGCAATCTGTATTGTTAGAGAATCGTAGAGATATTTTATAAAAATAATTCTTATTTATGAAATATATATTGAAAATAGTCTGTATTTTTGGAATTTTTTACATAATTGGCTGTGCTCAAATTAAAATACGACCGCAACTTATGAATAGGCAAGAATGCGAGTATATATTAGTTAGAGATTATTTTAGACGTAACGAATATGTAATAAAAAATGATTCTTCGATAAAAGAATTGTTTGGACTTATGCAGAGTGCAAATCATTGTGATATAATCAAGTTGCCTCCAAAATTGATTTTAACAATAAAAGGTATAAATTATAATCAAACTTTTTTCATCAACGATGATTATATAAAGGACAACGAAAGAATCATTTATAGGTGTAAAAAAAATATTGAGAATGAATTATATAAAATCATAGAGGATGAAAAATAGAATTTATAATAATATTCGTTTGTGAAATTATTTTTGAGTGGCACAACTATGGTTTCAGTTTTGAATGATGCCTTTTTCAGCTTGCAAAACACGGTTTTTGCCTTTTGAAAAGCAACATTTCATATAAAAAATGACTATAGTAAGCCTATCGGACGTATGTGGAAATCGTAAACATAAGCCGTCAAATACACAAACCGTAAAGTTTGACACAAAGAGGCACTAATAATTCTACCAAACAGGTAATATATATCCAAATACTGAAATGCTGCTAATCTACAAGTCGCACGGCTACGACAAGTTCGGCCAGCGCACGTACATGAAATACTGCAACGGCGCGGAGACGTTCTACACCTACAAGCCGCAGCGGCGCAGGCTGCAGGGCCTGAAAGTGAATGCCGGAGGCAATACCATCATGGACAACGCCTACACGTATGACGCAGTGAGCAACGTGCTGAGCGTGGCAAACGGAGCGGCCCTGCCACAGAGCGGCAAGGCCGGCGGACAAATGAGCCACAGCTACACCTACGACGCACTGTACCGTCTGACAGGCGCAACCGGAACCTACACGGGGGCAGACAGCAAGACGGCAAGTTACACGCTGGCAATGGGCTACGACAATATGCACCGCATCACCTCGAAGAGCCAGCACCTTACACAGGGCAACCTGCAGTTTGACGGCACACTGAACGTGGGTTATGACCTGACGTACACCTACGGACAGGAAGATGGAAAGAAATTCCAGCTTGACAACGTCAGTGACGTGAACTACCGCACGGAAGCCACTCCGGACGAGAGCCGGAAGACACGCAACAGCCATGCCTATGAGTATGACGCGAACGGAAACCTCGTGTACGTCAACACGGGACGCACGAAGAAAGATGGAACAACAGACGAGAAAGCCAATGAGCGCAAGCTGAAATGGGACGAGGAGAACCGCCTGCTGGCCTCTGACGACGACGGATTCGTGACCAACTACTGGTATGACGCTGACGGAGAGCGCACAGTGAAGACCAGCGGAGAGAGCGAGCAGGTATATGTGAACTCAGAGTTTGCCGGCGGACGTACCAACACGGCCAAGTTCTCACTCTACGTGAGCCCTTATCTTGTGGCAAATCAAGGCGGACGCTACACCAAGCACATCTATATAGGCAGCCAGCGCATTGTATCCAAGATCGGTGACTTCGCATCCTATGGTTCGGACCCGAGACGCATAGAGTATGCGGGCAGCGAGGCTGACGCGGTAAATGTAGACTATGATGTTAAATATAGTCAACAACTGCAGGCAATCAAAGAAAATTATGCTACATTTGGGGTGCCGTACAACGGAACGGACAATGACGACTATGTAGACGGTGATGGATTCTGCTGTGACGACGGCTCGATGGAAGCAGCCCAGACACGTGCCATGGCAAAGGCACTGGAGGACAACTTCCAGGAAGGCGACGCCTACGAGAACCTGCAGTTCTACTACCATTCCGATCATCTGGGTAGCAGCAGCTACATCACCAACCTGGATGGCGAAGTGGTGCAACACATAGAGTACGTACCGTTCGGTGAAGTGTTCATTGAAGAGCGGAACAATATCTGGAATACGCCTTATCTCTTCAATGCGAAGGAATTCGATGAGGAGACGGGATTGTATTACTATGGTGCGAGGTACTATGACCCAAGACTAAGTTTGTGGATGAGTGTAGACAGATTTGCGGAATCATATCCTAGTATTAGTAGTTATAGTTTTTCTGCAAACAATCCTATAAATGTTTTAGACATAAATGGAGATAGTATAATAGTTAGAGAATTCAATAATGAGAAAAAAATGTGGAATTATTTTAATTATAATATATCTAAAGGACAGTTTGAAGATCTTCAAGGTAACGCTTATACTGGTACAAATAGAGATATTCAAAACATTGTGAGGGGCTTGAATAAACTTTCATCTAAATCCCATGGGAGAAAATTGATTTCAGGTCTAGCTGAACATAATGAAAAAATTATAATAATGATTAATTCTAATAGGAACTTTGAACAAGAAGGTTCCGAAGGTTTTTCAAGCATTGTGTCTTGGAGTCCTTCATCACGTGCTGCATTTGGTGGTGATAGTTTTATATCATTAGGTCATGAATTGGCTCATTCATCAGATAGATTAAATGGAACATTGGATATGACTACATGGTATACAGTACCAATAAATGATGAAGATTACAAAGATATTCCAAATGCTGAAAAATACTCAACCCATATAGAAAATTTAATACGAGCAGAACATAATATTCCTTTAAGAAGCCATTATTCTATAGATACTGAGGGGAACCCTAATGGTGGTAAAATCCTTAAAAAAGGAAATCAAAGTATATATTTTGACCAGAAAGGGAATCATGCTCCAAAGTATAAAAAAATAAAAGAAAATAATTATATATATGGAAAATAAATTTGTGAAAATAATCCTTGCTGTAACATTATGTGTGATATTTTTTTCTTGTAATACCACCAGTAAAATAAGCAAGAATCATATTAATAATCTATATGATTTGATTTATTATGCACAAAAGAAATGCAAAAATGCAACTTATTATGCATTTGATGCAGAAACTTTGAACCATATCAGAAGGCAAATAGTTCCAGATTCAATTGCAAATGCAATATATGCGTCCAATACGATTTATGTATTAAGCAATTATGATTTAGGTGATGTCTTATATTCAGAATTGCTTATTGGGGATTCTGCTTCGATTGGATTTGGTTACCAGAATTTTAATTATATATTTCAAATACCTGTGAGTAAACAAGAAGCACAAGTATATATTAGCTTGTCTGATACCACGAAAATTAGAGAAAAAGGAGAGATAAGTCCTTATTCTTATATAGATATGATACGTTTAAAAATCAATTTAGTTCAAAATGATTATGAATGTGAAGTTAAAAAGTTTAGTTATGATCCCATAATCTGGTTTTATATGACTCCTGATATTCGATAAATATTTATGGATATGAGGCTGCATCAAAATAGAATTGAAAAAATATAAATCTTATAGATTGAATCTTAAAAATAAAAAATCTCCTGCTTTAGCCTTAAGTAGGAGATTTTTATGTTCTCACTTATAGATTATAAGTAGACTTATCTCTGTTTTTCATTTTGAGTTTTTTTATCATACGGGAAAGCCTATGAGGGCAAGCTGAAATGAGACGAAGAGAACCATCTGTTGACCTCTGACGACACATATTTGTAACCTATCACTGTGTCAAACGCATCTACATAGCCAGAGCATCGTTTCCAAGATCGGTAAATTTGACCCTCCGTCCCAACCTTGAGACATATACAAAATATGTAGTAGTTCCTTGATTTATTCTTATGACAATTAGAGAATAGTAAAACTAACAGTGTCATCATTTATATCAACAAATTGGAATCTTAAAGCTTTCAAGATGATTTGTTTCAGATAAAGAAACCAATATGAAGATAAGGGAGTAAAAAAACACATTCATTCGCCAAAACAGAAATTATACATTAGTTTGCAGCCATAATCTAAACAGCGGGTCTGTAATGGTATATATACCTCCCCGCTGGGTTTTGGATGTCTTATCTATAATCTTCCGGTCAGCCATTAGCTTGAGGTATGGGGATATCTTCCCGTTGTCCTGACCTGTCATCTGACGGATCTCCTGCAGACTGACTCCATCTTCAGCCCTTGCTATAGCCGATAAAATACTTTAGACCTATACAACGGACATAGTTAGAAAGAGCCCATGAACGCAAACAGAAATGGGACGAGGAGAACCGTCTGCTAGCCTCTGACGACGACGGATTCGTGACCAACTACAGGTATGACGCTGACGACGAGCGCGCGGTGAAGGCAAATACAGAACATTTTACCGAATCTTAAACGGAGAATCAGAATATAACGGTAAGACATAAAGAAACGTTTTGTTAAAAAAAAGCAAGTAACAAGACGATTGACAATGAAAACGTTGCGTTTCAAATAAATTATGACTATCTTTAGGCGGGAAAAAGGAAATCGATACGATACAACACTTTATTGCAAGCCGACAATCAACTTTAATCAGGTTTTTATTAATAATGCAAAACAATTTCTCAGAATAATAAAGAGTCAGATGTTGAAATGAAACTGCAAAGAAAACACTTTCAAGAAGTGCTTCTGATAGATTTAAATAACAAAATAAATCACGACATCTTTATTGGATGTCGTGATTTACTCAAAAAACAAGGAAATGAAAAGTATTACAAATAAGGAACTTATAAGTGTCATATTGATAAATATCGGCGCATTAGCATTTGCTATCTATATTTGGCTCATATACGACCATAGACAAACGATAATCAATAGTGAGGAACCAATACAAAATTATTCGGTACTGGAAGTTAATTGCTATCGTAAAAGTGGATCAAACATACTCATAGAGTTCAAAGGAAAGCAATATTATGTAGAAGTTGTCAGAGATAAATGCATACAGTTTGATCCACAAAAAATACAATTCTTTTATGACAAAGAAAGAGATGAAGTTTATGAAGAAAGTGGGCTAGCGGTAAGACAGGTAGTAGCTTGTTTCATTCTATATTTATGCTCGTGTATATGGTTGTTTACAGTAATAAGAAAAAGACTTAGTAGTAGTTGATTACATATTAGACATTAACGGCTTCAGCTGTAAAACCTGTATAGGTATGATTCAGACGCTACACCAAGCACATCTATATAGGCTCACAGCGCATCGTATCAAAGATAAGTGACTTCGCATCCTACGGCGCATATCCGAGGCGCATAGAGTATGCGGGCAATACATACACCTTATATTATATGGCCACAGTTCGTCGTCAGGCAAATAGATTTTAATTAAACAAGGTGATTTATGCTCTCAGCCATCCTTGCTGGTCTTTTCGTACGTTTTTTCTTGACACAGCCCATTATGCCAGCGAAAAAGCGAACGGAAAGACTATTAAGATAAGGCAAAAGCACAGGCTGACCAATAACATAAAGCATTAACATTGCTGAATATTAATTACTGGTTGGGACATAAAAGACGGCAAACGGCATTGGAAAAGGTATGCTTTTAGATGATGAAACGTGGTGTTTTACGATGTAAAAGGACAGCTTTTACAAGCTGCATGGCCATGTTACGACGTAAAAAAGAAAAGAGATATGAAAAAGATTTTAAGAAAAAACTCATCACTCATCACAAAGCTGCATAAGGGCCTTGTAGTCAAGGCTTTAGAGTGTGACGAGTTGCATTTCCAACTCATCACATCCGAGGTGAACGATCTGTTGCGTGATGAGTACGGAAAGAAACTCATCACAACTTAACAAGCTGTAAATCAGCATATTAAAAGCTATTGTGACGAGTGATGAGTTTATTAAGATAAGTTTTTTGTATCAGAATTTTGCCGAATCACAATGGCCGCCAGTTTAGCGCTAATAAAAAAACGACGAAATGAATTTGGGTAATGATTTGCGAGATTCGGATAGTCACTACGTTATTTGAGCTGCGCTTATTGACATTTAAGCACAATTGGCCATTAGACCGCACATTGTTTTATCTGTTTTGTGTCTTCATGCTTTCAGCCCGTCTTTTAGTTTCTGAACGCTGATAGCCGATTAGGGTTAAAGCGCCTGTGCCCATTTTCGCAAAAGGCGTTTCGCATAATCGGGACGCACGAAGGTTAAATTTAGTTAATAGCATTTTTGCTTTTGATTACAAAGCAAATCAGTAATCGTTTAAAGAGAAAAACATCAGAAAATCTATTAACTTAATAAAATTAGCTTATGAAAAAAATTTTTACTTTAGTAGCAGTTGCACTTGCAGCAATGAGCGCAAACGCTCAGGATTATTATGCTGCTGCAACTTATGATGCAGACAAGAACGTAGTAATGGCTGAAGAATTCCAGAATGCTGTTATCGACACTCAGAACGGCAAATCTGTTGTTACCGTAGATCTTACAAATGTAACAATGACAGCAGTAGGCGGCACTACTCCTAAAGAAATAGACAAAGACGCAAACGTATCAGAATGGAATGCCATAGAATGGAAGACCGGCAACCAGGGCGACATCGAGTTTCCTTACGTACAGGGAACAGGTAACCCCTACGTTAAGCTTCTGGCAGAAGAAGTGATTACAGACGACCAGCCTACAGGCACATACCGTCCTGCATACGAATACTACGAGCCGGACGGAAGCAAGGGTCTGCCCGTGTCAGGACTCTACTATGAGTTCAAGGCTAAGGCTGAAGGAACTCTCGTACTCGGTGTATGGATCAACAAAGGTAACCGCAAGCTCTTCGTTGTAGACAAAGAGACACAGAAGGCTCTGACACCTAAAGTAGACTATACTCTGGACGGATATGAGAACGGCGTGACAAACGAAGACGGCACAAAGGCTTACACCATGGACATCCCTACAAAGGGAACAGAAGGTGACGACCTGTATATCTGGGGTGCAAAAGGCGGCAACCAGGCAATCTGGGGATGGCTGAACATACCTATGAAGGCTGACCAGACCTACATGGTGTTCCTGCACAGCGCACAGATTGGTGTAAGCGATGTTGAATTTGAAGCCGGCACAAGCGGCATCAACGACATAACAAACAACACATTTGACGCTGATGCTCCTGTATACAACCTTGCCGGACAGCGCGTAAGCAAGGATGCAAAGGGCATACTGATTCAGAACGGAAAGAAGTTCATCAGAAAATAAGCCTGATGACGATTGTGTACGAATCGTACGTAAACCAATAAACATCTTTTATACATAACGCACAAATAATCTTCCTAAAGACAGCACGCCTGCCATTAGGAGGATTATTTGCTTTTGGAAGATATGATTAATCCTGACTCGGCTAATCACAGTTTTTCTTTATGACTTGCCACTCCGGCAGCTGCACCATACTGCTGTTCTTTTTGACGAGATGCCCGCAGACACACCAAACGGGCGCAAACGGACAAACAGAAGCATGCCATATCTAATGCGGACATCAAAACACAACCGGAAAGACTCATACATGAAGGATAAAAAAAACATATATTTTCTATGTCTGCCATGCGACAAATATGCACCATCCGAAACGTATCATGTTATAAATCAGCCGTTTACACCAGAAGCAAAAGCGACAAATGGTTTAATGCAACCTTTTGTTTTTATTTTTTATTATATTTTGGTTACATTTTTCTATTATATCCGTCAAAGAATTGTAAAGGAGAAAATATGCCCTGATGCCATGGGCAAGACATACTTGAAAAAACAAATTTAATTATATTGTATAACATTAATAAAAACATTCTTATGAAGAAAAATCATTTTTCACTACGAAGAAAGGCATACGCCCTGATGTCGCTTGCGGCAGGCGTGCTGCTCTTTGCTTCATGTGCGCAGGATGGTTTCGACGAAGAAAGCTTCGACAGCGGTGTATACAACACACAGCTTGAGGCTCCTTCAACAGACGACATCCAAATCACGGCAAGCGCAGATGGAACACAACAGACCATCAGCTGGCCGGTAGTCTATGGTGCAGGCGGCTATCATGCCATCCTGACTAACACTACTGCAGGAGAAGTATTGGTAGACTCTGTCTACGACGGCACTTCATTCGCCGTAGCACGTGTTGAGGACAACAACTACGAACTGTCTCTGGAAGTTCTCGGCAACGAGGAAAGAAACAACACAGGCTGCGACCCTGTAATCAAGACTTTCAACACCTTTGCTGTTGCATTTGCAACAATTCCTTCAGGAAGCGACCTCTGCGAATACTTCCAGAACAACCCTATACCTGAAGGCAACGAAGAGGAACTCGTATACGACCTTGAGGAAGGCGGACAGTATACAGTTTCAGGAATTCTTGACTTTGGCGGAAACAAGATACAGCTACGCTGTACAAACGACCAGAAGAGACCTACAATCACTTATACAAAAAATCCCGATCCTTCAAAAGAAGATGGTACAATACGCACATCAGCTCCTCTGAAACTGAAGAGCCTCAACTTTGACTGCAGTGCATCCAGCAATGAGGCAATAGGACTGAGCGAGACACCTGACGAGAGCATAAAAGGCGCAACAGGCAGCGGCGACTACTACAACATAATGGGTACGCTGCATATCACAAACTGTAACTTTGAAGGAGTGAACGCCCAGTTTATACACGACAACAACAAGAAATATTGTATTGAGACATGTGTCATTGACAACACTGTTGTGAAACTGACATCTACAGCATCAAGCGGCGTAAGCAGCAATGCCATAATCTACTTCAAGTCAGGATTCATCAACAATCTGACCGTACAGAATTCTACATTCTGGAACGCCGGCGACTCTGATGCAAAATACTTCATACAATACAACAACTCAGGACGCTGCGACCGTGCCGGATACACATCTAACAGCGTAAACATCAAGAACAGCACATTCTACAACATCGCAAAATCAGGACAGTGGGCTAACTACAGCGGATTCAGCGGCAAGGCAACATCAGTATTCGTACTGACAAACACAATATTCGTTGACTGTGCCAAGGAAATAGCACGCCGCTTCATCGGCGGTAACTTCAGCACAAGCCCGTCATACACATTCCTTAACAACACTTATCTGCAGGATGCTGCCACAGACACTTATGACAATGAAGAAAACTACGACAAGAGCGGCACTGCAATAAAGAGCAACCCGCAGTTTGCAGACCCGACAAACGGCGACTTCACTGTCAACGGAGGCGAACAGCTGTCTAAGAGAACCGGCGACCCGCGCTGGCTTCCGGCTGCAGAATAATAATCGATAACAAAAGAAAAACATAAGATATGAAAAGAAAATTCATAAAAGCTCTATGCTTCGGCCTCATGGTTTGTGCTGCCACACCGGCACTGGCACAAAGCCAGACGGTGAAGGGTACAGTCGTTGACGAAAACGGCGACCCTATCATTGGCGCATCTGTCCGCATAAGCGGCAAGGAGGGCACCGGTGTGATAACCGACATAAATGGTAACTACACCATCTCTGCACCCAAGGGCAGCAAGGTGACAATATCCTACATCGGATATCTTACACAGACCGTTGCTCCCGGCGGAAGAACACAAATGCAGGAAGACTCACAGAATCTTGAAGAAGTTGTCGTAGTAGGTTACGGTGTGCAGAAGAAGGCTCACCTGACCGGTTCTGTTGCAACTGTTCCGATGGACGAGATTCAGGACATGACCTCAGGTGGTCTGGCAAGCAGTCTGTCAGGACTTGTCAACGGTCTGAGCGTAAGCGGCGGCGACACCCGTCCGGGTGAAAACGCAACAATGTATATACGTGACACCAACTCGCTCGGCGACGTAGGTAGCGTGGCACAGCAGCCTCTGTTCGTCATCGACGGATACATCTATCCCAACGACGTAAAGGTGGGCAACTCAACACAGAACCTCGGTGCAGAGGCATTCAACAACCTTGACCCGGCAGAAGTGGAGAGCATCTCTGTGCTGAAGGACGCTTCAGCAGCCGTCTACGGTGCACGTGCGGCCAACGGTGTTATCCTCGTTACCACAAAGAAGGGTAAGCTCGGCGCACCGCGCATCTCTTACAGCGGTACATTCGGTTTCACAGACGCCGTATCACATCCCAAGATGCTGAGCGCATACGAGTATGGCCGTCTCTACAACGCTGTTGCAGCAGCCGACCCGAAGAACACATCGCTCAACCATCTTACAGACCTCTATCAGGCAGACGAGCTCAACGCCATGAAGGGCCTCAACTACGACCTGCTGGACAAATACTGGGAGACTGGCGTTACGATGAAGCATAACGTAAACCTCAGCGGAGCAACTGACCGTGCAAGCTATTTTGCAAGTCTTTCTTACTTCGACCAGGACGGTAACCTCGGCAACCTTGACTACAACCGCTGGAACTACCGTGCAGGAGTAGACGTTAAGGTAAGCCAGTGGCTGGGTGCAAACCTCAGTGTATCAGGCGACTACGGAAAGAAGAACACACCTTACATCAAGGTGGGCGGTACTTCTAACGAAAAAGACTACAACATCCTGCTCACACGTCCGCGCTATATTCCGGAGTATGTCAACGGCCTGCCAATCGCAGCATACGGAATAAGCAACACTCAGGTGGACGATGATCAGAACTACTCATTCTCTGAACTGAGAAACAACGGCGACTACAGCCGCACGATGAACTCTAACATCAACATTCAGGGAAGCATCAACTACGACTTCGGATGGAGCAAGATACTGAAGGGACTGAAGCTGAGATTCTCTTACTCAAAGAGCATCAACACAGACAAGACCAACCAGTATGGCTCTGAATACAAAGTGTACACAATGCAGACACGCCCCGGAAGCGGAAGCCACCTGTATACTCCGGTAGAAGGTCAGGACTACAGCCAGTTTATCACAGAGGCGAACCTGCTGCCCCATACAATAGCCAACGGCGACCCGTCACAGCTGAACCGCTCTATGACACGTACAGACAACTACCAGATGAACTTTACGGCGTCATATAACAGAGACTTCGGCGAGCACAGCATCGGAGCATTATTCTCAATAGAGAAATCAGAAGCAGAGAGCGAGTATCTCTATGCCATGGTTTCAGACCCCTACCCCTTCACAACAGGACAGTCAAACTCAGCTGAGGGCGAGACAAAGGTTATAACCTTCACCCGCAGCGAGTCAGGAACTCTCTCTTACATCGGACGTATCAACTATGCATACGCCAACAAGTATCTGGCAGAATTCCTTATCCGTTCTGACGCTTCAACGAAATTCGCCCCGGTAAACTATTGGGGAGTATTCCCGTCATTCAGCGCAGGTTGGGTAATGTCTGAAGAAAAATGGTTCAAGGAGGCTCTTCCATGGGTAGACTTCCTGAAAGTTCGCGGATCATTCGGTATGACAGGACGTGACAACACAGCCGCATGGCAGTGGATGCAGGTTTACGCCCAGGACGCCAACCGCGGTCCGGTGTTCGGTACAGGCATCTCTAACGAAAGTGAGAACCGTATAACCATCAACAAGAACAACTCTGCCGTAAACAAGGATGTTCACTGGGATAAGGTTTACAAAGCCAACTTCGGTCTCGACTTCACCGTACTTGACAACCGTCTGAGCGTTACTTACGATATGTACCGCGAGTGGAACCGCGACATGCTGATGAACATCAGCCAGGCTATCGAGGGAACAATCGGTACACAGTCGGCAGCAGTAAACCTTGGCGAGATGGACAGCTGGGGCTACGAGTTGAGCGCTACATGGCGTGACAAGATCGGCAAGGACTTCAAATACCGTATCGGCCTCAACACAGGCTACAGCGACAACAAGGTGCTGAACATGGACTTCGCCACAGACTATATCTATCGTCAGATACAGCGCGGCGGACGTACAGACATAGGTCTGTGGGGTATGCAGTGCATCGGCATGTTCCGTTCATTCCAGGATATTGAGGAGTATTTCGACAAATACAACATCACATCTTACCTCGGAATGAGCAAAGACGAGGTTCGCCCGGGTATGCTTATATATAAGGATGTACGCGGACCGCAGCAGGAAGACGGAACATACGCAGGACCTGACGGCGTGGTAGACAAGGACAACGACCAGGTATGTCTGTCTAACCGCAACAATCCTTACAGCGTTACAATGAACCTCGGCGCCGACTACAAGGGATTCTCTCTCACAGCCCAGCTGAGCGCTTCATGGGGTGGATACAGCTTCGTTGACGCTTCTGCACTGAAGTCAGGCTCAGGCGTAGACGACCTCGAGTTCACCAACATGCCTTCATTCTGGAATGTTGACAACATGTACTCATATCAGGACATATACGATGCAGCCGGCAACCTCGTAGTAGCTGCCAACCGCAACGGAAGCCTGCCTAACCTCGCTTACCAGAGCGTAAACGCAATAACATCATCGTTCTGGAGAATAAGCGGAACACGAGTAAAACTGAGCCGTCTGACACTGGCCTACACTATTCCGTCAAGCCTCGTGAAGAAAATCGGTATACAGTCAGCCCGCGTAAACGTTACAGGCCAGAACCTGCTGAGCTTCTATAATCCTTATCCAGACAACTTCATGGATCCGATGTGCAGCTACGGTTCTTATCCTACACTGCGTCAGTTTACAGTTGGAGTAAATCTTACATTCTAAGAAAATATAACCGTTTAATAGAATTTTATCAATGAAAACAAATATAATAAAAGTGTTCGGACTTGGCCTCATCGCAAGTATGACCATCACATCATGTAGTGATGACTTCCTTGAGGAAAAGAAGAACTACGATAACGTAAATACAGGTATTTACGACACAGAAGAGGGATGCCTGCGCCGTGTATACGACGTTTACAGCTGGTGTCTGCCTACGGTGAACAGCGACCCCACATGGCAGTATCCTTCTACAGGAAGCAACGACACTCAGGCAAAGTCGACTGAGGAGTACAGCGGCTTCGGAGCATTCGTTGACCCGCAGAACCCGCTGTCAGTAATGAGCGGAACATCTGTTCCTGACTATTTCTTCGGTACTCCTAACAACATTCAGAACAACGCATGGGGACGTATCCGCAACATCAACGACGCCATTGAAGGCATCTCAGGCGGCGCCCTCTCACAGGAGAAGAAGGACGAATATCTCGGACAGCTCTACTTCTTCCGTGCATGGTGCTACTATAACCTCGTGAAATACTACGGAGGTGTGCCTATCGTAACTGAGGTTCAGGACCCTGTTGAAGGTGTGGTTAACCCTCGCCGTTCAGCAAAGGCTTGTATCGACTTCATCCTCAGCGACCTTGACCAATCAGCCAAGATGCTTGCTGACAAGACTATGAACGGCGGCTGGTCGAGCGACGAATGGGGTATGGTAACAACTGGAACAGCCCTCGCGCTGAAAGGCCGTGTGCTGCTGCTGTGGGCTAGCCCGCTGTTCAACCGTGCCAACGACGAGACACGCTGGAAGAACGCATACACACAGATGAAGGCCGAGCTCGACTCTATCAACTCTTGCGGCTATGGTCTGTTCACATCTACAAACAACGTAAACGGTTCAGACTTCGCACTGCAGTTCAACCAGAGCGACAAGAACCCTGAAGCTGTGTTCGTAACTCTCTACAACACTGTACAGGCCGGCGACGGTCAGAAGAACAGCAACTGGGAGCGCTACATCCGTCCAAAGAACACAACAGGTTCTGGCAAGAACGCTTCTGCAATGCTGATAGACATGTTCCCGATGGCTGACGGTAAGCGCCCGGCTTCTGCCGACACTTACACAAAGCTCGAGGCTTCGTCTATGACATACGACCGCGAACATCCGTTCATGAACCGCGACCCGCGCTTCTACCGCACATTCGCATTCCCCGGCTTCCGCTGGGCTTACAACGGCAACAGCAGCGTTCAGGAGGCTGATCCTAACAACCCGCTGTATGACGACGGAAAGAACTATGAACTCTGGAACTACGTATGGTATACAGACCTCGACGACCAAGGCGACCCTGAGAGCGGAAACGACTATGGCGCAGACAACCTGCTGACAAACTGCTCTGGCGTTTACGTGCGCAAGCGTTCTGACGACTACGACGTAAATACAAACTCTATGTACACCTTCACCGGTACAGCAAGCAACGGCGGATTTGCTTATTCAGCTCAGCCTTACATCGAGCTCCGCTACGCAGAGGTGCTGCTCAACCTTGCTGAGGTTGCATGCGGTGCAGGCGAGTTGACAGACGCCGTAAGCTATCTGAAGCAGGTTCGTGCCCGCGCAGGCTACACCGGCGAGAACAACTACGGACTGCAGAGCAACCTTGAGTCAGACCAGGCTGCATGTATGTCGGCCATTCTCTATGAGCGCCAGATAGAGTTTGCATACGAGGGCAAGCGTTTCGACGACCTTCGCCGCTGGATGCTCTATGATGGTGGTGCAACAAAGGTTGAGGGTGCGCCTTCAACATGGACACTGACAGGATGGGGCGGCAACACATGTACATGGCTCGGCTTCAAGCAGCTCAACGGACAGCGCCGTGAGAACATGGAATTCCGCGTAGCCGACAAGTATGGTGTTGGCGGAACAACTGCCGACAGCGACCCGCTGCTGAAGAACGGCGGAACACGCTGTGCAGCAGTAGACCTCCGCAAGGAGCTCAACCCGCAGCTGGAAACTCTGAAGACATGGTACAGCGACAACCTCGTTCGCAAGGACAAGAAGGGCGACTCTTACGACCAGAACAAGGTTAAGCTCTACATGAACTTCCTGCCTCGCTACTACTTCCTCGGACTGACACAGGGAGCACAGAATAACAACAAGGCTCTGGAGCAGACCATCGGTTGGGAAGACAGCCAGCACGGAGGTTCAGCCGGAACATTCGACCCGCTGGCAGACGAATAAACATAGCTAATCTATATAAAAAGAGGCATGCCGCAAATGGCATGCCTCTTTTTTATATCCATACACAAGGCTGACGGAGAAACATCAGACACGAGCCGCAGACACGCCGACTCCCACCGTGAGCCTGCACCACTCTCTGCCCTACCGACACATTCATGCATTCTGCAAGCAATTTACTTTATACCGAGTGAAAGCCAACAGCCCTTGACCGCAAATTCTGCCCGTGCTGACAACCTAAGCGGCACCGATCAGCACATAGCAAAACCATGATGCGGCAAAATCAGAATGGCATACTTGTAACAAAAGTCAAAAAACACCAGCTGACAAAACAAAATGTATATTATGAAAAGACTATTTTGCCTTAATTACATAGATATTTTGTAATTTTGCACCCTGAAAATGAGCATAGGTATGACTATTCGTCAAATTTCATTAAAATAAAGGCAAAAAGATTATGGAAGAAACTCAGCAGTCTGACTCCCTGGAGGTGTTACGCCGTAAACTCGACCTGCTGCTGCGCACCGGTCAGTTATTGATGGAAAGTTCGGCAGACACCAGCCGCATAATACGCAACATGGACCGCACGGCGGCATATCTGGGCCTGCCGGAAAAGAAGCTGCACATTCACATCACCTACAACATGCTGATGGTAAACCTCAGCGACAAGACCCATTCTTTCTCTAAATTTCAGCGCTGCGACAGGCACGGCATCAACATGGACGCCATATCTGCCATAAGCAAGCTGTCGTGGAGGGCCATCAAAGAGGACTATACCCTCGACCAATACGAGAAGGAGCTGGAAAGAATAAAGAACAAGAAGCGCAACTACAGCCCGTGGCTCACAGCCATAGGAGCCGGTCTGGCCTGCGGCGGCTTCTGCGTTCAGTTCGGCTGCGACTGGCCTGCGTTTATCTATTCTTCGATAGCAGCCATAGCAGGCTTCCGCCTTAGAGCATGGCTCAACTCGACAGGCTCCAACGAATACGTCAACATTGCCTTTGCAGCATTTTTCTCCACACTGCTGGCATGCCTGTCAGCATACATCTCGCTGCCGGTGATTGAGTCGCACATACCGTCGGCACTGATACCCTTCACACACAGCGACACACCTTGGCATTCGCTCATGGCATGTGCCCTGTTCATCGTTCCGGGCGTACCGCTGATCAACTTTGTGAGCGACATGCTCGACAGCCACATCAGCATAGGCATAACGCGGGCCGTCAACACGCTCATGATAGTGGCGGCCATGTCGTTCGGCATAGTAATAGCCATCAAGGTGTGCGGCATAGACAACTTTGTGAAAGACCTCAGCATGACGCCACACAACAGCTATCTGGCCTATGCCGTGGCGGCAGCCATATCGGCCATGGGCTTCTCTATGATATTCAACATACCGCGGCGTCTGCTCTGGGTGGTGGCCATAGGAGGCATAATAGCCGTATGCACGCGTAACTTCGTGAACCTCGGACCGAGTAACGGCAACGTGGGACTCGACTGGGGCCTCATCCTTGGCTCACTCATAGGCTCGTCGCTCATAAGTATCATCTGCATAAAGGCCGTTCACATATTCCACACGCCTCACCACTGCCTGTCTATCCCGAGTGTCATCCCGATGGTGCCTGGCGTGCTCATGTACAGGGCTCTCTTTGCACTGATAGAAATGCACGGAGTGGTCGGCGAGCTTACCATCGCCATACATAACGGTATAAGGGCGTCACTGATTATTCTCTGCATAGCCATCGGCGTGGCCATTCCTAACATATTTGCACGCAAATGGATTGCACCTGAACGCCATAAGAAACTGATAAAGATGATAGCCGAGCGCAAAGTGAGAGGCAAGTTTGTCGACCTTGAACACATGAAATAACCTCTGACTCAGTGGCCACAGAGACTGTACGGAAGGCCTGAAAGACGGCCCGCCATGACAGTTTCTGCAACATATAAAGAGAGGCCGTGGCTGATGAAAATATAAAAGGTGTCCTTTTGCACTGCGAAAGGGCACCTTTTGCGTTGTAAAAGGGCATCTTTTAGGAGCCAAAAGACGGCATTTTGCAACGCATTGAATATCAAGAGATTACGACATAAGTACAATCAGTCTCAGCCATAACCCACTGATATGGCCCAACAATGGCAGCCGCGGCTGGATAATGAGGCCTGCTATAAGCCTAAACGCGAATAGCCCGGCAGACCGAATACTGTCTGATTTTACAAACAGACTGATGCTTTCTGCCGGTTATGTGACTCTTTCTGCCGGATTGCCGTACGTCTGTTCTTGACCTAAGCAGCCATACCTACGAAAAATCCGTCGGCCATCCACATCATATTAAACGAAAAAATCCTGCCTAGTCCTTATGACCGATTTAGATTAAAAAGAAAAAATTGGCGCAGAATAATAAGTACAATAAAAAAACATACGCGTCGTTTTGTAAGTATAGGTAATTACTGAAACAAACAATTTGTCAATCTGATATGAAAAAAAATCTAACAAGCCGCTGCCTTGCCATTCTGCTGATAGCCGGATTGTGCACAGTTAAGGCCATGGCAGGCAAGGCAAAAAAAGAGGTTTACATTCCGATGGACTATTCGGCATGCGGATATCATGCGTCTGAAATAGCCATTCCGGATGTACGAAACGCTGTCTTCGTGGGCAGCGACGGGGCCGACTGCTACGAGAAACTGCAGCGCGCCATCAACTACGTGTCGGCACTGAAACCCGACAAAAACGGCCACCGCGGAGCCGTACTGCTGGGCGAAGGCACTTTCAGAATAAGCAAACCGCTGCGCATAAGCACATCGGGAGTGGTGATAAGAGGTGCCGGACGCGGCAAGACCACCATAATAAAGCAGGGCTATGACAGAGGTGCACTGCTCTATATCGAGGGCGGAATGAAGATGACTGGAGGCGACACCATTGCCGTTGCAGGCGAAAAGACCATGGCCGGAGCCACTACACTGACGCTGACATCTGCCGCCAAGATACAGAAAGGCAGCCGTATAAGAATTGTAAGGCCGTCGACAAAGGAATGGATAGCGTCGCTCTGCTGCAACGACTTCGGCGGAGGACTCGACTACACCGGATGGAAACCCACCGACATCGACATAACATGGGACAGAACCGTCAGCGCCGTAAACGGCAACAGCATAACGCTCGACGCGCCGATAACCACCACGCTCGACAAGAAATACGGCGGGGGCTTCGTTGTTACGGGATATAACAGCGCGGAGATAAGCGAATGTGGCGTTGAGAACCTTACTCTCATGTCGGAACACAACTCATGGAACCCTAAGGACGAGGACCACTGCTGGGACGCAATTTGGGCTGACAATGCGCGCGACTGCTGGGTAAGACGTGTGGAATTCAGGCACTTCGCAGGCAGCGCAGTAAATTTGCAGAAGCAGACAAGCCGCATAACAGTTGAAGACTGCATTGCAGGCGAGCCTGTGTCTGAAACAGGAGGATGGCGCAGATGCGTGTTCATAACACGCGGACAGCAGACCCTGATACAGCGCTGCGTGTCGCGCCAGGGCATACACGACTTTGCGGCAGGCTTCTGTGCGGCAGGCCCCAACGCCTTTGTACAGTGTGAGGGCGAAAACTCTTTGGGCTTCAGCGGAAGCATTGGCTCATGGGCAGCCGGACTGCTGTTTGACATTGTGAACATCGACGGCAACGACATAAGCTTCAAGAATCTTGAGCAGTTCCAGTTTGGAACGGGCTGGAACACGGCCAACAGCATGATGTGGCAGTGTACAGGCTCAACTCTCTACTGCTACTCGCCCGACAGCGACAACCGCAACAGCGCACACGGATGCTGGGGCACGCTGACAGGCAACGCCGAATGGACAAGCAGCAACGACCACGTGCAGCCGCGCAGCCTCTTCTACGCACAGCTCGAGAAGCGCATGGGCAAAGAAGCCATAAACGGATACATACTGCCCAGAAACACTAACGCATCGAGCAGTCCTGAGATTGCACAGGCGCAGATCATGGCACAGGTGTCGCTGACACAGCCAAGACTGACTATGGAAATGTGGATAGACTCTGTGCCCTACACAGCAAGCACATCGGCCAAAGGCGTGAAAGACATTGAGAGCGTGAAAGGAAGCAAGTATGACGTGGCTGAAAATGGCGGCAAAGCCATGAAATTTGCAATAGAGAACGGCCACATCACAGCCGACGGCAAACTGATAACGGGCAACAACTACCAGATACCATGGTGGGCCGGACGCGTAAAGGACAACTTCGTGAAGAAAGGCGCACGCCCTGCCATAACACGCTTCGTGCCGGGACGCGAGGGCACAGGTTGGACCGACCGCATAGACTCTGTGGTGACATATCTCGACAAAAACAACTTCTGCATCTTAGACCACCACTACGGACTGTGGTATGACCTGCGCCGCACTGACCATGAGCGCGTGCGCCGTGCCGACGGCGACGTTTGGGCTCCGTTCTACGAGCAGGCTTTCAGCCGTACAGGACAAGGCACCGCATGGGACGGACTGAGCTGCTACGACCTTACAAAGCCTAACCAATGGTACTGGATGCGACTCAACGAGTTTGCCGAAAAAGGTGCAGAGAAAGGCATACTGCTGTTCAACCAGAACTATTTTCAGCACAACATACTCGAGGCAGGAGCCCACTGGGTTGACTGTCCGTGGCGTCCGGTGAACAATGTCAACGGCACCGACTTTCCCGAACCTGTGCCTTTCACAGGCGACAAGCGTATATTCATGGCCGAGCAGTTCTACGACATCAACAACCCCATACTGCGACCGCTGCACAAGCAGTACATCCGTCAGTGTCTCGACAACCTCAAGGACAAGGGCAACGTGGTGCAGCTGCTGAGCGAGGAATATACAGGTCCGCTGCACTTCACACGCTTCTGGCTCGAGACAATAGCCGAATGGGAAAAAGAGACTGGCCTGCATCCTATGGTGGCGCTGAGCTGCACAAAGGACGCCCAGGACGCCATACTTGCCGATCCGGAGCTGTCGAAGGTGGTAGACATCATCGACATAAGATACTGGCACTACAACACCAAGGGACTTTGGGCGCCAGAGGCAGGCAAGAACCTTGCTCCGCGACAGTTCATGCGCAAGATGAAGGTAGGCAAGACTGGATTTGCCGAGGCATATAATGCCGTGAAGGAATACCGCACAAAGTATCCCGAAAAGGCCGTAACATTCTTCTCGCAGCAATATCCGCAGTATGGCTGGGCCATCCTCATGGCCGGAGGCTCTTGTCCAAACGTGGCCATAGGCAGCGACAAACTGCTGACAGACCTGACAAAGATGAGCTACATCAGCGGCGAAGGCAACTCAGCCGCTCAGGTGATAGGCAACCCTGCCGTTGGATATGTGATATATGCCCATGGCGAAGGCGACATTACGCTCAACGTTGAGAACGGAAAATACACACTGCATGCCGTCGACACGAAAAGCGGACTGGTAAAAACTGTGAAGAAGAGCGAAAAAATTTCAGGCACATACACAATAAGCGGTAAAGCCAAAGACACAGCCTACTGGCTGGAAAGATTATAAGAAATCATAGAATTTACTGATAACAGGTGTTGATTTTACACGTCAATACCTGTTTTTCGTATTTATAAATCAATTTTTCCCATTCTTTTAAGCCGTTCATCACTAATTTTGCAGCAAAAGAACGAGAAAACCTATGATTAACTTTACCGAACTTTACGACAAAACAATTGATAACCTTTTCGCATTCGGAACCAAATTCACCTCCGACCGCGAAATGATTAAAGACTGCATACAGGACGTCTTTGTCAAGTTGTACACCAAACGCGGTGAACTTGAATCTGTGATCAACATTGAGTCGTATCTGTATGTATCATTAAGGAACAGAATCAACGACGAGTTCAGACACAACACTCATGTCTGCGACAACGAGATTAACGATAACAACGTAAAGCCCCTCTTCGACAGCGAGACGTACGACATGGAGCGCATAGAAGAAGAGCAGAAAAAGAACAGCACCCTTACAGAATATGTCAAATGCCTGTCGCCCAGGCAGCAGCAGATAATAAAGCTCTACTATATTGAGCAGCGCAAATATGACGATATCTGCCAGATTATGGGCATAAACTATCAGTCGGTGCGTAACCTCATGCACAGAAGTCTGCTAAGATTGCGTTTTTTAGCAGCAAGAAATGAGGCTGTATAAAGAGTACAAAACAAACTGCTTGCCGTCATATTATAAAATAATATAAGATGGCAAAAAAACAGAACATTAAAACAATGGTTGACAGGATTCTGTCAGGCAACAGATTTAACATTCCCCCTCTTACAGAGATGGAGAAAAAAGAACTCAAAGAGAGAACTCTATTGACTATTTTACAGCTGAAAGAGCTTTAACGCATAATACACTTTTTTATAATAGCAAACGAGAACGGCCGCAAATCTTATGATTTATGCGGCCGTTCGTTATCAAAAAGACTTATTTTTACCATTATTTATTACAACGCATTTTTAGCGTACCTGTCTATTTTCGCATACATCAACCGCAGCATATCCTGTATGTAAAAGCCAAAAAGAAGGCATTGCAGCATAACCGGCACTGCAAACGAAACGTACATAAGGCAAAACCGTACATATATAAAAACAGGACCGCAACACTGCGACCCTGCCAGAATAATTGATATAATCTAATACAAATCAGGCTTAGTCTGACACCTGATTATTCGCTTTTTGCTGTCTTTATTTCGCCTTCTTCGTTGACATCAAGCTCAAGCACCTTCAGACTTCTTAGCCATGTAACGTCGTTAGAGGGCACACAGTCGTGATGGAACAGATACCATTTACCTTTATATTCAACAATAGAATGGTGAGTTGTCCAGCCTACCACCGGCTCAAGAACCACTCCCTTGTATGTAAACGGGCCATAAGGATTATCTCCAACGGCATAACACAGCAGATGGCTGTCGCCGGTTGAATAAGAGAAGTAATACTTACCATTGAACTTGTGCATCCATGAAGCCTCAAAGAAGCGGTGAGGATCAGAGGCAGCAAGCGGCTTGCCGTTTTCGTCAACCACAAGCACGGGCTTCGGCTCTTCGGCAAACTGCAGCACGTCATCGGTCATCTTAACCACTCTTGACGGCAATGCAGGCTCATCTCCTTCGGGCAGATACTCCTTGCCCATGGCTTTGTTGTCTTTATAGCGCTGAAGCTGTCCGCCCCAAAGTCCGCCGAAATATACATAAATAGAGCCGTCATCATCCTTGAAGACACAAGGGTCTATCGAGTAAGATCCGCGAATGTGGTCGGCCTGCGGCTTAAACGGACCTTCCGGTCTGTCAGCAACAGCCACTCCAAGGTGGAACACATCGTTCTTGTCCTTTGCGCTGAAGATAAGATAATACTTACCGTCTTTCTCAACGACATCATTGTCCCACAGCTGTCTGCCTGCCCATGGAATATCCTGCAGGTCGAGAATCTTGCCACAGTCGGTAGCCTCTTCGTTCTCAATATCAGTGAGCGTGAGCGCATGATAGTCTTTCATTTCGAAATGACCGCCGTCGTCATCAAACGCAGCACCTGAATCCCAGTCGTGAGACGGATAAATATACAGTTTGTCGTTAAACACATGTACAGACGGGTCTGCCATATAATCAGACGGGAAAAGATATCTTGCTTTTTTCATGATTATTAATTTTAAAAGTTGTTTCTATTTAATTTATTGAACTTATTTCTCAAAGATCTTTATAATCTTGTCGACCACCGGCTTAGGCTTATTGCTGCGGTCGAAGAGCAGCGGATAGTTTACACGTCCGGGAACGGGGAAATCGTTAAGCCATGAACGTGTGTCTATAACACCCCACAGAGTGACGCGCGAAATCTGTCCGCGATGACGATAGTAAATATTGAAAATGTCAAGATAACGCTTTTCAAACTCTTTTTCAACTGCCTCGGGAAGTCCGTTCTTATACGGATTCAGTGCATCAGCATACTTGAAGTTCTGGCTTATCTCAGCTCCGCCAAACTTTTCAGGATTTGGCAGGACATTTACATCAAGCTCAGTAATCATCACCTTAACGCCACAGGCAGCAAAGGCATCTATCGACTTCTCGTATTCATCAAGGTCGGGATATTCGAGTCCGTTGTGCGACTGCATTCCGATACCGTCAACGCGGTAGCCTTTCGACTTCAGCTCTCTGACAATACGGCAAACAGCATCGCGCTTTGCTGGCTTTGCCAGCGAATAGTCGTTGATATAGAGTTCCGCATTTGGATCGGCCTCGTGGGCAAACTTAAATGCAAGTTCAACAAATTCAGGACCTATTATGCGATAATATGGAGAATTACGGAAGGTGCCGTCATCGTTAAAAATCTCGTTTACAACATCCCATCCCAAAATACGTCCCTTGTAACGGCCTACAACTGCTGAAATATGACGGTGCATACGGTCGATGAGTACATCGCGTGAAACGGTGTCGCCACGCTCGTCGGTAAACATCCATACAGGAGGCTGAGAATGCCATACAAGGCAATGGCCGATAATGGCGAGACCATTGTCCTGACCAAACTTTACAAAACGGTCGGCATCGTCCCAGAAGAAACGGTTTTCTTCAGGATGAATCTCCTCCCCTTTCATACAGTTTTCTGCCACAATAGAGTTAAAGTTATTCTTAACGACGTTTGTTTCATCCGGCGTCCTGTTCCATATCTGGTCAACATTCATGGCCGCTCCGACCAGGAAGTAACGTCCCAATACATCTTTAAGAGTCTTGGTGTTTCCGGCAGAAACGGGCAATGCACCTGCCATAGCGAACATACATGCCAGCAAAAATACTACATTTCGTTTCATTTTTATATTAAGCTTTTTCAGTTGAACGTTTTTCTATTTCCATGTTTATCTTGTCAATAACCTCGTCTGTAAGCTCATATTTTGAAATTATGAACATTGAAAGACCTAACAGCAAGGCCGGAATGACAGCTACAAGCCAAAGAATACCCTGCTCTGCAAAAGCTGTCTGCGAAACAGCATTGTTCTTGTCGAAACCGACAAAAGCCAGAATAAGGCCGGGAACAACACCTCCGAGAGCCATACCGGCTTTATAGAATATACCGGTAAGGGCGTTTACGATGCCTGAAATACGCTTGCCATGAGTGTATTCGCCATAAGAAATAACCTCAGGAACGAGCGCCCACATATATCCCGTGGCAACGATAACTCCGGTAGACTTGATAAACTGTGCAAGATATACCAGCCATATCTGTGAACGGAGCGACGGCACCATTGAGATAATATAAATAAGTATCATACCGAGAATGGCAACAGACAAGAAGATGTTGAACATGCCACGCTTGCCAACCTTGCGCTTGATGGCCGGAACCATAGGCATGAAAATAAATGCCGGAACAGAACCAAGAGCCATGAAGTAAGCCAGCTGGTCGGCTGAAGAGTGTATGTTATAAATCATGTAATAAGAACCGGCAGAGTTGCCTATTGCCATCATGGCGAAAGCCGTTACAAAGAAGAAGGCAAGAATGCGCAACGGACGGTTGCGGCGGAACTCAACCCAAAGGTCGCTCACCTTAACATCGTCGGTCTCACTCTTATCCATAACCACACGTTCCTTTGTCTGAGTGAAGCAGAACAGCAGCAACACAAGACCGGCCACTGCATAGATGGCCATTGTTACGAACCAGGCATTGGCTGATTCAACGGTATTTATCTTGCCGTCGGGCGATAATGTTGCCACAATCATAGGTATGCCATATGCAACGGCAAGTCCTCCGACGTTGGCAAGGAACATTCTTACAGACGTAAGCACGGTTATCTCTTCCGTATCGCGGGTCAGCGACGCATTAAGTGCGCCATAAGGCACATTTATCAGAGTGTAGAGCATAGACATGCCCACATAAGTGATGTATGCATAAAGCAAAGACCCGGAGAAGCCATCCCAGAAACATAATATGGCGAAGCCCGTAAGCGGCACGCCGGCCAGCAAAAGGTAAGACCTGTACTTGCCAAACCTTGGATTATGCTTATCGACATAGGTTCCTACAACAGGGTCCCAGATAACATCCACCACCCTGACAATCAGGAACATAAATGCAGCAGCAGAAGGGTCGAGGCCATATACGTTTGTATAAAACATAAGCAGATACATCGATATGGTCTGATAAATAAGGTTTTGGGCCAAATCACCTGATCCGAAACCTATTCGCTGAAGCCACGACAGCTTGTAAAAGCCTCTCGAGGCTGCGTTTTCCATCGTGTTTGAACTCATCTTTTTTAATTTAAATTTGTTTTGTAACTAAGGTAAACCAATTATGCTATTTTATTATTTTTGCGGCATACTCACCCATAACCTTATATCCTGCGGCATTAGGATGCAGCCAATCGTCCTGCAAATCTGCCTTTAACTTTGAAGGCTCTGAAGGATCGCGCATAAGCTTGTCAAAGTCTATCACGTCATCAAACGTTCCGCTCGTCCTTATCCACTCGTTCACTGCCTGTCGTGCAGCCTCACGGAAGAATGTAAAATAAGAATGTCCGGCAAAAGGAGTTATCGTTGCTCCATATACCTTATATCCACGTTCGCGTGCCTTCTTGGCAAGCTGCTGATAAGCCTCAATAAGCTTGGCTGCCATAGCCTCACTGTTGCCGTTGATAGAACCCAAGTCGTTGACACCCTCAAAAATCACCACAGCCGAAACGCCTCTCTGTGCCAGGATATCCCTGTCATAGCGCTGCATGGCAGGCGTACCGAGTCCGCCGTTCAACACGCAGTTACCGCCAATTCCGAGGTTAAGCACAGCCAGGTTCTTTCCGCCGGCCTGCAGGTTTGTAGCCAGGATGTCTGTCCAACGGTTCTGCATATTTGTAGTACTTCCTCTACCGTCTGTTATCGAGTTACCCAACACGGCCACTGCACTATTTTCATTTCCGCAAATATCTATTGCTGAAATATTGTACCAGTGGTCTACCTTTATTCCTTTTGAAAAATCGCTGCCGGGCTTTGACACACCTTTAATAATATACGACGTTGTACGCGAACCGAGATGTGATGTGGCTTCTGAAGGCGTGCTGCCATAATTTATTGTTATGGCGAGGCGCTGCAGCGGTTTAAGGTCAAACTTAACGGCGTCAGACATTACAGCCTTGCCGGCTGCAATGGTAACATTGCGTTTCTTGCCAAAAGTAAGATACTTTGCAGAACTCTTGTCGATAACACACGAATCTTCTGCATCTGAGATGTAAACCGACTTGATTTCAACAGGCGTCTTGCTGTATTCGTTTGAAAGTTGAAGCCTCAAGACATCTCCACCAACCGAAACACGCACAATCTGACGCAACGACATGCCCGACAAGTCGGTCTCGGCAGGCATATCCTTTCCGGCAGCAAGCTGAGGTGCCGCTGCCCATGTGCCGGTCCACCGGTTATCCTTAACATCATTACCGGCATTGGCACTCATTGCAATGCTCAACAGAGCAACAATAAAAAACTTTTTCATGTTATTAAATATTAAAGAAACAAGCCGTCGGTGTCACAGCCTTGATGAAAAAGCAGACATCAGTCAGGCTTATACAAAATCAAAATTATTTATCAATTGCAAAAATACTCCATTGTTTTCTAAATGGGGATTATTTTCGTTACCATTGCGTTTCAATTCGTATCATCGGCAACTATTTACAACAAATAAATTAGGTTTTTTATATTTACGTAAGTATTTTTGCATAAAAAACCTTAGTAATATGAAAAATAAAGTAGTTACAGCATTTGTATTCTTTATCTTTTTTGCATCATTAAAAGCTTTTAGTGCAAATAGCTTTATCAGTTTTTCGGCAGGCGACATGCTGCTGAACCAGAACAATGAAGTGACTATATTTGTTGACCAAAATGACTGTAAGGGTGTGATGACGGCTGTACGCAACATGTCAACTGACATCAACAAAGTTTGCGGAGCAGACGTAAAGATCAGCACAAGCAGCAACAACGCAAAAATCATTGTAGGCACAATAGGGCACTCTGCTGCCATAGACAAAATAATGAAACAGCGCAAGAACGACATGAAGCAGCTGAAGGGAAAGCGAGAGATGTATGTCATCACCATCGACAACGGCCAGCTGGTGATTGCCGGCAGCGACAGAAGAGGTACGATATACGGAATTTATGAACTGTCAAAACAGATTGGCGTCTCGCCATGGTACTATTGGGCAGACACTCCTATTGAACAGCACAAACATATATATATAAAAAAAGGTGTCTATACGGACGGTGAACCGGCCGTAAGATACCGTGGAATTTTTCTCAACGATGAAGCTCCATGCCTCACAACATGGGTGAAGAACACCTTTGGCACAGAATACGGCAACCACGAGTTCTATGCAAAAGTGTTCGAACTTATACTCCGCCTGAAAGGTAACCTGCTATGGCCGGCCATGTGGGGATGGGCCTTCTACGCTGACGATGAGCTTAACAGCAAGACTGCAGACGAGATGGGAGTGATTATAGGCACATCACACCATGAGCCCATGGCACGCAACCATCAGGAATGGGCACGTAACCGTGACAAATACGGAAAGTGGAACTATAACACAAATCAGGAAGTACTTGACAAATTCTTTAAGGAAGGAATTGAAAGACGACAGGGTACAGAAGACATTGTAACCATCGGCATGAGAGGCGACGGTGACGAGGCAATGAGCGAGGAGTCTGACGTAGCACTGCTCGAAAAGATAATACGCAACCAAAGACAGATAATCAGTGACGTTACGAAGCAGCGGGCAGACAAGACCCCACAGATGTGGGCATTGTATAAAGAGGTTATGGACTATTACGACAAAGGCATGAAGGTGCCGGACGACGTTACCATACTGCTGTGTGACGACAACTGGGGCAACGTAAGACGCGTGCCAAACGCAAAAGAAGCAAAACGTGCCGGAGGCTGGGGTCTGTATTACCACGTTGATTACGTTGGCGCACCGAGAAATTCAAAATGGATAAACGTAACACCCACACAGAATATGTGGGAACAGCTCTCGCTGGCTTCTGAATACGGCATAGACCGCATCTGGATATTAAATGTTGGCGACTTAAAACCGATGGAATATCCTATCAGCCTGTTCCTCGACATGGCATGGAATCCAAAGAGATATAACGAAACCAACATAATCAACCACACCCTCGACTTCTGTAAACAGCAGTTTGGCGACGAACAGGCAGAAGAAGCCGCACGCCTGCTTAACCTCTGCTGCAAGTACAACGGAAGAATCACGGCAGAAATGCTTGACCGCAACACATATAACCTTGAAACCGGCGAATGGGAAAAGGTTGTCAACGACTATATGAAACTGGAAGCAGAAGCACTGCGACAATTTATCACGCTGAAAGATGAATATAAGGACACATACCGCGAGATAATCCTGTTCCCCATACAGGCCATGGGCAACCTTTACCAGATGTATTACGCACAGGCCATGAACCACAAGCTATACAAGAACAACGACCCTGATGCAAATAAATGGGCCGACAAAGTGGAAGAAGCCTTCAGACGCGACTCTGTATTGTGCGCGCAATATAATCATGAGATTGCCGGCGGAAAATGGAACGGCATGATGATCCAGAAGCACATTGGATACACCAGCTGGAACGACGATTTTGAGAAAGACATGTTGCCCGAAGTGTTCAGAATAGCAGAGAATAACGCCGAAGGCGGCTTCATACACAAAGCAAGCAACGGCTATGCAGCCATAGAGGCAGAACATTTTTACAGCAAGGCCGATGCCAAAGATGCCAAGTGGACTGTAATCCCATTTATGGGCAGGACTCTGAGCGGAATATCATTAAGACCATACAACAAGGAGGTTGAAGGCGCCGGACTGACATACAAATTCGTTACAGACGGTAAATACACAGGCGATGTTAAGGTATATGTCGTAGTGAAGTCAACTCTCGACTTCCTCAATAAAGGCGGACTGACCTATAACATCAGTATTGACGGCAGCGAAGCTAAAACAATAAACTTCAACAAGGATCTGAACGAAAGTCCGGAGAACATCTATACGGTCTACTACCCCACTGTTGCCCGCAGAGTTGTTGAGAGCATAATAACACTGCCGCTCGGAAAGACAAGCGACAACATGCATGAAATAAAGATAACGCCCAACGATCCGGGCATCGTGTTTGAAAAAATCGTTATAGACATGGGCGGATACAAAAATTCATATCTGCACATGAAAGAATCTGAGAAGTTCAGGACGATGTAATCATAATAAAGGCAAATAAAACATAAAACAATTGGGCGGTTAAGATTTTTTCGTTATTTTTGTAGTTATACAACAAACGGATATGAAAAACTTTAAACTTGCTATTTACTTTATTATATATTTGTGTGTATCGTTGTTGGCAATAGCCGACAGCGGTTCACACCTTTATACGTCTGAACGCCTGGCCAGTAACAAGACAACATGTATAATTCAGGATAAATATGGATTTATATGGATAGGAACAGAATATGGGCTTAACAAATTCGACGGTTACAGATTTACACATTACCTCACAGACATCAACGACAGTACGTCTATAATCAGCAATGACATAACATCTTTCTTAGTTGATAAAAAAGGGCAATTTTGGATTGGAAGCGAGAAAGGCTTGATGAAATACAACTACAAGACCAACGATTTTAAAAGATATCATTGTCCAGACGGCAACACACCAAGAATAGAAACAATTCTCGAAATGAGCAATGGCGACATTCTCATTGCCACTGCCGGATACGGATTATATAAAATATCCAAAGGCACAGATAAAATCATTAAGGATAATTCTTTTTGGAAAAGTCATAATGACGACTATAAAAGCAGAATATTCGAAGATGACATGGGTAACATATGGCAAAACAGTCATCTGCCAATAATAACAAGAATTATTCTGAACAAAGAAAAAGTTCCTGTACAATTCAAAGATTTTAAACTTAGCCATGGTCCTGCTATTAGCTTTATAAAGAATGGCGCTAAAAGTTTTTATATCGTATGCATGTATGGCATACTTGAATATCGATATAAAGACGGAACCATACATGATGCCGGTTTCGATATGAGTGAACTTAACAGGACTGTCTCTATCCGAAAAGCAATATTAGACAGCAATGGAAATATCCTGATCGGTACATCAGGCAAAGGTATGATGATAATACCCCGAAACAGCCGTAAACTTATTTCGTATAAAGATAAAAATTCGACATTTGACTTGTCTACAGCAAATGTAAACAACATGTATGAAGACAAAGACAAAAACATATGGATAAGCTGCTATAAGAAAGGTATTTACATGATTTCACAAAAGAAAGATGCCTTTAACAGCTGGACTTTCTCACAACACAACTACTTGTTAGGAAGCAGCGTATCGTCCATTGCCCCCGGACACAATGGCGACATCTTTGTAACAATACAGAAAACCGGTGTTTATAAATTTGATAAAAATGGCAACATAACATCTCATCCAACATCACCGGCAGGAGCAAACACCATATACAAGGACAAGCAAGGAAACTATTGGCTATGCAGCGAAACCACACTTTACTCATATAACCCTTATACCGGAGAATATCATCAGAAAGCAAAATACGACGGATGGGGACTAAACTATATCACAGACGACGGAAAAGGCACCCTCTATATATGCAACTACAGTAAAGGTCTCTGTGTCTATAACACTCAAAACTGTTCGACAATACAATTCAGCATGAGAGATAAAGACAAGGGTAAAGGTGTGCTGTGCAACGACTGGATAAAAACGCTGTATATTGACAGAGATGGACTTCTATGGATTGGAACGACAAATGGAATATCCGTAATGGATACTAAATCGTTTAACTTTAATGTTATAAAAGACAAACGTTTCAAGAATATACAATGCCTGTCTGTCAACGAAACGGCAGACGGTAAAATTTTACTTGGCACAAATACTGGATTATATGTTTACAACAAGAAGAAACATACACTTTACACATTTCCAAACTCGCCAAAGCAGCTCCAGAACAATTTTATATACAGCATAGTGTTCGACCATAACAACGACATATGGATGAGCACCGCCATGGGCATTTGGCAGTATAACCATAAACAAAAGACATTTATCAGCCATATACGCGGAAACGGACTTGCCACAAAGGAATACATCGGTGGAGCCGCAGCACATTTCAGCGATGACAGAATTGTATTCGGCATCGACGACGGCATAACCGTATTTTACCCGAAAGACATCAAGAACACAAAGATGGAGCTTGGGCAGATTTATCTGACAAACTTTATTCTCGACGGCAAGGAGATGAGCTGTTTTTCTGATAAATTTGTTGTACCGTATGATGAAAATACATTTTCTTTGGAGTTCTCATTGCTCAATTTCAAATATACTGATGAAATTACATTCCAATATAAGATTAACGACAATGAGAACTGGATTTCCATACCGGAAGGCACAAACGCAATATCATTCAACAAACTAAAACCGGGAAAATACGAGATTGAGGTAAGGGCTACTGCAAACGGTGCTGTATCTAAGAGCATCAAGAAAGTAACCATAAAAGTGCTGTCGCCCTGGTATGCGTCAACGCTGGCATGGATTATATACATAATGGTAATAGCCACAGGCATCTACCTATACGCAAGAAACTACAAGCGCCGCAAGAACGAAGAATTAGAGGAGACCAAGATGCGGTTCCTCATCAATGCGACCCACGACATCAGATCGCCGCTGACACTTATCCTCGGCCCTCTCAACAAGCTGAAGTCGAGACTGACCGATGCCGAAAGCCAGAACGACATAAAAACCATCGACCGCAACGCACAGCGGCTTCTGCTGCTTGTCAACCAGATTCTTGACATCAGAAAGATTGACAAGAAACAGATGCACCTGCACTGCGAAAAGACGGAAATGGCAACATATATAAATGATGTTTGCGCAAGGTTCAGATATAATGCCGACCAGCACAACATCATATTCAACTTCGAACATGAGGCAGGCTCATGCTATGCGTGGATAGACAAGATAAACTTCGACAAGATTATATCTAACCTGTTGTCGAACGCCTTCAAGTTCACGCCCGACGGCGGAAGCATAACCATACGTCTGAAAGAAGACGAACAGCACATAACAATAGACGTGCTCGACACAGGCATGGGTTTCAAGAACAAGAACACCGACAAGCTGTTTGAGCGTTTCTATCAGGAACCAAACAGCCGCGGCATCAGCCTTGAAGGCACCGGCATAGGACTCAACCTGAGCCGCACGCTAACCGAAATGCACGGAGGCACGATTAAGGCAGCCAACCGAACAGACAACGTGCAGGGCGCACAGATAACGATAAGTATACCCAAAGGCAACAGCCATCTGAAGCCCGAAGAGATAATTTCGCCTGAAGACGACAACTCAAACAGCATGCTGTCTAAGAAGCCCACATACACCAACTGCAGGATGATGGTGGTGGACGACGATGCGGAAATGAGGCAGTACATAAAGAATGAGATGAGCGAATGGTACAAGGTAGACACGTTCCCCAACGGCGTGGAAGCCCTTGACGCCCTGCTGAAAGAACATTACGACATCGTTGTCTCAGACATCATGATGCCGGAGATGGACGGAGTAACGCTGCTGAAGAAGATAAAGACCAACAGCCGCATAAACGACATCCCCGTGATATTGCTAACTTCAAAATCTGACGTTGCCGACAGGCTCGAAAGCTTCAAGAAAGGCGCAGACGCCTTCCTGGCAAAGCCGTTTAACATGTCTGAGCTGCACATACTTACAGACAATCTTATCAGCAACGTAAGAAGGCTGCGCGGAAAATATTCGGGCGCCCAGGAACAGAAGGACAAGATTGAACAGATAGAGGTGAAGGGCAACAACGACCAGCTGATGAACCGCATCATGAAGTCGATAAACGAGCATATATCCGACCCCGACTTCAACGTTGAGAGTCTTGCTGAAGACGTTGGCATAAGCCGCGCACAGCTGCACCGCAAGATGAAGGAAATAACCGGAATATCAACCGGCGAGTTTATCCGTAATCTGAGACTAGAACAGGCTGCACGGCTGATAAGAGAGCAGAAAATAAACGTCACTCAGGTGGCCTATGCCGTAGGCTTCAACAACCAGACCCACTTCTCTACCGTGTTCAGGAAACGCTACGGCATGTCGCCTACTGAATACGCTAAAAAAGAGCATAACGAAAATACAGAGCAAAAACAGGAATCATGAAAAAGACATTTTTAACCGCCCTGCTAATGGCGGCAATCACATGCGTTGCATATGCAGAAGACGGCTCACGCCTTTGGCTGAGAAGCCAGCGCAACAGCGACCTGTGTGAAATCACGACTAAAGACAAGTCGAACACGGCTAAAATAGCCACAAGAGAACTTGCCACATACTGGCACGGAAAACCGGTAAGCCTGATAAAGGACAAGACGGCAACCGGCGAAGAAGGCTTCGAGATAACAACAGACAAGAGCAACGGCCACATAACAATAAAGGCGAAAAACAGCTGCGGACTGCTCTACGGAGCCTACGAACTGCTGCGCCTGCAGGACAGCGGTATGCCTGTTGACAACATCAACATAAAGGAAAATCCTGCCGTAAAATACCGCATACTCAACCATTGGGACAATCTTGACAGGTCTGTAGAGCGAGGATATGCGGGCCTGAGTATATGGAAGTGGGACGAAATCAACGGCGACAAAGGCACGATGAGCCTTGCCCTGAAAGAACGCCTCACAACCTATTGCCGCGCAAACGCGTCGATAGGCATCAACGGCTCGGTGATAAACAACGTGAACGCTTCGCCCAAGATGCTCAACACCTTATATATAAAAAAGGTAAAGGTGCTGGCAGATATGTTCCGCGACTACGGAATAAAGGTTTATCTCTCGGTGAACTTTGCGTCGCCAATGGCTGAGGGCGGACTGAAGACAGCCGACCCGCTCAACGAAGGCGTGCGCACATGGTGGAAAAACAAGGTAAACGAAATATATAAGGAGATACCCGACTTCGGCGGTTTCCTCGTAAAGGCAAACTCAGAAGGACAGCCCGGCCCCGGCGATTATCACCGCACACATGCCGAGGGAGCCAACATGCTTGCAGAAGCTCTTGCCCCGCACGGCGGACTGGTCATATGGCGCAGCTTCGTTTACGGCAATCATGAGGGCGAAGACCGCGTGATGCAGGCCGTTACAGAGTTTAAAGACCTCGACGGAAAGTTCAGCAACAACGTTATTCTGCAAACAAAGAACGGTCCGCTCGACTTCCAGCCGCGCGAGCCTTATGCTCCTCTGTTCGACCAGATCAAGCATACACCGATGATGGCAGAGCTGCAGATTACGCAGGAATATCTCGGACAGAGCCGCCACCTTGTGTACCTGGCACCGATGTGGAAAGAGTTTTTCAGCTTTGTAAGCCCCAAACAGCTTATCGGCATTGCAGGAGTGGCCAACACGGGCGATGACGCCAACTGGTGCGGCCACCATTTCTCACAGGCCAACTGGTATGCCTTTGGCCGACTGGCATGGGACCCTACCCTGTCGTCAGAACAGATTGCAGACGAATGGCTCAAACAGACTTTCACACACAACACAGCTTTCATCAACCCGATGAAGGAAGTTATGATGAGCAGCCGCGAAGCCTGTGTAGACTATATGATGCCGCTCGGACTGCACCACATATTCAAGGCCGACCACCACTATGGTCCTGAGCCACAAGGCTTCTATCCAAAATATCCGATAGAATGGTGCCCCGTATACTATCATAAGGCCGACAGCACCGGCATCGGCTTCGACCGCACAATGAACGGCACAAAGGCCGTAAGCCAGTATCGCCATCCGTTCGACAGCATATACAACGACATCAACACCTGTCCCGAGGAATATCTGCTGTGGTTCCACCACGTAAGCTGGAATCACAAGATGAAAGACGGCACGACGCTATGGCAGAGCCTCTGCGCCCACTACAACCGCGGTGTGGCCGAGGCAAAGAGATTTGCCGAAACTTGGAGCAAGATGGAGCCGTATGTAGACAGACAGCGCTTTATGGAAGTAAGCCAAAGAATGGCCGAACAGGTAGAGAACGCCGAAGAATGGCGCGACACGTGCCTTAAATATTTTCAGACATTCTCAAGACAGGAAATAACAAAATAGCAAGCACATACGATGAACAAAATAACTTATCTGGCAGGCACCGCAGCCCTGTCGGCTATGATGGCCATGCTCTGCGGCAGCGAAGCCCATGCACAGGCAAAGCTGCAGAAACAGGGCACTGCCACACAGATAACAGTAGGCGGAAAGCCCATGCTCCTGCTGTGCGGAGAGCTGAGCAACTCGGCCGCTACGTGCGAGGCAGACATAATAAGCGTGATGCGCACATGCAAGGAACGCGGACTCAACACGGTGCTTGTGCCGGCACAATGGGACCTCATCGAACCGGAGGAAGGCAAGTTTGACTTCTCGCTGCCGAAAACTGTCATAGAACAGGCACGCAAAAACGACCTGAAAGTAATATTTCTGTGGTTTGGAGCATGGAAAAACTCTATGAGCTGCTATGCACCGCTATGGTTCAAGGAAAACACCAGGAAATATCCGCGCGCAATGACACGCCGCGGAAAGCCTCTTGAAATTGCCAGCGCATTCTCAGACAACATACTGCAGGCAGACAAAAACGCCTTCAGCAAATTGATGAAATTCATATCTGAGGCCGACAGCAACCGAAACACGGTGATAATGATGCAGATTGAAAACGAAATCGGCATGCTCGAGGACGCACGCGACTACTCGGACAAGGCCCAAAAGGCTTTCAGCTCTGCCGTGCCCGAAGACCTTATAAAATATATAAGGAGCAACGGGAAAAAGCTGCACCCTCACCTGCTGAAAATGCTCACAGGCTCAGAGAAATGGACAAAAGACAGCCACAACGCTATAAACAACAGGCTGAAGAAAGGCGCCACATGGGCACAGGTGTTTGGCACGGACATATATGCTGACGAGGTGTTCATGGCCTACTATCATGCAAAATATGTTGAACAGCTGGCTCTCGAGGCCCGCCGCATCTGCGACATGCCCCTCTATGTAAACGCCGCACTCAACAGCCGCGGACGCAAGCCGGGCGAATATCCGTCAGCAGGGCCGCTTGCACACCTTGTAGACCTGTGGCACTGCGCCGCACCCAGCATAGACATCCTTGCTCCTGACATCTACGACACAGGCTTCAAGAGCTGGGCCGACCAGTACAAACAGCCCGAAAATCCGCTGTTCATACCCGAGTCGCGCTTCTGCCGCAACAGTGGTGTGCGTGCGCTGTACGCCTTTGGCGAGCACGACGCCATAGGCTTCTCACCGTTCGACATAGACCACGGCTCTGCCGACGACCACAAGAGCATAAAGGAGAGCTACGCCATGCTGGAAGAGCTGTCGCCGCTGCTGCTGAAATATCAGGGCAAGGGCCTGACACACGGACTGCTCTTTGACGGCAACGACCGCGAACGCGTCATCGTAGACGGCGACATCACGCTGACATGCCGCCACAACTTCACACTGCCATGGGATCCTCGCGCCACCGATGGTTCTGAATGGCCCGAAGGCGGAGGCATTATAATAAAGCTGGCAGACATGGACTACATCATAGCCGGCAACGGCATCGTTGTAGAATTTACGACAAACAGCGAGAAGGAACAAGAAGAAAAAAAGATACTTGGCGAAGACGGATTTGCCCAGAAGGGCCAAAACACGGGCACGCAGAACGGAACGCAGCCTAAATTTAAAGGAATGCGTGCAGGCATAGGCTACGTTGATGAGGTGGCAATAAACAAAGACGGAACGCTGAAATATCTGAGAAGAGAAAACGGTGACCAAAGCCATCAGGGACGCCACGCCCGCATATCTGTAGGCGAATATAAGATTCTGCACGTCAAGCTGTATAAGTATTGACAAGGGGAACAGCCAAGCAAATTTAAAAAAGGCTGCAGAGTCTGCCGTCAGACAAAGATGGTTAAGGCTTCACAATAAAAATAAGGCCTGCAAGCGGCCGACAGAAAAATACTCTATATACGCCATAAGGATATCCTGAAGGGCGAATATAGAGTATTTTTTTATGCCCTATCGGTCATGCCCCGTCAGACGATTGCCCCGTACACCTTATTATATTATACCCCTTACCTTCAACTCTAACCTGACTGATGCAGCAATTCAATGCTGTTGCGTAATCACTGCACAGGCGGATAAAAGGCTTTTTCGGGCGGCATCTAAAAACAGGCGTAAAAATTATAACCATTTACGCCTATTTCTGTTACATTCTAAATATTCAGCGTTTTTCTACAAGAAAATTATTAATCAAACAATAGCTATTATGTTTCGAACTGTTAGTGGCCGGTTTACGGGTCGTAAACGGGCCACTTTTGATGCAAAAGTGACCGCTTTTTTACGCAAAAACCATAGAGTTTTGTCATTCAAAATAAAGAGTGGTCATTATTGCATGCAGGAACAAGCATGAACAAAACGTAAAAAACAACCACGCAGGCATGGACATGAGCCAGACAACGACAGCCATAAAAGCATAAGAGGCATACGGTTTTACTCAAAAAAGGCAACAGAAAAACGTGCGTCCCTACATATTTCATGTTACAAAGCACAGCATAGACAGAACACACAATAACCGGAAAACGGCAAAAAACATGGCTGCCGCAAAGAATATTTTTAACATTTAAAAACAATCAGCATGCGTAAACAACGGTCAAAATTACATAACTATAAAATATGACCAGCCTACATGAAAAATAGATAAAAAATCATATTATTAACAAGAAAACACAAAAAAGAGAGTAAAAAGCCACTAAAACGACACAAATCAGCACGTCTGCAACATTAAGAAACGTTGCTGAAACATTAATTAATACACTTTTAAACATAAATTCATACTTTTGTGGCGTTGAAAACTTTACCAAATTCAAACAATTTTAAACAATTAATCATGAAACGCGCAAAAGAAGCATGTAAGACTCTGGGCTTACTGATTCTGATGAGCATTTTCCCTATTTGGGCATTTGCACAGAACACAGTAACCATCACGGGTCTTGTTACCGATGACGACGGCCCTATCATCGGAGCAACAGTAAAGGTTAAGGGGTCGACCACAGGTGCAATAACTGACCTTGACGGAAAATACACATTAAAGGTAAGTCCCGGATCAGTCGTAACGTTCACCTACCTCGGATATTCCGACAAGGAGGTAAAGGTTACAAATCAGAAAGAAGTAAACGTAAAGCTCGAACCAGACTCAAAGATGCTTGACGAGGTTGTGGCCATCGGTTACGGAACGATGAAGAGATCAGACGTAACAGGTTCTATGGTGTCAATCAACGACAAGGCCATAGAGCAGACCGTGTCTACAAGTATCGACCAGGTGCTGCAGGGACGTGCTGCAGGTGTGCAGATTCAGGCAAACTCAGGTACTCCTGGTGCCAACACAAGTATCCGCATACGTGGTGTCAACTCTCTTAATGCAACCAACCAGCCTATATTCGTCATCGACGGTGTTGTGGTTGACGCACAGGGAGCAGACAGCAACGACCCCTTGTCAAGTAACAACCCGCTTGCCAGCATCAACCCGAGCGACATCGTGTCAATGGATGTGCTCAAGGATGCCTCTGCAACAGCCATCTATGGTGCAAGAGCGTCTAACGGTGTTATCATGATTACCACAAAGAGAGGTAAGTCTGGCGAAGCCACTATAACCTACGACGGCTACATCGGCTGGCAGGAAATGGCAAAGAAGCTCGACATGATGAACCTGCGTGAGTATGCCATACACCACAACGCACGCGCCGAAGAGGGCATCGTTGAATATAACGACGCATTCGTAAATCCCGACGCTCTTGGCGAAGGAACCGACTGGCAGGACGCCCTGTTCCGCAACGCTCTGATGACAAGCCACAACATATCTGTTACGGGCGGAACACAGAACGCGACATACGCAATAAGCGGAGGATACATGAACCAGGACGGTATAGCCATAGGTTCAGGCTTCAAGCGTCTTACTCTGCGCGGCAACACTGACGCACAGGTGAAGAAATGGCTCAAAGCCAGCCTGAGCTTCTCACTGACTGACTCAAAGCAGGAAGTAGGTGCCGACAACAACGTCATCATGAATGCCCTGCTCCAGCAGCCTTCAGTAGCTGTTACCAGCCCTGACGGAAGCTTCGACGGTCCGGACGACGTTTACATGCCTGTAAATGCCGTGGCCATAGCATCTATCAGAGAGAACTACAACAAGAAGATGAATTTCCGTATAAACGGAAGCCTCGAGGCAACCCTGATGAAGGGCCTCACCTTCAAGACAGAGCTTTCAACAGACTATAACCTCAACAAGTTCTATTATTATGAGCCCGACTATGAGTTCGGTGCCCTGACAAACTCTACACGTACCGGTAAATGGACAAAGACAGACACCAAATACTGGTCATGGAGAAACATCCTTACCTATCAGAACACTTTCAACAAGGTTCACAGCATCAACGTTATGCTCGGTCAGGAAATGAGCAACTCTCACTGGGAGACACAGGTGAGCACGGCTACAGGCTTCCTGACAAACAGCGCCCACGACCCGTCGGCAGGTGACATAACAGCCTCAACAGGTACAGGTACACAGAACGACAACTCTCTGTTCTCTTACTTCGGACGTGCATTCTATTCATACGACGACCGCTACCTCATCACAGCGACACTGCGTCGCGACGGTAGTTCTCACTTCGCAAAGAACAACCGCTGGGGATGGTTCCCTTCAGCAGCACTTGCATGGCGAGTTTCTAACGAGAAGTTCATGGCCGGCACAAGCGACGTTATCAACAACCTCAAACTCCGCCTCGGATGGGGTTCTACAGGTAACCAGAACGTATCAGACTGGGCTTACATGGCTCTGCTGTCTTCAAAGACCACGCCATGGGGAACTGGTGTGCTTACAGCCAACACAGCTAACCCAGACCTGAAATGGGAGACTACAACATCATACAACGTAGGACTCGACCTCAACCTCTTTGACAACCGCATCGAGTTTATCTTCGACTGGTACTACAAGAAGACCAAGGACCTGCTGCTGCAGATTCCTCTGCCTGAGTACCTCGGATCATACGGACAGGGCGCAGCTTCTAACCCATGGAAGAACGTAGGTTCTCTGCGCAACACCGGTATCGAAATGACATTGAACACTGTAAACATTGACAAGGGCGGATTCCAGTGGCGCAGCAACTTCGTGTTCTCACTCAACCGCAACAAGGTGCTCAAGCTCGACACAGAAAGTGCAACCATCGACAAGACATTCATGACAGGAAGCGAGAACAACACTGTTACAAGAACTGTTGAAGGCAAGCCTGTAGGACAGTTCTGGGGCTACAAGGTTATCGGACGCTTCGAGAAGGCAGAAGACTTCTACTATAAAGACAAGGACGGCAACGTCAAGCCGGTGGCACTGCCAGAAGGAAGCTCTATCGGAGAAGACAAGACATGGATTGGCGACTATATATTTGAAGACATCAACGGCGACGGCGTGATAAACAACAGCGACTGTACATTCATCGGCGACCCGCAGCCTGACTTCACTTACGGTATCGGTAACACATTCTCTTACAAAGGCTTCGACCTCACCATATTCTTCAGCGGCAGCTACGGCAACGACATTCTGAACTATACACGCCGCGACATCGAGGACGTAAGAGTAAACAGCAACCTGCTGAAGAGCGCAGCCGACTACGCACAGATTGGTGTCATCGACCCCAACCTGCCCGACGACGACTTCCGCAACCTCTACGTCACCAACCCAAGCTCACGCCTGCCGCGTCTGAGCGCATCTACAACAAATGCCAACAACCGTGTAAGCGACCTCTATGTTGAAGACGGCTCTTACATTCGTCTGCAGAACATTTCACTGGGCTACACGCTTCCGAAGTCATTCGTAAGAAAGCTCAAGCTCGAAAATGTCAAGGTATACATGAACCTGCAGAATGTTTACACATGGACCAACTACAGCGGCTACGACCCTGAAGTAGGATCAATGTACGGCGATGCACTTCTGACCGGCCTCGACTACGGCCGCTATCCTTCACCGCGCATCTACACCTTCGGTCTGAACATCTCATTCTGATAATCACAAATGTATTTGCGAAAGAAAGTAACAATTTTAACAAGAAATAAAATGAAAACAAAAATATTCTTAGTAGGCTCGCTCCTGACAGCCGGAATAGCACTGACATCATGCAGCGACGACTTCCTTGACCAGAAAAATACAACGAGCCCTAACCAGGAAACATTCTTCGACAGCGACGAAGCTATCGACAAGGCCATGTATCCGCTTTACAACTATGTATGGCAGAGCTTCAACGACAAGGCCTACTACGGCATGGGCGACGGACGTGCCAACAACCTTACGGCTCAGTATTCAGACTATATCTACCCGTACACCAACTTCAACGAGACATCGTTAAGCCCGGGATTGTCTGACGCATGGGGCTCTCTTTACTCTGTAGTTGCACAGTCAAACAATACAATAAACAACATCCTCACCTACTCTACCTCTGCTGTAAGCGAGGAAGCCAAGACAAGAGGCGTGGCTGAGGCAAGATTCATGAGAGGCGTGGCCTACTGGTATATCGCATCTCTTTGGGGAAATGCCATAATATACACCAGGACAAGCGACCTCGTAAACAACTATGTTGTGCCGGCAAACCCGAGAGCTGACGTTATGGAGTTTGCAATACGCGACCTCGAATATGCTGCTGCCTACCTGCCCGCAACATCTCCTGAGAGCGGACGTATCAACAAATACAGCGCATACGGCATGCTGTCAAGAGTATATCTGTCAATGGCCGGTCTGACCACAGAAGGACAGTATGACGGCAACAACGTGGCTACCGACTTCAACCGCGGAACACGCAACACCTATTATCTTGAACTTGCGCGCAAGGCCGCAATGAAGGTTATCAACGAGTCTGACTTCAAGCTGATGACAAACTACGGCGACTTGTTCAAGATTGAGAACAACAACTGCCAGGAAGACATGTTCCAGCTGCAGTGGAACCAAGGCTCAACCGACGCTATCGGATGGGGATGCAACCAGACAATCACCGCTTACTTCGGATGGTCAACAATGGTTACAGACGGAACCAACTGGGGAGGTGCCACATACGCTTCTTACGACCTCTTCACCGAATATGAGAACAACGACCTGCGCAAGCATGAGAGCGTTGCATGGTACGGCGAATATTATCCCGACATGTACACAAAGGGCGGCGGCTACACCTACGGAGTAACAGAGAATGCAGGTTCTCAGGGTGCAAACATCAAGAAGTATGTTGTAGGCACACACGACGACAACGGCGTAAGCTACAAGCAGAGCTCAGGCATCAACACCCACATGCTGCGCCTGGCTGAGGTATACCTCAACCTTGCCGAAGCTATTCTGGGCAACAACGCATCTACAACAGACGCAACAGCGCTCTATTACTTCAACGAAGTGCGCAAGCGTGCCGGACTCAACGCCAAGACTTCACTCACATATGAAGACCTGCGCCACGAGCGCCGCATGGAGCTGGCCTTTGAAGGACAGTACTGGTACGACCTCGTAAGACGTGCATACTACAAGCAGCAGGAGGTTGTAAACTACGTGAACAACCAGAACCGCAACGCATCTTATTACGACAGTTCTACTCATGAATACAAGCTCAGCGAAGACTATGTAGCTCCGGGCAAGGGTGTTGCAACAGCAACAGAGAAGAACCTGCTGCTGCCCTACTCTGACACCGACCAGAACCGCAACCCGTATCTCAAGAGCGACGCCAACGGCAACATACAGACCGTTCCTTATGAGTTCGGAGAGCGTGAGGTTTCAGAAGAAAGCCTGTTCAACTAAAATTATCAGCAAAACAAAATAAAAACGGAATTTCATTATGAAAATGTTTAAAAATATATGGCTTTTATGCCTCGCATTCGTTACAGCCGGACTGGTATCATGCAACGATGACGACGATGCGATAGACAGCGCACCTATAAGCGTGCTGCAAGTATATCTTGAAGATGCCGAAGCCACGGTAAAAGACCGCCCCGTAGAATTTGCCCGCCTTGGCCAGACCATACGCATATCAGGTTCTGGATTCAGAGGCATGCAGAAGGTATACATCAACGGCTTTGACACTTACTTCAACAATGCCTACGTTACAGACAACAACCTGATACTGAGCATCGACACAGACACTCCCGTATCAGACGCTCCAGACAGCGTGCGCAACACTATACGCTTCGTGAAGAGAGGCACTGAATATGTCTACACCTTCACAATACGTGCCGCATCTCCCTCGATAACCAGCATCGACAACACGCTGCCTATGCCGGGCGAGACGGTTACAGTGTACGGAGCCAACCTTCAGGAGACTTCAAAGGTTACACTGCCCGACGGAACAGAGATAACAGGAAACGCAATAACCAATGCTCCTGAAGATGAAGACGGCGAATGGTTCTCGTTCGTAATGCCTCACAGCATTCAGGGATACGGCGCCATAACAATAGAGTGTGCCAACGGAACAGCCAAGTCGGCAGAATACTTCAACAACGACAAGTGTATGGTGCTCAACTTCGACGGCGAAGGCAGCCAGGGCTTCTGGAGCTGGAGCGAGACAGGCAGCATGCTCGGAAGTGAAGACGTGGTTGACGACCCGCTCAACAGCGGCCGCGGCAAGGTGATCGACTTTGTGCCCTCACGTCTGCTGAGCAACGGCATCGCAGCCGGCAAGAGCCGCGCAACAGAATGCTGGACAGCCGGCAACGACGACCCGATGGACGACTGGAGCCGCATGTACTCTGTAATACCCGACACAACACTGCTCACCGACGTAGCCTTCCAGTTTGACATCTACGTTCCTGAAGCATGGGTAGGCACAGGCCACATACAGCTCTGCCTCATGAACAACTTCAACTTCGGCGGTATAGGTTCTGACGATGATGCCGACGGCAAGCAGACAGCCTTCTACTGCCCCTGGATACAGGACGGCAAGGCCATTCCGTTCAAGACAGCCGGATGGCAGACAGTTACAATACCGTTCAGCGAGTTCAAGAAATATGCAAGCGAGATTGAAGAAGGCAAGTCGCCCACATTCAGAGAAGTTGTTGAAGACCGCAACGCAGCCACATACCGCAACTTCGGAATGGGCTTTGTCAACACCGACTTCGTGTTCGACGGTCTTAGCGTAACAGCCACAATCTTCAAGCAGCACATCTACATCGACAACTGGCGTGTAGTGCCCTGCAAGAGCGAAGTAATATCAGACTTCCCCGACGAAGAAGAATAAACAATACACCGCCTGCTCCGGTGCGAACAAACACACCGGAGCAGAATAAAAAAAACAAAACAAAAAAAGTAATATCATGAAACTGAATAAAATAATCATACCGGTGCTGGCAGCCCCGTTACTCCTCACAGGATGCTACGACGAGAAGATGGACTGGCACACGCCTGACGGACATTATCCGGTTGTATCAGACGAGATTCCACTCTCACTCCAGGAGAAGATTGCCAACTACGACAACATCAAGGCCTACATGGCACAGTATATGCCTAACGTAAAGCTCGGCCTGGGACTCGGAGCAGACAAATATATCTCTGACGACACAGCCTATGTGAACAGATGTAACGACAACTTCCAGCAGTTTGTTACAGGCAACGCCATGAAGCACGGCTCAGTTGTTCAGAACGACGGTAGCCTGAAGTTCACCACGATTGACGCATTCCTGGCAAAGGTGCCTTCAGACATTGACATATACGGCCACAACTTTATATGGCACACTCAGCAGAACCAGACATATCTGAAATCGCTCATCGCACCTACGGTGGAGGTTACTCCGGGAAGCGACATCGCCAACGTCATTCAGAACGGCGACTTCGAGAGCGGCACAAAAGACCACTGGAGCAGCTGGGGCAACAGCTCTACAACAGAGGTACAGGAAGGTGCTGGATATGACGGAAGCTACGGACTCGTAATGGTTAACCCAAGCGATGCCGACGACTATTCGGCACAGCTGGCTTACGACCTGACCGACCCGCTCGTAGCAGGAAAGAAATACATCATAAGATTTAAGGCTAAGGCCAGCACTCCTGCCGGCACACTGCAGTTTGCCACACAGAACAGCAGCGACTACTCTGGCGAGGGATACCACTCATTCAGCGTAGGCACAGAATGGACAACATGTGAGTATGACTATACCTGCACAAAGGACAACCTGAACCGAGTGCTCATCAACTTCGGCAAGGTAGCAGGAACCTACTACATCGACGACGTTGAGTTCGGCGAGGAAATAGGCGGATCTGCATCAGCTAAGCGCGGCCCTGCAAAGGCTTCGTCTGTAACCTACAAGTTCAAGACACCAGAAGAGAAGAAGGCAGCCCTGCTCGGAGCTATGGAGAGCTGGATTAAGGGCATGGCTGAACATCTGGGCAACAGAATAAGCGGATGGGACGTGATAAACGAGCCTATAACCGACGGCACACCTAAATGGCGTGGTATAGAGGGCAACTTCAGCGAAGGCGACAGCGAGCCTGTTGAAGATCCTGAAAGCGGCTTCAACCTCAACTGGGAGTCAGGCCACTTCTACTGGGGCTACTACATCGGCAAGGAATATGCTACAAAGGCATTCGAACTTGCACGCAAATACGCTCCAAACGCCAAACTCTATGTAAACGACTACAACCTGGAGACAAGTCCGGCAAAACTGGCAGAGCTCATCAACTTCGTAAAATACATCGACGAGAACGGAAGCGTAAAGGTTGACGGTATCGGCACACAGATGCACGTAGACGGCAAGTCGATAACCAAAGAGCAGATTGACGCAATGTTCCAGACGCTTGCTGCTACAGGCAAACTGATAAGGATAAGCGAGCTCGACGTAAGAATCGGCACGACATCGCCTACAGCCGACGACCTGCAGACACAGTCGGACGTATATCAGATGATCATCGAATCATACAAGGCAAACATACCTGAGGCACAGCAGGGCGGAATAACACTGTGGACTCTCTCTGATGCTGCCGACGAGCACACTTACTGGTATCCCGACGACGCACCAAACATCTTTGACAAGAACTATGCCCGCAAGACAGCCTACAAGGGTGTATGCGACGGTATAGCAGGCAAGGACATAAGCGAGGACTTCACAGGAGACATGTGGATGAACGGAAAATAATAATTCTGATACAGCGATTTATCTTATCAATAAGGTGCATAGGCTATCGGCCGTGCACCTTATTATTTTTATATACACTGCCGCCAACCATGCAAAGATATACCGCCTTAGGCTTTCTGCAAGCCGGCATCATGACCGTATGACCTTTTGCCATAGACAAGAGAAAGGGCAAAATCAGGCTCGCATCAGGCGCACTACGCCCTATCGGCCACCAGTCTTCATTCTGCCAGCTACGTCGACACATCATGACACGGAACAGTCTTTTTGCCTTACGCCAGCATCACGCCATCTGCCATTCTTAACAATGCCCGCCATCCCCCGGCCGTTCATCATGATTCGCGGGTAAGAAACCTGCAACAATCAAAGCAACACAAGGCAAAACATGGATAGATCATGACGTCAGGACAAGAATAAAAACAGGCGTTGAAGACGGTAAAAAATCAGGACATTATATTTTTTCATTACAGAAAGCCAACATATAATATAAGTTAAACGGAAACAATAAAATCCACCAGTCTATTAACTATTGTTCACAATATACACACATAAAACATACAAAAGCAATGGTTTTGCCATGCTAAAAGCACCGGTTTTGAAGCAAAAAAGCATCACTTTTAAGTAAAAAACATGCCACTTTTGACCCGTAAACGGCATAGTAATATTATTTAACACATACATTGTAAAGTTCAAATAGTACTAAAACACATAATATCAACCACTTACACAAAACGCTAAATTTTGTGCCATCTATGGTCAAAAATCCGGTTTCATGATGAGCACCGCCATTCTGGAAGCGTTAACCGTTCGGATTTTACGAAAAATCCTTACAGTGCACCTGTATGTCATCAATTATTTTCAAGACCAAAATATATGCAGCTAGACAATACAGCAAACAGCAAAGCAAGAATAAGCATACACGCCCTTAATAAGCCACAGCGGAAAGGCATTAAATATAAAATGCATGACAACGCTCCTATCTGCCGTCAGGATTCATCAAAAGATTGTTTTATACTGAGCTGACTACCATTTGCCTTCTCATAAAATTAGCTGACTTATCAAAAAAGCAGGCAGCAATACAGCAACAGAAAAATAATATGATGGCAGAAAAATTAAGTCTACGTTAATATTAAAAACATACGCAGCAGCATCACCTATTGGTGATAAATACATCATGAAGACATGTACAAGGCAAACCGGCAAAGACTGACCGATATACCGCATGCCCATAGCCCAACTGATGTAAATAAAAATCTGTTTTCACTAAAAACATTCCGACATCAAAAGCATGCCGCAAAAACATGAAAGAAGTATGCCGGTGAGAAAACGGCAACGGCAAAATTAGAAATATAGCGCTCAAATATTTTAAAAAAATATGTTACAATTTCAGAAAAAACATGACAGACTTAGAACAAAATATAAAACTAAGGATAAAAACACATTAAATATTTTTTCACTAAAAACTTAATTCGCACGAAAATCAGGCTGAAACATCAAAACATACACACCGAAAAACCTTGCATGCATCAAAAACCTTTGTACTATGATTTTTGATACAAAAACCATAAAATAGAAATATTCAGACCATTTTAACAGAAGAAACGTGCCACAAACCGTGTAAAACGTCTAAATATAGGCTCTTTTTGCTTATATGAGACGTAAAAAAACGCGGATGAAACATTAAGAAACGTTGATGAAACATTAAGAAATACATTTATAAATATTAATTTATACGTTTTGCAACGTAGAAAACTTTATAAAAAATACTATAAAAAAACTTACATCGCCACGTAACAAAAATACCATAAAAAACAAAGCCGGAATGCTTGAAACAAATATTAATGAGACACAAATGTCATGGCACAAGGCATACAACCGGCCATAAAAAGAAGGAAAAGAAAACCAATATATAATAATGTAGAAGAAACATAATTCTGAAAACTTAAAAAAATAATACTTTAAATTAATGTTTAACTTTGATAACTCAAAAGACTATGGATTACTTTAAATCTAGACAAAATCTAAGAGGAATCGTGCTGGCACTCGGAATAGCCTGCACAGCTTCCAATGCTTTTGCGGTATCACTTGCAACACCTCCAGAGAATGCCGGGGCTAACACAGCCATGGCCGTACAACAGAAAATTACTGTAACAGGTAACGTAAGCGATGCTACAGGTCCGTTGGTTGGAGCAACCATCAAGATTAAGGGCACGTCAACAGGTGTTGTAGCCGACATTGACGGTAACTTCAAGATTTCTGCCGGTCCAAACGACGTTCTTGAAGTGTCATACATCGGATATATCACACAGGACGTAAAAATCAACAACAAGTCGAAACTGACCATCGTACTCGAAGAAGAGAAACACTCGCTCAACGAGGTTGTGGTTATCGGTTATGGTACACAGAGACGTGAGGCGGTAACAGGTTCTGTTGCCAACGTAAGCGGCGACGAGCTCAACCAGATTGCAGCCACCAACGCCGCACAGGCCCTGCAGGGACGTGTTGCCGGTGTGCTCATGACACAGACATCTTCAAAGCCTGGTGCTGAAATGCAGATCCGTATCCGCGGTCAGCGCTCGCTCAACGCCAGCAACGACCCGCTGATTGTGCTCGACGGTATTCCGTTCATGGGTCAGCTCTCTGATATCAATCCGGGCGACATCAAGTCGATGGATATTCTGAAGGACGCTTCGGCAACAGCCATCTATGGTAGCCGCGGTGCCAACGGTGTTATCCTCATCACAACCGTAAAGGGTATGCAGGGCTCACCTGCCAAGGTAAGCTACAACGCATACATCGGTTTCAAGACCGTGTTCCACAAATATCCTATGATGAACGGAAAGAAATATGCCGAGATGCGTAAGTATGCCGGCCTGTATACAAACTCTCTCGACGAGAGCGACAACACAGACACCGACTGGCAGGATCTGTTCTACCGCACAGGTATCACCCACAGCCACGACGTAAGCATACAGGGCGGAACTCAGGGCGGAAGCTACAGCTTCGGAGCAGGCTACTATCACGACGAGGCTGTCATCCCGACACAGGGCTACGACCGTATATCTATCAGAGGTAACTTCGACCAGAGCGTGGGCAAGTATTTCCGCTTCGGTCTTTCTACCAACACCAGCTACCGCGAGACAAAGGGCAGCAACATCAGCATCTACAACGTGCTGTCTATGAGCCCTCTTGCATCTCCTTATGATGAGAACGGCAACCTGAAGCGCACGGTGCGCATGCCTCTCGACGAGACATTCGTGCTGACAAAGAGCGTAGCTGAAGACCTCAAGGACGTATGGCTCAACGAGGACAAGGGTCTTGGTTCATACAACACCATGTTCGCTGAAGTTAAATGTCCGTGGATCGAGGGCCTGAGCTATCGTGTAAACGTAGGTTTGAACTACCGTACAGCAAAGAACGGTGTGTTCACAGGCACAGGTGTAAACAACACCAACCCCGACGCCATCAACAGTGCTTCTGTACAGCAGGACGTAACAAGAAACTGGGTTGTTGAAAACCTCTTGACTTACGACCGCACATTTGCTGAGAAGCACCACGTTAACTTCACAGGCCTCTACTCTGCCGAGCAGACTACATTCGAGCGTACATACATGTCAGGCCGCGGCATCCCGGCTGAATACTTCCAGTATTACAACATCGGTTCTGCAACAGACGAGGTTTCTGTCAATCCTAACAACCAGAACTACTGGCAGAGCGGACTTATGTCATGGATGGGCCGTATCATGTATACATACGACAACAAGTATATGATTTCTGCCGCAGTACGTGCCGACGCTTCTTCACGTCTGGCCAAAGGTCATCAGTGGCACACATATCCTGCCGTATCAGTAGGTTGGAACATCTCACGCGAGAAGTTCATGCAGAAGTTCGACTGGCTCGACAACCTGAAGCTGCGCGTTGGTTATGGTGAAACATCTAACCAGAGTATCGACCCGTATTCTACACTCGGCGCACTCAGCACACGTCCTTACAACTTCGGTCCTGCAAGCACAGGATTCCTCCGCGGATACTATGTTTCTACACTGCCTAACGAGGAACTCGGATGGGAGTATTCATCTACATGGAACTTCGGTCTTGACTTCTCACTCTTCGGCGGCCGACTCAGCGGTACGATGGAGTACTACGTACAGAACACCAACGACCTTCTGCTGAGCGTATCTCTGCCGGCAACATCAGGTGTGGGCAGCTATATGGCCAACATCGGTAAGACACGCAACAAGGGATTCGAAATGAGCTTGAACGGTGTCATCATCGACAACAAGAACGGATGGACATGGGATGCAGGCGTAAACTTCTACGTAAACCACAACGAACTTGTTGAACTTGCTTCAGGTGCAACTGAAGATGTGGGCAACCGCTGGTTCGTAGGTCATCCTATCGACGTTATCTACGACTACAAGAAGATTGGCTTGTGGCAGGAAGGCGACCCGTATCTCAACATTCTTGAACCGGGCGGAAACGTAGGTATGATCAAGGTTGAATATACTGGCGACTACAACGAGGACGGAACTCCTACACGTCAGATCAACCAGGAAGACATGCAGGTTATCGACATGGAACCTGACCTCATCGGTGGTTTCAACACAACAGTAGGCTACAAGGGCTTCGACTTCACTGTAATCGGTGCATTCCAGATTGGCGGTACCCTCATCAGTACACTCCACTCTTCTAACGGTTACCTCAACATGTTGTCAGGACGCCGCGGACAGATCGACGTTGACTACTGGACAGAGGACAACACTGACGCAAAATACCCGAAACCGGGCGGCATAATGTCAAGCGACAATCCTAAGTACGGAAGCACACTCGGATACTTCGATGCAGGCTATCTGAAAGTACGTGCCATCACTCTCGGCTACGACTTCGCCAAGCTGAAGGCTGTCAAGAACTTCGGCATCAGCAAGCTGCGTGCTTACTTCACAGTGCAGAATCCGTTCGTACTGTTCTCTCCGTTCACAAACGAGTGCGGTCTTGACCCGGAGACAAATACCATGAGTAACGATAACAGCACTATGGCTGTAACAATGGAAGGCTACACAGGATCACACAAACTTCCGGTTGTCGGCTATAACACTCCTGCCACACGTAATTTCTTATTTGGTATAAATCTGACTTTCTAAAAAACAAATAACCATGAATACGCTTTTAATAAAAATAAGGAACCTCGGAATAGCATCGTTAGGATTACTGATGCTCGGTTCATGCTCTGATATCCTTGACGAGCAGCCTCGTACTAAGTACGATCCAAGTTTCTTCGGAACAGAAGAAGGAATAGAAGGCGGTCTAACCGCACTCTATTCACATCTGAGAGACACATACGGATACGCTTACTACTACAACATCTGCGAAACAGGTACCGACGAATACACCTACGGCCACGACGCTGACGGCAACTTCAAGGATGCCGACCTCTCAGGAGTGGGCTCACTGACATCACAGTCATGCCGCGCAGACGCTTTGTGGAACAACGTGTTCACATACATCAACTCTGCCAGCGGCATCATCGAGAACGGTATGGCTTCAGGCATGGACGAAAGCCTTATCAGCGAGGCAAGATTCTTCCGTGCATTCGACTACTTCCGCCTCGTTCAGACATTCGGCGGTGTGCCACTCGACCTCGGAGCAGGCGAACTTAAGTTCAACACATCTCCTTCTCGCGTTTCAAAGCGCAACACTGTGCCTGAGGTTTACACAAAGGCCATATTCCCCGACCTCATCACTGCAGTAACAAACCTGCCGGAAACAGGACGCGTAACTGGCGGACTTACAAAGACTGCTGCACGTCTGGTGCTGGCTCAGGCTTATCTTACATACGGATGGTGGCTTCAAAATCCTAACAACATCCCGACATACCCTGTATGCGACCGCGTTGACCCGGACGGCCACGACGCACAGTGGTATTTCCAAAAGGCTTACGACATTGCACTCGAGGGAATACAGAACCCTGGCCCGTTTGCACTGCAGCCTACATTCTATGACGTAAACGTAGGTTCAAACGACCGCAACAACGAAATGGTGCTCTATGCTGACCACACTGAAAACAGCGAAGAGTTCAACGGCGGTTCGCTCAGCTACGGAAGCGGAAGTGCTCCTGACAACTTTGCAGGCTGGATGGTTACATGGAACTATCCTAACATGACAGCAACAAGAGCTGACAATGGTGCCAAGTTCACTCCAGTGCTCCGTGCTGCAACTCAGAATCTCGGACGTCCTTGGACACGTATGGCTCCTCCGCAGGAAGTATTCTATAAAACATTTGCCGACAAGACTCACGACTCTCGTTATGACGGTACATTTACAACCGTATTGCGCGCTAACTGGGATCTCGACCAGGCAAACTACGGAACACTGACACATGCAAAGAACGCCAACGACTCACTTATCAGCGTAGGCGATGCCGTACTCTCATTCCTCGACAGCGATGTTGCAGATCAATCTAAGATTAAATATGTAACAGACAACTCTGTTGGCGGAGGCGTTATGGAAGGACGCGCTGACTATGTGGTTGAACCTAAAGCCATAAGCCGTCTGAAATATCCTATTCTGTGGAAACTTGGTCCGTATCGTACAGACAACAACGGAACAGTTGGTCAGCCTAATGCAGCCAGCACACGTCCGTTCCCGATTCTGAAGTTCTCTGAGCTCTACTTCGCAGCAGCAGAGGCAGCAGTTAAGGGTGCAGCAACACAGCCGGGCTATTCAGCACGCGACCTGATTAACGTTATCCGTGCACGTGCAGGTAAATGGAGCTTCAGCAATGCAAAGAACGACTATTATGTAGCCGACTTCAGCAAAGAGATGACAGATGCCACTCCGCAGGAGATCACAATCGACTACATTCTCGATGAGCTGAGCCGCGAATACTTCGGCGAAGGTCACCGCTGGTTCGACCTCGTTCGTACACAGACATGGGCTGACCGTGCAGGCAAGTACACAATCGCCGGCATGAACGCTACAGACGTTACACCGCAGACATATACAAGAACCATCAACAAGGAGCACTATCTTCGTCCTATTCCACAGAGCCAGCTCGACGCTATGGAAATGACAGAAGAAGAGAAGGCTAAATTCCAGAATCCTGGATATTGATGAGTCTTTATCCCAAAATCTGCATGTAAGCACTACATAACAGGTAAAGTGTTTCTACAGGTTTTTATTTATGGTAAAGTTAGGAAGGAGATATGCCGTGTTGGCATATCTCCTTTTATTTTTTCATTTCATCAGCAATATGCCGGCGCCCACGTTTACTGAAAGCTACAGATTAACCTATGGCAGGAAAAGCTGCCTGCAACAAACGAAACACAACAATCCATTCCGCCACAATGTAAACACAAAAGCTTTATTCCACACCCAATATATAATGGAACCTTCAATGTCTATTTGCCTTGTTTATCAAAAAATGAAGTAGAAAAACATTATTAACGGCTAACACAATCACAAATAGGTCTCAAATAAATAGTACAAAACAGACCATGGCACGTCTGTAAAATAATTATGAAACGTTTATTTATTACCTTATTAATATTAACGGCAGGAATTATTGTTCCTGAATCGGTTTTAGCGCAACAGCGCTATCAAATCGGAGTGTGTGACTGGATGGTGCTGAAGCGCCAGAAACTGGGCGAGTTTAAGCTGGCCAAAGAACTGGGATGCGACGGCATAGAAATGGACATGGGAGGCCTGGGCGTGCGCAACTCGTTCGACAACAAGATGCGCGACCCCAAGATGGTGAAGCTCTTTAACCACACGGCAGACAGCTTCGGCATAAAGGTTGGAGCCGTTGCAATGTCCGGCTTCTACGGACAAAGTTTTGCAAAGAAAGAGAGCTGGCGCTGGCTGATACAAGACTGTCTCAACACGATGGACGCCATGGGAGCCAACGTGGCATTTCTGCCCCTTGGAGGATGCGGCAACAACTGGACCGACTCACTGCCGCTGCGCCAGCAGATAGTGTGGCGTCTGCACGAAATAGGCGAGATGGCCAAAGCTCGCGGCAAAGTGATCGGAATAGACACCCCGCTCGATGCAGAAGGCAACATAAAGCTGCTTGATGAGATAAATTCAGAAGGAATTAAGATATTCTACAAATTTCAGACAGCTATAGAAAACAAAAGAAACATAGCAAAAGAGATAGGAAAACTCGGCAAAGACCGCATCTGTGCCATACACGCAAGCAACACGGACGGTGTATGGCTCAGAAACGACAAGGCTGTGAACATGAAAAAGATAAAAAAGGCCCTCGACAAGGCTGGATGGTCTGGCTGGCTCTTTGTTGAGCGCAGCCGCGACGTAAATCAGGTTCGCAACGTAAAGAAAAACTATGGCGAAAATGTTAAATACTTAAAAGAGATAATGCAATGAAAAAAATTTTAACTATTTTTGTATCGCTTATAACATTCGGAACAAATTACGCTCAAACAATCCAGTTAAACTCTAACGGCCGCGACCAGAACTATGTTAACACCATTCTGGGAAGAGCGCAGAAAGTAACTGACGCACTGGACATAACCGGAACAGACAAGGGCGAACAAGTCAGAAACATTGTTGCAAACAGATATTTTATTCTTAATGACATTTACGAAGAAAGAGACAGCCTGAAGAAAGTTGCTTCTTCACTTGCCGGCGACGACAAGAAACTAGCACAGAACTTCGCAGAAAGTCAGAAAGACCAGAAACTTTACCGTTCACATGCAGGATTTATTGCCGACTTGTCTTTGTTCCTTGACGATGCTCAGATTGAGACAGTTAAGGACGTGATGACCTACAACGTCGTAAAGGTTACATACGACGCTCAGTGTGACATGATTCCTACTCTGAAAGATGAAGAGAAGAAGCAGATTCTGGCATGGCTTAAAGAGGCACGCGAATATGCCATCGATGCAGAAAGCTCTAAGAAGAAGCACGAAACCTTCGGAAAATACAAAGGAAGAATCAACAACTACCTAAGCAAGCGCGGATATAATCTGCAGAAAGAGCGTGAGGAATGGGCTAAACGCGTTAAGGCACGCGGAGGCACACTGTAACGCATCTAAAAAACATTTATACCTCGAAGATATATAATGAAAAAATCTATTCTGATAAATATTCTGATTTCTGCAGCCGCAGCCACACCGGTCATGGCACAGCAGAATGGCATAACAGACACACGCAACAGCAAGTATGCCATAATAAACTCCACCCCTATAAGCGCCGTAAAATGGACAGGCGGCTTCTGGGGTGAGCGCTTTGGCGTGTTCAGCGGCACTTCGCTGCAGAGCATGTGGGAGACATGGAAGTCAGACAAAGGCCACAGTTACAACAACTTCATGATTGCAGCCGGCGAGAAGAAAGGCAAGCGCCACGGACCTCCGTTCCACGACGGCGACATGTATAAGTGGCTCGAGGCCGTAGCTGCAGTATATGCAGTCAACAAAGACCCTGAACTTGAGAAGATAATGGACCGCGTGATAGAGCTTATAGCAAAAGCCCAGCGTCCAGACGGCTATCTGCACACACCGGTGGTAATAGCTGAAATCAACAAGAAGGCACTTCAGGACGAAGAGAAAGAGAATGAGACCATTGGCACAAAAGTAGGCACAAGCAAGGACGGCCGCTTCGGCAATCCGCTCAACTTTGAGGCATACAATCTGGGACATCTCATCACTGCCGGAATTATCCACCACCGCGCAACAGGCAAGACCACTCTGCTCGACTGCGCGATAAAGGCTGCCGACTGCCTGTATGACTTCTACATGAATCCGTCTGCCGACGCACTCGAGAAAGGAGTAATCTGCCCCTCACACTATATGGCCATAACCGAAATTTACCGTGAGACAGGCAATCCGAAATATCTCGAGCTGTCAAAACAGCTGATAAACATACGCGACAGCGTAAAGAACGGCACAGACGACAACCAGGACCGCATACCGTTCCGCCAGCAGTACAACGCCATGGGACATTCGGTCAGAGCCAACTATCTGTATGCCGGCGTTGCCGACCTTTATGTTGAGGACGGCGAAGCACAGCTGAAGAAAAACCTCGACTCAATATGGGACGACATCGTCTACCGCAAGATGTATATCAACGGAGCCTGCGGCGCACTGTATGACGGCACTTCGCCCGACGGTACTGAATATAAGCCAGACCTTATACAAAAAGTACACCAGAGCTACGGCCGCCCATATCAGCTGCCCCACTCTACCGCACACAACGAAACCTGTGCCAACATTGGCAACATGCTGCTCAACTGGCGTATGTTCCAGAACACAGCAGACGCAAAATACACCGACCTGGTGGAAAACTGCCTGTTCAACAGCATTTTGTGCGGCATAAGTCTTGACGGCAAGAAATATTTCTACACCAACCCGCTGAGAATGTCAGACGAGCTGCCTTATAAGCTGCGCTGGCCCAAAGAGCGTACAGAATACATCAGTTGCTTCTGCTGTCCGCCGAACACGCTGCGCACACTCTGCGAGGCTCAGGACTATGCTTACAGCGTAGGCAAAAAAGAGATTTACGTTAATCTATATGGCGCAAACACTCTCACGACAAAGCTTGACGGAATAGGCGAAATAACTCTAACACAGGAAACCGACTATCCGTGGAACGGAAGCATCGCCCTCAACGTGACAAAGCTGAAAAGCAAAAAAGATTTCACGCTGAAACTGAGAATTCCGGCATGGTGCTCTGACGCCAAGATAACAGTAAACGGCGAGCCTGTCAACACTGACATCAAGAGCGAATCGTATGCAGCTGTTACACGCACATGGAAAAAGGGCGACGTTGTAAGACTCGAAATGCCTATGGAGACAAAACTCGTTGAGGCAAATCCGCTGGTTGAAGAATGCCGCGGCCAGGTGGCTGTACAGCGCGGACCTATTATATACTGTCTCGAGAGCAACGACCTCAACGGCGTTGACATTGATAACATAGCCATACCGGTAGACGCAAAGTTTGTGCCCGTAGAGACAAACATAGAAGGAAGCCGCATCATGGCGCTTGAGACAGAAGCCGTAAACCGCAGCGAGAAGTCATGGAACAACACTCTTTACAGAGAAGTGAGCAAAGACAAGAATAAAGTGAAAATACGCCTTATACCCTATTATGCATGGGGCAACAGAGGCAAGAGCGAAATGACAGTATGGATACCCGCAGAATATTAATAACACTAATATCCGCAGCTTTTGCCGGAATAAACATCTATGCGACCGACTTGATTGTCAAGCCGGGCGCATACGCTATAGAGAAAGCCTTGCAGCAGGCCAGAGAAGAAAGACGCCTGAACAACGCAAAGGACATAACCATACGCCTGGCGGAAGGCACATACAGACTTAATCAGCCCATCGTTGTAAGACCCGAAGACAACGGCACACGCATTGTTGCCGACGGCAATGTGACGATAAGCGGTGGCGTAAAGATAACCAACTGGCACAAGCAAGGCAAGATGTACGTGGCCGACGTGCCCGACTTCAACGGCCGTCCGCTTGAGTTCAGGCAGATGTGGGTAAACGGCAAGAAAGCCATACGCGCACGTGATGTTGAAGACTTCAGCGACATGTTCAGAATAAGAAGTCTCGATAAGGCAAAAGAAACAATATACGTACCAGCAAAGGCCGTGAAGAAAATAGTGAACGCCAAGTATGCTGAAATGGTGCTTCACGAAATGTGGTGTGTGGCCAATCTGCGCATAAAGTCGGTTAAGATAGCCGGCGACAGTGCTGCAGTGACATTCCATCAGCCCGAAAGTCACATCCACTTCATGCACCCTTGGCCATCGCCAATGGTTACATCAGACGGACACAACTCAGCCTTCTATCTCACTAATGCAAAAGAGTTGCTCGACAGCGAAGGCGAATGGTATCTCGATGCCAAAGCATCTAAGCTGTACTACATTCCCCGCAAAGGCGAAAACATGAACACGGCCGAGGTGATTGTGCCTGCAGTGGAAACTCTGTTGAAAGTGGAAGGCACGCCCGACAATCCCGTAAAAGACGTAACTTTTGAAGGCATAACATTTAGCTATGCAACATGGATGCGCCCGTCTATAAGCGGACACGCCCCACTTCAGGCCGGTATGTACATGACTGAGGCCTACAAGCTCAGACCGAAGATGATACGTCCCAACGGCGACCACAAGCTCGACAACCAGGGATGGGTGGGACGTCCGGCAGCGGCAGTAAGCCTCAACTGTGCCGAAAACGTGTCATTCACAAAGTGCAGCTTTGAGCACAATGCATCAACAGGTCTCGACTATCATACATATATAAAAGGTGGAACCGTTGACCGCTGCAAGTTCAGCGACATGGGAGGCAACGGCATTCTGGCCGGAAGCTTCGGTCCGGAGGCTCACGAGGCCCATCTTCCTTATGATCCGTCAGACCGCAGGATTATATGCACAGACCTGAACATAACCAATAACCTCATAACAGACGTGTCGAACGAAGACTGGGGATGCGTGGGCATAGGTGCTGGTTTTGTGAAAGACATAAAGATATGCCACAACGAAATCAGCGAAGTGTCATACACAGGCATCAGCATGGGATGGGGCTGGAATCAGCAAGTATGCTCTATGTCTAACAACCTGATTAAAGGCAACCTCATCCATCATTATGCCAAGCACATGTATGATACAGCCGGAATCTACACTCTCGGCTCTCAGCCTCACTCGTTCATCGAAGAAAATGTGGTGAGAGACATCTACTCGCCGAGCTATGCACACGACCCGAACCACTGGTTCTATCTGTATACTGACGAAGGCTCTTCTTACATAACCGTAAGAAACAACTGGACTCCGAGCGAGAAATATCTGAAAAACGCCAACGGACCCGGCAACACATGGGAGAACAACGGCCCGAACGTGGCCGACAGCATAAAGGTAAATGCAGGTATTATGGCTGAATAACAGGCCATAATACCTTTAAACGAATTAATCAGTAAAACAAATAAACGAATCTATTTACAAATCTAATAATATGGGAAAAAGTAAAGGAAGCTTAAAAAGCACCATAGCCGTGTCGCTGACAAACTATCTCGACGCGGGAGCAATAGTGGCCGGAGCCAGCGGCCTGACGCTTTGGCAGAATTATCTCGACCTCAGTGAAGCTCATTTAGGATGGCTCAATGCCATAAGCGCCAACTGCCTCGGTGCAGCAATAGGAGCAATTATTGGAGGATTTCTCGCAGACAAATACGGACGCAAGGCCATCTACACATATAACATGCTTGTGTATATGCTCGGCGTGGCAATAATCATGCTGGCCGTCAACTTCCCCATTCTGCTTTTAGGTTTTCTCGTAACAGGTATATCTGTCGGCGTAGGCGTACCGGCATCATGGACTTATATTTCAGAAAGTTCTGAGACGGCAAACCGCGGACGCAACATCTGCATATCACAGATGGCATGGGGCATCGGCCCTCTTATCATTCTTATCATCGGAACATTGCTGGCACCGGCAACAGGAGGAGCAGGCGACACTGGAGGAGTGCTGTTTCCTTTTGTTGAATACGTGGCCAACCTCATAACAGGCGGCGAGGCACAGGGCGCGGCACTAAACGTGTTCAGTTCACGCATCGTGTTCGCCTCTCTCTTCATCGTAGCTTTCATAGCATGGCAGTTGCAACGCCGCCTCGACGAAAGTGCAGAATGGAAAGCTGCAAAAGCTGCTGAAGCAAAGGACGACACAAAGAAACACGGAGTGTTCTCTTCATTTGGCGAACTCTTCTCAAACAAGGTTTGCGTGCGTTCTATGCTGTTCTTGGCAGGAATGTATCTCACATGGAATCTTGTATGCTCAGTCATGGGTTTCTTCCAGCCGCACATATATGAGACAGCAGGCGGTCTCAGCAACGAGATGGCAAACATGTTTGCTGCCGGACAGTGGGTGGTCATCATCATCATGACATTTGTCTGCTCGCTGATTATCGACCGTGTCAACCAGCGCATGCTCTTTGCCATAGGCGTAAGCATGGGTGTTTTGGCTTGGTTGATTATTGTAACTATAGGCATCACCAGCATGACTGGTCTCGTTGTGTTCACACTTTTGTGGGCCATACAGGCCGGAATATCCGTACAGACATTCTATGCTCTATGGGCATCAGAGCTGTTCCCTGCCAAATACAGGGCAGCGGCACAGGGCATCATGTTCTTCATCGTAAGAGGCGTATCAGCCGTATGGGGACTCTACTTTGTTCACATCTACGGCAAAAACGGCGAAGGCTTCACCATCGCAGGATATATAATGATGGCATTCTTCATAATATCCCTCATCATAGGCACTGTGTGGGCACCTAAGACACAGGGCAAAACACTTGAACAAATAACAAAAGAAAGATATGGCGACAACATATAAAGCAACATGGATATGGTATCCGGGCGACTATGAGATATGGCTCGGCAACAAGATGAACAACCGCCGCACAGACCGCGGTGCGTATTTTCCGCCGTTCTGGAAACAGGACAGCCACTATGTAACCGTAGAGTTCAGCAAGGCCGTAGACCTTACAGAAGACGAAGAACTGAAGATCGAGGCCGAAGGCTCTTACAACATAAAGATTGACGGAAAGATGCTTTTCGGCATGCCCAAGAAAATTACTTTGGCTGCAGGAAAGCACCGCATAAACATCAAGGTGCACAACCAATGCACCCCGCCAGCACTTTATGTTGACGGAAAGACGGTGAAGACCGACGGCACATGGAATGTAACATTTGAGGACAAAGAGTGGATTGACGAGAGCGGCAAGGCCAGCGACACGTCATCTACAGTATATATGCCGGCAGGATTCTATAACTTCGACAATATAGAACAGCGCCCGTCACAGTTTAAACTTGAGCGCGAACGCCATGAAGCCGTGGCTGCCGACGGCAACGTATACGACTTCGGAAAAGAGACTTTCGGCTATGCCATACTGAAAGGCATAAAAGGCAACGGCACGATAAACATCTACTACGGCGAGAGCAAGGAAGAAGCCACGGACAAAGATCACTGTGAAACACTCGACAAACTTGAAGTATGCAATGGCATAGTAACTGATTTGGCTACAAACCAGACAACAGAACTCGCTGACGAATACGTGCTCGGCAACAGCAAGGCATTCAGGTTTATCTGCGTTGAGACAGAAGGATGCTCTATAAGCGGTGTAAGCATGGACTATGAGTTTATGCCCGAAGAAGAAAAAGGAACGTTCAGATGCAACGATGAAGAACTTAACAGAATATGGGAAATCGGCGCATACACAATGCAGCTAACCACACGCGAGTTTTTCATTGACGGCATAAAGCGCGACAGATGGGTGTGGAGCGGCGACGCAACACAGAGCTATCTGATGAACTACTATCTGTTCAATGACAACGACATGGTGAAACGCACCACATGGCTGCTTGCAGGCAAGGCCCCGATAACAAGCCACATAAACACCATAATGGACTACACCTTCTTCTGGTTTAACTCTGTATACGACTATTATCTGTACAGTGGCGACCGCCATTTCCTAACGCAGATATATCCTACGATGAAGACCTACATGGACTACGTGCTCGGCAGAACTGACGAAGACGGCATGGTTGAGGGCATGGACGGCGACTGGGTGTTCGTCGATTGGGCAGACAAACCCATGGATAAGCACGGACAGCTCGCCTTTGAGCAGATTCTTTTCAGAAAGTCTCTTGAAGCTATTGCTGCCGTGGCCAAACTTACAGGCAACGATGAGGAAGGAAACGCATATCAGGAAAAAGCCGACGAACTTGGCAACAAACTGATGCAGTTCTTCTGGAACGACGATAAACAGGCACTCGTACACAACCGTCTTAACGGAAAGCAGAGCGAAGACGTGTTCCGCTACCCCAACATGTTCGCCATAATATTCGGCTATCTTGACGAGGAAAGACAGCAGACCGTGAAGAATTCTGTAATCCTCAACGAGGACGTTCTCAGAATAACAACACCCTACATGCGCTTCTACGAACTTGAAGCCCTGTGCATGCTGAACGAGCAGGACAAGGTTATGAAAGAGATAAAAGACTATTGGGGAGGCATGCTCAAGGAAGGTGCAACATCATTCTGGGAGAAATACAACCCTGACGAACACGGAACCGAGAAGCTGGCAATGTACGGCCGCCCATACGGCAAGAGTCTCTGCCACGCATGGGGAGCAAGCCCGATATATCTGCTCGGTAAATATTATCTCGGCGTGAAGCCCACAAAGCCCGGCTTTGAGGAATATACCGTCGAACCGGCTCTCGGCGGACTCGAATGGATGGAAGGCACCGTGCCGGCTCCGTTCGGCTCCATCTACGTGAAAATGGACGGCAATTCGGTTACCGTAAAGAGTGACGGCGGCCATGGAACACTTATATTGGAAAACGGAAAAAGAAACATAGAAATACCATCAGGAAAAGAAATTACAATTAAATTATGAGAAACATTCGAAGCATAATTGCATCAGGACTGGTGATAGCATTATCGAGTTGTGGAACCTCTGTAACGAAAGTAGAACATAACCCGGCAGTGCCGCAGACAGAGTATGCGGCATCTCTGATCAACAGTTATGTGCCTTCAATGCAAAAGGGATACAAGATTAAAATCGGTGTGACCGAAAATCCGGCCGACCTGCCGCAGGAAGGATTCACAATAAAGAGAAAAGGCAAGACAATAAACATCATCGGCAACGACGCGTCGGGTGCCATATATGGCGCTAACCGACTGCTCGAGTATTATAAGCTCAACGGCAACCTGGAAATACCCACAATCATCGTTGACGCACCCGAAATGAAAATACGCGGAGCATGCGTGGGCCTTCAGAAGACAGTATACCTGCCAGGGCACAAAGTTTACGAATATCCTTACACACCCGAGAACTTCCCTTGGTTCTACGACAAGGAGCTGTGGATAAAATATCTCGACATGCTCGCAGCAGACAACATGAACGCCGTGTTCCTATGGAACGGCCATCCGTTTGCTTCACTTGTAAAACTTGAAGACTATCCTTTTGCCGCCGAAGTTGACGATGCCACAATGGCTAAGAACCAGGAGATGTTCTCCTTCCTTACGACAGAGGCTGCAAAGCGCGGTATACGTGTAATACAGATGTTCTACAACATCATTCTGTCGAAACCATTTGCCGACCATTACGGCATCGCCACACAGGACCGCAACCGCCCCATCACTCCGCTTATCAGCGACTACACACGCAAGAGCATTTCGGCATTTATCCAGAAATACCCAAATGTAGGCTTCCTTGTATGCCTCGGCGAAGCTATGGCTACGATAGAAGACGACGTTGAATGGATGAAAAATACCATCATACCGGGCATTAAGGACGGTCTGAAAGCGTCTGGCAGAACAGATGAGCCGCCTATCATCCTGCGTTCGCACGATACAGACGGTCCACGCGTGTTGCGTGAGTCGCTTCCGCTCTACAAGAACATTTACACAATGACAAAATATACGGGCGAATCGCTCACCACATATGAGCCGGGAGGCCCATGGGGCGAGACTCAAAGACAGCTCAGCAGCGTGGCTCCGATACACATAAGCAACGTGCATATTCTTGCCAACCTCGAGCCGTGGAGATGGAGCTCGCCAGCCTTTGTAGACAAGGCGGTGAAAGCCATGCACAGAGTTCATGGCGCAAACGGTCTGCACCTTTATCCTCAGGCTAACTACTGGGACTGGCCTTACACAGCCGACAAGCTCCCCAACGGTGAGCGTCAGCTGCAGATAGACCGCGACTGGATGTGGTATTCGGCATGGGGACGCTACGCATGGAAGAGCCAGAGAGACAATGACAACGTGTATTGGCAGAAGGTTCTGGCTGACTATTACGGTACAGACACACTCACTGCAAGACAGATTCTCAAGGCTTATGACGAAAGCGGCGAGATTGCACCTAAACTTATACGCCGATTCGGCATCACAGAGGGCAACCGTCAGTGTCTGTTGCTCGGCATGAAAGCCAGCCAGCTCGTAAATCCTTATAAGTATACGGTTTATGAGGAGTTCTACCAGAGCTGTGGCCCTGCCGGCGAAAAGCTCATTGAATATGTTGAGAAAGAATGGAAGCACGAAAAGCACGTGGGCGAACTTCCGCTCGACATAGTAGACCAGTGTGTTGAACACGGCGACAAAGCTGTGGCAGCAATAAGCAATCTCAGCGACAAGATTACAAAGAACAAGGACGAGTTTGAGCGTCTTGTGAACGACATGGAGTGCTACAAAGAGTTCGCATATTCGTTTAAATACAAGGTTCTCGGCGCACAACAGGTGCTCAACTACAAGTGGAGCAAGGATGTAGAATACCTGAAAAAGGCCGTTCCACTGCTCGAGAAGAGTAACGAATACTATAAGAAACTGGCCGAGAGAACAAAGGACACATATCTCTATGCCAACAGCATGCAGACCTCACAGCGCCGTATACCTGTAGGCGGTGACGGAGGCAAGTTCAAGACATGGGAAGAGATGATTCCTGTTTATGAGGACGAGCTTAACAGCCTGAAGAGCAACATCGTGAAACTTACTTCTCCGGATGATGCTAACAGCAAGAACGAGAAATATCCCAAGGCCGTAAACGCTGACGTAAAACTGATAAGCAACTACAAGACCGTTACGCTGACCAAGGGCGCCAAACTGTTTGAAAACCGCGACGAGGCTATCGATTCACTTGCTCCTGAACTTGAAGGACTCAAGGCTCTTGTGCTCAACCGCGACACAACGCGCATCGTGGGAGGCAAGGTTGAGTTTGAAACCAGCAAGCCCGTCAAGATGCTTGTAGGCTTCTTCATCGACGACCAGAACAAGTTTGCCAGTCCTCCAAAACTCGAGACCGACGCTACCGGCAACGAGTTCGGACAGGCTGAGGCGCTGATAACCAACGCCATAAGCATGTCTAACATGCCTATAGTAAACATTCATGCATATCATCTTAACCCCGGACGCCACGTGATAAACCTGCCCAAGGGCATTATAATGGTTGCCGGATTTACAGCCACAGACCTCAAGATTAGAGACGCCAAACTCAACGGCGGCAGCAACGAGGTAGACTGGCTATTCATGAAATAACACTGCTGAAGAATAATAATGGTAAAGAACATCCTGTTAGTTTTGATGCTGCTGATATGCACCGACGCAAGCGCACAGAGCCGCAGCAGACGACGCACAAAGGCAAAGCCCGTTGTGCAGACTGTCGTGAGCCAGAAAGAGATGCAGAAGGTGTATGAGGCCGCACGAACTCCGTATAAATATGGTCTGGTCGTTGCTCCCGAAAGCAACGACCGGAAAATAGACTGCCCCACCGTGTTCAGGGAAGGCAACAGCTGGTATATGACCTATGTATGCTACAACGGCTCTAACGGCACGAACGGAAGGGGCTATGAGACGTGGCTGGCCAAGAGCGACGACCTGCTCCACTGGACCACTCTCGGACGCATACTGGCATTCGGCAGCGAGGGCTGGGACATGAACCAGCGCGGCGGTTTTCCGGCACTTATCGACTATGAATGGGGCGGCAGCTACAACATTGAGAAATTCAAGGACCGCTATTGGATGACTTACATCGGCGGACAGGGCACCGGCTACGAAGCCGTGAACGCTCCGCTGAGCATCGGTCTGGCCTCAACTAAAGAGGACATCACCAAGGCGCACCTGTGGGAAACCTACAAGAAGCCCATACTGTCGTATGACGACAAGAATGCCCAATGGTGGGAGCAGCTGACTCAATACAAGAGTACGGTGTACAGAGTAGACAAAAAGAAGTTTGGCTACCAGTTCATGATGTTCTACAATGCCGGCGGAAAAGACGCCACTCATCCAAAAGGCGAACGCATAGGCATTGCCTTCTCGAACGACATGAGGAAGTGGCACAGATACAAGGACAACCCCATATTCGCACACGACAGCGACGGAACAATAACCGGCGACGCACAGATAGTGAAGATGGGCAACCTGTATGTAATGTTCTACTTCTCGGCCTTCAACCCTACACGCGAATATAACGCGTTCAACACCTTCGCGGCCAGCTACGACATGATTCACTGGACCGACTGGAAGGGCGAAGACCTCATTGTGCCGTCGAAGTCTTACGACGAGATGTTCGCTCACAAGAGCTCCGTGATCTACCATAACGGCGTGGTATATCACTTCTATTGTGCCGTAAACAACTCTGAACAGCGAGGCATCGCCCTGGCAACAAGCAAGCCCATGGGACAGAGCGAAGTCAGCTTCCCCAAGCCCAACGCAACGGGCAAGCGCTTTATAACGTCGCTCAACGACAACTGGGAAGTGAGCTACGGCCGCAACAAGTTCAGAACCGACATACCCTACAATCTTGACGACTATTACGGCGCGCTGCAGAAAGAGCACGGCAACCTGCACGGCAGAGCCGACTTCAAGAAGTTTTTCCTTGCGCCCAACATGGAGGGCAAAGAATACTTCCTGCGCTTTGAGGGCGTAGGAACATACGCCGAAGTGACGCTCAACGGCAAGAAAATAGGTACCTACGACATTGGCCGCACGACAAAAACCATTGATATAACAAAATATGTACGCAAGGGCGACGAAAACCAGCTTGAAGTAAGGGTGAACCATCCGAAGGGCATAACCGACATGCCGTGGGTGTGCGGCGGATGCAGCTCTGAATGGGGCTTCAGCGAAGGTTCACAGCCGTTCGGCATTTACCGCCCCGTGGTACTTGAGATAACAGACAAGGTGAGGATAGAACCCTTCGGCGTGCACGTATGGAACAATGCCACGGCCGACAGCATATTCGTAGACACCGAAGTGCGCAACTACGGCACCGACACAGCTTCTGTAAGCCTGACTAGCAAGATATGCGAGCAGAACGGCAAGCAGGTGATACGCCTCACAGAGAACATAACGCTGAAACCGGGCGAGACCAAGACCATAAGACAGTCGGCTCAGATAAGCAATCCTAATCTTTGGAGCATAGAGAAGCCTTATCTCTACAAACTCAGCAGCATTATAAAGCGCAACAACAAGGCCACCGACGACCTCGTAACTCCGTTCGGTGTAAGGACAGCAAGCTGGCCGCTGACACGCAACGACGGCGATCAGCGCTTCTATCTGAACGGCAAGCCCGTGTTTATCAACGGCGTATGCGAATACGAACACATGTTCGGACAGAGCCACGCTTTCTCCGACAGGCAGATAGACGCACGCATAAAGGAGGTGAAGAGCGCCGGATTCAACGCCTTCAGAGACGCCCACCAGCCCCACAACCTCAGATATCAGGAGCTTATCGACAAGGAGGGACTGCTGTGGTGGCCGCAGTTCTCAGCCCATATATGGTATGACACGCCACAGTTCAGGGAGAGCTTCAAGCGCCATCTTATCCAGTGGGTGAAGGAGCGCCGCAACTCGCCGTCGATAATACTGTGGGGACTGCAGAACGAAAGCACCCTGCCGGCCGACTTTGCCAAGGAATGTTCTGACATAATACGCAAGCTCGACCCGACATGCGGCACCATGCGCCTGATAACGACATGCAACGGAGGCGAAGGTACAGACTGGAACGTGGTGCAGAACTGGAGCGGAACCTACGGAGGAAAAATTGAAAACTACGGCAACGAGCTGAAACAGCCCGACCAGCTGCTAAACGGCGAATATGGCGCATGGCGCACCGTGGGCAACCATACGGGCGAAAGATACACAGAGGAGAAATTCTGCGACATACTGGAGCGCAAGGCACAGCTGGCCGAGAGCGTAAAAGACAGCGTATGCGGACAGTTCCTCTGGGTGCTGCAGAGCCACGACAACCCCGGCCGCCGTCAGCCCGACGAGGGCCTGCGACGCATCGACAAGGTTGGTCCGTTTAACCACAAAGGACTCTTCACCACATGGGAGCAGCCTACAGACGCCTTCTATATGTATAAGTCGCGCTATGTCAAGGCCGACGATGAGCAGACCGTATATATCGTGCCTAACATCTCTGAAGACAGCGTGCGCGTCTACAGCAACTGCGACTCTGTAAGACTGAGCTGCGGCAAGTGGGCCGAAACTAAGGTGAAAGCCGACACGACGTCGCTCTTCAGATGGACAGGCATAAGCCTCGACGGCGACATCATCAAGGCTACGGCATATCACAACGGCAAGGCCGTGGCAGAAGACTCGATAGCCCTGCCGTCATACAAGGATTGGGACGAAAGCATGCTGAAACCCCTGAAAGGCTACAACTATCTTTACAACATCAACTGCGGCGGCGACTCATACACCGACAAGTTCGGCACGGTGTGGATGCAGGACAACACAAAATGGTCTAAATCATGGGGCAGCAAGTTCCCCAAGGAAGCCAGTCCGTATCAGGCCAGCCAGACATGCAACAACGGCCTGGCCGTATCGCCTCTGTTCCGCACATCGCGCTTCGGCCGCCACGAGCTGTCATACAGCTTCCCCGCCAAGCCGGGCAACTACCGCATAGAGCTCTATTTCATTGAGCCATGGTATGGAGCAGGCGCAAGCGAGACAACCGACTGCGAAGGTCTGCGCCTGTTTGACGTGGGCATCAACGACAGCACGTATATCAGGAACCTCGATCTCTGGGCACAGGCAAGATATGCCAAGCCATACAAGCGCGTGGTGAACATACACAACTCTGACTACCGCATAAACATCAACTTCCCCAAGGTGAACGCCGGACAGGCCATAATATCGGCCATAGCCATAGCCACAACAGACTCTACTGCGGCTGCCGACTATCCCGAGGAGAACGAGCCGGAGATGTGGAAAAACTTTGACAGCGACATACTTACCAACACGCCCGACAGCCTGCTGCCGCCACGCAGCAACAGCTCGATAAGCGTGGAGGGAATGATAAACAACGGAGTGATGACATGGAACTACAACGTAGGTGTGGCAAAGGTTTATGCCCTGCGCTTCCGCTACTACAACCCCGAGGCCGAGCGCACACTGCACGTGAAGATAACCGACCTCAACGGCGTGGTGTATAAGGAAGACGACATAACGTTCGTAAAGACGCCTGAAAAGAAAACCAAGAGGCGCAACACCAGCATCACCACCGGCTCGCAGACCAACGCCGGCAGCTACATAGTGACACTGAGCGGCGAAGGCATTGAGAAAATGTTGTTTGACAAACTGACTATCGAATAAAGACCGGCTCTGCCGGCTGCCAACTCAAGCCGCCACGGCATACGGCCCTACTGCTGTTGAAGGGCTGTTTTGCCGTTGCGGCAGCAACGTTTTTAATCGGATGCACAACGCGCTGATTTTCAACACGTTGCAAAAGGCCGTCTTTTAGACTGCAAAAGATGCCATTTTAGACGGTAAAAGCATACCTTTTAGGATGCAAAAGGACGCCTTTTACAAAACGGCTGACATGTATCGCAAAACTTAAAAGGAAAGATACATGACAAGGACGCATGACAACGATGCACCGAAACTCGGAAAAATAACATAAAAGAAGATACAGACAAATGAGAAACATCCTGATGACAGCCACACTTGCCTTATGCTCGTGCATGGCAATGGCACAAGGCCACGACTGGGAAAACCAGTATGTGCTCTCTATAAACCGCGAACCGGCAAGGGCGGCGTTTACGCCATATCTTACTGCTCCGGGCGACATGACCATGACGCTCGACGGACAGTGGAAGTTCAACTGGACCAAAACACCCGACATGCAGCCGGAAAATTTTTATCAGACCGACTTCAACGACAGCGGCTGGACAACGTTTCCCGTGCCGGGAGATTGGGAGATGAACGGCTACGGAACGCCGATTTATTGCAGCTCCGGCTACGTGTTCAAGATTAATCCGCCCTACGTTATGGGCGAACCCAAACAGAAATACACTTCGTTCATAGAGCGCAACCCCACAGGCTGCTACCGCCGCACGTTCACCATTCCGGCATCATGGAGCGGCAAGGAAGTGTATGTCCACTTCGGCTCCGTGTCGAGCGCGTTCTACATTTATGTCAACGGCAAGCAGGTGGGCTACTCGCAGGGCAGCATGGAGCCGGCAGAGTTCAGGCTCACGCCCTACCTCAACAGCGGCACTAACCTCATAGCGCTGAAGGTTCTGAAATATTCAGACGGAAGCTATCTCGAAGATCAGGACATGTGGCGCATCGGAGGCATACACCGCAGCGTGTATCTATATGCCACGCCGCAGATACGCATACGCGACTTTGGCGTGCGCACCATTCTCGACGACACATACACCGACGCCACACTCGTGGTTCATCCCGAACTTGAAGTCGTTGGCAGCCAGCGCGGCGAGGGCTATCACATCGAGGCGCAGCTGTATGACGCCGAGGGCAAGGCTGTGCTCGACAGCACTCTGAAAGAAGATGCCGCCACGATGCTCAACCTCGACAACAAGGCAAAGATAATGAACGCGCGCAACCCGCAGCGCGGATATGCCGCCTACGGATGGCTCAAGGCTGAGGTGAAGAATCCGCATAAGTGGTCGGCAGAGACGCCTTATCTGTACACGCTCAAGCTGGCCTTGGTAGACAAGGCAGGCAACACCATCGAGCGTGCAGAGACAAAGGTGGGCTTCCGCAAGCTCGAAATTAAGGACGGCCGCTTCCTCGTCAACGGCAAGCAGGTGCGCCTGCGCGGCGTAAACCGCCACGAGATGGACCCCATAACGGGCAAGGTGATGACAGAGGAACGCATGCTGCAGGATATAATGCTACTGAAGCAGTGCAACATTAATGCCGTGCGCACATGCCATTATCCCAACGACACGCGCTGGTATGAACTGTGCGACAAATACGGAATATACGTCATGGACGAGGCCGACATAGAGGAACACGGACTGCGCGGCAAGCTGGCAAGCGAGCCTTCGTGGGCAGCGGCCTTCATAGACCGCACACAGCGCCTCGTAATCCGCGACCGCAACTACCCCTGCGTGGTGTTCTGGTCGCTCGGCAACGAGTCGGGCTGGGGCCCCAACTTCGCGGCTACCGGTGCATGGATAAAGGAATACGACCCCACACGCTTCATTCATTACGAAGGAGCGCAGGGCCCCGACAGCAACGACCCGGCAACGGTAGACGTGATAAGCCGCTTCTATCCGCGCGTGCAGGAGGAATATCTTAACCCCGGTGTGAAGGACAACAACATGGAGCGCCCTGAGAACGCACGCTGGGAACGCCTGCTGAGCATTGCAGAAAAGAAAGGCGACAACCGCCCCGTAGTGACGAGCGAATACGCCCACGCTATGGGTAACGCCCTCGGAAACTTCAAGGAATACTGGGACGAGATATACAGCAATCCGCGCATGCTCGGCGGTTTTATATGGGAATGGGCCGACGAAGGTATATTCAAGAAGCGCGATGACGGCAAGACTATGGTGGCATACGGCGGCGACTTCGGCGACGCGCCCAACCTCGGAGCATTCTGCGTGAAGGGCATCGTGTCGTCCGACAGACAGACAACGCCTAAATATTATGAGGTAAAGCAGGTTTATGCGCCTCTTAAACTGACGCTCGACGGCAACCGCATTAACGTTATAAAGCGCGACGAACACGTTGATATAAACAATTACCGCTTTACATGGAATATCACAGAGAACGGCAAGATAAAGAAGAAAGGCGAGCTGAAAGACTTCACGTTGCCTCAACTTAAATATTCTGACGATGCCGACGTGCGCCTCAACATAAGCGTAACGCTGAAGAACGACGCAAGTTGGGCAAAGGCAGGACATGAGATCATGCACAGCCAGTTTGTGCTCAACGACAAGCTCGCGACAGCCTTCAAGGCCGCTGAACTCAAGAAGAACAAGGATGCCGACATTGAGGCTGCAAAGCAGTGGATAGAGAACGTAAAGCCAAGATTCTTCCGTGCGCCGACCGACAACGACAAAGGCTTCGGCAACTGGATAGCAAAAGACTGGAAAAGAAATCGTCTCGACTCAGCCGAAATAGTTGAGAACGAGCCGGTGAAGACAACGAGAAACACAGACGGAACTGTGAGCGTCAAGGCTTCTTACACCTGCAAGTACGTCAAAGGTTCTATACGTACCGACTACAGCTATACCGTAGACGCAAACGGTTCGGTAGACTTTAAGGCAACATACACACCGAGCGGAGAACTGCCGCCGCTGCCGTGCGTGGGCAACACATTCGTTATGCCGGCGTCATACACTAACATCAGCTGGTATGGCATGGGCATGCAGGACACTTACCCCGACCGTCTTGAGGCAGCATGCATCGGTCGCTGGAACTCAACTGTCGACAAACAGTATGTCCACTATCCGCGTCCGCAGGACAGCGGCAACCACGAACAGGTGGCAGAACTTACGCTGACAGACAGCAAGGGCAACGGATGGAAGGTTACGACAGAGAGCGGCAAGCCATTCTCTTTCTCTGCCCTGCCCTACTCTGACATGCAGCTCTACAACACGGCGCACGACTGCGACCTGAAGGTTGAAGACCATGTTTACCTCAACATCAACGCCGCCGTGATGGGACTTGGCAACAGCAGTTGCGGTCCCGGCGTGCTCACGAAGTATGCCATCAAGCAGCAGCCCTACTCGCTGCACCTCCGTTTCACCAAGATTAAATAAAAATACAGATATGAAAAAGATTTTAATTTCAGCACTCTCGCTCTTTGCGGCCATGACATCAATGGCCCAAAGCAGCGTCTACACGCAACGCCAGTATCTGAGCGGACGCGGAAGCGACGACATGGTGCAGTGGGACTTCTTCTGCACCGGTGGAAACAACTCGGGCAAGTGGACCAAGATTGGTGTCCCCTCTTGCTGGGAACTTCAGGGCTTCGGCAACTATCAGTATGGCATGAAGTTCTATGGAAAGGCTTTTCCCGACGGCATTGCCGATGAGAAAGGCATGTATAAGTATGAGTTCACCTTGCCCGAAGAATGGGCAAACCATCACATCGAGCTCGTTTTCGAAGCCTCGATGACCGACACTGAGGTGAAGATAAACAAGCGTAAGGCCGGCTCTATGCACCAGGGAGCATTCTATCGCATCACCTACGACGTGAGCGACCGCGTGTTCTTCGGCAAAAAGAAAAACCTGCTTGAAGTTACCGTGAGCAAGGAGAGCACCAACGCCGGCGTGAATCTTGCCGAGCGCCGCGCCGACTACTGGAACTTCGGCGGCATCTTCCGCCCTGTGTTCATCGTCTGCAAGCCTGCCATCAACATCGAGCGCACAGCCATTGACGCCAAGGCCGACGGCACATTCAACGCCTATGTGCTGCTTAACCACACGCTCGAAGGCGCAAAGGTGAAGACCACTATCAGCGACATGAGCGGCAAGAAGGTGGCAGAGAACACCACAGACGTTAGGACAGGCGGCAACGAAGCCAACGTTTCGTTCAGCGTGAAGAGTCCTAAACTATGGACGGCAGAAACGCCTAACCGCTATAAAGTGAGTTTCGCACTCATCGACAAGAACGGAAAGACGCTGCACATCGAACAGGACAAATTCGGCTTCCGCACAATAGAAACGAGAGCAGGCGACGGACTTTACATCAACGGAAAGAAGGTGAACATACGTGGTGTGAACCGCCACAGCTTCTGGCCGGAGACAGGACGCACGCTAACTCCGCAGAGAAACATCGATGACGTGAAACTGATGAAGGCCATGAACATGAACGCAGTGCGCCTTTCTCACTATCCTGCCGACCCGGAGTTTTATGATGCCTGCGACAGCCTCGGCCTCTACGTGATGGACGAACTAAGCGGATGGCATGGCCATCACGAAACTATCAACGGACAGAAACTTATCCGTGAGATGGTTACACGCGACGTTAATCATCCTTCTATAATATGGTGGAGCAACGGTAACGAGAAGGGATGGAACACCGAACTTGACGGCGAGTTCCACAAATGGGACATTCAGAAGCGTCCGGTGCTGCATCCGCAGGGCAACTTCAGCGGCTATGAGACAATGCACTACCGCTCTTACGGTGAGAGCGAAGAGTATATGCGCAAGCCCGAAATATTCATGCCTACAGAGTTTCTGCATGCTCTTTATGACGGCGGAGCAGGTGCCGGACTGTATGACTATTGGGAGCTGATGCGCTCATGGCCGAGATGTGCCGGAGGATTTATCTGGGCACTGGTTGACGAGGGCGTTGTAAGAACCGACATGAACGGCATGATTGACAACGTGGGCAACTACGGAGCAGACGGCATAGTTGGTCCTCACCGCGAGAAGGAAGGTAGCTACTACACAGTGAAACAGATATGGAGCCCTGTTCAGGTGTCAATGCCGGACAACTTCAACGGCACACTCAACGTTGAGAACAGATATAACTTCCTGTCGCTCAAGGGCTGCAAGTTTGACTATTCTTACGTAAAATACGACGGAGCAGAAACCAAGACAGTAAAACAGGGCACTGTAAACGGCGCCGACATAGCAGCCGACAGCAAAGGCGAAATAAAGATTCCTGCTGCTCCCGACAATGCTGACGCACTCAGCATAAAGGCGACAGACCAGTATGGTGAAGAGCTTTACACATGGGTGTTCAAGCTGAAAGACGCAGACAAACTGCAGGTTAAGGCTGCAAAGGCCGGCAAACCTGTTATGAACGGCAACACTGTGAAGGCAGGAAACGTTACCTACACATTCTCAGAGACTGACGGAACACTGAGCAGCGTAACCACCGGCAAGGGCGAATATAAGTTCAACGGCGGCCCGAAATTCTTTGCTTATCGCCGCGCTGACCGCTCATTCGACCAGTTCTATAACCACGACGACCCTGAAGCAGAGAAGAAGAAGACCACCTACACAGCCTATGAAGACCAGGGAACATTTGCCGGACTGAGCTGCAAAGACGGACAGAACGACACCCTGATAGTAACAGCCGACTACAAACTCGGCTCACTTCAGAAGGCAGAATGGCGCATTGCACCCGACGGCGGGGCACGTCTTGTTTATACATACAACTTCAACGGCGTTGTAGACCTCATGGGCGTAATGTTCAATCTGCCTGAGTCTGACGTACTGAGCAAGCAATGGCTCGGCCACGGTCCTTACCGTGTATGGAAGAACAGACTGCATGGTCCGCAGCTTGGAGTATGGAGTAACGAATACAACGACCCCGTTCCGGGCGAAAGCTTCACTTATCCTGAGTTCAAGGGTTACTTTGCCGGCGTGCAGTGGATGAAGCTGAAGACCAAGAACGGAACAATAACCCTGCAGCCTGGCACCGACAAGGAATATGTAGGAGTGTATCAGCCGCGCGACGGACGCGACCAACTGCTCTACACACTGCCCGAAACAGGCATAAGCATGATGCAGGTCATACCGGCAGTAAGAAACAAGGTGAACACCACAGACCTCAACGGTCCTTCGGCACAGCCTGTATGGGCACGCGGAAGCTATACCGGAGAAGTAACCTTACACTTTGAATAATGATGAAAAAACTCTTTTCGATAATACTTGCGTTCGCCACTTGCGCAAACGCATTCTCACATAAAGCCATTCAGGAGTCCGTTCCTGAATGGTATAAACGTTTCATGGCCCCTGCCCCAGAGACTTATCCTTGGACTTTCTGGTACTGGATGTACGGATGCGTTACCGACGAGGGCATCAAGTTAGACCTTGAAGCAATGCACGACGCCGGAATAGCCGGCTTCTATCTGATGCCTATAAAGGACACCACGGACGGCAAGGGCTACAACGGCACAGCACGACAGCTCTCGCCCGAATGGTGGAAGCGCATGGACACTGTATTCCGCACGGCAGACAGTCTGAAACTGCAGATGGGCATACACTTCTCTGACGGTTTCGCACTAGGCGGCGGCCCTTGGATCACTCCGGCAGAGTCGATGCAGCGCATTGTATGGTCAGACACAATTGTGTCGGGCGGCAAGCAGAGCCTCACTTTATCGCAGCCTAAGGCATACAAAGACTATTATGAAGACATTGCCGTATACGCATATCCAGCCGAATACGCCGACGACCGCAAGCCAAAGGCTTCAGTAACATTCCCGTTCCGCTCTTCAGAGCCGTGTGACATCATCATGTCTTACGACAAGCCCTACACCCTACGCAGCGTTGAAATAATTACCGGAGGCAACAACTATCAGGCTCACCGCTTCAAGGTGTATGCCTCTGACAACGGAAAAGACTATAAGTTCGTAAGAGAAATAAGTCCGGCAAGACAGGGATGGCAGAATACCGACGCTTATGCCACTTATGCAATACCTGCCACAACGGCACGTTTCTTCAAGTTTCACTGGACTCCCGAAGGCAGCGACCCTGGTTCGGAGGACATGGATGCGGCAAAATGGAAGCCCAACCTTAAGATTGCAGGCATCGTGCTTGGCTCAGAACCCGTAGTTGACGGATATGAAGGCAAGTCGGGCAAGGTGTGGCGCGTGTCAAAGAAGTTCCCCATTGCCGACAACGAGTGCGTGTCTTTAAACGAAATGATAAACCTTTCGGACAAATTTATATCATCTAATCAAATAGGTAAAGCTGTAACCGTAAACCTTCCGAAAGGCAAATGGCACATACTCAGAATAGGCCATACATCGACAGGACACACCAATGCCACCGGCGGCGGAGGACGCGGACTGGAGTGCGACAAGTTCTCGCGCGAGGCCATCAACAAGCAGTTTGACAACTGGTTTGGTGCCATATACAACCATGCTCCCAAAGATGTCGTAAAGCGTGTGCTGACACGTCTGCACGTTGACAGTTGGGAGTGCGGCAGCCAAAACTGGAGCAGCAACTTCGCTGATGAATTTAAGCGCCGCCGCGGCTACGACCTCATGCCGTGGCTTCCGCTCTATGCCGGAGTGCCGATGGAATCTTCTGACAAGTCGGACGCTGTACTGCGCGACATACGCCTTACCATTGCCGAACTTATCAACGACGTGTTCTTTGACGAAGTGGAGAAGCTCGGAAAGAAATACGGATGCACCCTTTCAGCCGAATGTGTTTCGCCTACAATGGTGAGCGACGGTCTGCTGCACTATCAACACACCGACTATCCGATGGGCGAGTTCTGGCTCAACAGTCCTACTCACGACAAACCTAACGACATGCTCGATGCTGTAAGCGGAGCGCATATATATGGAAAGAATATCATACAGGCCGAAGGTTTCACAGAAGTAAGGGGCACATGGGATGAGGATTTCGCCCTGCTGAAACCGCTGCTCGACCGCAACTACTGTCTCGGAATAAACAGCATTGTGTTCCATGTGAACACTCACAACCCATGGACAGACCGCGCACCGGGCATGACGCTCGACGGCATAGGCACATTCTTTCAGCGCGACAACACATGGTGGCGCGAGATGCCTGCCTTCACCGACTACATAAAGCGCTGTCAGGCGCTATTGCAATATGGCAGCAATGTGGCCGACCTCGCAGTATACACAGGCAACGAGACACCGAGAAGAGCATTGCTGCCCGAACGTCTTGTAAGTTCGCTGCCCGGACTTTTCAGCGAGAAAGACATTCAGCGCGAAAAAGCCAGACTGGCAAACGTTGGCCAGCCGCTAGAAGTTAGTCCCGTAGGAGTTACACACACTGCCAACATGACCAAGGCTGACGCATGGACCAATCCGCTGAGAGGCTACCGCTACGACTCGTTCAACCACGACGTGCTGACAAAAGCCCGCGTTGAGAACGGCATGATTGTAACAGAAGGCGGCACAAAATATGGCGCACTCGTTATTCCGCAGGCACGCCCGATGAACCCCGACCGCATCGTTACATGCTGGAACGTGATAGACTCGCTCGAGGCTAAAGGCGCACGCGTGATACGTGAGCCGTGGACACAGAGCGACCTTTCGTCAATAGGCATCAAACGTGACATCACGCTGCCTGAAGGTATCGACTATGTTCATCGCCATGCCGACGATGCCGACATCTACTTCATGAGCAACCAGACCGACAATACAATCAGTTTTGTACCTGAGTTCAGAGCCGTAAGGGCCAACAAATATATTGCCGACCCGATTACGGGCAAAGTGTATAACGCACAAAACGAGCTTACGCTTACTGCCGGAGCATCGCTCTTTGTTGTGCTGACCGACCAAAATATTGATGCCGAAGACATGCCTGACATGAGCAAATATGACACGGCAATCAGCCTTGACGGCAACAAATGGACCGTTAACTTTGAAAAAACCGGCAAACAAGTAACTACGGAAAAGCTCTTCGACTGGAGCAAGGCCGACGACAAAAGCGTAAAATTCTACTCGGGACACGCCACATACGAAACAAAGTTCAAGTATAAGGGCAAGCCTGAAGGCCGCGTATTCATCGACCTTGGCGAAGTAGCCGACATTGCCACAGTGTATGTAAACGGAAAGATATGCGGAACGGCATGGATGCCTCCATACAACGTTGACATAACACCGGCTGTGAAGAAGGGCAAGAACGAGCTGAAAATAGTTGTAGTGAACACATGGGCAAACGCCCTGCAAGGCAACGACCAGGGCACTCCACCGTTTGAAGGCATTTGGACTAACGGCAAATACCGCCGCGCAAGCAAGGAACTGCTGCCGGCAGGACTGCTGGGACCGGTGGTGATTAAAAATTAAGAATTAAAAAGTAAAAATTAAACTTATATACTACATGAAAAGACTTGCATTAATCCTTGGCGCCGTGTTTGCCGCTACTGGCATCAGCGCGAAGGTTACGCTACCAAAGATGTTCGCAGACGGAATGGTGATGCAGCGCGAGACTAACGCCAACCTGTGGGGAGAGGCAAAGGCATCGGCCACAGTGAAAATCACTACGTCGTGGAACAAGAAAACATATTCAGTGAAGGCCGACAGCAACGGAAAATGGAAGGCATCGGTAAGCACTCCCGAAGCAGGCGGCCCCTACTCTATCACACTGAGCGACGGCGAGAAGACCATTCTAAACAACATTCTTATAGGAGAAGTATGGATATGCTCGGGACAGAGCAACATGGAGATGCCGATGAAAGGCTTTAAGAACCAGCCTGTAGAAAACGCCGTTGAGGACATACTGCACAGCAGCGACAGCAACCTGCGCCTGTTTACAGTGAAGCGCAACAGCCAATTCAGCGCCGTAGACACCGTAAACGGTTCATGGAAAGAGGCCTGTCCGGCATCAGTACGTGAGTTCAGCGCAACGGCCTACTACTTTGGCCGCGAACTGCGCCAGGCTCTCAACGTGCCCGTAGGACTTATCGTTGCTGCATGGGGCGGCTCTGCCTGCGAGGCATGGATGACAGCCGACTGGCTGAAGGCTTTTCCCGATGCCAAGATTCCGGCATCGCCTGAAGACATAAAGTCGAAGAACCGCACGCCGACAGTGCTCTACAACGGCATGCTTCATCCGCTCATCGGCTACACCATGCGCGGAGTGATATGGTATCAGGGCGAAGACAACGTTACGCGTTACCAGACTTATGCCGACATGATGACGGCAATGATTAAAGGCTGGCGCTCACAATGGGGACAGGGCGACTTCCCGTTCTACTACTGCCAGATTGCTCCTTACGACTATAAGCTGATCAACTATACGATAAACAGCGCCCTGCTGCGCGAACAGCAGGCAAAGGCCGAACTGATGAACACCAACTGCGGCATGGCTGTGCTTATGGATGCAGGACTTGAATACGGCATACATCCACGCAAGAAGAACCTTGCCGGCATGCGCCTCGCACTGCTCGCACTGAGCAAGACCTACGGTGTTGAGGGTCTGACAGCCGAAAGTGCATACTATAAGGACGTAACATTCAAGAACGACACAGCCGTAGTTACGTTCAACCGCGCCAACATGTGGATATACGGACGCAACGGACTGAAGAGCGACCTGTTTGAAGTGGCAGGCGAAGATCGCGTGTTCCACCCCGCCAAGGCATGGATAGAGCGCAGCAAGATGTACGTAAAGAGCGACTCGGTGAAGAAGCCTGTGGCCGTAAGATACGCCTTCAAAGACTGGGCCGACGGCGACCTGTTCTGCGACGGCCTGCCCGTAAGCTCGTTCCGCACAGACAACTGGGACGAATAATCCTGCCGTAACAACGTTACAGGCATCATTCATTATAAGCAAAATCGTTACACTTATGACTGCCGGATGTAAGGCAACTCATAAATGTAACGATTTTGCTTTTCTGTCAACCATGTTTTCTGAGTATGATTTTTTCATGCAGACAATATTGATATGCCCCGAAATTCCGATATCACATAAGGTAAAAAGTCATGACAAAAATATTTTTCAATCTAGAAAACGGACATTAAATTTATGTTAATGTAGAAGCATTAAACAAGGCACATCATTAACATTTATTTGGATATCAAACAAAATAATAGGCCAAAAGCATGGATTTTTTGATGCAAAAGCATAGCTAACGAGTGAAAAACAGGCATGTAATGCAGCATAAAAGGCCCACTTTTGCATCGTAAACGGCAGAGTAATATTTTTTAACGGTCATAGTTTTAAGTCTGAAATCACATAAGAAGCTGTAAATCAAGAACTTAACAAAAATACGCAATTTTGAGCCTTTTTCGCATAAAATCACACTGATGCGCAGAGCATCGCTATTCTGGAAGCGTCAAACGTATCCCAAATGGTAATTTTTTATTACATTATCAAGCCTCATAACATATAAAATTCAACGCCATTTTTCTGCCATCTTAGCCAATTTTTTCATCTTGACGCCTGTCCTCATTGCTATTCTTTCACTGACGCTTATAATTCAGTTCACACACAGCCATTATTTTTTGTTTTTAGCATGCCCTATAATGTCTGTATTCAAACAAAATTGCGTATATTTGCATTAAAATATATAGGATGCGGCTCGGCAATGCTAATACCAGAAACGCATTTTTGTTTTCGCGTTGCTCTCGCCTTTCACTATATTGGCATATCAGACGAGCCACAGGCCGTTTATTCAGAGAACTATCATATAAAGGAGAAACGCAAAGATGAAATACCCAATAGGAATACAGAGCTTCGACCGGATTATAGAAGACGGATACGTTTATGTAGACAAGACGGACATGATTTACGACCTCACGCATGAGGGCGGAATCTACTTCCTGAGCCGTCCGCGCCGTTTCGGAAAGAGTCTGCTTGTGTCTACGCTGAAGAACTACTACCTTGGCCGCAAGGATCTTTTCAAGGGTCTTGCCATCGACGGTATGGAGAAGGAGTGGAACGTTTATCCTGTGTTCCATGTTGACTTCAACGGCTCCGACTTCACGCAGGCCGGAGTTTTGGAGAAACGTATAAACGGTTATGTTTCCGACTGGGAGAAAGAATACGGCGTGGTGTCTGACGGCAACACGCTCGACCTTGGCGGAAGGTTCATAAAGATTCTGGAGGCTGCGCATGCCAAGACAGGCCGCCGTGCTGTGGTGTTGATAGACGAGTATGACAAACCGATACTCGACGTGCTTGACATGAGCAGCGAGCTTGAAGACCGCCACCGCAACGTTCTCAAGGCCTTCTACTCTGTGTTCAAGGGAGCCGACGCCCATCTGCAGTTTGTCCTGCTAACAGGCGTAACCAAGTTCTCGCAGGTCAGCGTGTTCAGCGGTTTCAACCAGCCCAAGGACATCAGCATGGATGCGCGCTACGAGACGCTCTGCGGCATAACGCAGGATGAGCTTGAGCATTATTTCAGCAATCCTATATCCGACCTTGCCGTTGAATACCAATGCACTCCGGATGAGATGCGCCAGCGGCTCAGACGCCAGTATGACGGCTATCACTTCAGCAAGCGTATGACGGGTGTCTACAATCCTTTCAGTCTGCTCAACGCTCTTGACAGTCTTAGCGTTGACGACTATTGGTTCCGCTCGGGCACTCCGACATATCTTATCCGCCTGCTTGCACACTTCAACGAGAACATGAACGAGCTTACGGGCAAATATTACGCCATGGAGGAGTTCATAGACTATAAAGCCGACGTGGAGCGCCCGCTGCCCATGATATACCAGAGCGGCTACCTCACGATAAAGGACTACAACATGCGCCACAACACATTCCTTCTCGACTTCCCCAACGACGAAGTCAAGAAGGGCTTTCTCACGATGATTGCCTCTTCGTATCTTCAGCCGCGCGAGCGTCTCAACGGCTGGATATTCGACGTGATTGACGCCATGGAGGCCGGCGAGGCAGACAGTCTGCGCACGCTGTTCACTTCCTTCCTGTCGAGCATCCCCTACACCATGCGCCGCAAAGACAACGAGGCGGAGCGCGAGCGTTATTTCCAGTACACATTCTATCTCGTCATGCGTCTTATTAGCGTCTACACTGTTTACACGGAGAAAGTGCAGAGCCAGGGGCGTGTTGACTGCGTAGTTGAGACTCCGCAGTATGTCTATATCTTTGAGTTCAAGCTCGACGGCACGGCAGACGAGGCTCTCAGTCAGATTGAAGACAAGGGCTATGCGCGCGAATACGAATCAGACAGCCGCCGTGTGTTCAAGATCGGCGCCAGCTTCTCGTCGGAGACGGGGACTATAGCCGACTGGATATGTGTCTGAAACAGAACGTTCAAAATGGCATTTCAACCGCAATAGCCTACCGAAAAAAGATAACAAACGATAAATTCCTACTATTGATAAAACAATATGAAAAAAACGTACTACAGAACGCTATCGAAAAAACAAGTCAAGAAAAAACATTTTGCCTTAAACGCAAAACGGCACGGCCGTCTATCGCATTTCACTTACTATGCGATGTTGGTGCTTGCAGTTGTCTTAACAGCAGTGACAACAAGCATGCCGGCAGCTGCAGCCGGTAAAGCGTCAAGAGGAAAAGACTATGTTCCGGCAGACTACACATGGACGACACAGAGCAAAAATTCATCTGAATCAATGCCCTGCGGCGGACACGACGTGGGCATGAACATATGGGTGGAGAACGGCGACGTAATGATATACGTGGCACGTAGCGGAATGTTCGATGAGAACAACACACTGCTGAAAGCCGGACGACTGAGACTGCGCCTCACGCCCAACCCGTTTAACGGTGCAGATGCAGGCTTCAGCCAAACCCTGAAGCTTGACGACGGCGCTGTTTACATAAAGGGAAAAGACACGGAAATACGCCTGTGGGCAGATGTGGAGACATCTGCCGTGTTTGCAGAGATAAGTTCAAAGACAAAGACAGACGCCACCCTAAGCTATGAAAGCTGGCGATATAAAGACAGACCGGTTACAAAAGCCGAATGCCAGCAGTGCTCATACAAATGGAATTTGCCTAAGGACTGCACCACATATCAGGATTCGATACGTGCAAAGGGCAACACACTTGTGTTCTGGCACAAGAACCGCGAACAGACTGTGTTCGACTTTACAGTAAACAAAGAAAACCTAGACGGAATAAAAAGCAATCTGTACAACCCCATCGGCGGCCTGCGATTCGGCGGTGAACTCGTTGCCCCGGGTTTCACTTTCTGCGGCACTACCGACGGCACCTATGCCTCAACAGACTTCCGTGCATGGAACTTTAAGGCTGAAGGCATAAAAAAATCTACGATAACGCTAAACCTGTATGACGGCGACAAGGCCCCGAAAATACCTACGGCGAAAGAGTCGAAAAGAAGAAGTGCTGCATGGTGGCATGCTTACTGGCAAAGAAGTTATATCATACCGGCCGACAGAAACGACAACACGGACAATCCGACAAGCAAATGGCAAGGAATACTGCGCAACTACGAACTGTTCCGCTATATGCTCGGATGCAACGCTTACGGAGAATGGCCCTCTAAATTCAACGGCGGACTGTTCACCTTCGACCCCGTATACGTAGACCCGAAGACGCCTTTCACGCCAGACTACCGCAAATGGGGAGGCGGAACCATGACGGCTCAGAACCAGCGACTGGTTTACTGGCCTATGCTAAAGAGTGGAGATACAGACATGATGGCATCGCAGTTTGACACGTATCTGCGACTGCTGCCCACGGCCGTTGCACGCACAAAGCATTATTGGGGACACGGCGGGGCGTCGTTTACCGAACAGATAGAAAACTTCGGACTGCCTAATCCTGCCGAATACGGCAAGCATAAGCCCGGCGACGACTACGGTATGGAGCGAAACGCATGGCTTGAATATCAGTGGGACACATCATTGGAATTCTGCTCAATGATACTACAGGCGCACTTTTACACCGGAATGGACATCACGAAGTATGAACCGCTGATTGTACAATGCCTGCAATTCTTCGACGAACATTATCAGTATCTTGCAAAACAGCGCGGAGTAAAGGCGCTCGACGGTGAAGGAAAGCTTATACTCTACCCTTCATCTGGATGCGAGACATACAAAATGGCATACAATCCGTCGAGCGTGGTGGCAGCATTGCGCACGGTGACAGAGCAGTTTGAAGCATACAAGGCAGCCAAAGGCATACAAGACACATCTGCTTATGCCCTCGACTCCACATTCATAAGCCGTATACCCGACATGCCGCTGCGCACCATCGAGGGCGACACATGCATAGCCCCTGCCATTGTATGGGCCAGAATACAGAACGTTGAGACGCCTCAACTGTATCCGGTATTCCCATGGCGAATATACGGCATGGGGCACCCCGGATTAAAAACTGCACGCAACACTTATCTTAAAGACCCGCACGCACTAAAGATGCGCACACACATCGGCTGGAAACAGGACAACATCTGGGCTGCATGCCTAGGCCTTACCGACGATGCGGCACGCCTTAACCTTGAGAAATTTACCGACGGGCCTTATCGCTTCCCTGCCTTCTGGGACCCTGGCTATGACTGGGCACCCGACTGCAACCGCGGTGGTGCTGCCATGATAGGCTTGCAGGAAATGCTGCTTCAGGAAACACCCGACGGTCAACTGCTGCTCTTCCAGGCATGGCCGCGCGAATGGAACGTGAAATTCAGACTTCATGCGACAGGCGGAAGAATAGTCAATGCGGAGATAAAGGACGGAAAGATAAAGGTTGAGACAGAGAAAACCAAATAAAATACCGCTTGTCTGCCATAAGATAAACAATAAAAGAAGAATGTATAATGATGCGTAAGCTGCGGCAAGACTAACCATGAAGGCCGCAAATATGCCAAAGCACAAGCAACCTTACAGCAAAAAGAGACAGACAATACACATTGACACGCCACGACATCATACATTCAAACTGTATTGAAACAATAAACAAGGCCTTGCGCATCAGTATTGCGCAAGGCCTTGTTTCATATCATATCACCGCATCGGTTTAGCGGTATGCCTTCTCATAAATAGCAAGTATTTCGTCTTCTGTCAGCATGCGCGGGTCAAGCTGGAACAAGCCTCCCATGGTTTCCTTTGCATTCTTAACCATTTCAGGAAGATCCTCTTTCTTAATGCCCCAGTCGCTCAACTTCAAGTCGTCAACCTTGCAGGCCTTCTGCATCTTAACGAGAGCATCGATAAAGTCAGACGGACGCTTACTCGGCTCCATAGTCATGGCCTCTGCCATCTTCATGTAGCGTTTCATGCTGTCATTGCGGAATGTCTCAAAATAAGACTGCGACAGACAAATCAGTCCTGCACCGTGAGGCAGTTCAGGATAAAGGGCACTCATGGCATGCTCCATTGAATGTTCTGATGTACAGCTTGATGTAGACTCAACCATACCGGCCAGCGTACTTGCCCATGCAACCTTTGTCCTTGCCTTCAAGTTGCGTCCGTCAGCCACTGCCACAGGCAGATACTTATAGATAAGACGGATAGCCTCGAGAGCATAAAGGTCGCTTATCGGAGTGGCACAATTTGCGATGTAGCCCTCAGCTGCATGGAAGAATGCGTCAAAGCCCTGATAAGCCGTAAGTCTTGGCGGGATGCTGAGCATGAGTTCCGGGTCAACAATAGACATTGTCGGGAATGTCAGCTTGCAGCCAAAGCCAATCTTTTCGTGAGCTGTCTCATGGGTAATAACAGTCCAAGGGTCAACCTCTGTACCTGTGCCGGCCGTTGTTGGGATGGCAATAATAGGCAGAGCCTTCTCAACGGGCTTGTTCTTGCCTGTACCTCCGGCAATATAGTCCCAGTAATCGCCCTCGTTGCATGCCATTATGGCGATGCTCTTTGCAGAGTCGATAGAGCTTCCGCCGCCAAGACCGATGACGAAGTCGCACTTCTCGTCACGGCACAGCGCAGCTGCCTCCATTACATGCTGCTTGATCGGGTTGGGAAGAATCTTATCAAAGACAACGCTCTCAACATTATTCTCCTTAAGATAGCCTACCACTTTATCTAAATAGCCATACTTCTTCATTGAAGTTCCGCCAGAAATAACAATCAACGCTTTTTTACCAGGCAAATTTTCTGTTGCCAGCCTTCTGAGTTCGCCGCATCCGAACAATAATTTTGTAGGAATGTGCAGATTAAATACAAGGTTCTTGTTCATGATCGTATTAATTTAAAGTTTTCAAAAGCAAATATAATAAATCTATTACAAACAAAAGAATAAATATGAATTTAATTTTAAATTAAAACCGACAAGCAGCTTTATGCTTATATAAAAACATTATACTCATGATTGCAATGTCTGCCTATTTACGCTTCATTACGCTGTTCACTACGCGCACCGACGAAACGAGCTTGCCGGTGGACGTAAACACGTCGACGTTCCACACATGAGACGAGCGGCCCTTATGCACAATGGTGCCCACGGCACGCACCGTATCGCCCTCATGGGCCGAAGATATATGGTTGCCGCTTACCTGCATGCCGACAACATACTCGTCGGGATTACATATTATCATAGAGCCAAACCCTGCCACTGTCTCTGCCAACGCAAGCGTGGCTCCGCCATGCAGGATGCCGAACGGCTGGCGGTTGCGGTGGTCAACGGGCATAGTGGCCTCAACGCGGTCGTGAGAGGCATAGGTGTACTGTATGCCGAGGTTGCCCATAAGCGTAGACTTCGACTGGGCATTGAGTTCATCGAGCGGAATCTCGCTCGGACGCACCTCTGCCAAGAACGCCTTCTCAACAGCCACAGCCACGCCGTCTTCATTGTTAGACAGTGTGATATAGTCGGCACAACGCTTCACTGATCCGGGCGCATTGCCCATGGCAATTCCGAGACTTGCCAGCTGCAACATGGTAACATCGGCCACGCCGTCGCCGAATACTACGATGTCGTCTGTCTTTATGCCCTCCATCTCCATTACAGCAGCCAGCGTGTTGGCCTTGTTGACGCGGCAGCCTACCACCTCGAGGAAGAACGGCTCTGAGCGGAACACGTCGAGCACACCGTCGAGACGGCGTTTCCAGTGGTTCTCCAGTCCTACGAGAGCCTCCTCGTCGTCGCTGACAAGCATGCACTTGCACGGAATGAAGTCGATGGCTATGGAGAAATGTTCCTCATAGACAATCTTCATGCCGTTAAGCTCGGCTTCGGCCTTGATGTGCGGATTGTCAGGCATGTTCGTAACAATACAGTCCTCATTATAAGTAAGGATGCCAAATCCGTTTTTGTCGGCCTTCTTCTCAAGATAAGGTATCAGTTCGGGATTAATGCGGCGCTCAAATATCACTTCGCCGTCAGCAGCCCTTATAACCTGTCCGCCGTTATACGCCATAACATATCCGTTGTAGGTGTCAAGCTCGAGCATTTTGGCAAGTCCGAGCAGTCCGTATGTCGGACGCCCTGACGCCAGCATTATTCGCACGCCCATCTGCTGAACCTTGCGCAGCGTTGCCAGCGTGCGCTTGCTTACCTCCTTGTTGTCGTTCAACAACGTTCCGTCAACGTCCAGAACAAGCATCTTATATTTCATAGCTCAATGTTTTAAGGGTTATGTCAAAACAAGACAAAGCTCATATCCTGCCGCCGTATGCAGCTTCAGCCGGCAGGCGGCACGGCCTTTATCTTTCTTACAAAAATACGTAAAAACATTTTCATATTCTCACTTATCAGGCTATTTTTGTAACGGCGTTTCAGTTTTTTAAGGAATGCCGCGCCTTTGCCTCCACCTTTATAAATATATCTAAAAAAGGGTTGCCAAAGGTGCAGAGAGCAAATTTACGTTCAAAAGTCGACAAAGCTGCTGCAAAAGAAGTTACAACCGACAGCTGAAGGCGTCATCATATAAATAAGACAAATTCAACGCAGCCCTGCCGCAAAGGCAAGGGCACAAACACTGAAAGAGATGAGAAATTTTCTGTTATCTATCCTTCTGCTCGTATCGTGCAGCATGAGCGCGAAGCTCACCGTTACAAAACTTACGTGCAACTATCAGGACGGACTGGCCGTAACAGCCGGCGACATACGCGTGGGCTGGCAGATGAAGGCCGACACCAACGGCGACAGGCAGACTGCCTACCGCATAAGGATTTTTGAGAACATAACCGGCAAAAGTGTCTACGACTCGGGCAAGACGGCGTCGGCCGAAAGCCAGCTGATATCGCTGCCGCCGCTGAAAGGCAACCGCCACGGCTACTACTGGCAGGTGTGCGTATGGGACGCCGCCGGCAAGAAGTCGGCATGGAGCCAGAAGCAATATGTGAGAGTGGTGCCCGAATACCTCGGGGCTAAATGGATTGGAGCCATAACCAAAGCGGACGCAAAGCTGCCCGAAGGACGATGGGCCAACTCTGTGTTCAAGAAAGACAGCTTCAAGGCAAAATGGCAAGACACCGACACGCTGTCGGCTAAAAGCATAATACTGAGAAAAGAGTTCAGCACCGGCAAAAGGAAGATTACAGATGCCGTGGTGTACATAAGCGGACTGGGACACTACGAGATGAAGATAAACGGACGTAAGGTCGGCGACAGCGAGTTTGCCCCGCTTTGGAGCGAATACAGCAAGACCGTCTACTACAACACCTACGACGTGACACAGCTGCTCGCAGAGGGGCGCAACGCCATAAGCGTGCTGCTGGGCAACGGATTCTTCAACGTGCAGCGCATGGGCCGCTACAGCAAGCTGCAGACCAGCTTCGGCCCCCCGCAGATGATTATGCGCATGGAAATAAACTTCAGCGACGGCAGCCGCCAGGTGATAAAGAGCGGCGAAGACTGGAAGTACACGCTGAGCCCGATAACGTTCAACAGCATCTACGGAGGCGAATCTTACGACGCAAGGCTCTGCCAGCCCGGATGCGACATGCCCGGATTTGACGACAGCAGATGGCATGACGCCGTGCAGGTGGAGGGACCAGCGGGCACGCTGACGCCGCAGACAGCACAGCCCGTGAAGATAATGGAGCGCTACGGCGTGAAGTCGTGGATGAAGATACATACAGATTCGCTGGCAGCAGCGTCAAAGGCCACAAAACGAGAAATAGCCCCGTCTGTGATTGTTGCCGACATGGGACAAAATCTTGCAGGATTTCCTGAGATAACAATCGAAGGCAAGCGCGGACAAAAGGTTACAATGCTCGTGGCCGAGAAACTCACTCAGCAGGGAGCCTGCGACCAGAGGCAGACCGGACGCCAGCATTATTACGAATATACCCTGGGCAGCGACGGCACGGAGACATGGCATCCGCGCTTTTCCTACTACGGCTTCCGCTACATACAGGTGGAGGGTGCGGTGCGCGAGGGAGAACCCAACCCGCAGGGGCTGCCCGTACTGAAGAAGCTCAGCAGCTGCTTCGTTTACAACTCTGCCAGAGAGGTGTCGTCGTTTGAATGTTCAAACGAGCTGTTCACCAAGACTCACCGCCTCATAGAAAGGGCTGAGCGCAGCAACATGCAGTCCGTGCTGACCGACTGCCCTCACCGCGAAAAGCTGGGATGGCTAGAGCAAGACCATCTATGCGGCCCCAGCCTTCTCTACAACTACGACATGACGCGCTTTGCGCCAAAGGTGATACGCGACATAACCGACACACAGAAATCAGACGGCATGGTGCCCACCACGGCGCCACAGTATGTGTCGTTCGGCAATCTGTTTGACGACTCGCCCGAATGGGGCAGCACGCTCATCATCATGCCGTTCATGTATTATGAGCAGTATGGCGACAGCACGCTCATCACCGCCAACTACGGAGCCATGAGCCTATATGTCGACTATCTGACGTCGCGCGCCGACAGCGGCATTGTGAGCCACGGACTTGGCGACTGGTACGACTACGGTCCATGGCGTGCAGGCTTCTCAAAGAACACTCCCGTACCACTTGTGGCAACGGCCCACTACATCTTCGACCTACAACTGATGACGCGCGCCGCACGCATGACGGGCAACACGGCCGACGCAGACAAATACTCCAAGCTGCTGGCATACACCAAGGATGCCTTCAACAGCCGCTTCTTCAAAGCCGACTCATGCACCTACGGCACGGGCAGCCAGACATCCAACGCCCTGCCGCTGTATCTCGGACTTACGGGCAACAACAAGCAGGGCGTGCTCAACAGTCTCGTGGCTGACATCAAGGCGCACGGCACACGCCTGACAACGGGCGACGTGGGCAACCGCTACCTGTTTCAGACGCTTGCACAGAACGGACTCAACGACCTGCTCTACTCCATGCTGAACCATTATGAGACGCCGGGCTACGGCTTCCAGCTGCGCCACGGCGCCACGACGCTGACCGAGCAGTGGGACCCCAACCAAGGCTCGTCGCTCAACCACTTCATGATGGGACAGATAGACGAATGGCTCTTCAAGACTCTCGCAGGCATACAAAACTGCCCAGGCACCTACGGACTGCGCCACTTGCTGATAAAACCAACGCTCGTGGGCGACCTCAAATATGTCAATGCAAGCACAGAGTCGCTCTACGGCAAAATCAGCGTCAGCTGCACACACAGTTCGCTCACCGTTGACATACCCGTAGGCTCAGACGCCACCATCGTGCTGCCCGACGGCACCGAAAAGCAGGTTGGATCGGGCAAACACACATTCAACTTCTGAATGCATATCCATACAGACGGCCCTGACGGCAACAACACCTGACGGGCATCTGAAGCCTATATGGCCAATAAGAAAATCTGAAACATAATAAAACCGGGCAAAACATTATCCACAACATGTTTTGCCCGGTTTGTTTTTTTACATGCGCAGGATTATTACGGCTTATCCTAACAGCCCTCTCACCACCCCACACCCTGCCCCACATTTCCGGCAAAATGAGGCAACACAGGCGCAAGAATAAATAATAAGTTTTAGTCATGCCCGCCTTAACTGACCAAAGGACACCGGTCTTGCCACAAAAAGCCATTCATTTACGACAAAAAAAGCGGCCACTTTTGCATCAAAAACGGCCCACTTACGCCCCGTAAACGATAGGTTAATGATTTGAAACCTAATCACGCCATTTTGCTTACAGTCCGTATAATGCAAACCGCAGTTCAGACCATCCGTTAACAACGAAGACATATTTTACTTTCAGTTTTTTGCCCTAAAAAATTCTACTGCCATTTTCAGCCTGTATACATGGCACGGATCTGTCAGAACAAAGGCAAATCATTGGTCTGCCCATGCTCTGCCAACATCTGTATCAACCGATGCCGGCAGGTATGAAATAAAGCATCATATTTTGGATAAAATGACAGATAGAGACTAAAGCCGACAGCGGCATTACAGCTGTCTGATATATAGCCGGCAGCTATACAGAAAATAAAGAATAAAAAAAGCCAACTCGCTACATCCATCATCAGGAAATACTGACTATTAAATAAGGATGTAACGAGCTGGCTTGTTATTATAATACTGTTATATTCAGCTCAATGTTAAAGTTTTAACGCGGTTGCGCCTCACATCAATACCACTGCACGGCGTTGCTGTAGCCGCTGCGCTTGTCGTATTTAAGTGCATCGGTAAGAGTGGCGGCATTACATCTGAACGAGAAGTTGTAAGATGTGTATGGAGCCAGCACCACAGAGCAGCTCATGTTAAAGCAGTGGAGGTCGCGGCTCAGCGATGCAGTGGTCATAGACAGGTCATGGTTTTCAAAGTCGTAACCGGAAGAGAAGCTGATGTTCCATCCGTCGCTGATGCGTATGTTTCCGCTGAAGTTCAGGGTCTGCGTAAATGCGTAAGGATAGCGCATGGTCTTGGTGTTGAACTTTCCGCTTGTGTTCTCACGCATCGTTATTCCGTAGCCGAATGTGAGCGACCATGGCATTGAGAACTTCATGTATCCGTCTGCGTCGGTCTCGGCCTTGCCTGCATTCTTCTTTCTTGCACCGTTCTGTCCGTTCACCATATCGTCATCAACGTTCGACTCTATTCCTGTGTCGTCGTCCTCCGTGTTGTTGTCATCCTCCGTGGCGTCTTCTTCGTCATCTCCTCCGCCGAACCATTTCTTCAGCTTTTCGGGATTAAGGGTGAACGATATGTTCTGCGACAGACCCTGGAAGCGGCCAAAGCGGCCCTTGCTGTACTCGGTATGGTTGCTGACGTATGGCCTTCCGTTATCGTCAAGCTCGTAAGCATAGGTTGCAAACACGGCATTGAGGTTGAATGTATAGTTCTTCCACCACTTCAGCCTGAGCCTTACGGTAAGGTCGCTCCAAGGTTTCTCCTTTGCGGCCATATTGTAGCCCATGTTGAATCCGAGTTCGTCTATAATGCTGAGTTTCTTGTATCCGGTAGAGTCTTTGTCCGACTTCACCTTCATCTCAATGTTGTTCGACAGGTCGAAGGTTACGCTTCCCGTCTTTCCCCTCGACGGCACATTGAACAAGCCGTTCTCAAAGGGTGAATATTCAACGAGGCTTACATTGCCGTCGGCATCGGTCTTCTGGTAGGTCTCATAGTATCTCGAGCCGCAGTCGGGCGCATAGCTGAACGTAACCTGAGGCGTCAGCACGTGGCGTATGGCCTGTATCTTGTCGCCGAAAATCTTCTTCGACGGAACCCAGAATCCGTACATCTTGGTTGAGGCGCCGATGCTCATACTCCAGTTGTATACGTTGTAGAATCCGTATGTGGTGTCGGCGCGCTCTGTCTGTGCCTGCTCATCCCACGACTTCATCACCTTGTTGGAGTACATGCGGTCGGTGAAGTTGAACGAGGGGTTGATGTTGATATAGTTGAACAGCGTGAAGTTGGCGTTGATAGGAATATTGTGCTGGAAAGCGTTGCGCCAGTCTTTTATGAGGTTCGACTTGAAGAGCTTGTCTTCCTTCGTGTCGATAGAGTTGCTGAACTGTCCGGTATAGCTCATAGAGATCTTTTCATACCAGCGCTCTTTGCCGGCCATGTGCTTGCGCTTGAACGGATAAAAGCGGCTCACAGAAATGTTGAGGTCAGGCAGCGTGAGGCTCACGGTAGAGTCTATCATGTTCTGACTGAGGTTGGCCGATCCGCTGATGGTCATGCCAAGGCTCGAGAACGATGTGCTCCAGTTGACGCTTGACGTTCGCAGACTCTGCGTGTAGCTCTGCGGATTATACATACTGTTAAGATTGTTGCGCTCATAGCTCGTAGATGCGAAGTTGACGCTTGCCGAGAGGCTGCTGAATGGGTTTGACTTAGGATCCTGACGATGACTCCACTGCAGCTTGAAACTGGTCTGTTCGGTATAGTCGGGCATACCCTTGTCGCCGTTCTTGGTGTTCTGGTAGCTGAAGAAGAAGCTTCCGTTATAGCGGTAGCGCTTGCGGTAGTTGCTTGCCACCGACAATCCCCACGATCCCTTTGTGTATATTTCGCCAAGCAGCTTGAGGTCCCACTTGTCGCTCATCGCAAAATAATATCCTCCGTCACGCAGATAGAAGCCGCGCGAGCTCTCGTCTCCGTAGCTCGGCATGATGAATCCGCTTGAATAGCTCTTGGTGAACGGAAAGAATCCGTAAGGAATGGCCAGCGGCAGCGGCACATCTGCCACTACGAGATAGGCCGGACCGAACACTACATCCTTGCCGGGGCGCACCTTTGCACGCGACAGGGCTATGTAGAAGTCAGGGTGAGGCTGGTCGCATGTGGTGTAGCGTCCATGCTCAAGATAGAGCACTCCGCTCGAGTCGCGCTTTGAGTGCTGGCTCGACAGGTAGCCGTCTTCCTGTTCAGTATATACATTATATATAAAGCCTTTCTTGGTCTTGAAATTGAAGGCCATGGTGTCGCTCTCATATTTGTCCTGTCCCATGGTGAACACCGGAGTGCCGGATATGGCTCCGGTTGAGTCGGCAGTACCCGTTGCGCGCACCAGACTGCTGTCGAGGCTCATCTGTATGCGGTCGCTGCTGAGGTCCATGTTCTGATATTTCACGTTTGAGTTGCCGTATAGCCTCGCAACCTTGCTCTTTGCATCATAGACCATAGAGTCTTCAGACGAGAAGGTTACGGGGGCGTCTAACGCTCCCGACTTCTTACGGTTTATGCTGTCGAGCCTGATAGAGTCGTCCACCTGTTTGTTATGGTGATATATGGCGAGTTGAAGCGAGTCCATGTTCGTGGTGTCGGGCTCGCCTGACTTATCTGTCGAATCTGCCGGAACGGAGTCAGACGACACCGTGTCGCCCACACTCAGAGAGTCGTTCTGCGCGCGCCCGTTGTCATTTTCCTTGAACAAAGGCAAGGAGGTGTCTGCCATCACAAATATGAAGGCAAACAGCAATACAAATATTACGGTTTTAGTTCTCATATAATGCAGGGTGCAAATTTACAGAAATTAAACCTAATAGCACACCAAAATCGCCTTTTTATTTAATATTTAACGTTTTACGTGCACCCGTATGCCTATTGCACCGGCATTTATACAAGTATGAAAACATAATCGGCACATATATCTGTGCCTTAGACGGTTATGCATTTTTGCATCTAAGAAGCCATTAGCCCGCCCTGCCAGCCCAATAGCTGTTTGCAACATAACCAGGGTCAGCCTGCCGTGCAGTCAGACGCATGGTCGTTGTCCCTGCAGAAGCGCTCTATGTCGTCCTGCTCGCCGACAATCCAGATAGCCTCGCCGTGACGCAGCTTGTGCGACGGGTCCATCTGCGAGAGGTTCTCCTTGCCTTCCTCAAGTCCTACGACCATACAGTTGTACACATCACGTATGCCGCTGTCACGCAGTGTCTTGCCCGCAAAGATGCCGTTGCGGTTTATCACCACTTGGTGGAGTTTCATCTCACGCTTCTCTATCTCCGGGTCTTTATCATGCAGCTCTGTGTTCAAGGCCTCGCTGAAGGCTGTAAGCTGGTCGTCGCTGCCGATAGCCTGAATGTTGTCTCCGGGAAATAATATTGTTCCTCCGTTTGGGATGTTTATCCTCTGGCTGCCACGCAATATGCTGCTGATGTGCACCCCGTATCTGTTTCTGAACTCCAGTTCGCGCAGCATCTTGCCTGCCCATAGAGAATCTTCGGGAATGGTGAAATCAGAGATATGCACGTCGCGGTCGAGCAGGCGACCTTCATACAGCGGACGCCTACGGCCCATCACCTCGGCAACAATCTCTCTTGAACGCAGGTTCTGCATAAACAAGCGCTCCATCTTTATGCTTCTCTTCTTCAGCGAGCGCGATATTATCATAAGTGCCACGGCGGCAAGCGCTATGCTTATCATCAGCGCATTGGTGAAGCGTGTAAGATAATAGCATATATAGAACACGAACGCTGAAGCCACAGCCACTCTCACAATGATTGTCAGAATGAGCGGCAGACGGTTGTAGGGATTGCTGTTCCAAAGAGCCTTAAACTCCTCACTGTGGTTTTTCTTCATCATTATAGCCCTCAGGAAAGGAGATATAAACAGCAGCGTGAGCAGTCCGCATGCCGCATTTGCCCACCAGTGAGGCAGAAGCTGACGCACGAAAGGCAGGAAGAAGGTGAACATAAGGGCTATGGATGCGCCCGAGAGTATGGAATAAATCACCGTGATGCGCACCATCTGCTTTATCAGGGTGCGCCATTTTGCCTCGGGCTGCGTGGTCTGCTTGGCAAGCGTAAGATTGTTCATGGCCATAATCCACTTTTTGGGCAGACGGCGTTCGAGCATGCCGTAAGCCGGGGTGGCCATGCGTATCATATAGGGGGTAAGGAAAGTGGTTATCACAGAAACGGCAACCACAACGGGATAAAGGAACTTGCCGATGACCCCGAGCGAAAGACCAAGCGAGGCTATGATGAACGAAAACTCGCCTATCTGAGCCATGGAGAAACCGCACTGCATGGCCGACTTGAGCGACTGGCCGCCGATAAGAAAACTCAAACTGCCAAAAATAACCTGACCGATAATAATTACAAGCACAAGAGTTACTATCGGCCATGAATATTCTACAAGAATGGCGGGATCGACAAGCATGCCGACAGACACGAAGAACACGGCTCCGAAAAGATTCTTAACAGGCTCTACAACCTTTATTATGCGCTCGGCCTCTATAGTCTCGGCAAGGATTGAGCCCATGACAAAAGCTCCGAAGGCGCTGCTGAAACCTACCTTGGTAGACAGTACGGCCATGGCGCAGCACAGACCGAGAGCCACGATGAGCAGCGTCTCATTGTTGATAAACTTACGCATTGACCTAAGCATGAGCGGAATAAGGAAGATACCCACCACAAACCACAGGATGAGAAAGAAGCCTATCTTCATCAGGCTGCCTATCATCTGTCCTCCGTCGGGATTCGACCCGTTGGCTATGGCCGAGAGCATAACCATCATGACAATGGCCAGTATGTCCTCAAGTATCAGCACACTCATAACCAGTCCGGCAAAGCGCTGCTGCCTAAGGCCAAGGTCGTCGAAGGCTTTATATATAATGGTGGTGGAGCTCATGGCGAGCATACCGCCGAGAAAGATGCTGTCCATACGGCTCCAGCCGAACAGATGCCCCGTGACTATGCCCAGCATCATCATGCAGAACACGATGGAACACGTGGAGATTATGGGCGAAGCGCCCATCTTAAGTATCTTCTTGAACGAGAAATCCAGACCTAACGAAAAGAGCAGGAACATCACGCCGATGTCGCCCCACGTGCTGATGTCGGCCCTGTCGGCCACCGACATTATGTAAGGCATGTGCGGGCTTACCAAGAATCCTGCCACGACATACCCCAGCACAAGCGGCTGTTTAAGCTTCTTGAAAACTATGGTCACTATGCCTGCCACCACAAGAATAAGTGCCAGGTCTTTCACGAGGTGTGGAAGTTCGCCCATTCTTACTGTCTGTTTTTGTCAATATGTTTAAATGTTCAGGGCTGAAAGCAGAAGTTACCAACACTGTCTCCTGCATGATTATATCCAGGCAAGACACAAAACCACATTCTGCTTTCAGTCCTGTAAAAGTATTTGTATAAGTGGCGGCTCACCTTACACCGCAATGTGCTAAGGCGTGCCGCTTATGATGCCACTGCCGCATGTCGCCGCCGGCCATACCGCATGCAGGCTGAATTATGCCATGCAACGGCAGGACAAGGCGTGCGCGCATGCCGCACGATATGTTATCAGTCGTTATATTCGGCCGTAATCTCACATATCTTCACGATTACCTGCATGGCCTTTTCCATAACCTGAACAGAAATAAACTCGTAAGGTCCATGGAAGTTTACGCCGCCGGCAAAGATATTAGGACACGGCAGACCCTTGAACGACAGCTGAGCTCCGTCGGTTCCGCCGCGGATAGGCTCTACCTTAGGAGGCACACCGCTGTCCTGCATGGCCTTGAGCACGATGTCGATAACGTGCATCTTCGGATCTATCATCTCCTTCATGTTGTAATACTGATCTTTCACGTCAGCCGTAACTGTGCCTTCGCCATACTTCTTGTTCATCTCTACAACGCATTTCTCGATGAAGGCCTTGCGCTCCTCAAACTTATCGCGGTCGTGGTCGCGGATGATATAAGACAGCTTGGCGTTCTCTATGTTCGACTCGATGCCCAGCAGATGATAGAATCCTTCATAACCTTCTGTTGTCTCCGGTGTCTCGTCAGCCGGCAGCATTGCTGCAAACTCGGCAGCCAAGCGGTTGGCATTTATCATCTTGCCCTTGGCATATCCCGGATGAACGCTAACGCCCTTGATGTTTATCTTGGCAGAAGCAGCGTTGAAGTTTTCAAACTCGAGGTCACCCAGGTCGCCGCCGTCCATTGTGTATGCCCATTCACATCCAAACTTCTCAACGTCAAAGTGGTGAGCGCCCATGCCAATCTCCTCGTCAGGATTGAAGCCCATGCGTATGTCGCCGTGAGGTATCTCCTTATGGTCGCGCAACCAGCACATGGCCTGTACGATTTCGGCTATACCAGCCTTGTCGTCAGCTCCCAGCAGAGTGTGGCCGTCGGTAACAATAAGGTCTTCGCCTACATGCTGCAGCAGTTCGGGGAATTTCTTTGTTGATGATATTATGCCCGGTGACAGTTCGATGTCCTTTCCGTCGTAGTTCTTGACAATGCGAGGCTTCACATCCTTGCCGCTGCAGTCTGGAGACGTGTCGTAGTGGCTGATGAAACCTATAGTAGGAACTTCCTTCTTGATGTTAGATTTCAGTGTGGCATAAACGTAGCCGTTGTCGTCCATCTCAACATCATCAAAGCCCTCGTCCTTGAGTTCATCTCTGAGATATTTTGCAAAATCAAGCTGTTTGGCTGTGCTCGGCACGGTCTGGCTGTCTTCGGCCGACTGTGTGTCGAAGCTTACGTAATTCAAAAATCTTTCAACTATGTCCATGATATTTTTATATTATTCAGTTGTTTTTCAAAAGTACATGCTACACCCCACCATATCATGGTGCGGGTTATCAGAATGCAAATATATGAAATTTTATTGAGATACGTCAGTGTTTTTACAGGTTAATTAGCCTTAATTTGACAACTTTTATCCAAGCACAGCCTGTTGTCGCAGATAAACGATGATAAAAAAACAGGCGGAAACCCTTTTTCTTACAAGGATTTCCGCCGTATGTGATCCCGTTGGGATTCAAACCCAAGACCTTCAGAACCGGAATCTGACGCTCTATTCAGCTAAGCTACGGGACCATTGCTGTCGGCTTCCACACGCTGTGCATGCGCCAAAGGTGCGCATGTCTGTGCAAGAAGCAAGTGCAAAGGTAATACATTTTTTCGATTTATGCGTCTGTTGCCACATAAATTATTGAAAATAAGGAATAGTTAATAACCGACTACAGACCTACAGCCGCAACGGCACATGGCCTTTGCATCTACGGCGGCGGCAACATGAAGCGGCAAAAACAAACCCACGGCACGGCAAGACGCACGCACCTGAAGGCAACGGCACAGAACAAGAGCCGACGGACATGCGCCATAATCTGGATGCGGAGCATCTGTCCGTCGGCTCATTGGTATGTCAGGCCGAAACGGCCTTTATGTTTTCTACTTTATAAGTATATATTACAGTCTCTCGAGCTGCACGGTGAAGTGGCGCATGAGCGGTGCTTCCCACGCAATTCTTACACCGCGTGTAATCTCAGCCCTGCGCTCATAAACGTTCTTCAACGCAGCTGCTATAACAGCGATGTGATTGTCTGTGTAGACGCGGCGCGGAATGGCAAGGCGCAGCAGGTCGAGACCTGTGAAGCGGTTTTCGCGAGTAACCGGGTCGCGGTCGGCCAAGAGATAACCAATCTCGCATCCGCGGATACCTGCCTCGAGATAAAGCTCTATGGTAAGTGTCTGTGCGGGGAACTCCTCCTTCGGAACATGTGTGAGCACCTTTGGAGCGTCAACGAAGATGGCGTGGCCGCCTGCCGGGCGCTGATAAGGAATGCCGTACTCGTCGAGCAGACGTGCGAGCAGCTGCACCTGACGGATGCGTGTGTCGAGGTTGTCAAACTCAGTATTCTCGTCGAGACCTATTGCCAGTGCGTTCATGTCGCGTCCGTTCATACCTCCGTATGTCAGATAGCCTTCAAACTGCACACAATAGCCCTTGGCGCCCTCATACCACTCCTGCTTGCGTGTGGCAATGAATCCGCCCATGTTTACGAGTCCGTCCTTCTTGGCGCTCATTGTCATGCCGTCTGCCAGAGCGAACATCTCGCGTGTAATCTCCTTTATGGTCTTGTCGGCATATCCTTCCTCGCGTGTCTTGATGAAGTAAGCATTCTCGGCGAAGCGTGCAGAGTCGAACACAACGGGCTTGCCATACTTGTCGGCAACGGCGCGCACCTGTCTCAGGTTCTCCATTGACACGGGCTGTCCTCCTGCTGTGTTGTTGGTTATGGTTACGATGATGAACGGTATGCGGTCGCCGTGCTCCTTGAGCGCGTTCTCAAGCTTCACGGGGTCAACGTTGCCCTTGAACGGCACCTCGAGCTGAGTGTCCTTAGCCTCGTCGACGGTGCAGTCGAGCGCGATGGCCTTACGTCCCTCGATATGTCCTTTTGTAGTGTCGAAGTGAGAGTTGCCGGGCACGATGTCGCCTTCGTGTACGAGATAAGAGAACAGCACGTTCTCTGCGGCACGTCCCTGATGTGTAGGTATTACATACTCAAAGCCCGTGAGCCTCTGTATCGTCTCTTTCAGCTTGAAGAATGAGTCGGCTCCGGCGTAGCTCTCGTCGCCCATCATTATTCCGGCCCACTGGCGATCGCTCATTGCGCCTGTGCCTGAGTCGGTGAGCAGGTCGATATACACCTGGTTGGCTTTCAGTTGAAACACGTTATAGTGAGCCTCTTTAATCCACTGTTCGCGTTCTTCGCGTGTGCTTTTGCGTATAGGCTCAACCATCTTGATTTTCCAAGATTCTGCGAATGGTAATTCCATAGTTTAAGGTTTTAATAATTTCAGCTCCAAATTTAATAAAAAACCAATTATGCAGCAAGCACATTTCAATAGTTTTTTCATTCATTTATAATTTTTGTAATAATATCACGCCGCATATATGCCCTCTGCCGGCCATCATCATGCGGCTGCACGGACAAGGCGGCATACCACTAAGCCGTGTGTGGGCCACCATGCCACCACGGAGCCAACCTAAGCACACCGAACACTGATATGCCTGTCGCCGGCAGATTGTAAATATTCTTCGCAATTTTCGTCCGTTTAACGCTCCCAGAATTGCCATGCCAGAAATAAATACGGCATTCGTCAGAAAAACAGGCCAAAATCAAGTTTTACATATAACACACTACAAATCAAGCAGTTATACATTTTCTAAATCAAAATCAAAAGTATCAGAAGACTAAAAATGACCGGTTTCAGCCTGAAAGACGGCCTTTTATGTGCCGAAATACAGCCTTTCAGCATGCAAAAAGCATGCTTTTAGATGATGAAAAACATTGATTTACGACCTTCAACGATGTTCTTTTGTTAATAAAAGACAACAAAGCGAGATTTAGACAAGATTCTATTAACATACGTTGCACTTTGTTTTTCTGTAACGGAAAATAATTTTGTCATTACTTTTTACCGTCATCAAGACTATTGCCGAAGTATGCACGCAGCACGGCCTTATGCCTAAAGATGTGCCTGCGGAATAATGCGTGAAGGCCTGTCAGACACAAACGAAGTCACTGCGGCAGATATACAGATGCCTGCCGACAGGCAACAAGGCAATAAGGCATACGCAACAAAAACAAAACTGACGGGCAGCAGCATTGCCGTAAATCAGCAATAAGCCTGTCCGTCAACTTTATTACGGATATGGTGCACAGCACCATATACATTATATATATCTGAGATGCCTCTCAGGCAGCGCCATGCCGGCGCCCTGCCTATTTAGAAGCCGTAAATCTCTTTGAGTTTCTCGCCGAGATCCTCGCCCCTCAGGTCTGTGGCAACAATCTTGCCCTCGCCGTCGAGCAGCACGTTGGCCGGTATGGCGTTGATGCCGTAGAGGGGAGCTGCGGCGCACTTCCAGCCCTTCAGGTCGCTGATGTTGGGCCACTTCATACCGATGCTCTTAATGGCAGACTTCCACGCATCGCCATTGTTATCGAACGAAACGCCCACTACCTCGAAGCCCTTGGCATGATATTTCTCATAGTTTGCCACTACGTTTGGCATCTCCTGACGGCACGGTCCGCACCAGCTTGCCCAGAAGTCAACGAGCACATAGTTGCCCTTGCCGCACCACTCGCTCAGCTTGCGCTGCTTGCCTTCGGTGTCGTTCATCGTCAGGTCTGTGAACATCTTGCCGGGCATGCGCTTCTCGAAGGCTGCAAGCTGCTGCTTGACGCGGGCCAGGGCAGGATGGTTATAGTAAGGAGCCGACGGACTTAGCAGGTCTTTCAGCTCGTTATAGTCGAGTGCGGTGTAAATCTGACTCAGATAAACGGCCGGTATAAGGTTGTCCTTGTTTGTCTTTATTATGTTCAGCATGTCGTTGAGCATAGAGTCTCTCACCACGTTGAAGCGCTCCGCCAGAGCCTTAGCCTTTGCCTTGCCGGCTTCGCTGTTGTCTCTCGCCACCTTCTCATACTCGGCATATATCTCGCTTGTTGCAGCGTCATACTTTTTCAGCGGCAGGCTGCACTCAAAGAGTTTCTTGTTGAGGTCAGAACCGGCCATGGTGTAGTTCACCAGATTCATGTCCACAGGTGTTCCGTCGTTGAAGAATGCCATGCCCTCATTATTTGCGTCCAGCATGAATATCTCGTTAAGGTTCTGCTTTCCGCTCAGCTCAAACTTTCCGTTGCTTACCGTTGCGCTGTCTAAAGCTGCGCGCTGCCCCATCACATAAAGATAAACCTTCGATACGCTTGCGGGCACTGTTCCCGTAATCTTGTAAGCAGTCTCCTGCGCCTGCATCGAGATGGCTGCCATCACCGTCAGGGCTGTTGTCAATAGTTTTTTCATATTCCTTTTACGTTTTCTTTGTTTATTTCCAAATATCTCCGGCCTTTTACGGCCTGTATAAATAACATAAATGCAAAGTTATCAATTAATCGGTATCGGGCAAATAATTACAGGCGTAATCTTATCTTATTGAGTTTTTTTATTAATTTTGCAGCCGCAATTTATTTACAGAGTGCTTGGTAAACCTCTTAAAAAACAAGGAAATGAAAACAGATAAGCAACAAGTAAGTGTGCTGTTCATGCTTTTCAGCATACTTTTCTGCGTCTGCCTGATAACGGCAAACGTGTTAGAGACAAAGCAGATTTCAATCGGACCGGTGAACATCACCGGCGGATTGCTCGTGTTTCCGGTGTCTTACATTATCAACGACTGCGTGTGTGAGGTGTGGGGATTCCGCAAGGCAAGGCTCCTTATATGGGCAGGCTTCGCCATGAACTTCATCTTCGTGCTGTTCGGAGCGCTGGCCGACGCCATTCCTGGCGCGCCTTACTGGCACAACGACGAGGGCTTCCATGCCGTGTTCGGCCTTGCCCCGCGCATTGCCGCCGCCTCGTTTGTGGCCTTCCTTGCCGGATCGTTCATCAACGCCTACGTGATGAGCCGCATGAAGATATCGTCCAACGGCAAGCATTTCTCTCTGCGCGCCGTGGTGAGCACAGTGTTCGGCGAAAGTGCCGACTCGCTGATATTCTTCCCGCTTGCGCTGTCGGGCGTGGTGCCTGCCGGTGAGATGCTGTCGCTCATAGTGTCGCAGGTGGTGCTGAAGACGCTCTACGAAATCATTGTGCTGCCCGTAACGATACGTGTAGTGAAGAAGACCAAGGAGCATGAGGGCACCGACGTGTATGACAACGGAATAAACTATAACGTTTGGAAAATATTTAATCTACAATGATGACTGAAGACAACAGAAAAGACGAGGGACTGAAGGCCCTCGGCGCAAAGACCGCCTACAGAATGGACTATGCACCTGAGGTGCTCGAGACGTTTGAGAACAAGCATCCGGGCAACGACTACTGGGTGCAGTTCAACTGCCCAGAGTTCACATCGCTGTGCCCCATCACGGGTCAGCCCGACTTTGCCGAGATACGCATAAGCTATATCCCCGGCGAGCGCATGGTTGAGAGCAAGAGTCTGAAGCTGTATCTGTTCAGCTTCCGCAACCACGGCGACTTCCACGAAGACTGCGTGAACATAATAATGAAGGACCTCATCAGGCTGATGAGCCCTAAATATATAGAGGTGACGGGATACTTCACTCCGCGCGGAGGCATAAGCATATATCCCTATGCCAACTACGGACAGCCCGGCACTAAATACGAGAAGATGGCCGAGCACCGCTTCATTAACCACAACATGGGACGCTGACCTTAAGCCGCGACACATGCCATAAGGCCGCCCTGCAAACCAGACAACATCATGAAAAGTAAACTCCGCCTGCTAGCTGTCATACTGACGGCATTACTTTTTGTTCCGGCTGATGCCGAAGAAGTGCAAGACTCGTGCCGCAGCCGTGTGGCTGTGGTGCTCAGCGGCGGCGGCGCAAAGGGCATGGCCCACATAGGCGTGCTGCGCGTGCTGGAGCGTGCGGGTATACCTGTAGACATTATCACGGGTACGTCGATGGGCGCCCTGATCGGCGGCTTGTATTCAATAGGCTACGACGCTGCCACACTCGACTCTCTCGTAAAGGTGCAGGACTGGAAGACGCTGCTGTCTGACAAGGTGGACGTGAGCAACCAGAGCCTGGCCGAAAGAGAGAAGCAGAACACCTACCTGCTGTCGCGCCCGCTGAGCATAGCACGCAAGGCACGCAACGCCGCAGGCGGACTGATAAGCGGCACCAACCTGTCGCAGCTCTTCACACGGCTCACCGTAGGCTATCACGACTCAATCAGCTTTGCCGACCTGCCCATACCGTTTGCCTGTGTGGCAACAAACATCGTGGACAACACCGAATACGACATGTACGGCGGACACCTCTCGACAGCCATGCGGGCAAGCATGGCCATACCGGGCGTGTTCACCCCGGTGCGCAAAGACTCGATGGTGCTCGTAGACGGAGGCCTGCGCAACAACTATCCGGCCGACATAGCCAAGCGCATGGGGGCGGATATAATAATAGGTGTGTCGGTGCAGAGCGACAACCGCACGGCGGCAGAGCTGCAAAGCGGCCCCGCCATACTGATGCAGATCGTGGACATCAACTGCAAGAACAAGTTTGACGAAAACTGGGCTATGACCGACATTCCTATCAAGGTGAACGTAAAGGGCTACTCTTCGGCAAGCTTTACGCGGGCAGCCATCGACACACTGATAGCACGCGGCGAAAAGGCTGCCATGCAGCAGTGGGAAAAGATTGTGGCACTGCAGCAGCGCCTTGCCTCAGAAGGCTACATCCACGCGGCGCGTGCCTCGCGCCCAGTGCCGACAAGTTCGGAACTTACGTTCAAGATAGACTCAGTATGCTTCGACCGCATTGTGGCCTCCGACCGCAACTATATCATGTCGAAATACAGGCTCAACAAAGGCGACAGCGTTTCGGTGAAACGCATCGAGGAGGCTATCACTGCCCTCGGCGTAAACTTTCTATACACCAACCCGGGCTATACGCTCAACAAGAGCGGCAAAGGATACGTGCTAAGAATATCGGCAGACGACAAGCGCACAAGCAGGGTAAACCTCGGAGTGAGATTCGACACAGAGGAGATGGTGGCCCTGCAGGCCAACGTGTCTCACCAAATAAAGGCCCGCATACCTGTGATAATGGAGCTTACGGGCCGCCTGGGCAAGCGAATGATGGCCAGGCTCGACGCACAGATCAATCCGCTGCACTACGGAAAGATAGGCCTCTCGTATGTATTCAGGCACGACGACACAAACATCTATGAGGGCGGCAAGCGCGACTACAACTTCACTTACAACCAGCACTCTGTCAACCTGCAGCTGCTAAGCTTCAACATACGCAACTTCTCGGTAGACGTAAACGTTAAGATGGACTTCTACGACTTTCACGACATGCTGTCGGGTCCGTCGTCTGAATATGAGACTCTCGACAATGTCCACTTCTACAGCTACATCTTCAGGATGAACTACAACTCGGAAGACCGCTGGTTCTTCACCACGCGCGGCGCACGCTTCAATGCCGGATACGGCTACTACACAGACAACTTCATAAGCCACGGAGATGAACCCGGACTGAGCGTGGCCGACTTCATGTGGCGCATGTCGTTCCCGCTCAACAGCCGTTTCGTGCTGCAGCCCATGGTAAGCGGACGCTTCCTTATCGGCAACGACATTCCGCTAATCATGCGCAACTCCATAGGCGGCATGCACCCCGGAATGTATCTCGAACAGCAGCAGCCCTTCGCGGGCATCGGCCACATAGAGTTTGTTGACAACATGCTGCTAACGGCACAGCTCATGGCGCAGCAGCGCATCATGGACAACAACTACATCATAGGCCGCCTGTCGTTCGGACAGCGTGGCGACAAGCTGCGCAACCTCTTCGAGAAAGGGCCGATGACAGGATGCGAGATAGCATATTACTACAACAGCATGTTCGGCCCGATAGGCGCATCGCTCGGATACTCAAGCCGCACGGAGGAGCCTTACTTCTACGTAAACCTTGGCTTCCAGTTCTGACAAAACGGGACTGCATGGAAAAACCAGTTTAACAAAAAATCAGTCATTGTGATTCGGTCGCTATTTTTGCTTTATATTGAGCGGATTTCCGTTGGTTTCTTGCAGGCATTTTTATAGCTCATAATTAATAATCCATAATTAACAGACACCGCAAGACACGGAAATACACAAGACAAAAGGCATGCTTCTGCAACATGAAACATGCCTTTTTGCATGCCAAGACATGTCCTTTCGCATGATAAGAGATAGCCTTTCACATATCAATTCGCGGCCGTTTACACACCGAAGCGCCGCATTATGAAATTAAACAGGCATGCTTTCGCACAGACAGGACAACAAAGATAAAATCACAAAGTTTTTTCTTTAAAACCCATCACTCATCACAAAGCGGCACAACCCGCTGTGTGACAGCATGTTACTGTGTGACGAGTTGCCTGCGAAACTCATCACGCCCGAAGGCCGCAGGGCACGATGTGATGAGTTGGTCCGTAAACTCATCACGCCTCAACACTCTGTAAGCCAACACTTTACATGGCAATGTGACGAGTGATGAGTTTCTAAAGAAAACTTTTTTGCTTATTCTCCTCCCTGCCCTTTCCTAAATATGATTGACTTCAAAGAGCCCTTTTCCAGATTAAAGTCGACTCCGGCTACCCCCCAAAAAACGGTCATCAGAATTATGGTTAAACATCACCACCGCATCCAATCTCCCCGACTAAAGCTACAAAACTGCAAGCCAAGCAAGACAAATACAGGCAAAGCGGGCTGTATCAGTTTGTAAAATTAATTTCCACAGGCACGTTAAGGTTTGTTAGTTACAAATAGAAACTTGTCTATTTGCTATCCTACAAGTGAATTTTAGACACTTTATCATATGTTTTGCTATATGTATTTAGCAAATCAGCACAAAAAATATGATAAAATGTTCATAAGACTATAAAAAACAAATAAATATTCGTCTCAGACCATATTATTTTGTCATAAAAACTTTTAGATTTAGAAAAAATACCTATTTTTGCATAAATGAACATGTGTGCCGGACAAAATCAGGCCACAAACAATAAAAGATCTAATAATAATGAAAAAGAAAATCCAATTCAGTCTCGTTTATCGCGACATGTGGCAGTCTTCAGGTAAGTTCCAGCCACGTAAGGACCAGTTGGAGCGCGTTGCTCCGGCAATCATCGATATGGGATGTTTCTCCCGCGTTGAAACCAACGGAGGAGCCTTCGAGCAAGTTAACCTGCTCGCCGGCGAGAATCCTAATGAGGCAGTGAGGGCATTCTGTAAACCGTTTAATGAAGTTGGCATTAAGACACACATGCTCGACAGAGGACTCAATGCCCTACGCATGTATCCCGTGCCCGACGACGTTCGCAGACTCATGTATAAGGTTAAGCACGCCCAGGGCGTTGACATCCCCCGCATATTCTGCGGTCTTAACGATGTCCGCAACATAATCCCCAGCATTAAATGGGCGCTTGAGGCCGGCATGACTCCTCAGGCTACTCTTTGTATAACAACATCACCAATCCATACAGTTGAATATTACAGCAACATCGCCGACCAGGTGATAGCTGCCGGTGCTACTGAAATCTGTCTTAAGGATATGGCAGGTATAGGTCAGCCGGCTATGCTCGGCAAGCTTACAAAGGCTATTAAGGACAAGCATCCAGACGTCATCATACAGTATCACGGCCACTCAGGACCGGGCCTCTCAATGGCTTCTATCCTCGAAGTGTGCAACAATGGTGCCGACGTTATCGATACAGCCATCGAGCCGCTGTCATGGGGTAAGGTTCATCCGGACATCATCTCTGTTCAGAGTATGCTGAAGAACGAAGGCTTCGAGGTTGCCGACATCGACATGAACGCATACATGCGCGCCCGCACCCTCACACAGGAGTTTATCGACGACTGGCTGGGCTACTTCATCAACCCGGGCAACAAGCACATGAGCTCACTGCTCCTCGGATGCGGTCTGCCGGGCGGTATGATGGGAAGTATGATGGCCGACCTCGCCGGAATACACCGTTCAATCAACTCTACACTGAAGAGCAAGGGACAGCCGGAACTCACAACAGACGAGATGCTGGTGAAACTGTTCGACGAAGTGGCATATGTATGGCCGCGCGTAGGTTATCCACCACTCGTAACTCCGTTCTCACAATATGTCAAGAACATCGCACTGCTCAACCTGCTCACCATGGCACAGGGCAAGGGCCGCTTCGTAATGATGGACGACTCTATGTGGGGAATGATTCTCGGCAAGAGCGGAAAGATACCTGGAACAATAGACCAGGAGCTCGTAGAGCTGGCTGAGAAGCAGGGACGTCAGTTTACTGATGCTGACCCGCACACACTTATACCTGACGCTCTCGAAGGCTTCAAGAAGGAGATGCAGGACAACAACTGGGACTTCGGACAGGACGACGAGGAACTGTTCGAGCTGGCTATGCACCCGGAACAGTATCGCGACTACAAGAGCGGAATGGCAAAGAAGCGTATGCTGGCCGACCTGCAGAAGGCAAAGGATGCGAAACTCGGCGCAAAACTCACACCGGAAGAAGTGTCAGCATTCAAGCACGCAAAGGCAGACGCCATCGTGTCTCCGTTCAAGGGACAGGTGTTCTTCGACTTCGAAGGCAGCAGCGAGTGTGTTCCTTGCCTTGAGCCGTACATCGGACAGCACTACAAGGAAGGCGAAACATTCTGCTACATACAGACACCATGGGGCCAGTTTGAACCGGTACCGGCTGCACTCGGAGGCAAGCTGGTTGAAATAGCTGCACGCCAGGGTTCAAGAGTCAACCGCGGTGATGTGATAGCATATATTGAAAGAGACTGGATCAATTCTTAATCCGAACATATTCCCGGGCCGACGGAACAGCCCTACGCCCGGGATGCCATAGCTAATTGTTGCCATACGGCCGGCTTGCCAATATTGACGAACCGGCTTATGGCAACAATATCATAAATGAAACCACTGTATGCCGGCCGTTTTTAGCCCGAAGCGGGCGTTAGAATTCAGCCGGGATTTTTGCTTTATATTGGGCTGATTTTCGTTTGATTCTTTGCAGGCACGGCTGGCTATGCGAAGAAAAGACACGCGAAAAGACAACCATAGAAAACAAAAAGCCGGATGAAAGCATGAATAAACAAAACAGATAAAACCATATGCGGCCTGACGACCGAGCCGGGTTTAAGCTTTATTAAATATATACATACAGAAAAACGGACGTGCACCCAAACAATTAATCCTACTTAAAAAATGAACTGGAGACAAATTATCGACAAGTATTATTCTGACAATGCAGAGCTGAAAGACATCCTTCTGCGCCACAGCAGCGCCGTAGCCCGCAAGGCTCTCGACATAGCGGAAAGGCATCCCGAACTGAATCTTGACCTCAACTTCATAGAGGAGGCCGCCATGCTGCATGACATAGGAGTGATAAAGACCGACGCACCCGACATAAAATGCTACGGCAATGAGCCCTACATACGCCACGGAGTGCTCGGAGCCGAGATGCTCAGGGCCGAAGGAATGCCGCGCCATGCACGCGTATGCGAACGGCATACAGGCGCAGGGCTGTCGCTTCAGGAGATTGTAAGCCGCAACCTTCCGCTGCCGCATACCGACCTGCTGCCCGAGACGCTCGAAGAACAGGTGATATGCTATGCCGACAAATTCTTCTCGAAGACACGGCTCGACCGCGAAAAGACCATCGAGCAGGCAGAAAAGAGCGTTGCGAAACACGGCGAAGAAGGCCTGAAAAGGTTCTGCAGATGGAAAGAAATGTTCGAATAAAGCCTGTCGTACCCTATAGTCTCAGACTTTAACATCAATAGGTAATCAGCATCAAGCCCGCCATTCACCTTACGCCGGGCGCATTGCCGCCATATCCTCAACTGATATAGCGTGGGCGTAAATAAGGTAAAAGACAATAATCAACCCGACCTAAGACAAGGACCACACAGGGCACTGACAACCATCTGATAAAAAAAACTTTGTTGATAAGCCATGGAACGCTGTTCCACGGCTTACCAACAAAGTATAATTTATATTATCAATTAAAGTTACCGTCTGCTTTCAGACTGCCGAACTGTTATCCTACAACAATCTGGCGCACAACATTCTTTTCCTCTTTGCGTATCTTAGGAAGCACAACCGTAAGCACTCCGTCGCTTACTTTGGCTGATATCTTCTCCTTGTCAACATCGTCGGGCAGTATCAGTGTCTGCTCAAACTTGCTGTAGGCAAATTCACGACGCAGATAGTGAGCCTTTTTCTCCTCCTCAGCATTGTTCTTCTTGCTCTCCATCTTTATTGACAAATCGCCGTCCTGGTTAAGATGAACATTGAAGTCTTCCTTCGTCATTCCCGGCGCAGCAACCTCAACCTCATAATCTATTTCGCTCTCTTTTACGTTTATTGCCGGAGCTGTAGCATTGGCTTTAGGCATGAAGTCTGTGTCAAAGAAATCGTTAAACACGTCGGGTAACCATGAATTCTTGCGATTAACTGGTATCATAATTATATTCTCCTATTTTTAATTGTTTTTTATTTCTGTTCTGTGATGAGCTTCAAATCTTGTTGTCGGCTCTCACTAAGATATATTACAACTTACGTACCAGCATAAAAAAGCATGACATTTTGTCTGAATCACAAGACAAAATGTCATGCTGAATATATTTCTGTACCTTCTGTTAAGCCGCATCAACGATGCTGCACAGAAGCATCAGTCTTCATCATCGCCTGCCTCATCAGCGTCGCTTTGCTCAGGCTTGATGTCGCAGGCTGAATACTTGTCGCGGTAAAATCCGTCTACAATGCTGTCGGCAAGGCTTATGTTAGGCACCTGCACTGAGTCGCAGCCAAGAGCCTCGGCCGCCGTGATGAATATCTCGGCTGCAGGAATGATAACGTCTGCACGGTCTACCTTGAGCCCATACTGCTCTATGCGCTCCTCTACACTTAGCACCTTCAGCTTAGAGTAAAGATCTTTTATCTCATCAACCGTAACATATCTGTTTTCGCGCTTTGCATGTGTAAGCTTGAACAGCTTGTTTATGTTTCCGCCCGAACCTATTATCCTTATGTCGGGCATGTCCTTGGCAAATCTTTTCAGGTCGGCCTTCATCTTCTCGACGGTCTCCTTCGACACCATGCCACCCAACATTCTCAGCGTACCGATGTTGTACGACTGGCTGTGAGTGAGCGCACCGTCGTGAAGCAGAGAAATCTCAGTGCTGCCTCCGCCTACGTCGATATAGGCATAGTTGCCCTTTGCGCTGCCGATGTTCTCTACGATGTTGTTGCACAGCAGTCGCGCCTCTTCCCTGCCGTTGATAATCTCTATGTCTATGCCTGTTGACTTGCGGAGCTTGTTGAGCACCTTCTTGCCGTTCTCGGCGTCACGCATGGCCGATGTGGCGCATGCCCTGTAGTCGTCAACCTGGTTGAGTTTCATTATCTGCTTGAAAGCCTTGAGCATGTGCTTCATCATGAGCATACGCTCCTTTGAAATCTTGCCGAGCGTAAATACGTCTGAACCCAGGCGCAGGGGCACACGCATATACATCACGCGTGATATCTGCTGCGTGCCGTCTTCGGTTGTTCTGAAGTTCTTTATGAGCAGTCGCGCTCCGTTAGAACCTATATCAATAGCTGCTAATCTCATATCTGTTTTTAATTTTAAAACTGTTTATCAAATCATCATTTCATACAGTAAGCTATGCATCGCATAACACACTGACACACAGACCATTACAAACCGCAATACAAAAGGTCATGTTTTAGGCTGCAAAAGGCCGTCTTTTACATGACGAAAGGGCACCTTTTACAGGCCAAAATGCCACCTTTTGGAAACAGACCGAAATCATTCGTCCTGACCGGCAGCCCTGGCTTCAGCCATATATGCGTTGTAAAGCTCCTCCTGCGAGCGGAACGGGTGGCCGTCTTCAACCTCCTGTATCACGTTGGCTCCGCTGCCGTCCACGATGCGTCCGTTGGTGGTGTCGCGCAGTCCGTAGTCAACCGTGCGCATAAGGTCTTTCTTCATGTCCTCGTCATAAACCGGAGCCATCACCTCGATGCGGTTGAGCAGGTTGCGCGGCATCCAGTCGGCACTGCCGATAAAGAACTTCGGATTGCCGGCATTGCCGAATATCAGTATGCGCGAATGCTCCAGATAGCGGTCTATTATACCAACGGCATGTATGTTGCCGCAAAGCCCCTGACGGCTTGTTACGAGCGAGCAGTTGCCCCTGAGCACGATGTCTATCTTCACGCCGGCCTTCGAGGCGGCATAAAGTTTCTCTACAACGTCCGGCTCGGTTATATGGTTTATCTTCATCTTTATCCATGCCTCGCGGCCCGAGCGTGCATTCTTTATCTCCTTGTCGATAAGACTTATTATCCTTGTCTTCATCGAGTTTGGCGACACCATAAGTTCTCTGAACCTGAACTGCGAGAACGGACGGTCGATAAAGTCGAACACCTTCTTAACCTCAGCCACGATACTCTTGCGCGCCGTCATCATCAGATAGTCGGTGTACACCTTGGCGTTACCTTCATGGAAGTTGCCCGTACCGACACAGGCAATGCTGCCTTTGGTCGACTCTATATAGAGCAGCTTAGAGTGAACCTTAAGTCCCTCCACGCCATATATCACGTTTATGCCTTCTTCCTGCATGCGCTTGCTCCAGCGTATGTTGCTCTCCTCGTCGAAACGGGCAAGAAGCTCAACCACGGCCGTAACCTTCTTGCCGTTGCGTGCGGCGCATATCAGCGCCTTAACCACCTTTGAGTCTTTGGCCAGTCGGTACAATGTGGTCTTTATCGTCTTAACCTCCGGCTTCAGCGCAGCCTCACGCAGCAGGCGGATATACCCGTCGAACGAGTGATACGGCACATGGATGAAGAGGTCCTTGCGGCGTATCTGGTCAAGGATGCTCTCCTGTGCAAGGAATTCAGGCTTCATCACGTGAGCCCACTTCGGATATTTCAGTTCGTCGTGGCCGCAGTCGGGGAATCCCATCAAGTCCTTGTGGTTCTGATAACGGCTGCTGCCCAAAGACACATCGAGCTTGCTCACGTTGAGTTTGCTCATCAGTTTCTTCTTCATCTCCTTGGGCATGCTCTTGTCGTAGATAAGTCTCACGGGCTCGCCGTGCCTGCGGCTGCTCACGCCCTTGGCAATTTTCTCAAGCACGCCGTAGTCGGAGTCGTTGTCCATCTCCATCTCGGCATCCTTTGTAAACTTAAACGAATATGACTCAAATACGGCCGGCTTGAAGCCGATGAATATCAGCGGAAGGCAGTATCTAACCACATCGTCGAGATACATTATATTGTCGAAGCCGTCCGACGACGGCAACTTGATAAAGCGTCCGTTCTCCCTGTCGGGAACCTTTATTATGGCCAGACTGCTCTTCGGGCGCGACGAACCGCTCGTTATGTCGGTCTTTCTGACAAGAAGATAAATACGGTTGTCCTCAAGCTGCCCTATCTCGCCTATCTCCGAATACCATATAGGGTTTGTGTAGCCGTTAAGGCGCTCGTGAAAGAAGTTTGTCAGAAATCTTTTCTGCTCATCGTTCAGCTGCGTCTCGTCAAGCATTCTTATGTTATGCTTCTCCAGGCAGTCGAACACATGGTCTATAGCCGAGGTGTACTCCTGGCTGTAGGCAGAGTTGAGCTTGTTTATCTTCGCCATGGTCTTGCGTATCGTGTCGTGCTGTCTGCGCACTTCCTTATTGTCAGACTCAAGCAGACGGCTGAGCGAAGCCATGCGTACACGGAAAAACTCGTCGAGGTTGTTAGAATAAATACCCAAAAATGAGAGTCTTTCAAGCAATGGTATGTTTTCCTTCTGAGCCTCCTGAAGTATGCGATGGTTAAAATACATCCAGCTTACATCACGCTCAACATAACGTTTCTCCTTTTTGTTCTTGGCCATAACTCCTACTTCTTTGATTATTGTTTGTCCGTTTTCATGTCCCTGTTGCATGCATCATGGCCGGCACTGCGGCAAATACGGCATACGGCCGGCGCTGCAACAGCAATAACACTTATATTAATTTATTTTGCAAAAATATAACTATTATCCAACATTGCCACTGTATTACATATTAAAATGATAATAAAATATCGTTACAAAGGCGTTTTCCTGCAACAATTTATCTGCCTGTCTGCGATATGCCTGCCAAGTTTATGGCATGCACCGGGCAAAAGATATCATCACCAGACAAGACCAAACAAAACATAGAAACTTTCCGTCCATGCATTTTCCTGTTATCTTTACAAAAGGCATACATCTGCACACTCTCCACCATGAAGGCCAATATGACAGCCGCTACAATACCGTTGCCACCGGGAACTGCACAAAATCATCAAGCAAAACAAACTCATGATACGGCAAGTTGCCATGCCGCTACAATAGCTTTAGCCGAATATAGTCCAGCGCGGACAAGCATAACGACAGGACCATTGCGGCATATCTCAAGAAAAGATACGGAAACAGAAGGAGCCGGACGACAGACTTCGGCGACTAATTTGTGATGAACGACCATGTATTTCAACTGAACACCTGCGCCCAAGACCAAGACTCCGTTATACATAAAAACGTGTGCATCAGGGCAATAAACCATACACCTTACGGCAACAAGCGTACACACATACCGCACACAACGGCAAAAAAGCTCTAAAGAAAATATAATTCTTTAGTGTCAAGACGCGTATTTTGAAAAAAAAATTGTAAGTTTGCATAGACAATAATGCATGCGGCAGACCGAATGAGGCATGGGTCGACAGCAAGCCACAAGGCTTAAGCAAGGCTCTGCACGGTCTGGAAAGAAAACATTTGGCAAGCGTGAATACAAGAAAAACAGTAAACAACATACTCAAAATAGCATTTCCGCTGCTGTTCGGCGGGGCGATACTCTATTGGATGTACCGCGACTTCGACTTCAGAAGCATCGAGAACATACTCATCAACGAGATGAGCTGGACATGGATGCTGCTGTCGTTCCCGTTCGGCATACTTGCCCAGATGTTCCGCGGATGGAGATGGCGACAGACGCTTGAGCCTGTCGGCGAATATCCCAGAAGTTCAACGTCGGTCAACTCGATATTCCTTTCTTATGCAGCAAGCCTCGTAATACCCCGCATCGGAGAGTTCACGCGCTGCGGAGTGCTCAAGAGATACGACGGCGTGTCGTTTCCGAAAGCTCTCGGAACCGTTGTTACCGAAAGAGCCATCGACACGCTGCTCATGCTGTTTGTCACCATGCTGACACTGCTGATGCAGATGAGAGTGTTCACGACATTCTTCTCAAAGACCGGCACAAGCATGGATTCTATCATCAACCGGTTCTCAACCACAGGCTATATCGTAACCGCAGCATGCGCCATAGCCGCAATTTTCTTGATCCACATACTGCTAAAAAAGCTCTCAATATATAATAAGGTGAAAGCCACCATGGGCGGAATATGGCAGGGAGTGATATCGCTGAAAAGCGTAAAGAACGTTCCTCTGTTCATATTTTACACTCTTGGGATATGGGTAAGCTATTTTCTGCATTACTACCTGACGTTCTTCTGCTTCGACTTCACGTCGTCGCTGGGCTTCCAGTGCGCCCTCGTTACGTTTGTGGTGGGCAGCATTGCAGTGATTGTCCCAACGCCTAACGGAGCCGGTCCGTGGCATTTCGCCGTGAAGACCATGCTCATCCTCTACGGCGTGAGCGACACTAACGCCCTCTACTTTGTGCTGATAGTACACACGGTGCAGACCATGCTGGTCATACTGCTCGGCATATACGGATGGGCAGCGCTGGCATTCACCAAGAAGAGACACGCCGCACATACGGCGGAAACACAGATTTCGGCAAACATATAACAATAAATATGGACATACCGAAGTGCCGGCATACGGTGCGGAGGGACTGACCTGATAACAATTTAATCTATAATGACTATGAGCGAAATTAAAAATCTCAAACCGGAGTGCATCTGGAGAAACTTTGATGCACTGACACAGGTTCCACGTCCGTCAGGACATCTGGAGAAAGTTCAGCAGTTCTTGCTCGACTTCGCAAAAAACACAGGCGTTGAAGCATTTAAAGACGAGGCTGGCAACATCGTTATGCGTAAGCCCGCCACACCCGGCATGGAAAACCGCAAGACGGTGATTCTGCAGGCACACATGGACATGGTTCCACAAAAAGAAAAGACAAGTACTCATAACTTTGAGACTGACCCGATACAAACTTACATCGACGGCGAATGGGTAAGGGCTAAAGGCACAACTCTCGGAGCCGACGACGGTCTGGGCGTGGCTGCCATCATGGCTGTGATGGAGGCTAAAGACCTGAAGCACGGACCTATCGAGGCACTGATAACAGCCGACGAGGAAACAGGCATGTACGGAGCAAACGGACTGCCCGGAGGCGAACTTGAGGGCGAGATTCTGCTCAACCTCGACACCGAACAGGAAGGCGAACTCATCATAGGAAGCGCCGGCGGCGTTGACATTACAGCCACTCTCGACTATCAGGAGGCTGAAAGCGACAAGACAGACGCAGCCGTTAAAATAACAATAAAGGGCCTGAAGGGAGGACACTCTGGTCTGGAAATATGCGAAGGCCGCGGCAATGCCAACAAGATGATGGTAAGAATAGTACGCGAGGCTATAGCAGAAGACGAGGCTTGCCTGGCAAGCTGGCACGGCGGAAACATGCGCAACGCCATTCCGCGCGAAGCTGAAGTAGTGCTCACTCTGCCGAAAGAGAACGTTGAAGACCTGAAGGCTATCGTTGCCGAATATAAGGAGACATTCAACAACGAATACAAAGGCATAGAGAGCGACATCGAGGTTGTAGCCGAGGACGTAGCACTGCCCGAAATGATCGTGCCGCAGGAAATTCAGGACAACCTGGTTGACGCCATCTACGCAGCACACAACGGCGTATGGCGCTACATCCCCACAATGCCCGAAATTGTAGAGACATCATCTAACCTTGCAATAGTTGACATCGACGGCGGCAAGGCTGCCATCAAGATTCTTGCCCGCAGTTCAAGCGAGACAATGAAAGAGGATCTGTCAACATCGCTCGAGAGCTGCTTCAACATGGCCGGAATGAAGGTTGAGTTCAGCGGCGCTTACGGCGGATGGGACCCCAACACCGACAGCGAGCTGATCAAGGTTATGCGCAACATCTACAAGAACCTGTTCAACGAGGAGCCGACTGTTCAGGTGGTTCATGCCGGACTGGAGTGCAGCATCATCCTGTCTAAATATCCGGGTCTCGACATCTGCTCGTTCGGTCCGACACTGCTGTCGCCCCACACTCCGACAGAGCGTGCTCACTGGCCGTCAACAACCAAATTCTGGGATCTGCTCGTAAAGACTCTCGAAGAGATTCCGGCTAAATAATTTTAGCTGAAACGATAAAAATTACACAAACCTAATACATGCTGAAGGCGGAAGGCAAAGGGCAAAATGAGCCCCGAACCTTCCGCCTTTTCTGTTGCAGCACCTTGCATAAGAACGCCATAAACACGCCACACGACAAGAAGCGGAAAATCATGCCGGCACGACAAATTAATGACAATGCACACAGCCGATTTGCAAAAGGCCACAAAACGCACTGCAAAAGGGCACCTTTCAGAGGCTAAAAGGCCGTCTTTCGGAAGACAAAAGGGCTTCTTTTGCAAGCGCAGCCATAACCAACTGATTTTCAAGACGATACACAATGTCTAAAATTTATACGGCATACATCAACCTGAAACGACGACAACACGCCATAAACTGATGTGCTACAAGATATAAAAAGAGACACAACGCCTATTGCACCTGTAAATAAAAAATCACGGAAAGCCGTGAAATGCAGGACACAAAGACTTTATATTTTCGCGACATGCAATCGTTAATAAAAAATATAAAGCAATGAAAAACTTTTATCAACTATCACTATGGTGCATCATGGTATGCACACTTCCACTGACATTATCATGCAGCAGCGACGAAGAACTGTCGCCCGGCCCTGACCCCGACCCAATTATTCCCGACAACGGCATTGTCAGCCTGTCGGCAGAAGGCCAACAGACCGACGTAACCATACCCACGGCACAGCCATGGGAGGCAGAATCGTCGGCCGACTGGCTGCAATTGTCGCAGATGGGAGGCAAAGGCGGCGAGAACGTAAAGATTATTGCTGCACGCAACATCACCCGACAAGAGCGCATAGGCTACATACGCCTGAGCAACGCGACCGAAACGCGCGCCGCGGCAGACTCAATGCAGATTGTAGTGAAACAGCCGGCAGCAGAGAGCGAAGCTACGGGAGTAGTGCTGACATCTGCCTGCTACCGCGACGGCAAAGTGTATGTAAAGATATACAACGGACGCTCGTCAGAAAGCAGCATGCAGCAGCTGGGGACAGTGAGCGGCAGCAGCTTCAGCTTCACTGATCCCGACGCCACCTATCCCGAAAAGGAACCTATCGTGTATATAAAGAAAGGTCAGGTATATGAGGCATGCCCTTATGTCATCCTGAATGCCGACGGCGAGGCCAAAGGCAAATTCTCTATTGCAGGCGAGGCATCTGTAAATACACTGCGCGTAAAGCAGAACATCGTCTACAAAGAACTTGGCGAGCTGGGCAACAGCGGCTCTGCCACCACCCACTTCACCGACGGCACCACTATATACATGGGCGGAGGCATAGTGGAAAAGACCAACCTGGGATATGAACAGACCGTGACAACCAATGAACTGCGCTCATACGACACGGCGACAGGCGCCGAAAAAACATACGCCGACATGCCCGTCAGCGGTCAGGGCGCATGCTGGAACGGCACACCCGTAATCATAGGCGACGGCGGAATATATTATCTCGCATCAGGAAAATGGAACCTTGCCGCCACGCACAACGGAGAAGTAAAAGCCGCCAGCATTAACAACAACATTATCTATGCCGTAACCGACGGATATATCAATACGTACATACTTGACAAAGACAGCAACGGCAACATAACAGCCACGGCAGACGGCAAAACAGCACACGGCACGACATTCGGCGAAAGCACACGCACCACATCTGACGGCTGGGGCAACACATGGCTGCTGGACGACAGTCGGCACACGGCATACATGATAGACGGCAACAAACTGACGGCGCAACGCTGTGCCCCAGCCGACTCGCTCGCCTCCGACTTCAGTTTCATCGGCGTTGCCGGCGGCTATATCTATGCCTTGAGCAACGGTTCAGTAGTGCGCTACGAGACAGGCAGCAGCAACCCGCAACCGCTGAAGATGCTCGGCACATTCAGCTGGACAGGCGAAACAGAATGTGTAAACGGAGTGTTGTATAACTTTGGCGGACTGATCAACTTCCGCGGCACATACACCGCATCGAAGCAACTGAACCGCTTCTCGCCATCCGACTATGCGCCGATATCCGTCTCGATATTGCCCGAATAGACCGACACTACACATACAGTCAACACAAAATGACAGCTCAGCCCCAATTGGTCATCAGTATTCGGCAGAATCAATGTTATCTATTGAGCCTATTATCGTCTGAATTTTAGCTGAAATGACGGCCAAATAAACAAAACATCAGACGGCAGGACGACAATATAAAAGAACAAGACAGAGAAAGCATCAGACTGCTAATAGGATTAAGACACATGCTGCGGAATGACCGATTGGGGCCTCAAGGCTCTATACGCCGACAAAAAGGATATAGAGCCTTGCTTTAATTTACATAAGCACAACCAACACGACAAAAACCGAACAAAGAAACGCAACAAGCCATTGTAACACAATTTAAATACAAAATTAAAATTCATTTCATTCATTTTTATTTTGAGATTAGCCCAACTTGCAGTATCTTTGCACCGCAAAACAGAAATTTTAATTTATTCATGGACGATTATTACGCGGAAAATATGAACTTGTAGGCGCGGAGGTTTGCTCATTGATGCTGACCGCCGTGCAGTCATAACCGTTTCGGAGGATTAGCAAATGAGAACATATTGGAACACAACCAAAGGCCTTAGGCAGATTGGCGAGTGGGAGCCTAACTGCTGGATACAAGTGACATGCCCGACGGAAGAAGACCAGCGTCTTCTTGAAAATGAATTTAAGATTCCCGATTATTTCCTTTCTGACATCAGCGATAATGATGAGCGTGCCCGTTATGAATACGATGACGGTTGGATGCTCATAATCCTGCGTATACCTTTTGTAAAGGAAATAAGGTCGAGAACGCCCTACACCACCGTGCCGCTCGGCATAATACACAAGCGCGACGTAACCATCACGGTGTGCTTTCACGAAACAAACATGATGATAGACTTCGTGAGCTATCAGCAGAAGCGCGGCGAGGGCTTCACCGACTACGTCGACATGATTTTCCGCCTGTTCCTCTCTTCGGCCGTATGGTATCTGAAACGGCTGAAGCAGATAAACAGCCTGATAGAAAAATCAAAGCGCAACCTTGACAAGGAAGTGAACAACGAGTCGCTCATAGGCCTGTCAAGACTGCAAGACTCGCTGACCTACTTCATCACATCCATCCGCGGCAACGAGAACCTTCTGGCAAAGCTGAAGTTCAAGCTGCAGGTGGACGAACTCGACGCCGACCTGATTGAGGACGTAAACATCGAGATGAGCCAGGCGCGCGAAACCACAAACATATACTCTGACATTCTCGAATCTACCATGGACACATATTCGAGTATCATCAACAACAACATGAACACCGTGATACGTACGCTCACCTCAGTGTCGATTATCCTGATGTTCCCCACGCTCATAGCCAGCCTGCTCGGAATGAACCTCATAAACGGCATGGAACAATGGAAATACGGCTTCGTGATAGCCATAATAGTATCCGTGCTCATTTCAGGCATATCATGGTGGATTTTCCGCCACAAAAGGCTCATTTAACCCAAGAAAAACGTTTTTTTCCAAATTTATTAGGTATTTACAATATTTTTAATTAAGTTTGCACACCTAAGGTTTTACCTGAAAATCAATTCATGAACGAATAAAAAGTTATATGATGGACTCTCAAGAAAAGACACTCAGCCAAGAGAACACTGAGAAAATGAATGTTGAACTAACCGATAACAACATGCAAGAAAACTGCGCTGCCAATGAAAACAACGCAGAAGTGACAACCGACACCACCGAAACAGGAGAATTTGTCTCAGAAAGTTCTGAAGCTGCCGCACTGAAAAAAGTATATAAAAGCAAAAGCGAAATAATAGAAAGGGTGAAAGAAATCGCACACAGCGACGAGCATCCTCAGAAAGGCGAAATAGATTACCTCAAAACAATCTTTTACAAACTTCACTTTGCCGAAAGAGAAGCTGACATGAAAGCATATCTTGAGGGAGGCGGCGACCCGGCAAACTACAAAGTGCTTCCTGACGAAGACGAAGAGGTGTTTAAGGCTGAGATGGGCGTAATAAAGGAAAAACGCGCCAAACTGTTCCTTGAGCAGGAAAAAGAAAAGCAGGAAAACCTGAAGAAAAAGCTCGACATCATCGAGAAGATTAAAGCTATGGTTACTTCGCCCGAAGAAGCCAACAAATCATATCAGGACTTCAAGAAACTGCAGCAGGAGTGGAAAGAAATCAAGCTCGTGCCGGCAGAAAAGGCGAACGAGCTGTGGCGCAACTATCAGCTCTACGTTGAGCAGTATTACGACCTGCTGAAACTAAACAGCGAGGCACGCGAATACGACTTCAAGAAGAATCTTGAAATAAAGACAAAGATATGCGAGGCTGCCGAAAAGCTCGGCACAGAGGAAGACGTGATAAGCGCATTCCACCAGCTGCAGAAACTGCATCAGGAGTTCCGTGAGACCGGCCCTGTTGCAAAAGAACTGCGCGAGGAAGTGTGGGCACGCTTCAAGGCTGCATCTACTATAATTAACAAGCGCCATCAGCAGCACTTCGAATCGCTGCGCGCAAAAGAGGAAGACAATCTCACGAAGAAGACCGCGCTGTGCGAGAAAATTGAAGAAATAGCCAAGGAAGAAATAAAGACCGCAGGCGAATGGGAGAAGAAGACCAAGGACATCATCGCCATACAGGCTGAATGGAAGACCATAGGCTTCGCTCCGCAGAAGATGAACGTAAAGATCTTTGAGCGTTTCCGCGCTGCCTGCGACGACTTCTTCAGCAAGAAAGCTGAATTCTTCAAGAACATGAAACAGCAGTTTGCTGAGAATGCCGACAAGAAGAGAGCACTCATCGAGCAGGCAAAGGCTCTGCAGGACAGCACCGAATGGAAGTCGACAAGCGACAAGCTGATAGCCCTGCAGAAGGAATGGAAGACCATAGGAATGGTGCCTAAGAAACTTGGCGACAAGCTGTGGAACGAGTTCCTCACTGCATGCAACCACTTCTTTGAGGCACGCAACAGCGCCAATGCCGGCACACGCAACGAGGAGCGCACCAACCTAGAGAAGAAACGCGGCATAATAGAACAGCTGAAAGCACTGGCTGAGAATGCCGGAGACAACATACAGGACAAAGTGCGCGAGCTTATCGACGAATACAACGCTGTAGGCCACGTTCCGTTTAAGGAAAAAGACAAGCTCTACAAAGAGTATCATGACATACTGGACAAGCTTTACAAAGAGCTTAACATATCAACAGCACGCCGCCGTCTCGACAAGTTCAAGAACAACCTGAAGAACGTTGCAGAGAAGGGCGCTGACGCTCTCGACAACGAACGCGCACGCCTGATGCGCCGCTATGAGGCAATCAAGCAGGAAGTTCAGACCTACGAGAACAACCTCGGATTCCTTAACGCTTCGAGCAAGAAGGGCAACAGCCTCATCGACGAAATGAACAGAAAGGTTCAGAAGCTTAAGGACGACATGAACCTTGTACGCGAAAAGATTAAGGCCATCGACGCCGAGAACAAAGACGAAGACTGATTTTCGGCAAGACGGTCAGAACAATAAACATAGATAAGTAAATTGAAAATTAAAATTATCTGCATACTCACGCTATTGCTTGGCGTCACCGCCCTAAAGGCGCAGACGCAAAAGCAATGGCGTGATTCTTTATCTGTAATAAACAGCCAGCTTTATCTTCATCCCGACTCTACGGACCTGTTGCTGCAGAAAGCTGCCGTCAACCTTCAGCTACTTGAATGGGAAGACGCAGCCGAGACATGCAACGCTATTCTGAAAAAGGATACGGTGAACCTTTCGGCACTTTACTTCAGAGCTTACGCCAACAACAACATGCGCAGGTATGAACTGGCAAGAAACGACTATGAGGACTTTCTGAGAATGTCACCGCGCAACATGCAGGCACGACTCGGACTGGCATACACATACATACAGCTGAAGCGCAACGCACAGGCCATGGACGAGTTCAACAATCTTGTTGAAATGTTCCCAGACAGCAGCATCGTCTATGCTGCAAGAGCAGAACTCGAGAAAGAGATGCGCTCATACGAAACGGCACTGTATGACTACAACGAGGCGCTGAAACGCGAGCCCGACAACCAAGACTACATCATTTCAAAGGCAGAAGTGCTCATCAGTATGGACAGGAAGAGAGAGGCAAAAGCCCTGCTCGACCAGCTCGTAAGAAGCGGAGTTGCACGCGGAGCGCTGAAGGATCTGTACGCTAAATGCAAATAACCCGTTTATTGCAGCACAATGACATCAAAGTTTTTTCAGCTTCTGCGGTTTTCTATAGACGAATCACAGCCGGCTCCCGAAGGCATAACTGCCGCCGACTGGCCGATACTGTTCCGCATGGCCAAGGAACAAAACCTTCAGGGCGTAATCTTCCATGGCATTAACCGCCTGCCAAAAGAATGTCTGCCCGAAAAGGAGATGACCATGAGATGGTTTGCCCTAAGCCGCCAGATAGCCAAACTCAACACAAAGGTAAACGTCAACGCAGCTAAAGTTTCTGAAACATTCAGACGCAAAGGACTCCGCACCTGCCTGCTTAAAGGACAGGGAAACGCCCTGCTCTACCCCGACCCGCACATGCGCACGCCGGGCGACATAGACATATGGGCAGAGGGAGGATACAAGAAGGTGATGAAGACCGTAGGCTATATGGCTCCGGGATGCAAGCGATGCTATCACCACACTGACTTTCCCGACTATGGCGGAACCACCGTTGAACTGCACTACCGCCCTCAGTTTATGAACAATCTGATAAGCAACGCCAGACTGCAGGACTATTTCAGCAAGAACGCCGGCAAGCAGTTTGCAAACATTGTGCAGCTGCCCGACGGAGCCGGTAGCATAGCCGTGCCCACTGCAGCATTCAACCGCATATATCAGATGGCACACATCTCAAACCACTTTTTTCATGAGGGCATAGGCCTAAAGCAGCTCTTAGACTATTACTACGTGCTGTGCCAGGGATTCACGGCAGCCGAACAGGAGGCTGACACACGCACGCTGAAGCGCTGCGGGCTTTATAAGATGGCCACGGCGGTGATGTATGTGATGCAGAAGGTGTTCTGTCTCGACGACAAATATCTCATAGTCAAGGCCGACGAGCGGCTCGGCAGATTTCTGCTCAATGAGATTATGCTCTCGGGCAACTTCGGCTTCTACGACAAGCGCATAGACAAATACCGCGGAAGTCAACTGAAAAAGAACATACAGAGACTTGTGCGCGACGCACGCTTCATGCTCATCTTCCCCGGCGAGAGCCTATGGGAGCCCGTGTTCAGGCTCTATCATTTCTTTTGGAGAATGGCTGCCAAATATTAGACAACGCCGCCGCGGATATGCACCACCAGTTGTACGGCGTGCCAAGACGTTAAGAACAAATCTTCGAAGTAAATGTAACATGATGCAAAAGGCATCATTCTGCACGCCGAAAGGCCACATATTGAAATGCGAAAGACGGTCTTTTACGCTATAATATGCCGCCTTTTACAACACACACAACTAAAAAGTTTTTTACAGAAACTCATCACTCGTCACATCACGATGTAGAAAGCTGAATATCAGGCAATTACACTGTGATGAGTTGATATGCCAACTCGTCACGCCCCCATAACCGATTCCCGCGCGTGATGAGTTCATACTGCAACTCATCACGCGGTATTCTTCTAAAAATCAGCCACATACGCACGAATGTGACGAGTGATGAGTTTTTGTTAAACCCAAATCTGTCATTAGACCGCACATAGCTTTATCTATTTTGTGCATTCATGCTTTCAGCCCGTCTTGTTGTTACTATTGTCGTCTTTTTGTTAGCTTTTTCTTGACATAGCCCGCTATGCCTACGAAAAAGCTAACAAAAAGACAGACCGAATCATAATAACAGGTTTTGGTTATAACAATTCTACTGACACAAAATATATACTGTACACCAACAGCAAATCACGCAACCGGCATTATTCTGCTGCCGTTATGCGCAGCATAAGATACGGAGCATCGGGAAGACGCACGCTGCCGTGTTTCTTGTCGTAGACACGGTCGCCAACGGGAGCAGTTGTTTCAAACACCTGCGGACATTCGGTTACGGTCATATTCCATGTGTCAATAATCTCAACCTTCATTCTTACGCCCTCCTTAAGACGCGGATACACACCGTTCTTAACAGGCAGTTCGAAAGTCCAGCGAGGCTTAATCTCCTTGCCGAGATATATTATGTAATAGTTTTCGCCGGCCGTGGAAGTATATGGGTCCCAGCTGCTGTCACTCAGCATCAGCGGATTAGGCATGGCGTCAAGGATGTCGCGCATAAAGCCTATACGCTTCCATGCCTCGCCCTGGAACGTTCCGCCAATGGCAAGGAAGTCGCGCGAATAGTCCGTAGGACTGTCCATATAGCACTCGCCATGACCAACATAAGTGCCGGCCACAGTGCCCTGCCACATGCGGTAGAGCATCTCCTGCCCGCTCAGGCTGCCCCAGCGGTTGTCCATATTGCCCTCATAGCACACCTCATCGAATATCACGGGCTTCTTATATATATTCCTTACCGTGGCAGCACGGCCGAAGCCCTCCACCGGTGCCTGATCCTGCACGCTGGCATGGGTGTACTCCGGTTCCCAATACTTATAGTATTTTGCCGTGTGGCTGTGTATAGAGCAGAGATGCGAATAAGGGTCGTGCTTCACTATCTCGCGCGTAAGCTCGTCCCACATCTCCGGCTGCCAGTGTCTGAAGAAATCATACTCATTGGCCAGCGACCACCATACATTGCGGAAAGAGCTGACACGTGCAGCCACATAGCGAAGATAGCGCAGATTGACATCCTGCGGCATACGGTCGAAGTTCCAGCGGCCGTCGTCGTAAGGATGAAACAATATCAGGTCGGCCTCAACACCTATTTCAGCAAGCATGTCGATACACTTCTCCACATTGTCAAAATAAGCAGGATTAAAGCGTGTGTAGTCCCACTCATATACGGGCCTACCAGACTTGTCCTTCTTTATGCTCTTTATCTCAAAGGGGAAATGTTCGGGCTCGGGATAGCCTGGATCAAAGTTCTGCACAAAGAGCAGCATCCTTATTTTGTTGAACCGAGCCTCGCTGAGCGACTTCACGGTGAGCTTCTGCATATCGGCAGACACATGCATCCAGTCGTATGCCGTGGTGCCGATGGGGTAATAGCGGGTGCCGTCGGCATACTTAAAGGCATACCGGCCGTCCACCACGACAGGACCATGATTGCCGGCAGAAGGACTTACACACTCGAAACTGCCCTGCTGAGAGTCGAGAGCCTCCAGACTGCTATGCGTTACATAAGTCCACTTGCCGACAGTCTTCGGCATAAAGCGCACCTTGAACACACCGTTGCCGGCATAAAATCCGCTCACGGTCATCGTTGTGTCAGGTCCGCTGAATGTTGCCGTAAGCTCCACGTCAAACGGATTGGCAGATGTCTTGGCCTTCATCGCCAGTTCAAATCTGCCCCAACGCTCAACAGCAGCGGCCGACACAGAGCATGCCATGGCTGCAATTAACAATAAGATTAAACAAAAACGCTTCATAAAAAAGATATTATTCAGTAATTAAAATCATTAAAAACACACGCCTTTCAGTCAGTCACGGTCAGCTTAAAGTCAGTAACCTCAACCTCTCCGTCGCCACCGGCATACAGTCCCGGGCGAAGAGACAGAAATCCGTAAACCGTATTATGATGCACGCCCGACACTTCAAATCCCCACGGAAACTTATGCCATGTCTTGCCATCGGCGCTATACCATGCAGAGAGCACGTCATGGTCGCTGCGCATGCGCAGCCATAGCCGTCCGGTCCGGCATGCCTCGCTACACTTAGAGACAGCCCTGCTTACTTGTCCGCGGCGATAGCGCAGCAGTCCGTCACGGCTAAATCCGTAGCCGAAATGGAAGCGTTCGTCATAATAAGCCACCAATCCGGCCGATGCCCCCTCTCCTTTCAGCGTCAGGCATGCCTCTATCTCATATTTATGGGCACTTGTGCGGGCCAATAGCGGTGAGCCTTCTGCCGGCGACTTGCCCTTAGACTTCACGACAATCTTGCCTGGCTTTATGTCAAAGCGTTCTCTTATGTCGTTCTCACGGCATGTCTGCCATACAAAGTCGCCAATGCCCCACACTTTTTTCACAGCAGGCGAAGGCAAGGATATGTCGCCGTCCTTCAGCCTCAGCCACCCGTCCTTCAGCTCCAGTTCGCGCAGCAGAGTCTGACGCCCGAGCGTCTGAAATCCGTTCTCGTAGGCATGGAATATCATGAAGAGTCTGCCGTCGGGGGTGTCTACGACAGAACCATGCCCCTTGCTCCACCACCGCTCATCTCTCGACTGCGTGCGCAGCAACGGGTTAAACGGCGCATTCTCCCATGGACCAAACACGCTCTTGCTGCGTGCCTCCACAACCATGTGGCTTGTAGGCGGTCCTGCCGTGCCGCCTTCTGCGGCAAACATATAGTAATAGTCGCCCACCTTTTTTACGTTGAGTCCCTCCATCGAGAAACTTTCTATATCCCAGTCTTCTGGTATAGGCCAGCCCTTATACACGCTGACAGGCTTTCCGCTTATCTTACATCCGTCGGCCGTCAGCGGATACATGTCGCCCGAACTCATAAGCAGCCATCGCCTGCCGTCGCCGTCAACAACATGCTCCGGGTCAATACCGCCCACATTCAGGTCAACAGGCTCGCTCCATGGTCCTTCAGGACTGTCGGCCCATGTAACCATACTTGTCTTTCCATGGCTGCTCAGCGTCGGAAAGTAGATATAGAACCGCCCGTTGTGCACAACGATGTCGGGTGCCCACACATCTCCGGCAAAATGGTTGAGTGCCGTCGAACAGTAAGTCCAGTTGACCAGGTCGTACGACTTATACACCACAAGTCCAGGAGTGTACACAAATGAGGAGTGAACGAGATAATAGGCATCGTCGTGTCTCACAATCGAAGGGTCAGAGTTGTCGCCCTCAAGTATCCTTACCGTGTTGCGGCTCTCGTCGGCAAAGCCGTCTGACGCACTGCTGCCGACAGGCATAAGCACGCCGGCAAGAGCAAGCAGCACACAAGCCATCATATTCTTTTTCATAATCATTCTATTGCATTTTAAATGTCCTGACAGTTCATTAGAAATAAACCTTGCAAAGCCAAGATCGTAAATACCTGGCTTAAACCGGTTGTCAGCCAAGAAAAGGGCCGGCAGACATAATCTCTCCGCCGGCCCACAAAACACATCAACTATTCATATTATTCCTGAGCAAGACCATAACCGTTGGTTATCTTACCCTTCGACTTGCTGAGCACCTCGAAAGGCATAGGCCAATAGTAACGTGGAGGAACGTTGCCGGCAGCCACTCCAGGCAGAAGGTTGCTGTTGCAATAATGATCAGCATACTTCACAATTGTTGCTCCCCAGTCGGTCTTCGTATATCCGTCGGCCTCGAGTGCCTTGGCTTCAGCGCCGTTCGGATCGATGTATTCGAAGAGTCCCTTTATAGCAAGGTTGTTGTCTGTGCCGACCACCTTGTCGGCCACGTCGGTTGTTCTGTAATCAAACTGTCCGCGCCATCCGGGATACAAAGCAGGATTAGACTTGTCGGCATCGTATGTCAGAGGCGAATCCAGATGCACCTTCTTCACCCAGATATAGTTTGATATAACGTTGCCGTTGCTGAACTCATGATATCCCTTTGTCTGAAGGTCGTTCACCATTTCAGTCATTTCGGCACGCACGGCAAGAGCTCTCTCGACAAATTTTCCTGAGCGTATAAGGTCCCAGCGGCGTGTGCCTTCGCCGAGCAGCTCGAGCTTGCGCTCCTGCATGATGGCCTCTTTGAGAGCCTCGCCCGAAGCAGATATGGCATGACTGTCGTCGCCGAACGCACGGCGGCGTATGTCGTTGACAATAGCCAGAGCCTCACCGTCCTTGCCAAGTTCTGCCTTAACCTCAGCCTGCATAAGCAGCAGGTCGGCCAAGCGGAGCACAGGCCAGTTGATGCCCGACATACGCTGTGATGTGGTGTACGGAGGATTCATTCTGTTTTCGTCCCACTTGTTGATGGCGATACCGCCGTCGAGCTTGTTTCCTGGAGTGAAGCGCAACATGGCCTCGTTGCCGTCGCCATTGCTGCCGGTAACAGTAACGCTTGCGTCACGGCGCTTGTCGCCTTCTTCAAACTCACCGTAATAGAATGTTGGGATAACTCGCAGAGCTGCAAACGACTTACACGGAGCTGCCTGGTTAGAACCGCCGTTAGACGGACGGCCGAAAGCATAAGGATATTCGCTCGAAGTGGTCTGACCGCTCTGTCCACCCTGAATGTTGCCTACCTCAAATATTGATTCAGGACTTATCTGCAGGTCGTGAGCATACTGGAAATGACGCTGGAACGGATTGTTGGCATATCCACGATCGTCAACAGTTACAAGAGTTGCCGTTCCACGATTCTTTACAGCTTCATCAAGATAATACTCGGCAATTTTGTAATAGTCGAGATAATCGGTGCGGCGTGCATAAACACTCTTATACTCCTCCTTGCCCTTGGTTTCGAGCTGAACGTCACCATAGAGTCCGGGAACATCCGTGCGCACGGTCTGCCAGCCTGCAGAATAAAGGGCTGCCATACCGCAAAGAGCCTCAGCAAATCCGCGGGAGAAACGCTCTGCTGTTATGCTGCCTTCGCCCAGCTTATACATCAGCGGAGCTGCCTCCTTTAGCATGCTTATCACGTTATCGTAAATATCAAAACGGGAATTAAGCTCATAATCAGTGGCGGCTGTGTTCTCATATCCGTAAGGCACATCTCCATAATGCTTTACAAGTTCAAAATAGCAGAATGCCTTCATCGTAAGAGCTTCACCGTAGAGATGTGTCCAGTCGTTTACCTGCCCCTTCTCACGGGCATCTATAAATGCCTGCTTTGTGTCGAGAAGAGAGAGCAGTTCTGAAGTGCGGGCAATGATTGTGTACAGACCGTTAAATCCGCTGTTGCCGGCACCTATGCTCAACTGCTCCGGCTGAAGCCTTGCGTTAGAGTTGTTGAGAGATCCGCTCTCGGGATATGTCTCAGAGTCAGAACCTATCGGGTCGTTCCAGCGATAAGCTCCCATAATACAATTCTGGCGATATTCGGCATAGCACCACGACAATACCTTAAATGTCTCCGTTGTTGAAGATGTCACAAATCCGCCGTCAGCATTCTCTGGCGATGAAGTGTCAAGATAATCACTGCACTGCACAAACGAAAGGCTCAGCGCCAAAGCTGATATATATATAGCTATTTTTTTCATGATTATTGTTTTTTATTTTATCAGAATGTAAGATTTAAACCAACTACAAACGAGCGTGCACGAGGATATGTTCCCCAGTCAAGTCCCGTAGTAGGATATTTTGCGTTATTATGAGCTGTGTCTGCGCTTACCTCCGGGTCAAGACCTGAATAGCCGGTTAGGGTGAACAGGTTATATACTGTTCCATAGAAGCGGAGCTTGCTGATGCCAACCTTGCGCAACAGGTTCTGCGGAAGAGAATAGCCTAAGGTCAGAGTGTTGAGGCGCAGATAAGAACCGTCTTCGATAGCAAGCGTTGATGTAGTTCCGTTTTCGCTGTAGCACAGAGGCAAAGTTGAGTTTGCGTTGGCAGCATTAAGCTGCTCGGGAGTTGTAAGATGTACCAACTGTCCGTCTACGATATCATATATTTTATAGCATCCGTTTACGAACGAGAGCTTGTTCTCATAAGCACCGCCTTCTTTTGCACAGTACATTGAAGCCACTTTGTTTACGTTGTATATGTCGTTTCCGTAACTCCAGTTGAAGTACATTCCAAAGTCGAAATTCTTATATGTGGCGTTGATGTTGAAACCACCTGTATGAACAGGATTCATGTCGCCGATTACAACTACGTCGGCCTCATCAATAACGCCGCTGTTGTCTATGTCACGGTATTTAGGCAGACCAGGATAAGCGTTCTGTCCTGCCGGACGGTCGATGCCGTGTACAGGGTTGATAAACGAGCCGAGGTCGGCAACGCCCTCTTTAAGAACATACTGACCGTTGACATAGTTGAAGTCTTCGGGTGTGTAGAAGCCTTCATAGATGTATCCTCTGACAAGACCAACCGGACTGCCTTCCTGCAGAATATAATCGTTGCCTGGGAATGTGCTGCTTCCGCACCACTGCGAACTGTAAAGTCCTGTTACGTTCTCAGCAAGTTTGTCGACATTGCCCTTGTTGAAGTTGATGTTCATACCGGCAGTGATGTTCCAGTCTTTATCCTTATAGACAACTCCTGAGAGAGACAATTCTATACCCTTGTTGCTGGTCTGACCGATGTTGTCGTATGTAGCCGTAAATCCTGTTATTCCCGGCAGTGATGTCAGCATAAGGAGGTCTTTTGTCGTATTCCAGTACAGATCGAGAGAACCCCACAGACGGCTGTTGAAGAAACCGAAGTCGATACCGATGTTGCGTGTTATCGTTGTTTCCCACTTCAGGTCTTTGTTGGCCATCTCAGTAGACGACAGGTCATAAGAAGAAAAATATTTCTTTCCAAGATTATACTGCCATCTCAGATCGGTTTCTGAAGTCCATGTTTGCAGCCACAAATCAGAGTTGATGCCGTCGTTACCAACACTACCGTAAGAGAAGCGCAGCTTAAGATTGTCGAGCCACTCGCGTGTGCCTCTCATGAAAGGCTCTTCTGACAGACGCCAGCCGATAGCTGCTGCCGGGAAGTAGCCCCAACGGTGATCGGGAGAGAACTTAGAAGAGCCGTCGGCACGGAATGTCAGCGTGAACAGATAACGGTCCAAAAGCGTATAGTTTGCACGGCCGAAGAAAGACAGGATGCGCTCAGGCACTTCTACACTTGAGAAGAACTTGCTTGTTCCGGCAGCCTTGTCATATTGGTTTATCATGGCAAAAGCATTGTCCTTGCTGAAGTTTGACGGGAAGTGACTTGCGTCGATTTCTATTTCATCGCCTCCTGAATCAGTAACCTCATGACCGAGCAGGATGTTAAGTTTATGTTCCTGCGGCAAGAACTTGAAATCGTAGCTCATAGTGTTTGTCCAACGGAGTCCCCAGCTGCTGCCTTTTCTCCATTCCACATTACCGGCATAAAGTTTCTCGCCGGTAGCATCGTTCAGGTAGTTGTTGTATATTGCACCACCCCATATTTTGTCTTCTTCCCATTTCTTATTATAAGATAGGTCTGTGTGATAAGTAAGACCTTCTATGATACGCCAGTTAAGAGACAATGTTCCGCGAAGACGCTGCTTTATATACAGAGGCTCATAGTCGCCGATGCGTGCAACAGGGCTGTAAGTATCCCACTGTGAGTTTCGGCCATACATCTCCATGTTGCCCTCGCGCAAGGCGTTCAGGTCACCAAGGATATTGCCTGTGGCAATAGGACGGAAGCGGTAAGATGATGACAGAAGCGAGCCAGAACCGTTAGTGGTCTTCTCGTCTCCCATGGTACGCTTATCCGAATATCTTGCATCGAGATTGATGTCTACGTTCTTACCAAGTTTCTGATTTACCTTGAATGAGAAACTTGCACGGCGTGCGAAAGAGTTTATCTTCATTCCTTCCTCATCCATATAGCTCGCAGAGAACAGCACCTTGGTTTTGTCTGTTCCTCCAGTCAGCGTAAGGTCATGGTTGTGAGAGAACGAGCTGTTATATACGTCTTTCTGTATGTCATAATGAGAGATGTTGCGATAGCTTTCTATTCCTCCGGCATTGTTTCCGGCATATTCGCCTATGCCATAAAGTTTCTCGAACGGAACTCTGTAGGCATCACCGCTTGCGGCAGCATTTGCCCATACGAACGACAGATAGTCGTAAGGATTAAGCGTTTCAAGATATTTTGTAGGAGTATTAAACTTTACATATCCGTTGTAAGACACAGACACCTTGCCCTCCTTTGCACCTTTTGTGGTCACAAGGATAACGCCGTTAGCTCCGCGCGCACCATAGATGGCGGTAGAAGAGGCATCCTTCAACACGTCAATGCTCTCAACCTGATCTGACGGAATGTCGTCGAGCGACTTTACTGTAATACCGTCTACAAGAATAAGCGGATCGTTGCTTTGAGATATAGAACCGCCACCACGCACACGAATAGACACCGAAGCATCAGGACGTCCGTCCTGTGAAGTAATATTTACGCCCGGCAGTTTGCCCTGCATGGCCTGTGCAATGTTAGAAACCGGCATAGAAGCGATGGCGTCGCCTGTTACTGAAGCTACAGAACCTGTAAGGTCTCTGCGCTTGATGGTCTGGTAACCTATCACCACCACTTCATCGAGCGCCTCGTTCTCTGTCTGCATCTTCACGGTGTAGGCATTGCGCGAATCAACCTTCAACGTGTAGTCTTCATAACCTATATAAGAGAAAACGAGAGTGGCATTCTCCGGCACGTCAAGTGTAAAGCGGCCTTCAAGATCAGTGGCATAGCCTGACGACGTGCCTTGCACACGAACCGTCACTCCGATCATCGGCATGCCCGTCTCATCAATCACTGTTCCGCTAATTTTTTTCTTGTTAACCGAGTTTTTGGTCTGCTCAATGACAGAATTACCGGCATTTGCCATAGGCGGAGATACAACGGCTCCACTAAGCATAAGAACAGACAACCCTGAGACCAGCAGCATGCGGTTACTGCTACGCCACCATTCATGCCTTTTGAAAAAAGCATCTTTTTGAATTGTTTTTTTCATTGCAGTTATTGTTTCTTAAGGTTAATAATTTATTTATAATAAAGATTATTCAAGCAGTTTATCCGTTAAAACGGATTTTTCATATAGATTTAAAGCTTGTTGCAAAAATAGCAAAGCCTTGCATAGGGCTACATAAAAATATGTCTAAAAAACTTAAATTTATGACATGCTTATAAAAGTTAATTAATAAAATTCAAAACAAATAATTACACATTATTATAAATAGAGGCTATTTTATATCATTTATACATGCCAGCCGTAAAATATCAATAAACACAAGACAAATAGAACACCTCGCTACAGCTTGATATTTACACTAATTAACCCCATTAAGCATGGAAGTCAAAGCGAGCATGCCATGTCAATGTTGCTGAGATACAAAAAAGTGAAGAATTGACACCGGAAACATAAAATAGATATTTTCAGCAAGCAGCAATAAATTTTGCTTAGACATTCATATCTCCTGCGAGTCTGAACAGAAACTGAGACTGTAAACATTTAATGGTAATTTCAGAGCAACGGATTTTTTACTGCCGGCAACCAATATAACGGCTCACCCGATAAATAGTGGGGAAAGAAAGAAAAAATCTTA